>Ga0187848_10001160_pt1 | contig 22776 bp, 14 predicted proteins | sample June2016WEW_4_40_FD_132424 | JGI IMG/M metagenome (GOLD analysis project Ga0187848, IMG submission 132424) | Peatland microbial communities from SPRUCE experiment site at the Marcell Experimental Forest, Minnesota, USA - June2016WEW_4_40 | ecosystem: Environmental > Terrestrial > Soil >... | reverse complement strand
GCCGAAGCCCAACGAGCCGATGGACCACGCCTACGTGCCGACGATCGGTCACGCCCTGGCCCTGGCCGGCCGGACGGTCGATCCGAACCGGGTCGGCGGGCTGATCGAGACGGCCCATGCCCTGTTGGCCGGGCTCGATCCGTCGGACGAAATGGCCTTCGCCCTATCGATGGGCAAGTTGTGGAGCGTGCACCTGAACGACCAGAACGGGCTGAAATTCGACCAGGACAAGGCGTTCGGCGCGGCCAACCTTCGCGGGGCCTACAACCAGGTCCGCGTGCTGGAACTGGGCGGCTACCCGGCCAGCGGGCGTTTCGTGGGCCTGGACGTCAAGGCCATGCGCACTCAGCCGGCCGATGTTGCTTGCCGGCACCTGACCAACAGCCGGGAGATATTCCTCCGGCTCCTCGAGAAGGTCCGCACGTTCCCCGCGGACGTCCAGCGGCAGTGTATCGCCAACCGCGACTACGAGGCCCTGGAATGGGCCGTGCTCGATCACCTCATGGGCAAGTGATCGCCGCCGGCCGTCTCGCTCAACCGGGTACGGGACGAACGAAATTCCGGCTCCCATGTCCCTTCCCCGAAGGCGGCCGAGGAGGTAATATGGCGGTTTGAAGACATTCGCCTCAGCCGACGGGGAGGGCTCGAATGACGCTGACCCTGCAAGCCGCCGTCAGCCGCTACGGCGCTCAGGCCAAAGCGAAGCTCCACAATGTTGCCGCCTCAGGGGAACCGGAAGATCAACTCCGCGCGCCACTCGAGGGACTGATCGACGATCTGGCCGAACTCTGTGGTTTCCCGCGCGATGCCGTTGAGGCAGTCGGCGAGTCGTCCATCGCCAACCTCAAGACCCGCCCGGATTACGCGATCACGCTCCGCAATGCCCTGGTCGGATTCCTCGAGATCAAGGCCCCGGGGAAGGGAGCCGATCCCCGCAACTTCCGGGGCCACGACAAGGAACAGTGGGAGAGGCTGCAATCGCTGCCAAACCTGCTGTACACCGACGGCAACCAATTCGGTCTTTTTCGTAGTGGCCAGTTGCAGGGGGCCGTTGTTTTCCCCAAGGGAGACATCGAGACATCGGGCTCAAGCCTGCAAGCTCCGCCCCAGTTGCTCGCCCTGTTCGACAGTTTCTTCCGGTGGGAACCGATCCCGCCGGCAAGTGCGAAGGATCTGGCAAGGGTCGCGGCCCGGCTCTGCCGTTTGCTGCGGGACGAGGTCGCCGAACAACTGGAGCTGGAAAGCCCAGCCCTCACGGCACTCGCCACGGACTGGCGGAAGCTGCTCTTTCCCGAGGCCGATAGCGCGCAATTCGCCGACGGCTACGCGCAGGCGGTTACCTTCGGTCTCCTCATGGCCCGCGCGCGGGAAATCCAACTGGGTACCGGTCTCGATCAGGCCGCCAAGAAGCTCGGGCAGACAAACTCGCTCATCGGCGCCGCTCTCCGCCTTCTGACCGACGACGCGGGCAACCAGCAGACGCTGAAGACTTCCCTTGGCACGCTCGTACGGGTCCTCGACGCGGTCGACTGGCAGACGATCAGCAAGGGCAACCCCGACGCGTGGCTTTACTTCTACGAGGATTTCCTGGCGGTGTACGACAACGACCTGAGGAAGCAGACCGGCTCGTATTACACCCCGCCCGAGGTCGTCGGGGCGATGGTCCGGCTCGTCGATGAGGTCCTGCGCAGCCGCTTCCAACAACCGTCCGGCCTTGCCTCCGTGGCCGTCACCGTGGCCGATCCGGCCGTCGGCACGGGGACCTTCCTACTCGGTATTCTTGGCCGGATCGCCTCGACCATCAAGGCCGATGAGGGCACCGGGGCCGTATCGGACGCCGTCGAGGCGGCAATCAAACGGCTCATCGCGTTCGAGATACAACTCGGCCCGTTTGCGGTCGCCCAGCTTCGCGTTTACGCGGAGCTGTTGCACCTCATGGGCAGGCCGCCGAAATCACCGCCGCGCATGTTCGTGACCGACACCCTCGGTAGCCCGTACCTTGAGCAGGAATGGCTGCCGGCCGTGTTCGCGCCCATCGCCGAGTCGCGGAAGCAAGCGAGCAGGATCAAGCTGACGGAACCGATCACGGTGGTGATCGGCAATCCGCCGTACAAGGAAAAGGCGAAGGGCCGCGGTGGTTGGATCGAGGACGAGAACTCCGCCAGCGGCGCCGATGCCCCGCTCAGCGTCTGGATGCCGCCGCGCGACTGGGGCGTCGGCGCTCACGCAAAGCATCTTCGCAACCTTTACGTTTACTTCTGGCGATGGGCAACCTGGAAGGTGTTCGATCACGATCCGAAGGCCAACACGGGCATCGTCTGTTTCATCACCGTTGCGGGCTTCCTCAACGGCCCGGGTTTTCAGAAAATGCGGGATTACCTCCGCCGCACCGCGGACGCGATATGGGTCATTGATTGTTCGCCCGAGGGCCACCAGCCCGAGGTCGGCACGCGCATCTTTCAGGCCGTTCAGCAGCCCGTCTGCATCGTACTGGTGTCCCGGACCGCGATGTCGAATCCGGACACACCAGCGACGGTTCGATACCACTGCTTGCCGGAAGGCCGCCGCGAAGAGAAGTTCGCCGCGCTGGGCAAGCTGGCCCTTGAAGGCACCGCGTGGACCGGTTGCGCGGCTGGCTGGCGCGCCCCGTTTCTGCCCGCTTCCACGGGTGAGTGGTCCACCTATCCGGCCCTTGAAGACCTCTTCGCCTACAACGGCTCCGGCGTCATGCCCGGCCGAACCTGGGTCATCGCTCCCGACGCGGATTCGTTAGTCCGCCGGTGGCAGGCTCTTGTCAAAGCGAAGGCCGAGCGGAAGGAGGCGTTGTTTGTGCCGCATCTCCGCAACGGCGTGCCGGGCGATAAGCACACCAAGAAGGTAGTGGCGAAAGGGCTGCCCGGCTACGAACCCCGCCCAAAGCCGATCGCCGATGATCGCGGCGAGTGCGCGCCGCCGGTGCGTTATGGCTTCCGCTCGTTTGACCGTCAGTGGATCATCCCGGATAATCGCGTAATCAACCAGCCCAACCCGGAGTTGTGGCGGGCGCACTCCGCAGCCCAGTTGTATATGACGGCGCCCAGCGACCGCTCGCCCTCCGTTGGACCAGCGTTGAGTTTCAGCGCTGCAGTGCCCGATCTCCATCATTACAACGGCCGTGGTGGGCGCGTTTTCCCGCTGTGGCGCGACCGCGAGGTAAATGAACCAAACCTACCGCCCAACCTGGCCGGCTTTCTCAAGAAGAAGTACAAGCGGGCCGTGAGCGCGGAAGACGTGATGGGATACATTGCCGCCATAGCCGCACACCCGGCCTACACGGCCCGCTTTCAGGATGATCTTGCCCAGCCGGGCCTGCGGATACCGCTGACAGCGAGCGGCCAACTCTTCGCCAGGGCGGCGGAGCTCGGCCGCGAGATCATCTGGCTGCACACCTTCGGTGAGCGGTGCGTGGACCCCAAGAAGGGTCGGCCCGCCAGGCCGCCACGCCTGGCAAAGGAGAAATCGCCGCGTGTTCCGGCCGCCGGAGCGATTCCGCAAGCTCCCGAGGCCATGCCCGACGAGGTCAGCTATGACGCCGCCAGGAGGCGACTGCTCGTCGGCGGCGGGTATATCGAGAACGTGTCGCCCGAGATTTGGGAGTACGACGTGTCGGGCAAGCAAGTGCTGTCGCAGTGGTTCAGCTATCGAAAGCGGAACCGTGAGAAGCCGCCTATGGGGGACAGACGCCCGCCGTCAGACCTCTGCACAATTCAGCCCGACTCGTGGCTCGCCGAGTACACCACGGAACTGCTCAACGTCCTTCACGTCCTAGGCCGGCTCGTTGAGCTGGAAAAGCCTCAGCAAAGGCTGCTCGCCAAAATCTGCTCGGGGCCAACCATTACCTTGGAGGAACTGAAAGCGAACGGCGTGCTGGCCGTTCCGGCCGCCTGGCGGAAGAAGCTCATGCCGGATCCCACCGCTTCGCCAGGACTTCTTCCCGCCGATGAGGAGGAATAGAAATAAGGGGAGCGCGACGGGCTGTCGCCATTATGTTACCTTAAGCCAACACACAACAAGACAGGAGATGAAGTCGTGAACCGTACACAAGTCGCACGCGGATCGGCAAGCGGCCGGATCGTTGCGGCAACGCATTGCACCCTGCGCGCGGGTCTTGGGGCGCTCTGGGCAATCGTATCCATAGCGGGGCCGGCAAGAGCCGCCGAGCCGCCCCGCGATGCCGGCAACCTGGTGAGGGCCGTCAAGGTCCTTCCCGACAAGGCCCCGGACAGTTCGAGTTTGAAGGCGATCGTGGACACGGTGACGCGCGGCTGCAAATCCAACGACGACAAGATGATCGCCATCGACAACTTCATGCGCATCAGCCATTACCACCGCGCGTATCCGCCGGGCGGCCCGGCACTGCTGTGGTTCAACAACTACGGCTGGTCGCTGTGCGGAGGACTGGCCGGTCTGCAGTGCTCGCTCTACGGCCAGATCCCCGGCTGGAGCTGGCGCGGCGTCCACGTGCCGGGCCACAACATGTCGGAGGCGAAATACGACGGCACCTGGCACTGGGTCGACTGCTTCACCAAGTTCCACACCTGGCGGCCGGATCCGCATGCGCCCCACGGCAGGACCATCGCCTGTCACGAAGACATCAAGGCCGATCCGAAGCTCGTCACCGAGGCGCTGGTGTACGACGAGGCGGAAAAGATCGTCTACGCCAAGAACGACCGCAAGGAAATGATCGACGGCAAACTCAATTGGACCGCCCCCGCGCTTCTGGTGTGTGGCGACGAGTTGAAGTACTGCTTGTACCTGCGGCACACGGGTTTGGACGCCGGGTGCAACACGCCGGATCCGTCGTGGAGTCCGGCGGTCTATTCGGCCGAGGTCAACCTGCGGCCCGGCCTGTCGCTGGAGAACACCTGGGAGCAACTGGCCCCGCCCTCGGAAAGCTGGCCCATCAAAGACAAGTTCACTGTGGGCCATGATTGCGGCAATAAGGATTTGTGCAACGATCCGGGGGCCGGACCGGTCTTGGAGCCCTATTTCCATCGCGTCCGCAGCTACTCCAACGGCCGGCTGATTTGTGCGCCTGATTTCAGCAGTGACGCCGTGATGCAGTCTTTCGTGGCCAAGGAAAACGTCAAGTACGACAAGGGAGCGATCGTTGCGGAGAACGCCAGGCTGCCGGCCAGCGTCACCGTGGCCTTGGACTCTCCGTTCCTCGTGGTCAAGGCCGGCGGCGCGGCCGAAGGCGCCGACAAGGTTGAAGTTTCCACGGATGGCGGCAAGGGCTTCGGCGGAGCGCACTTGAAGAACCTCACCGCCGCCGTTAAAGACAAACTGTCGGTGCGGGTAAGGGTCACCTTCAAGACCGCACTGAAATCGCTCAAGATCGAAGAGATCGTGATGAACAACGCCGGAGTGCTCCCGTATCTTTCGCCCGGCAAGAACAAAGTCTCGGTGACGGTGGCCGACCCCAAGTCGCTCGGCGAGAATAAACTGGTCGTGACGTACGCCTATGCCTTGGGCTATCGCGACAAGTCGTTCGAGGACTTGTACAAGGAACACAAACCGCTGTTCGCCCAGCAAAGTGCCCATTGGGCAACGCAGACGCCGACGGTCGTGCAGAAGACCTTTACGGCCCGAGACCTGCCCGCGACGTTCGACATCGACGTGCCGACGCCCAAGGACAAATATCCGGTCTATCCGCGCATGCTCTTCCTGCGGCGTGAAGTCGTGTCGGCAAACGGAAGGCCGCTGCCGCTTCCCCAAGGGGCGCGGGCGCCGAAAATCGGCAAGGAAGACGAATTGAAGACGTTGCCGAACCCGTACCTGATCGGAACGCAACCGCCGCCGGTTGCCGCCGCCGCAAAATAGTCTTCTTGGGGCACGCTTGACAATGCCGAGCCCCCCAACGAAACTTGTTTTCGTCTGTAGCGCTTGACGCGCTGAGAACCCTACCGGAGTCAATCCCATGATTCCACGCCTGCGCGATCTCGCTCGCTGCGCCCGCCGGTCTCCGGCCTTCCCGGCAGTCGTCATGTTCCTGGCTTGCCTCGCGCCGGCTGCGCCCGGGGCCGAGGAGGAGTTTGTCGGGCCGTTTGCGAGCTGGCTCGACGTGCGGCGGGACTTTGGGGCCGCCGGCGACGGCAAGAGCGACGACACGCCGGCCTTGCAGCGGGCCCTGGACGAGATCCGCGAGCACAAGCGGGCCAGTGTGCTCTACCTGCCCGCCGGGACGTACCGGATCACGCGGACCCTGACAACCGCGCGCAAGGCCCATCAGGACAACATGGTCACGGTCGTCGGCGAAGATCCGGCCGGCGTCGTGCTCCGCTGGGACGGCGCGGAAGGCGGAACGATGTTCCAGTGGGATGCCTGGTACGCCAAGCTTTCGCGTCTGACCTTCGACGGCGCGGGCCGCGCGGAGACCTGCCTGCGCTATGGACCGCACTTCTCCACCTACAATGAGACCAGCGACCTGGTCTTGCGCAACGCCAAGTACGGCATCGTCTTCGGCGGCCCCGATTCGGCCGGACAGGCGGAGAACGAGGTCCTTCGCTGCCGCTTTCTGCGGTGCGGCGTCGGCGTTCAGACCGTCAACTGGAACTCGATGGACATCTGGGTCTGGTACTGCCGCTTCGAGGACTGCGGCCGCGGCATCCACAACGTGATGGGCAACTGGCACGCCTGGGAGAACCTCTTCCTCCGCTCGAAGATCTCCGACGTCAGTCTGATGAACCTGATGGCCTTCTCGGTGGTCGACAACACCAGCGTCGGCTCGAAGCGGTTCGTGGACTTCTCCAGCGGCCACACCTGGGGCTCGCCCACCAGCATTACCGGCAATCGCGTGCTCGACCCTGCGGGCGATTGGGCGATGATCCTCGACAACGCCGGGCCGTACCTGGTGGTCGACAACGTGATGCGCCTGGGCAACGCGGCCCGCGGCGTGCGCATGACCTGGGCCGACCAGACGCTGGTGGGCAACGTCTATTCGAAGGATGGCGCCGTCGAGGAGCGCGGCCGCTTCCGCCGCATCGAGGAGAAGGTGGTCGCGGCCAACGACATCCCCGACTCGTTACCCGCGCTGCCGCCTGCGCCGCCACGCCGCCAGCGCCGGGTGTTCGACCTTCCCGCGACCGCCAACGCGGCGGCCATCCAGCAGGCGATCGGCCAGGCGGCCCGACTGACGGGCCAGCGCCCGGTGGTCCATCTGCCGATGGGGGCCTACAAGATCGACCGCACCCTGGTCATCCCCCGGGAGTGCGACGTGCAGCTTGTGGGCGACGGGGCCAGCGAGATCGCTACGCGGCTGCTCTGGGCCGGCCCGGCCGACGGCGTGCTCTTGCGCGTTGACGGCCCCAGCCGGGCGACAATTCGCGACCTTCAGATCCAGGCCGGCGCTTCGTCGGCCATGCTGGTGGAAACGCCCGACCAGCCCGATGCGAGGATCTTCGCCGACCAGCTCAACACCAACGGCCCGACGGGGCAGGCCCGCGGCCGGACTGCCGCCTTGCGAGTGACCGGCTTCGAGCGTGCGCGGCTCCAGTTCCGCGCCCTGCAAGGCAGCGGCAACCGCGGCACCTGGGTGGAGGTTGTCGGCCGGGGCAGCGAGACCGCGGGGCAGGCGGTCGGCGTGTTCACCGGGGCGACCGGCACGGCCGCCGGCCAGTACGACGTCCGCCAAGGCGGCCGGCTCGTGGTCCGCGGCGTGTACCACGAGCGGAGTTCCGACTCGCTCAACGGCCTGCACCTGACGGATAGCGGCACGCTCTCGATCGACGCCACGCGGTTCTCCTACGCCACGAGCGAAAGATCGCCGACCGTGGCTGCCGACAACTTCCGCGGCCTGTTCACGCTGGCCACCTGCATGCTGATGCCGGTCGAGACCCGGGAAACCTGCCGCTTCGAGCTGCGCGGCGACGGCAGCCGGACCAGCGTGTTGGCGCTGAACGATCAGTTCTGGGTGCAGCAGCCCGGCACGTCGGCCGACACGGTCTGGCTCAACCGCGCGCAGCCGCCGGCCAAGGGCGGGCTGATCGGCTCGAACATCAACACGAGCAACAAGGACGCCTCGCCGCGGGGCTTCGAATTCCTCGAGAATGTCGGCGAAAATCCCGATCCGGCGCGATCCAAATTCGGCTCCGGGCCGCTGGCCGATCGTGGCCGCGTGGACGACGCAACTATCGTTCGCCATCTCGCCCCGCTCCGTTCCACCCACCCCTGGGTTCCGGCCGCCTTGCCCGCCGGGACGACCGATCTGTCGATTCACCGCGTGATCGCCAGCGGCGGGCGCGGTGCCACCGTCGAGGTGCGGGCGGCAAAGTGAGGTTACCCGGTCCTGGTGCAGTTATTTCAAATCGACTCGCTCCGCCGTCATCAGCCGCACCGGGCCGAGTAGGCCCGCAGGCTGCAGCCCGCCCTTGGCAGCCTGTTCCTGGAGTCCGTGTCCCACGCGGGTCAGCCGCTCTTTTGCCGGCAGAGCGCCGTCAGCACACAGGCGGTTGTTCCAGGTGTTGGCCACGGTGACGGCCAGCTCATTTCCGCGCGGCTTGAGCAAGGCTTCAGGAATGTTCAGCCGCCACGGCGGGCACCACGCCACCCCCAGATTGCGCCCGTTGAGTTCCACCCTCGCCATTTCTTTGACCAGGCCCACGTCAAGGAAGCACGGCCCGGCCAGCGAGTCCCCGGCCGGAAGATCGAATGTCTTCCGGTAAGTCGCCACGCCGCTGTAGCCCTTGATCCCGGCCTCGGGCCGCTTGCTCCAATCGACCAGTCGCTCGAACACGACCGGCACCTCCTTCGTGCCGGGCGCGACCGACGGCGGCAGCGGCCTCAGCCGCCGGGCGTCGAAGCTCACCTGCCACGGTCCCTCTACGGTGAGCGCGGGCCGGAGCGCGGGGAAGTTCCTCCCGGTGGCCTTGCTCGCCGGGCCGGCGCGGAGGACCACGAAGAACGCCTGATTCGGCGCGAAGTGCAGCGGCACCGCTGTGCGACCGTCCGCCGTGACGACCTTCTCCGGCAAGTCGCGGGCGGAGCCGTCCAGCGGATCGAACAATCGCACCATATTTCCCGTGGCGCGGAGGGTCACTGTCATGTCTACCGCCTCATTGAGCGGATTGGCCAGGAAATAGATGTCGGCGTCTTGGCTGCGACGATGGATCCATCCCGGTTGAACGGCATGCCGGACCCGACCCGCGCCCTCCAGCCCGGCACGGTTTTGATCTGGATTACCGGTAGACACTTCGACATCGGGCTTCACGCCGTCCGCCGAGAGGACGTCTGTCATCGCCCGACCCCAGATCACACGCCCCTTGCCAACTTTGCGATCTCCCCCGGCGTCGGGAGACGAACCCCAGAGTTCCGCCGCCACCGCCTTGACCGCGGCATCCGCGGCCGCGCGGTCCGTCAGGCCGGGTGCCGCCTCGGGGGGCAATCCGACCAGCGTGGCGCCGGCCTTGACCAGGTCCTTGATTTTCTCCAACACCGCCGGTGAGAGGGTCCTGCACTGCGGTTCGCAGAGGACAAGATAGCGGTATCTCAAGCCGTCGGGCAGCGCCAGTTGTCCGTCTTTGACCGAAAGGCGGGCGAGCAGGACCTCGGCATTCATGCCGTCGTAGTCGTGGCCTGAAGGCAGCGCCGGGCGGAGGAATTCCTTGCCGGGCACGAAGCGCGACGCGCCCTGCCCGACGAAGTACGCCGCGTCGGCGACGAAATCGCCCTGTTGCAGGAGGTATTGGCAGCGGCCCATGTAGCCGATGAATCCCTCGGCCAGCGGCCACCAGGCGAAGTGGCGGTTGAATATGTCGTAGTCCAGCATCCCCGGCTCGTCTTCGAACGGCTGGTGCGTGTATTTGTGGATAACCGCCTGGTTCAGCCCGCGCGCCCAGGCCTCGTGCAGGGTGCGGCGGTACTGTTCCGGAGGGGTGAACTGGCCCAGCCAGGGATGAAAGGTCAGCGTTTCGGCCTGCACCACGCGATTCCCGTAGATCCGGGCCCCGGACGCCGCCGTCCGCATGATGTCGACGTGCGTCATATAGACGTCCCTGTACGTTCCGAAGGGATGCCAGAACTCGGCCATGGGCCGATCCGCCCGGCCGAAAATCTGCAACCCATCCATGTGCGGGTGCGGGTAGCTGCCGTAGCCGGACTCGGGGTTGACGGTCCCGCCGAGCTCGTGCGCCCGCTCTTGCAGCCGCCCGTAATAGGCCGCCAGCAGGTCGGCCACCGTCGCGCGGAAATCCCAGAGAAAGCGGTCCGTGGTCCGGCGATCATCGACCACGCGACGGGCCATGGCCGGCAAATAGGCCACGAGGTCGTAGCCGCGCCGCTCGTTGAACTGCTCGCGGAAATCCTCCGTCCAGGTGGGTTGCTGTCCCTTGATGCCGGCGCCGATCTCCCAACTGTCCGTGTGAAAGACAATCGGCGCGCCGCCGGCATGTTTGATGCTCAGCTCGCGCATCCGCTTGGCCGCGGCGTTCATCATCAAATCGGCGCCCTTGGTGCTCAACATGTCGATCTCGTAGCCGCCGGTTCCCATGCGAGCGGGCTCGCCCACCGGCGTCCACCCGAAGCGGAGCACGGTCCAGCGGCCGGCGGGAAACTCCCAGTCGAGCCGGCCGCCGGCTCGCAGGTGCGAAGAAAGATCCACCACGCCGGCAGCGGAGACGTCGCGCGCTCCGTCCTCGGCGTATTCCTCCTCCAGGGCCTCGTAGGGATTCGGCGGCCAACCCCACCAGGCACGGTTGGCGGACTTGAAATCCCACCACTTGATTCCGGGACGCAGCGCCGGCTCGTCGCCCTGTCGCAGCAGCGAGAACTCCGCCAACTGCAAATCGGGCGCATGGGCGCGGAAAATCGCCAGCCGGAAATGCTCTGCGGCAACCGGGGCAAACGCCACGCGCTTCTTTTCGCCGGGCAGCATCGTGAACCGCGCCAGCGGGCGGAAGGTCTTGCCGCCGTTCTCCGCCGCCTGGATCTCGGCCTCGGCCGGCCCGGCCTTGGGCATCCCCGCCACAACCGCCGCCACGGCCCGCACGGGCTGCGCGTAGCGGACATCCAACTCCGCCGGACTCTCCGGGGAACACGCCCTTTGCGTGCGCCAATAGGTCTGCGGATCGCCGTCCACCGCATGGGCCGCCGGCCAGTTCTCCTCCTCGCAGTAGCCGCCGAGCACGTTGTTGGCCGTGACCTCCAGCGGCACCGGCGGCCTTGCCAGGTTCTCCTTGAACGCCACGACCGCCACGTCGCGATACACGCCCAATCGCGTCAGCGGCTGGGGCAACGGCGCGGCCGGCGAGGCCGGCCCATCCACCTGCGTCTCCGCATAGACCAGTTGCTTGGCCCCGTCCTCCTTGCCGACCCACCAGCCGCCGTGCGACCAGCCGTCGAGGATGCTGGCCGACATGGTCATGCCCGCCTCGCCGGCCAGCCGCACCGCCTCGCCGAACCAGGCGTCCCATTCCGGGCCGAGCATCTTGGGTTGGCTGGGCAGGGGCAAGCCGCCCGCGTTGATCGTTTGCATGTGCATCACGCCGCCGATGCCCTTTTCCTTCATGGCGGCGAGATCGCGAGCCATGCCTTCGGGGTTGCCGTAGCCGCCCTCGAACCACCAGTATACCCAGGGCTTGGCGGCGTTGGGCGGCTGAAGAAATCCTCGCTCCAACGCGTCGGCGGCTCGTGCCGAGGGAGCAGTCAGTACTACACCGAGGAGCAGCACTCCGGTCGTTGTTCTCGGATTCATGGGGTTGCCCTTCGTTGCCGGTTCATCGTAGCGACTTTTCCCGCGTGACTTCGCCCCGGTGCTTGCCTGAGCGCGCCGGGAAACCGAAGCCCTTGACATCCACGTAATCGCAAGGTTGCAGGATCACCTTGTCGATCGGCCGCGCTTCACCCGGGTCCACCTGCACGCACTTGACCGTGTCCTGCGACTTGGCGATGCCGGAGTGGTATCCCAGGGACCTCGCATCATCAGTGGGCGAGGTTTTCGGAGCCGATGCGGTCGCCGCGATCCACCGCGCCTTCCAATCTGGCGGGGCGATTGCCATCGCGGCATCGCGCGCGGTCTTGCCGCCGAAGGTACCCGGCTTGGCGTCTTGGGCCAGCACCAGGCCAGGCCGGAGGCAACACGCAAGAGGGGCGAAAAAGACTGCGTAGCGGGTCATCTCGATGCTCCTCGGCCGGTCTCCTCTATGTTACTTGCCCCGCGCGGCCGTTGCCAGGGATGCCGAGGAATCAACCCGGTTGTCGGCGCTGACCTCGGCATATGCGCGCGCCTCGCCTTTCCCTTCTCAGTTGGTTCTCTTCCGCAGATCCCGGCAGTACCCCCGTCGCAGCCTCGCACGAAGATCCGGCCTTCGACCGCCGGGAACGTCATGAACTTGTTGTGATACGACACGCCGCGGAACTCCTGGCTCCCGCCGAGCACGCAACATCCGCACGCCCGGCCGCAGCCGCCTAGTGTCGTCTATGCTCCCGGCCGAACCAAGTCTGCCGGTTGACACCGCCTGCCTTCCCCCATATTCTAGAGGATTCTGGGTAATTCCTTCCTCGGTCCCGGTAACTTCCGCGAAATGCAGGGTGGGTCGAGCGCAGCGAGCCCCACCCTACACTCTGCAAGGGCCACAGCGGATGCAGCACCATCGCACGCGGCACTTGACGGCCAAGCTGGCCATGTTGGCCTTCGTGGGCGGGCTGGCGTGCCTGGCGATGGCCGGCGCGGCGGCAGACGCCGAGGAGCCGCCGTTGCGGTGGGCGGCCGATGCCGAAGGCGGCGCGCCCTATGTGTTCAAGGACCCCAACAACCTCGATCGCAACATCGGCTTCGAGGTCGATCTGGCCGAGGCCCTGGGACGCGAGATCGGCCGCCGCATCGAGTTCGTGCAATACGATTTCAAGATGGTGGTCCCCGGCTTGCGGCGGGGCGATTTCGACTTCGCCATGAACGGCCTGGAGATGACCCCCGACCGCATCAAGGCCGTCCGCTTTACCCGGGCCTACTACGTCTACTCCCTGCAACTGGTGGCCCGAACGGGCGAGACGCGGTTCGATTCGCTCTCAACGTGCAAGGCGGCCGGCTGCGTGGTGGGCACCCTGGAAGACACGGCCGCCGAGCGGCTTCTGGCCCAGGAGGGCATCCGCAAGAAATCCTACGGCAACCAGACCGAGCCGTATCACGACCTGGAGCTGGGCCGCATCGACGCCGTGCTGCTGGACCTGCCCATCGCCCTCTACTACGCGCGGCCCAATGCGAAATTGCAGTTCGTCGGCGCGCCGCTGGGCGAGGGTTTCTACGGCATCGCCTTCCGCAAGGATCGCGAGGAGCTGGCCGCTAAGTTCGACGCGGCCCTGGAGCGGCTCCTGGAGAGCGGCCAGCTCCGCCGCATCTATGAGAAATGGCACCTCTGGAACGATAGCCAGGAGAAGCTCCGTAGCGGCACGCCGGACGTTGTGGAAGAGTCTGCCCGCAAGATGACCTTCCTCAAATACTTCCCCATGCTCTGGGAAGGCGCGAAGGTGACCGTCCGCCTGACCGTGATGAGCATGCTCTTGGCGATGGCCATCGGGCTGCCGATTGCGGTGGCGCGGCTTTACGGGCCGGCCCCGCTTCGCTGGGGGGCGCTGATATACGTCGAGTTCTTCCGCGGCATCCCGGTACTGCTGCTCTTATACTTCCTGTATTTCGGACTGCCGGCCATCGCCGATTACTACGCGCTGCCGTGGCCGCTCACGCTGGGACCCATCCAGGCCGCCGTGCTCGGGTTCGGGCTGAACTACGCCGCCTACGAATCGGAGATCTACCGGGCGGGCATCGCCTCGATCCCGGTGGGCCAATGGGAGGCCGGGGCCTCGCTGGGCATGTCCCGCAGCCACACCTTCCGCCGCATCATCCTGCCGCAGGCCGTCCGCGTCATCCTGCCGCCCATGACCAACGACTTCGTCGCCCTGTTCAAGGACACCAGCATCGTGAGCATCATCGCCGTCGAGGAGCTCACCAAGCAGTACCAGATCCTGGCCAAGTCGAGCCTGAAGTACCTGGAGATGGGTTTGGTGACCGCCGCGCTCTACCTGGCGATGTCCATCCCGCTGGGCCACCTGTCCCGCTACCTGGAGCGCCGCTGGGGGAAAGGCCGATGAGCCACGAGCTGGCGGTCGATATCGCGCACCTGACGAAGCGCTTCGGCACGCGGCTGGTGCTGGAGGACGTCAGCCTGCGGATCGAGGCGGGGCAAACGGTGGCCGTGATCGGGCCCAGCGGGGCGGGCAAATCGACCCTGTTGCGCTGCACCAACGGCCTGACGCCGTTCGAGGCAGGCGCGATCCGCGTCGGCCCGCACGTGCTCGGGCCCCGCCGCGACCACCGCGCCTGCCCCGCGGCCCGCCAGGTCCGCCGCGTCTTCGGCATGATCTTCCAGGACTTCCAGCTCTTCCCGCACCTGACGGCCGTGGAGAACATCATGGAGGCCCCGCGGTGCGTGCTGCGGCTGTCAAAAGCCGAGGCCCGCCGGCGGGCCATGCACCTCCTGGCCCGCGTGGGGCTGGCCGACCGCGCCGCCGCCTATCCCCAGGAGCTTTCCGGCGGGCAGAAGCAGCGTGTGGCCATTGCCCGGGCCATGGCCATGGAGCCCCGCGGACTGCTGTGTGACGAGATCACCAGCGCCTTGGACCCCGAGCTGAAGAGCGAGGTGCTGGCCGTGCTGGAGGACCTGAAGCGCGACGGGCTGACGCTGCTGGTGGTGACGCACGAGATCGGCTTCGCCCGCCGGGCGGCGGACCGCATAGTCGTGCTGGCCGACGCGCGAGTTGTGGAGGATGGTCCGCCGGCCGAGGTTCTCGACCGCCCCCAGGCCGCCCGCACGCGGCAGTTCCTGCGGCAGATGGTGGTGTGACTCGCCGGAAAAATCCTCATCGTCGGTACGGTCGCGCGCCGATGGAAAAGAATGTGGGATACTCGGCTTGGACTTGCCGCACTGGGCGGCCCCACGGATGGAACGTCCCATGCTCGTGATCCTCAGCGACCTGCACCTGAACGACGGGACCACGGGGGCCACGCTGTCTCCCGGGGCGATGGGGCTGCTGGTCGAGCGGCTCGGCGAGCTGGCCGTGTCGGCCTCGTGGCGGGCCGACGGGGTGTACCGGCCGATCGAGCGGATCGAGCTGGTGCTGTTGGGCGACGTGCTCGACCTGCTCTCTTCCACCCAGTGGGCCCGGCAGCCCGGGGTCCGGCCTTGGAAGGACCCGCTGGGGCCGGAGCTGGCCGGCCTGGTGGCCCGCATCACCGGCGACATTATGGCGGAGAATCGCGAGACGCTCGCCGCCCTGGTGAACCTGGCGGAAAGGGGGATTCGGGTGCCGCCGACGCTCCGCACGGCCCGGCCCGGCCCGGATGCCGAGGGCGAGTCGGTCCCGGTCCGCATCCATTACATGGTGGGCGAGCACGACTGGTTCTTCCACCTGGGCGGCCCTGCCTACGACGCCCTGCGGCAGACGCTGGTCGGGGCGATGGGGCTGGTCCGCCGCCCGCAGCGGCCCTTTCCCTGGGAGATCGGCGAGAGCGAAGAACTGCTCTTGGCGATGCGGCGGCACAAGGTGACCGCGCGGCACGGCGATGCCTACGACCCGCTGGCCTGCGGCGGCGACCGCGACGCCGCCAGCCCGGCCGACGCCATCCAAATCGAGTTGGTGAACCGCTTGGGGCCGGAAATCGCAGCGGCGCTGGGCGGCGACCTGCCCGACGCCACGGCCCTGGGGCTCCGCGAGATCGACGCCCTGCGGCCGGTGGCGCTGCTGCCGGCTTGGCTCGAGGGACTGTTGGAGCGGACCTGCCGGCTGGCGGCGGTGCGGAGGCAGATCCGCGCCGTCTGGGACCGGTTGGTCGAGGAGTTGTTGGACGGCGACGGCCTCAGGGGAGGCGGCCGCGGCGGGCCGGGGTTCGTCGATGGGCTCCGCCGCGTGCTGCGGCCGAACCGGCACGGGCCGGCCGGTCCGACCCGCGCCGCCCTCCGCGGGCTCCGCGAGCTCCGCGGGGCACCCAGCGATTCCTACGCCTCGCACGCCCCGGCCGAGCAAGACCTCCGCAGCGGCCGGGCCAGGCACGTCGTCTACGGCCACACCCACGCGGCCGAGATCGTGCCGCTGGACGCCAGCCATGCCGACGGCTGCGTGCGGGACCAGGTCTATTTCAACACCGGCACGTGGCGCCGCGTCTGGCGCCCGGCCGAGTTCTCGCCCGGCCAGACCGACTTCGTCGCCTCCGACGCCATGGCCTACCTGGTGTTTTATCAGGGCGACGAGCGGAAGGGCCGGCCGTACGAAACGTGGAACGGCTCGCTGGCGCGGAGTCCCCGCGAGCTGACCGTCCGCCGGCTGGATATCGGTCGCATCCACCCCGCCGCCGGCCCGCCGGGCACGACAGTCTTGCCGCCGCCGCACTACCCCTCACTGGCCGGCCAACCGGCACACCACTAGGTCTTGGGCCTTGGGTCTTAGGTCTTGGCACCAAGACCCAAGCCCCAAGACCTAATCCGCCATGCCCGAATTCATCGAAGTGCTCACGACGACGGCCACGCGCGAGGACGCCGAGCGGATCGCCCGGACCCTGGTCGAAGAGCGGTTGGCCGCATGCGTCCAAGTGACGGGCCCGATCGCCAGCACCTATCGCTGGCAGGGCCGGATCGAAACGGCCCAGGAGTGGCAGTGCCGGGCGAAGAGCCGCCGCGATCTCTACGACCGCATCGAAGCGGCGATCCGGCGGCTGCACCCCTATGACGTGCCCGAAATCCTGGCCACCCCCGTGCTGGCCGGCGGCGCGGACTACCTGGCGTGGATCGCCGCAGAGACCGGGTAACTGCTCAGGTGTAGGGTGGGTCGAGCGCAGCGAGCCCCACCATCTTTCGTGCGACACCGTGCGGTGGGGCTCGCTGCGCTCGACCCACCCTACTCTTCTATAGCGGAAACGAATGAGCGCTCAGCGCCGCGATGTGACGAAGTAGGTGATACCGGCGACGACGGCGCCCAAGAGGGCGGCCAGGCCGGCGGTGGCCCCGGCGGAGCCCCAGGTCCAGCCTCCCCTATGAAAGATGGATCGCGTGATGACGACGAGGATGACCGTCAGGTTGAAGGCCAGGATGCAGGGCAGCAGGGCGCGCTGGCCGCCGCCGCCCCCTCCGCCGCCGAACGACAGTCGCGGCAGGGAGAACCTGGGCAGGGAGAACTTCGGCCGCGACACTTTCGGGGCCGAAACCTTGGGCAGCGAGGGCGTCGCACGCCCTTTCTTGGCTTCCGGCGGCTTCGCCTGCGACCCACCCCCGGCGGGCGCCCGGCCGGCGGCGGGCGCTCCGGTGGGTGCACGGGCACCCGGCGCAGCCGGGTCGCGGGCGTAGTACTTGGTGATCAAGGGGTTGATGCTCCCGGCCGTACACAGGACGGTCCGCACCGGCATGTTCAGCCGCAGGTGGATCTCGTCCTCGACCTCGGGCGCCAGGGGGTTGGGCGAGGCCATCAGCACCTGGCCCCGGTCGCAGAGGATCGGCACGCACGAGTGCTGCCGCGCCAGGGCTGCGGGCACCCGCGGCACGAGCGACTCGTCCACCCCCACGTCCGCCAGGTCGACGTAGGGCAGGCCGATCGACTCGGCATAGGCGAGCATCACCACGTCCGGGGCGGCCGCCTTCTGCTGGACCAGCGCGTCGCGGACCTCCAGGCCGACCGCCTTGGCGTAGTCGCGGGCCTTTTGCAGTTGGGCCTGGTCGATCGCCTGGTTGGCCAGCAGGATCTCCTCGATCGAGCGGCGCCGCCCGCTGCTGGGGGCCTTTCGCCCCAGCGAAGCGTCGTACTCCCGCTTCCGCTCGAGGTCGGTCAGACAGAGCATCGCCCGGGCCAGCTCGTTGAGGAGTTCCTGGGATCGCGCGGCGAAGTCGCCGGAGGCGAACTTCCGCACGTGGGCGTTCATCTTGCGGTAATGCTCGCGGATCTTCGCCGTCTGGTCCTCGAACTGCTTCAGCCGCAAGAGCTGGTAGAAATTCAGCGGCCGGACCGCCTCGGCAATGCCCAGCCATTCGCGGTAAACGTCGAGTTCGTGTTCTTTTGCCATGGAGATTCTCACGAGCCAAAGGGGACGGGCCCTTCCCACCCTAGCCGAGGGGGGGCCGCCCTGTGATCGTCGAGCGTCGGGAATCCGCTTGGTTTGGCCTGCGGCGGGCGAAACGTAAACGGCGCCCTCTGGTTAGCCGTCTTTTTCCTCTTCATCATCCGGGATCAGGTGCAATTGTCCGTTTTCCGGGCATCTACCGAGTTTCTTCCCCTTCAACGGGCGGAGATCAACGACAGCCCCGAACTTGTTGAACGCGGCGAAGAACTTACCGAAGTCCTTGCCCCAATAGATCATCGCACAGGACATCGGAGCGCCCTTGCCGCCGTTCTGGCCATTGACAAGAAACCTTAGGCGTGTGTCGTAGAGGAAACATACGCCTGTTGCCTTGCCAAACACATAGTTCTTCCAGTGCCCGGTATTCGTTGCCACGGGGACAAGAGCGAGGATTTCGGACTTGTATTCTTTGTGTGCGGCAGCGCACCGACACAGCCATTTCTTGATAGACGTGCCACGTTCTTTATCAATCCCGTATGGCGGATTCACGTAGACGGTGGGGAAATCCCACGTCTCCCTGAGTCCGTCATGTCTTGGAAGCCGGTATTCTGTCTTCGCACGTACAATCGAGTATTCATTCGAACAGGGGTCAAGGGCTATGTGCCCACCGAAGAAATCACGAACTGCACGAACGTACTTCTCCGGTGTCCCCCATTCCTGGCTGAGTGTGTTGAGCGTGCGACCGGCGGTCACGTGTGAATCTCCTGCCAGTTCTTGGTTTTCGAGGCGTCAAGTTGGGAGACCGCCCTCCCCGACCAGCCCGCCGCGCAGTCTTGTGAAGTTTCCGCAGCGGCCTGCCCACAAGGGCGTTGAACTGTGACTGATTGGAAGGATTCTGGTCATGTTGATTTCTTCCCTCTACGTTCCCGCATTCTGTCCTCAATTTCCTTGACCGATTCCGACGCGAGCAATACGTCCATATCGCAGCGTACGTCCCTCGCAAACATACCGATCCCGACAGGGATGGGCTTTGGTAACGGAACGGGATCGCCAAGATGCCATATCGTGGCTGGCTGCCGAGGCCAGTCGTCCCGGGGGTTCGGAATATTCGCGAGTTCGGGAACACGTGTGATCGTGGGCGTCGCAAGCTCGATCTTCAAGACGCGCCGGATTGCACTCACTTTTCCGTCGGCGTGGAAGGCAATGTACAGAGGCCGTACCGAGCGTCGGCGTGCGGAGCCGTCATAGTACACCTTGTGCTGCTGATGGGTGTCCAAGAAGGTCGGGCCCCCAGGCCAGAGCGGTTTGGTGTTTTCCGCGGCCAGTATCCAAACCTCGGTGGTGAAAGTCTTCATCTGATATTCCCGATCCAGGAAACGATAAAACCACTGAATGACCATGCCCGGCCGCGAGGTCGGGGCATGGGCGGCCATAAGGTGGGTGCAAGTGGGAATGAAGTTGCCCCAGTTGAAGGCGCGCAGTCGCCCTTTGAGGTAAGGGACCTTTGCGGTGCGCGCGGCGACGAACGATTCATCCCAAGACTCAACCAAAGCTATTAGCCGTTTGACTGGCGCGCGCACTGCCCGAAGTCGCTCCGCGTACTTGGCGCACTGCTGAAGCGATGGGATCGATAAGCCGATCTTCGCCTCCACGATGACGTGGAAAACGCCAGGCAATCGGACTTCGATGTCCGTGATTCCCTTGTCACCCGAGTGGGTGCCGTGCTTCTGAAGGTCGATCCGAACATCGGCCATCGCGCGCGCACGAACGCCGCCGACGCCGATCTCCGAAAGGAATCGTCGGAGGAAGAGTGGGCATTCGTGGAAGGTGTAGCCGAGGGCGAAGGAGAGCGCGTTTTCGTCGTTGCCAAGCAGGCCGAACGGCGTGTCTACGGCACGGTCGTATGCGAAGAAGCTCGGTAGGTCCATCTTCAGCACCAGTCCGGTTATTCTCTTTCACCCCCATCCAAGCCAGCGTCTTCCGCAACAGCACCCCCCTGCGATTCCACGGATTCTAGGGTATGACATTCTCCGCTTTCCCTTTCTCGGCTTCATCCGCTGCACGGCTAACGAGAATCGAGACACTCCCTTCCTACTCCACTGTATACTCGTTGGCCAGCCGGGTATAGGCGTCGATCTGGTGCTCGTCCAGGCCGCCGCGGCGCTGGATGTCGATGGTGGCCTGCCGGCCGGAGGCCTTCTCCCGGGCGGCCACGGCGATGCGGCCGGAGGCGTCGAAGGAGTAGGTGACCTCGATGGGCGAGCCCTTGGGCAGCCCCGGCGGCAGCCCGGCAATGACGCACTTCCCCAGCACCGAACAGGCCAGCGGGTCCGGGGCATCCCCTTCGAGGACCTGGACCGTCACCCGGGCTTGGCCCTCGCGCTTGGTCTGGAAGACCTTGCGGACCTCGGCCGGCAGCCGGGTGTTGCGCGGGATCATCAGGTGGTTGACTTCCTTGCCGCTCTTGGGATTGGTGGCCAGGACCCCCAGCCCGTGCGAGTTGACGTTCTCCTGCCGCACCGAGTCGAGCATGTGGCGGACCTTGTCGGCCAGCCCGCCCGCGCGGCGATGCTGCACTTCGAGGATGGCGGCGTGGATGGCCGCGCCCTGGGCGACCGAGGTGTGCGGCGAAATGCCCGTGTACGGCTCCTGCCCGACCACCTTCCGCAGCGTCCGCGGCACCTGCGGCATGAGGGTCGAGCCGCCGACCATCACCACCGCGTCCAGATCGCCGGGCTTGACCTTGGCCTGCTGGAGGACCAACTCGGTGGTGTCGGCCGTCCGCTGCAAGAGGTCGGCGGTGAGCGCCTCGAACCGGTCGCGGGTGACGCCCACGCGGATGCTCTTGCCCGCATGCCGGCAGGTGATCGCCGTCTCGAGCCTCTCGGACAGCTCGATCTTCGCCAGGTCGCAGTCGTTGCGGAGCATCTGGGCGGTGGCGGGCGAGCTGCGCGGGTCGATGCCGTGGCGGGACTTGAAAGCTTCGGCCACGTAGTCCAGCAGCCGGTCGTTCCAGTCGACGCCGCCCAGGTGCACGTCGCCGTCGGTGGCCAGGACCTGGAAATGAATAGGGGTGTACTGGACGACCGTCACGTCGAACGTGCCGCCGCCGAGGTCGTAGACCAACGCCCGTCGCGGCCGGCCTCCCGCCGCCCCACCCGCCCCCAGCTCGTGGCGGTGCCAGGCGTAGGTCAGCGTGGCCGCCGTGGGCTCGTTGATGATGTCGATCACGTTCAGGCCGGCGATTCGCCCGGCGTCGGCCGTGGCCTTCCGCCGGGCGTCGTTGAAGTAGTAGGGGACCGTGATCACCGCGTTGCCGATCTTGCCGATCCGCTTCTCCGCGTCCTGGCGGAGTTTCTTGAGGATCAGGGCGGAGATGAACTCGGGCGTGAGCGCGCGGCCGTCGTATTGTTGTTGAAAATTGCTCTCGCCCATGTAGCGCTTGATCCGCTCGACCACCCGCTCCGGATCTTCCATCGCCGCCCGCATGCGGTTGGGACCGACGATCACCCGGCCGCCCTGGCTGAGCAAGACCAGGCTGGGCGTTTCCACCTCGTCGTCGTCGTTGGCAATGGTGACCGGATTGCCCTGCTCGTCGAGCTGGGCGATGGCAGAGAAGGTCGTGCCCAGGTCGATGCCGACCGTATGGCCTTCCACGAAGTGGACATTCACGGCTGGTGCTGGCTCAGGGACTCGACTCGAAGACTTCTTTGACAAGTTGGACAAAATGGGGGGTCTTCTGCGATTCCGACAGGTCGGCTGCCTTCTTGTCGGCTTCTGCCCGTTGGTTGTACTCGAACAGGGCGACCCGCCGCAGCGTCTGGCTGAAGACACCCCAAAACGCCTTCAGGCGGACTTCTTTGACGACCTTCGCGCGGCTTTTTCGCTTGGGAGGGGCCTTCTTGACTTTCGCCGGGGCCTCCGCCTCCACCCTCTCTTCTCCCTCTTCGTGCTCTTCGTGCTCTTCGTGCTCTTCGATGCGTTCGGCAGCATCGTTCTCCTCACGCAACTCTTTGCGATTTAACGTCTTACGTGGCATGAAGCCTCCTCAGGCGAAAAGACAAACGGCTGCGGTCCGCCTCGACACAACGCCTATTCTAACGGATTGGGGCCCAAGTCGCCAGTGGTGCGCGGGGGGCAGGTGCGCGGCGGGCCGCCGTTTGCGGCTCCAGACTGGCCGCTGCCGCCTTGCGGCCGGCGGCCCGGCACTTATGTTACTCACCGCACGATCTGGCCGGGCACCTGGCGGATGCCCCGCAAAATCACGCGGACCACCGAGTCCCAGGGAACGAGCGTTACGGTGTGCGAGCCGTCCGGGTCCCGGCTCACGAGGACGGCGTGGCCCGGTTGCGATGCCGTCTCGATATACCCGTCCGGCAGCAAGACCCCTCCCGTGGCAAGGTGGACTTCGACCCGGCTGCCTTCGGCTCGGGCGGCCCAGAACCGGGCGAACAGATCGGCCATCGGGTGGACGCTCGGCGAGTCGAGAATGGCCTGGGGCGGGAGGTCCAGGGGGACTGAAGAATCGCCGCCGGAGGGCTGGGCCCGGGCCGCCGTCGGAACCGCTTTTCCAGACGGCTCGCCCAGGGGGGCGGCCGTCTCCTCGACAACCTGGCCCGGGGCGGCGGCATACCCTTCAAGATGAATCTCTTCACCGGCAGGAGACGGGGCCGCGACCTCCTCCAGCGTCGGTATGCGGAACCGCG
>Ga0187848_10001158_pt1 | contig 22817 bp, 16 predicted proteins | sample June2016WEW_4_40_FD_132424 | JGI IMG/M metagenome (GOLD analysis project Ga0187848, IMG submission 132424) | Peatland microbial communities from SPRUCE experiment site at the Marcell Experimental Forest, Minnesota, USA - June2016WEW_4_40 | ecosystem: Environmental > Terrestrial > Soil >... | reverse complement strand
TGGAGGGGCCGGATGGTAGTTTCGGCTGATGGTGGTATCGGTTCACTCAACAGCGGATTGAGCTTATGCCTGAAGAAGGAAATCTGAGGCGGCGTTTCAAAATGCTCGCCCTGGTATTTGGGGTGGCGGGGGTGGTGTGGATCATTTATGGCTTTTATAGTCCAAGGTTCATCCTTTACCCGCTGATCGGGGTGGCCAATCTGGCCATCGCCTTTTTTTGCAAGCAAGCCAGCGCCTGAAAGGAGCCGCCGTATGAAACATCGCAACCGATTCAAAAACCAACGCGCGTTTACCCTGATCGAACTGCTGACGGTCATGGCGATTATCTCCATTCTGGCATCGCTGCTGCTGCCTTCGCTGAGCCGGGCGAAGGAGCAGGCGCTGCGCATCCAGTGCCTGAGCAACCAGCGGCAGCTTGGCATGGCCCTGAGAATGTGGTCGGATGACAACGGTTTCCACTACCCATGGGAAGTCACCGCCGCCAACGGGGGCAGCCAAGGCTCGTGCCTGACGTGGGTGCATTTCAACGTGGCGCAATGGGAAATGACGACGCCCCGGATTCTGGCCTGTCCGAGTGATCCCGGCCGGAATGCGTCAGTAAATTTCGGCGGCACCAACAGCGGCTGCCTGGCTTGGAATGGCAACTACGCGGTGAGCTACTTCGTCGGGCTGGATGCCACGGCCGGCCGCCCGGCGATGCATCTTTTGGGAGACCGGAATGTCACCGGACTGGAGAAGCAGAGCTGTCCGTTCACGTTCGTGAGCAACGTGGTCACCTGGCTGATGCCGAGCAATAATCCGGGGTGGGACATGTCCATTCACCGCAATGCGGGCAACATCGCCTTGGCGGATGGGAGCGCGGCGCGTTTTGGGGAAGGCGGGCTGCGGGACCATTGCGTGACGGCGGCGGTGAACACGGGGGCCAATTGCGCGTTGAAACCGGATTACACCTCGGCTTGACATTCGTAATCCGGCGCCCATGGCGGGCGCCTCCCAGGCAGGACCCCTGCGATGAGAGGGGAGGGGTTTGTCTTCCATTTGTCAAAGGGATCAGTCCTTGGAATCACGGATTTCCCTCTGTCAGGCGCAAATATTTCAACTGTACCCAGCGAGCCGCCATGTCAAATCATTTTACGCGGTTTCGAGGACCCCTGTTATATTGCGACTGACCCCTTTTTTGGAAATGCTCCAATCTTTTTTCTGGAGCATTTCAAGAAATAGCGCGGCCGATTTCTGAGGGAGAATGTGTTCGGCGAGACGCCGAACACGGCGGGCGAGGACGCCCGCGCTCCCCAATATGCCGACGCTTGAGCGGCTACAGGTTTTATGGTTTTGCCCTGGACAGATTCAAGTGCGTTATTAAAATGAGCGTGCCCACATTGAGAGTTGGCAATGCGGGCACGCTCATTTTCAGAGTGACTAATACCGTTTCCAGTTCGTAACTGCACTATTGCCAAGGCGATTGGCGGCGGTCGCAGACCGCCGCGACAGTGCAAAAGCAAACTGGAAACGGTATAAAGCAGTTTAAATAAAACAGCAGCCACAGGAGGCAAACCAGTTCATCGCATCCTGGCGAGGTGACATGGCTACACTTGTATTTAAACCGCCCCAGCAGCCCGTTAAAAAAAGGCTCCAGTCCCGCCGCGTGAGGGCACGCGGCCTACATTTCCCTCGCAAAGAATGCATCTGTTGCAGGCCCGGTGCCCTCACCGGGCCTTGTTTCACGGGCTGCTAGACGACGATGTTGACGAGGCGCTTGGGAATGAGGATGACTTTTTTGACGGGCTTGCCTGAGAGGAACAGTTGGATCCTCTCGCAGGCCAGGGCGGCGGACTCCACTTCGGCGGGCGAAGCGTCGGCGGAAATGAGGATGCGGTCGCGGAGCTTGCCGTTGATCTGAACGGGCATTTCGATGGTTTTTTCGACCAACAGAGCCGGATCGAATTTTGGCCAGGGTTGGTAGGAGAGGCTTGGGACCGCGGCGGGCAGGGGACTGCCCGCCCTACCTTCTGCATTGGCCGTCAGTTTGGCGAAGAGTTCCTCGGCCAGGTGCGGGGCGAAGGGATGGAGCAAAATCAGAAACTCGCGCAGGACGGAGGCGGGCTTGGTTTCCCAAGCGATGGCGTCGTTGACGAAAACCATCAGGGCGGAAATGGCGGTGTTGAAGCGCAAGCCCTCCAGGTCATCGGTGACTTTCTTGATGCAACCGTGCAGGGTTTTGAGCTGGGCGGCGGTGGGGGCGGTGTCCCGGATGGCGGCGCTGAGTTGAATGGTTTCCAGCGCGGCCGGGTTGTCATCGGGCTGCGCGGTTTGGGTCTGCTCGAAGTCCGTTTCGCTGCGCTCGTCCACGAACAAGCGCCAGACGCGGCCGAGAAAACGATAGACCCCTTCGACGCCGCGCGTGTTCCACGGCTTGACCATCTCCAGCGGGCCCATGAACATTTCGTAGAGGCGGAAGGCGTCGGCGCCGTATTCGCGGAGAATATCGTCGGGATTGACGACGTTGCCGCGGGATTTGGACATTTTTTGGCCGTCTTCGCCGAGGATCAAGCCCTGGTTGACCAGTTTGAAAAACGGCTCGGGAGCGGAGACATGGCCCAAATCAAAGAGGACTTTGTGCCAAAAACGGGCGTAAAGGAGATGGAGGACGGCGTGCTCGACGCCGCCGATATAGAGGTCTATGCCGGTGGTGGTTTTCTGGCGGCGGTCATAGACCGCCGCTACAGGAGGGAGATTAAGAATAAGACTTGGAGGAACCCTCACCTCACCCTGACCCTCTCCCCTCCCATCGGATGGGAGCGGAGAGGGAACAGCAGGGGGAGACGCAATGTCGTGTGGAAATTTAGCGGGCAGCGGCTGGTTTGGGTCAGTGGGATTAAGATTAAGATTAGGATTAAGATTAGGATTAGGATTAAGATTAGGATTAGGATTAAGATTAGGATTAAGATTAGGATTAAGATTAGGATTGGGAGCGGTGCCCATCCAGTAATTCTCCGCGTCCTTGCCACAGATCGCGCGGTGGTTGGCCGGATCGGTGAAGCGCAGGTAATACCAGCAACTGCCGGCCCACTGGGGCATGGTGTTGGTTTCGCGGGCGGAGCCGTCGGGCAAATGGACCCAATCCTTGGCGCGGGCCAGCGGAGGCTCGCCGCTGGCCGTGGGTTTGAAATCGGTCAGTTCGGGCGGCAGCACCGGCAGGGCCGACTCCGGCAGGGCTTCGTGGCCGGCCGGTTTCCAAACGATGGGAAAGGGTTCGCCCCAATAGCGCTGGCGGCTGAAGAGCCAGTCGCGCAGTTTATAGTTGACGGTGCCGCGGCCCAGTTTTTTTTCCTGGAGCCAGGCGATGATGGTTTTCTTGGCCTCGCCGGTGGGCAAACCGGTGAGCAAACCGGAGTTGACGCTGACGCCGTCGCCCACAAACCCGGCGGATTCGCGGCCATCGGGCGCCTGCACGACGACGCGGACGGGCAGATCAAATTTTCGCGCGAATTCCAAGTCCCGCCCGTCATGGGCCGGAACGGCCATGATGGCGCCGGTGCCGTAGCTGGCCAGGACGTAGTCGGCAATCCAGATCTGGATTTTTTCATTGTTGACAGGATTGAGGGCGCAAGCGCCGGTGAAGACGCCGGTTTTTTCCCTGGCGAGTTCGGTGCGTTCCAGATCGGATTTGCCGGCGGCAAAAGCCTGGTAATCGTGGACGGCCTTTTTTTGTTCGGGCGTGGTTAAGGATTCCACCAATTTGTGTTCGGGCGAGAGCACCATGTAAGTCGCGCCGAACAAGGTGTCGGGCCGCGTGGTGAACACACGAATCTTTGCATCCGCAATCGGCAATCGGCAATCGGCAATTTGAAAATCCACCTCCGCCCCCTCGCTGCGGCCGATCCAGTTGCGCTGCATTTCCTTGAGCGATTCGCTCCACTGGATTTGCTCCAGGCCCTGCAGCAGGCGTTCGGCGTAGGCGGTGATGCGCAGCATCCATTGCCGCATCGGCTTGCGCACGACGGGGAAGCCGCCGACGTCGCTTTTGCCGTCCACCACTTCCTCGTTGGCCAGGACGGTGCCGAGTTGCTCGCACCACCAGACCGGGGCTTCGGCGACATAGGCCAGGCGGTGATTGTCACGATGGAGGCGGCGCGCTTGGGGAGACGGGTTGCCGGGCGGATCGGGCAGCGTCTCGATAGGCTCGGCCTTGTTGCTGGCCGGGTTGAACCAGGAATTGTAGAGTTTTAGGAAAATCCGCTGCGTCCATTTGAAATAATTTGGGTCGGTGGTGTCAATTTCGCGGCTCCAATCGTAGCTGAAGCCGAGGGATTTAATCTGGCGCTTGAAGACGGCGATGTTGGCTTCGGTGGTCTGGCGGGGATGCTGGCCGGTGCGGATGGCGTATTGCTCGGCGGGCAGGCCGAAGGCGTCCCAGCCCATGGGGTGGAGGACGTTGAAGCCGAGGGCGCGGCGGTAGCGGGCGAGGATGTCGGTGGCGGTGTAGCCTTCGGGATGGCCGACGTGGAGGCCGGCGCCGGAAGGGTAGGGGAACATGTCAAGTATATAATACTTGGGCGGCAGGCGGCAGGCGGAAACGGCCCCTTGCAGGCCGTGCCTTTGGGCGAAGGGATGCTCCGGCGGAATCGGGTCCAGCGGATTCCAGGCGCGGAAGGTGGCCTGGGCGTCCCAAAAGCGCTGCCATTTGGCTTCGATCAAATGAAAGGGGTACTGCCGGCGCATCGTGGCCCTATTCTTTTCCCTGCGGGATCACGCCCTCCGAGATCAATTTCTTGAGCTTGGGGGTGATGACGAACTGGCAGTAGCCCTGGTTTTTGTTGGAGTTGTAATAATTCTGATGATAATCCTCCGCGGAATAAAACGCCTTGAGCGGAACGATTTGGGTGACAATCGGGTCCTTGAACCGTTTGGCGGCTTTGGCTTTGGAGGCTTCGGCGGCCGTTTTCTGCGCGTCGTCGCTGTAAAGGATGATGGAGCGGTATTGGGTGCCATGGTCGGCGCCCTGGCGGTTGAGGGTGGTGGGATCGTGGGCTTCCCAGAAGATTTCCAGCAGCTTGTCGTAGGAGAGAATGGCGGGATCAAATTTGATCTGGATCACTTCGGCGTGGCCGGTGGCGCCGGTGCAGACCTGTTCATAGCTTGGGTTGGGCACGGTGCCGCCGGCAAAGCCGGAAGTGACGGATTTGACGCCGGGGATGCGTTGGAAGACCGCTTCGGCGCACCAGAAACAGCCGCCCCCAATGGTGGCGGTTTCCATTTTGGCGGGCGCATTGGAGGATTGGGCTTGTGCATTCATAACGGGGACCAGAAAGCCGGGGAGGGCGATGGCGGCGAGGAGCGCGCGCCACCGGGCCGGCTTGTCCGGGTAAACAGCAAAACGATTCATAAGAATTTCGGACAGCATGGCCATTCCGGGTCCAAGTTGCAAATCAATCATGGCAGGGAGAGATTAGCGCCAAGTGACGAAATGGCAAAATCCGCATTTTGGGCGGTGTCTTAATTTGAAATTCCGGCAGATTTTGCCCACCTAAATCGTATTTTGATATATGAGACATCAATTCCCAATGCCTTTTCCTTGCAAAACCGGAGGGCGCAGCCCTGGCCAGTTTGTTTTTGATTCAAATTCCATACCAAGTTGCCAATTCAAAGTGCCATCCTTATTGGTTGTCACAGTGGGGATTGTGACAAACGGTTTTCCTGGTGAATCCATTTGCATGAAGTGCAATCGCAATGCCCATAAAAGGACATCCATCTGCGGTGCGGTTGCCATAAGCGATATTGGAACAGTTGAAGGGCCGTGCGTCCCAAATGTTATTGTTGGAGCGGGCTTAATCTCACCTGGAACAATTTTTACAATCGGACACACAAAAAAGGATCGCATAGGATCATCTTCCAGTTGCGATTCAAACCATCCGGGGCTGAGGCGGCATGGGGCATTAGTCGGAATTGAAATCTTCACAGCCCCATCCGCCACCTCTGTCCCAGAATTGTTGTTTAACATGAATCCAACTGTGACGTTGGATGTTCCAGGTAGAACAGGAACCACCACAACACCCTTAAAATCAGCCTCATTTAGAGAAAGGCCATTGCTCTTGAATGGAATCTTGAAAACTTCATTCGTCAAAAAAAGAGGAAACCCTTTTGCACCAGCAATCGCCAAACCTAATTGCAGATGCGGTTTTACAGGGACAGGTGGCGGAGTCGGCGGCTCCGGCATGTATGCTGCCCAAAAAACATATATCGAGATGATGGTGCTTGGAATCCATATCCCCGCGCACCATCTATTCGCAAACCGCTTTGTGGAACCATTATTTAGAAGTGATCTGCGGAGCCAAAGGGCCGCAAAAATTAACCCGACCCAGAATAAAGGAATTGAAACTATCGCAAGAGTATGAGTGAAAACACAAATAAACCCGGCAATGGCGGTAAAAAGCCAGAAAAAAATCTCATACAAGATTCCGCGAATCCGCATGGGCCTTTCCTTGGGGGGTTTGATCTTTTCTTTTTCGGCCTGAATCTTTTTGGAATTGGCTTCGTTTTTGGCGTCCTGTGTTCCGCCGCTTTCCGGTTTTTGATCAGAAGGTAAATCCGCCATTTGACATCCTCACAATGTGTGCAACATTCCAATCGGTTTGGGTGCGTCAGTTAATTGGCAAGCTCCGCGTTCCTTACAATCGCGGTTTGGGAGTCCGAGGCTCCTCGCATCCACTTTTTGAACGTGATTATGAGTCGTTTTTACCGCGATTCGCCGCCGCGAGCAAGGTTTTTCGTATCCAGTCGGACTTGCTCTGCCGGGCCTGGCGTATTGCCCGGTCAAGCTGCGCTGCCTCTGGTGGGGTGAATCGGACAGTGACGGATACACCCTTCGCATTTTGCGTGCCAATCTTCGGCCTGCCTGCATGTTTTTTCATAATAAATGTCTTACAAATATGTTGACGAAAATATAAATCTGTCTTACAGTAATTGCAACATAAAAAACGATATGGCAAACAATCTTCAAACCGAAAAGAAAGTGACCGTGGTGTCCATGCTGGCGGAAGGGTCCAGCATCCGCAGTATTGAGCGCGTCACGGGAATTAACCGGAACACGATTATGAGTCTTGGCGTTCGCATCGGCACGGCCTGTGCGAAGATCATGGACACCAAAATGCGCGGGCTAGCGAGCAAACAAATCGAAGTTGACGAAATATGGGGATTCATCGGGGCCAAGCGCAAGAATGCGGAGCGCGTCGGGGCTTATGGGGATGTCTGGACGTTCATTGCGATTGACGCGGATACGAAGGTCATTCCGTCGTTCGTGGTTGGCAAGCGTGACATATATCACGCCAGATGCTTCATGGATGATCTCGCCAGCCGGGTGACGCATCGCGTTCAAATTTCATCGGATGCTTTGAAGGCTTACGAGGGGGCGGTGGAAAGCGGATTCGGGGCCAATGTGGATTACGGGCAGATCGTAAAAACCTATTCAGTCGTCAACCTCAACAAAGAGGCGGCGAGTAGGTATTCCCCGGCAGAAGTCGTCAGCACTGAAAAAACCATTGTGACCGGGATGCCGGATGTTTCCCGCATTTGTACCTCGCATGTTGAGAGTCAAAATCTCACCTTGCGGATGCACTGCCGCCGGTTGACCCGGCTCACGAACGCATTCAGCAAGAAATTCGAGAATTTTCAAGCTGCGGTTGCGCTGAATTTCGCATATTACAACTTCTGCAAGATTCATGGCTCGCTCCGCATGACCCCGGCAATGGCCGCTGGCGTGGAAAAGAGCATCTGGACTGTGGCGGACTTGGTTCAAGCCTGTGGCGAATAGAGAATACATCGAAAAGTTGCAGAGCGTGATTATTCACCTTCACGCCTGCAAATCGTCATGGGTTGAATCCTCGCCTGTCCATGAGGTTTTTCGCGGGCAAACCGTCTGGAAAGGCTTTGTGGAGGTTTTCACCCTGTCTGGACATCCCAAAGCCAAGAAAGCCTACGCCTGGAGCCACCCAGATGGCCCGGACGACACTGGCGAGCGGTTTGTGACCGTTCTGGAAATCCCTCCTGTCGAATCACCAGTGACAGCCGTGCGAGCCTCAATCATGGCCGACGCAAAAAAGAGGAAAAAATAACCGTGCCAAGCGCCCTAAAACCATGAAAACAATTCAAATTAAGACACCGCCGCATTTTGAGCTTGATATTCTGACGGCTTCATCCATGATAAGGGTGAATGAAACTCTTGCTAGTCGCGGCCAGCTTGATAGGAGGCAGCCTGGCCGCAAATGCCGGTCAAGCCGCCATCACCTCCGGGCCTAACGACCTGACGATCAATGCCGGGTCAACCGCCGATTTCATCGTAACCGCCACCAATGCAACAAGATATCAATGGTCATTTGAAGGGACCAATATCATTGGGGCGACCAATGCGGAACTTAACTTTAGCGACGTCAGCACCAATCAGGCGGGGGATTATTCGGTGATAGTGGGTGGTTCCTCCGGGTCGGACGTCACCAATTCGGCCAACTTGACCGTCCTTCAGGGAACGATTGTTAATTTCCAAATCTCCGGTTTTGCCAGCGGACCGAGCAACATTTTGGTGGAGTTGTTCGACCACGACAAACCGGCCACGGTGCAGAATTTCCTGCATTACATCATTTCCGACTCGTACACATACGCGAATGGGTTTGTGCCGGGAGGTTACACGAATACGTATTCATCGGGGGTTTATACGAATATGTTTTTTGACCGGCTAATTCCGGGATTTGTGCTGCAAGGCGGCGGTTGGTTCGCGTATGACCGGACCAATTCAACGAACAAACTGTTTGTGGATAATATTGAGACCGCTTACAGCGGATTGAACTTCAGTCCGCCGTTTCCGCAGCAGGTTGACAGTGAGTTTTATGTGGGGCCGAAAGTGAGCAACACCAAAGGAACCATCGCCATGGCCCTGCCGGCCGGCGACGTCAATGGCGCGACGGATGCCTTTTACTTCAATCTGGCGGACAATACAAATCTTGACACCGTGAACAGCGGCGGTCCCTACACCGTCTTTGGGCGGGTTTTGAACGGCACGAATGTGTTGGAATACTTCAATAATCCCAAGGCCTTTTCCAAGCCGGCGTTCACCAGGGTTCCAACCCACAACATCTTTACCAACGGCATCTTCGACTACGTGCTTCTCAATCCGACAGACACAACGGAGCTGACCGATCTGCCGGTGAATTACCACGGGACCAATTTGCCAGCCGACAGCAATCTGTTTTTCGTGGATTTCAGTTTTCCGGCCACCAATGCGCAGCCGGTCATTGACACCACCCCGCCGACGGCGGCGATTACCTTTCCACCCGCCAACATCATATTGACCAACGGCATTTCATTGACGGTGCGGGGAACGGCGCAGGATGATGTCGGGCTGGCCCGGGTTTTTTGTTCGCTGGCTGACCAACAAGGCTCTGGCGGGGCAAACGCCATCGGCACCACCAATTGGTCGGTCTTCTTTGGCCTGATCCCACCGGGTGTCTATCGCATCATTGTTGCACCGCAAGACGGCGCTGGAAACCTGGACCCCAATCAGATCATACAAACCATGATTGTTAGCGCCGTCCTGACCAACGGGGTTGGCAGCGTGTCCGTGACCAACGTGGCCAACGGCGCCTATGCCGGCGACGCGGTGGGCGCCAATCTGCTGGTTAAGACCAATTACGCCTTTGGCGCCCAGCCCGGTCCGGGCCAGTTTTTTGTCAATTGGACCTACGGAACCAATGTTTCCTTCAATCCGAACCTGACCGTCAGATTTGCCTCTAATATGGTGTTGACAGCAAACTTCCTCTCCAACAGCGTTCCCGGCGGCATCGCTTTTACCAATCCGCCGGTGGGGGGGAACACGACCAATGGCACTTTCCCGATTGCGGGCGTCATCACCAGCGGACTGTTCACCCCGCCGGTCACCGTCACCTGCCGGCTGTTTTCCGCCACGAACCAGCAACTGATCGGCGCCGTCCGCCAGATCAAGGCCACCAACCACTGGTCCTTCCCTCTAACCAACCTGGCGCTGGGAAGCTACTATGCGGTAGTTGCGGCCCAGGACGCCTTGGGCCAAGGCGCGGTCATCACCAACGATTTCACCGCCGGGCTGCCCATGACGGCGCTGACCAATACGAATGCCAATGGCCGGGGCACGTTCACCCCCAATTACAACGGGCATTTCCTGGTGGAGGGACAACGGTATTCCATGACGGCGACGGCGGCGGCCGGCTCGCTCTTTGACACGTGGAGCGACGGCGTCAACTATACCAACAATCGCGTGGTCAGCTTCAAGATGAGGCCCGGCCTTGTCCTCACGGCCACGTTCGTCTCCAACGATTTTCCCGCCACGGTTCTCAGCCCGATAACCATCACCAATCCCGCACCCGGCGCCAAGCTGACCAACCAAACCTTTAACCTGTCCGGCACGATCAACCCGGCCCTGACCAACCCCGTCGTGAGCTATCAGTTGTTCTACGGCTCCAATTCCGTAACGGCTCCCAGCGCGACCAACGTCACCATCATCCCCGGCGCCGCGCCGGCCAGGACAACCTGGACGGCGGGCCTGACCAACGTTGCTCCCGGCTATTACACGGTGGTGGCGACGGTTACTGATGTGAAGGGGCGAAGCACGCTGATTTCGGAGAGTTTCCAGGTTTTGGCGCAGGTGCTTCTGCAAAGCAACCCCGGCGGTTACGGCAGGGTTTTTTCCAATTGGACGACAGGCCATTTTGTTTCCGTTGGCGTCCCCCATGCCGTCGCGGCCGGGACCAACGGGGGCTATGTTTTCGCCTTTTGGAGCAATAGCGCGACGGGCGGTTCGAGTGCCAACAACCCGCTGGCATTCGTGGCGACGACCAATATGACGCTCACGGCCAATTTCGCCTCCAATTATTTTTTCAACGTGGCCGGCACTTACAACGGACTGTTCTCTCCCTCGGATACGAACACCTTCATCTCCCCCACCAATTCGGGCTATTACACGCTGATGGTGACAAGCAACGGGGCGATCAACGTGAAGTTGTGCTTCCCCGGCCTGACCAATACTGCCACCGGGCAGTTCCCGCTGTACGATCCGGCGGGATATGCCAGCGCGGGATTTTTTTGGAAAGGGCTGGACGGCAAATATGTGACGAATTATGTGGAGTTGGATTTGACCGGAGGGTCGTATTCCCTCATCGGGGAGGTGACCAACGCCGAGTTTTCGTCCTCTCTTCAGGCCTTCCGCGCCGCGACCAACCTGACGGGGAGCAGCGCGGTCATTCCCGGAACCAATGTCTTCTTCATAACTGGTGATCATGGCGCGACCAACAATCATCCGGGCGGGGACGGCTACGCCTCGTTGACGCTGGGCGCCAATGGGGCGATCAACCTGATTGGGCACCTGGCCGACAACAGCTCCTTTTCACAAAACACCGCCGTCGCCGCCAGCGGCACCAACGCCGCCTGGCCTTTCTACGCGTCCCTTTACGGCGGCAAGGGAATCATTCTCGGCTGGGAAACAAACTCTTCGCCCACGAATTTTGCGGGCGAGGTGGTGTGGAGCAAGCCGGCCATCCCGGCCAAGGCCGGCGTCTTCTACACCAATGCCTTTCTGTGGCTCACCAATTCCTATTCCTTCGGCTGCATTCCGCCCGTCGCGGGGACGCACTATCAGATCGCCTTCGGCGGCGCGACGTTGACCAATAGGCTGACCAATACGCTCACCGTCGGCACCAACGGCCAGTTCACCGTGGATGCCAGTCAGACGAATCAATTGACACTGATGTTTATTCCGAAGTCGGGTGTTTTGACCGGCTCGTTCTCTTATCCGTCCAGCAAGAGCAACCATGCCTTGTCCGGGGCCTTCATCAGTCCGGCCTTGGGCGGTTCCGGTTACTTCCTGGACACCAACAACAGCGAGACCGGCTTCTTCGAGATCGGGATTGTGCCGTGAGCCGCCGCCCCAATTCTTCCGGGGAGCACGCGCGCCCTGGCGTGTCCCAGTCGGCGCCCCCGCCGGCTGGTTCCCACGGTGGCGGGTTAAGCGGGAGGCAGGAGGCCGGTGGACTTCTCCCCCGATGACCGCATTAGTGATGGCCACGCGCAACGCGCACAAGAGCCGGGAAATCCAGCAGGTCCTGGCCGCGGATTATCAATACTTCACACTCCATGATTTCCCCGCCGCTCCGGAAGCGGTCGAAGACGGCGCGACTTTCGCCGCCAACGCCGCCAAGAAAGTGTCCACCCTGGCCGATTGGCTCACTGCCAATTGGCGGATTTCGACACTGCCACCCTCCGATTCCCTTAAGCTTAATCTCATTCCCCCGCCCTGCGAAGGGGGGAGAGGGGTTCCTTCCATCACCGCCTTCTACGTTCTGGCCGACGACTCCGGCCTGGAAGTGGATGCCCTGGGCGGCGCGCCGGGCGTCCATTCCGCCCGCTTCGCCGCGCTGGACGGCGGCGGTGCGGACAACTCGCCCGACAGCGCCAACAACACCAAGCTCCTGCGCCTGCTGGCGGGCGTTCCGCTGGCGCGGCGGACCGCGCGCTTTCGCTGCGTTTTGGCCGTGCGGAGATTGTTTTTGCCATCCCCGCCGGAGACCGTTTTCTTTGAGGGCGTCTGCGCCGGCCGGATCAACCTGCAACCGGCGGGCGGCGGTGGTTTCGGCTACGATCCCCTGTTTATCCCCGATGGTTGCGCGCAATCCTTCGCCGAGCTTGGCGAAGGGGTGAAAAACACGATGAGCCACCGCGCCCGCGCGCTGCAAAAGCTCAGGCGGTATTTGATTTCCACTTTATGAAGAGCTTTGCCCGCAGATTGACATAAGTAATACCGTTTCCAGTTCGTAACTGCACTATTGCCAAGGCGATTGGCGGCGGTCGCAGACCGCCGCTACAGTGCAAAAGCAAACTGGAAACGGTATAATGCGTCGGCGACGGCCGGGAAAGGCAGGGCGGGACTCTGTCGAGCCGTGACTTTTTCCAAAGAAATCGAGTTTCGGCTCGACGGAGTTGCGCTGCCACCCATGACAAACGCATCACCCGATAGAAAACTCTTCTTTTCCCCATCTGCGTTAATCTGCATGATCTGCGGGCAATGAATTTTATGCAAAACCGCATCCCCAGCGCCATGCGCGCCGTCGTTTATCGCGGCCCCAACGACCTCCGCCTCGAAACTGTCCCTGTGCCGGCCATCCGGCCCGGCGAGTTGCTCGTCAAGGTCGCCGTCTGCGGCATCTGCCCGACCGACATCAAAAAAATCCAGCGCGGCGCCCTGCCCCCGCCGCGCATCTTCGGACATGAAACTGCCGGGGTGATCGCCAAAATCGGGGCCGGGGCGGGCAAATTTCGCGTCGGAGACCGCGTGGCCCTCCACCATCACGTCCCCTGCCTGAAGTGTCATTTTTGCCGGCACCGCGCCTTCGCCCAATGCCCGCAATACAAGCGCACCGGCATCACGGCCGGTTTCGAGGCGGCCGGCGGCGGCTACGCCGAATATGTGCGGGTGATGCGGTTTGTGCTGCCCGGGGCGGTGAGAATTCCCCCGCGCAACAGTTTTGTCGAAGGGGCGATGCTGGAACCGGTCAATACGGTGTTGAAGGCCGTCAACCGCCTCGGGTTGCGGCGGGGAGACAGCGCGCTGGTCATCGGCCAGGGGCCGATTGGCCTGATGTTCACCGGGCTGTTGCGGTTGCGGGGGATGAAGGTCCTCGCCACCGATTTGATGGACTCGCGCCTGAAACTGGCCCGGCAATGGGGCGCCACTGCGGCGTTCCGGGGCGACGATGGGGGCCTGCCGCACAAGCTGGCCAAGGCCGCCCCTTGTCTGGACGCGGCGGTGGTCGCGGTTCCATCGCAAGCTGCTGTATCACAAGCACTTGAACTTGTGCGTGGTTCCGGGAAAGTGCTTCTTTTTGCTCACACCCATCGGGGCGGGGAAGGCCGCATCCCCCTCGCCGCATCCGACGCCCCCCATCCCTCCACTTTTCAGCCTTCAGCCTTCAGCCTTCAGCCTTTCCTCGACCTCTCCACCATCTGCGTTGACGAAAAAGACCTCATCGGCAGTTATTCCGCTGATTTCACCCTGCAGGAAGAGGTTGCCGGCTTGATATTCAGCCGGAAACTGGATGTTCGCAAGCTGGTGACCCATCATTTTCCCCTCGAACAAACCGCCGCCGCCATCGCTTTGGCCAGTTCACCGGCGGGAGATTCTTTGAAAGTCGTTGTAAATCAAGGGGTAACAAATTAGGAATTGCCCGCAGATCACGCAGATTGGCGCAGATAAAGAAGGCAGACTACTCCTCTTCCGTATCCGCGTTAATCTGCGTCAGTCTGCGGGCAAGTGTGATTTAATTGTAAGTTGTTGTGTTTAAGGTGCTTGCGTTTATTTCAAACCACGACGGTCCGGGATGAATTTATTTTGAAAAAAAACTTTACAAGGCGGGCCGGCTGGGGGACTGTATTAGAGTCAAAGCTTATGGAAGCGTATCAGGAAAAAAAACTGAAAAAAGTTAAAAAAAGACGTTGACATCGGCTTTGTCATTTGAGAAAGTCCACACACACGGACAACAAAACATTAAATTATGAGAACAAAAACACTCCTTCTGTCGGGCGTCGTCGCCGCGCTGACCAGCGCGTCCCTCATGGCGCAGGTTTATTCGCTCAACGCGGTCGGTTACATCAATGTGACCATCCCGCCTGGTTTCTCGATCGTTGCAAACCAGTTGAACACCACCAACAACAACATTTCGCCATTGTTGGATTCGCAGATCAACCCGGATGGTGTCTCCGGCCTCAACCTTTGCACGTTCTACAAGTTTGCCAATGGCCCTGGTCCATACACCACGCTGCAACCGGACTTTTTTAGCGTGAATACAATTCCCTGGGATCAAGCGTATGCGTCCAATACGACGCTGAATCCTGGAGAGGCTATGTTCGTTAAGAACCTGAATACGACGAATGTGGTCGTTACCTTCGTGGGCACAGTCTTGCAGGGAAGTCTGACAAATACCGCGCTGGTTGGGCCTGGCTTTAGCCTGGTCAGTTCACTGGTTCCGCAAGCGGGCCGGGTGGACGTGGACTTGGGGCTGCCGGAAGTGGATACTGACAACGTGTATATTTACAACCCAAGCACCGCGACGGTGCCCGGCTGGCAAACCTATACGGGTGATGAATTCTCTACTCAGGGTCAGCCTTGGGACAGCCCCACTGGCCAGCCGCTGAATCCGACCGTTGTTGTCGGCCAGGGATTCTTCTACCATGCCTTTGAAACTGGTTCAGCCATCGGCAACGCACCCAACGGAGGGACTACTTACACGACAGGCGGCTATTCCGCCCTTTGGACGCGGACCTTTAATGTCAACTGACACCAGATCCCAAATCATATAAAAATTTAGAAACTGCCAACAATTCCTAATCAAACAATATGAAAAAAACATTATTGATCGGCCTGTTCTCTGCTATGGCGCTTGGGGCTTACGCTCAAGGCACTATAAACTTCAATGACCGCGCAGGTGACGCGACGTTCCATATCTACTCACCGCAGACCAGCGGTGTGGCGCAAAATGGCAGCACGGCCACGGACGTTCCTGCCGGCTCGTTTGTTTTCGGCAGCGGCAGTGTATTAATTGGTGGATCATCCGGCGCAGCCGGACTTCCAGTCAATTATGGCTTTGGCAATAACTTCACCGCGCAGCTCTACGCGGCGCCTGGAACAGGGGACGCTGCTTCGTCGTTGCTTCCGGTGACTCAATACGTGGCGTTATTCCGCCAGACACCCCAAGCGGTCCTTGCGGGCACATTCATCCCGGCCACGCCCAGTCCTGATGCTGGGATTCCAAACACCTCGGGCGGTTCAGCGACTGTCGCCGTGGCTGCCTGGTATAATGCCGGTGGCACTATCACCAGCCTGGCCGAAGCCGAGGCCGATCTGGTGCCTTGGGGCGAATCGCTTCCGGTCAACCTGACTGCGCTTGGCACGGTCACCGGGACACCCGTTCCTAACCCTGCGGAAGACCTTGTTGGAATTCAGAGCTTCAGCCTGCAAACACAGACTATTCCTGAGCCGAGCACGATTGCTCTGTGCGTATTGGGCGCCGGCGCATTCCTGGCCCGCCGCAAGAAGTAATTGGTTTTTTCCCTCACGAGCCGCCCTTGACGGGGCGGCTCTTTTTTTGTCCCCATTGACATCGGGCGGCCGGCAGAATAGGATGCCCGGGCAAATGGCGCGTTCGTCTATCAGTTAGGACACGGCCCTCTCAAGGCTGAAAGACGGGTGCGATTCCCGTACGCGCTACCACTGCCCCGGATGCCCCGCAGATCAAGCCGGAATAAGGAGTTTTGCCCGCAGATCAGGAAGGCAGGAAGAATTTTGCCCGCAGATAACCGGGCAGATTGACGCAGATAAAGAATTCAGAATTCTTCTTTTCCGCATCTGCGTGAATCTGCCCCGTTATCTGCGGGCACATGTCTTTTCTGGAACAAAGAATTCGCTTCTTTATCCCTGTTAATCCGCGTAACCTGTGGGCAATAATCCAATGGAAAACTACCCCCACAAAGAACAAACATATCGCATCATCGGGGCTTGTTTCGAGGTCTCCAACGAGAAGGGCTGTGGCTTTCTGGAGGCCGTTTACCAGGAATGCATGGAGATCGAACTCGGTCTGCAACACATTCCTTTTGCCTCCAAGAAGCCGCTGCGCCTGTCGTACAAAGGCCACCCGCTTCGGCAGACTTACGAACCGGACCTCATCTGTTTCGACAGCATCGTGGTGGAACTCAAGGCCGTGGGGGGACTGACCGACGAGCACCGCGCCCAGGTCATCAATTATCTCAACGCCACCGGTCATGATGTCGCACTCCTCGTCAATTTCGGCCATTACCCCAAGCTCGAATACGAACGCCTCGCGAACACCCTAAAAAAATTCCCGCCGCAGAAATGAAAAAAGTTTTGCCCGCAGATAACCGGGCAGATTGACGCAGATAAAGAATTCAGAATTCTTCTTTTCCGCATCTGCGTGAATCTGCCCGGTTATCTGCGGGCAAATGTCTTTCTTCCTGGATTTGCTTCGGTTAAGCTCATGGCGTGATTGCCAAAGATAAACTTGCAAAAATCCTTGTCTGCTTCGCGCTGGTCCTCGGCACGGCGCTCCTCTACGCGCCCGTGCTTCATTTCGATTTCGTCAATTATGACGACCCGCTCTATATCCTCCATAATGAGCATATCAGGACCTTCAACGACCAGTTCCTCGTCTGGTGCTTTCAAACCGGGTACGCCTTCATCTGGCATCCGCTGACGTGGATGTCGCACCTGCTGGATTTCCAATTGTACGGGATCCAGCACCCCGGCGGCCACCACGCCACCAGCGTGGTGCTGCACATTTTTAGTTCCGTGCTGCTCTTTCTGGTTTTGAACCGGATGACCAAGGCCCTTTGGCGCAGCGCCATGGTGGCGGCGCTTTTCGCCTGGCACCCGCTGCACGTGGAATCGGTCGCCTGGATCTCCGAGCGCAAGGATGTCTTGAGCGCCTTCTTCTGGATGCTGACCATCTGGGCTTATGTCCGCTACGTGGAAGGATGCAAAACGCCCAATGCAAAATGCAGGACATTTTACGGTCTGGCGCTTTTCTTCTTCGCTTTGGGCTTGATGTCCAAGCCGATGCTGGTGACGCTGCCGTTTGTCTTGCTGCTCCTGGATTGGTGGCCGTTGCAGCGAATGCAATTGGCCCCTCTTAATCTTAATCCGGAAAATGTTCACGGCTCGACGGAGTCTTCCACCTCCGCAGAGCCTACGGCGGACAGGCGCCCTACCGAATCTCGCGCCACCGATAATTGGCGGCTGTTGATCGAAAAGATCCCGTTTTTTGTTCTCTCCATCATCACCTGCTTTATCACGCTGGAGGCGGCCAGCCGGACGATGATGCCCCTGGCCCGTCTTCCGCTCCTGCCGCGGCTTCTCAACGCCCTTGTCATATACTTCCGCTACATCAAGAAGATGATCTGGCCGCAAGACATGGTCATCGTTTATCCTTTTGATTATCCCATGCCGGCACAGGAGGTGCTTATGGCCGGGCTGTTTCTGATCGTCGTATCCGTCATCGCGATTCGTCTGTGGAAGAAACGGCCGTTCTGGCTGGTGGGTTGGTTTTCCTACCTCGGCATCCTGGTGCCTGTGATCGGCCTGGTGCAAGTCGGGACGCAGCCGATGGCGGATCGCTACACCTATCTTTCTTCGATCGGCATTTTCATGATTGTGTGTTGGGAGGCCTGGGATATTGCGACTGGCTGGCAGCATGGCCGCGCGATCCTCGGCACGGCGGCGGGGGTGGCGCTGGGCGCTTGTTGTCTGGTGAGCAGCCAGCAGCTTCAGTATTGGCGAAATCCCTACACGCTGCATTTGCACAGCATTGCCGTGATGCCGAATAATGCCGCGGCCCATGCGGACTACGCCGCCTTTCTCCGTGACGATCTGCGATTGGAGGCGGCGCGCGCGGAATGCGAAAAGGCCATCCATCTCAAAACCAATTACGGCTATGCGCACCAGGTTCTGGGCGGCGTTCTCTTCCTGGAAGGCAAATTGGATCAGGCGGATGCGGAACTGCGGACCGCGCTGCGCCTTGACCCCGGCCGGCTGGACGTTCACATGGTCATGGGACAGGTTGCGATTGCCCGCAATTCTCCAGTGGAGGCCGCGGCGCAGTATAATATAGTGCTGGCCTCCGAACCCTTCAACCCGGAGGCGCATTGCACTCTGGGCCAGGCCCTGGCCATGCAAGGCCGGCTGGAGGAGGCGCATGCCCAGTATAACGAGGCCTTGCGCCTTGCGCCCCAATATGCGGAGGCCCACCATCAAATGGCCGTCCTGCTCGCCTTGCAACACCACCCCGCCGAGGCGGTCTTGCAATATCGAATGACCCTGGCGCTGCAGGCGGACCGCCCGAATACTATGAATAATCTGGCCTGGATACTGGCGACGGATCCTCACGCGGAAATTCGCAACGGCGCGGAGGCGGTGAGGTTCGCCGCAGCGGCCTGCCAGTTGACCCGCGGCCAAAACCCCCTGATGCTGGGGACCCTTGCGGCCGCTTATGCGGAAAGCGGAAAATTTGACGAGGCCGTCACCATGGCGCAGCAGGCGCACGATTTGGCCGTTGCCCAGAGCAAAGCGGACATCGCCGCCCGGAACCTGCAATTGCTCGACATCTATCGCCTCCATCAGCCTTATCGTGAAAAGAACTAATTTCCATGATCGGCAAAGAAAAACTTCGGACACTGCTGGTTTGTCTGGCCTTGACCCTGGGCACCGCACTGCTCTATTGGCCCGTCGTCACCCTGGATTATGTGACGTTGGACGATGGGATTTATCTTATGAACAATTTCCATGTGAATCGTGGCTTCACTTGGGAGGGCTTGCGCTGGTGCTTTACCACCAGCTACGCCAGCATGTGGCATCCGTTGACGTGGGTGTCGTGCATGCTCGATTGCCAGTTGTATCACCGGTGGCTGGGAGGTCATCACGCCACCAATCTGGTCCTTCACATTCTCAGCGCGCTGATGCTGTTTCTCCTGCTGAATCGGATGACCCGGGCTTTTTGGCGCAGCGCCATGGTGACGGCGCTCTTTGCCTGGCACCCCTTGCACGTCGAGTCGGTGGCCTGGCTCTCCGAGCGCAAGGACGTGTTATGCACGGTATTTTGGATGCTGACGTTGTGGGCCTACCTGCGCTATGCGGAGGAATGCAAAATGCAGAGTGCAAAACGGAAAAGATTCTATGTCCTGGCGCTGGTTTTCTTCGTGCTGGGGTTGATGTCCAAACCGATGCTGGTGACGCTCCCGTTCGTCCTGCTGCTCTTGGATTGGCGCCCCTTGCGACGAATGCAATTGGCCCCTCCTTCCGCACGGGAAATGCAGAATGCAGAATGCAGAATGCAGAATAAAGGGCAAAGTTACGGCTCGACAGCGTCTCGCCCTGCCGTCTTGCGGCTGTTGATCGAAAAAATCCCGTTCTTTGTTCTCTCCATCATTTTCTCCGTTCTGGCGGTGAAGGCCGCTGGTTTGAATGCTGTTTCCCTGGCCAGCTTCCCGTTCCCGCATCGTTTGGGCAACGCCGTTGTCAGCTATTTCATCTACGTGGCCAAGACGATTTGGCCGCAAAACCTGGTTGCGATTTATTCTTACGATGTTCCATGGGAAACCTGGCAAATCGTGGCCGCCTGCCTTTTTTTAATCGCTGTTTCCGCGGCAGCCCTGCGCTTTTGGAAAACGCGGCCCTATTTGCTTGTTGGCTGGCTTTGGTTTTTGGGAACTCTCGTCCCCGTCCTTGGGCTGGTGCGGGTGGGAGCGCAATCCATGGCCGACCGTTACACCTATATCCCTTCCATCGGATTATTCATCCTGTTCATCTGGGGTGCTTGTGATCTGGGCAGCGGCTGGCGGCAGGGGCCGGTCCTGTTGGGAGGGCTGGCCTGGGTGGCGTTGGTGGCGTGCGTCCTTCTTGCCGGCAAACAGATTCAGTATTGGAGAAATGGCGAAACTCTTTTCGCGCACAACCTGGAAGTTGACCCGGATAATTTCATCGCGCAGAACTGTTATGCCGCCTATTTCCTGGCTAATGGCCAACTGGAACGCGCCCGCGTAGAAGATGAAAAATCCCTCCGCCTAAACCCAAATTACGACCTGGCTCACGCTGTTCTTGGCGAGGTGTTTTTGCTCCAAGGCAACTACGATCAGGCTGCCCCCGAGCTGGCTGCGGCCCTCCAGCTTAACCCCACATCGGGCGATGCCCGGGTCCTCTATGCCAAGGCCTTGCTGGGGCAGGATCACCCCGCCGAAGCGGAGCAACAATTCGCTCAAGTCCTGGCCGCCGACCCGGTGGTTCCCGAGGCCCATTACGGCCTGGGCCAGGCGCTGGCCAAACTGGGCAAACCAGATGAGGCCTGCGCGCAGTTCACCGAGGCCTTGCGCTTGGCCCCGCAGTTTTCTGACGCCCGTCTCCAATTGGCGATAGTCCTGGCCAAACAGGGAAAAACCAGCGACGCCATCTCGCATTACCGCCTTGCCAAGGATGTCCCGCCCTCTGCGTCCGATGTCATGGTGATGAACAACCTCGCCTGGATCCTGGCCGCCAGTCCGTATCCCGAACTTCGCAATGGCGCTGAAGCCGTGAAACTGGCCGCGCGCGCCTGCGAACTGGATCGCAGCCAGCAGCCCATGCTCATCGGCACCCTGGCCGCCGCCTATGCCGAAGCGGGGCGCTATGATGAGGCCGTGGCCGCCGCGCAGCAGGCGCATGATTTGGCGCTGAAGCTGGCCGGGAATGCGCATGATGCGGCGGAGGAAAAAACCGCGAAAGACCTGGCCGCCCGCAACCTCGAACTCCTCGAACTCTACCGCTCCCGCCATCCCTATCATGAGAAATAAACTTTCAACTTTAAGCCTGAAACGGTAGCTTGTCCTCATGCTGCAATTTCAGATTATCTTCAACCCCACCAGCGCGGCGGAATTGGCCAAGATGCCGCGCGAATTGCAGCTTCATATTCTGGGTGAATTTCGCGGATTGCCGCAGGAGGTCCTCACCCGCGATCTGCAGCATTTCGGCAAGCTGGAGCGCGACGGCAAGACGCTCCACCGCTTTCGCCTGGGCGAATACCGGGTCTATTTTGAGCGGCATGAACTGGGGGTGGTCATTCACCGCATCCTCAGCCGCAACACGCTGAAAGACTTGCTCTTTCGATCCAGTCTGCCCACCGGCGAGGACCAGGCGTTGCAGGAGAATCCCAAGTTCTGGGAAATGATCGAGTCCGCCCGGCAGAAGATTTCCTGATCGGCAGGATTCCATCACCCCATCACTGCGCCATTTGGTTTGCTGGCGGCCTTACCCCACATCCTCGCCCAACTCGACGTTCCAATAGGCCAGATCCAGGAAATGCTTCCAACTGTCGTGGTGCGGCAGGCCGAGGTTGACTTGGACAAACGGACGCCATTTGGGCCGTTTCGGTTTGCGCACCAGGTGCAGGGCGGCTTCCTGCGGGGTGCGGTTGGCCTTTTGCGTGTTGCAGCGGACGCAGGAACAGACGATGTTTTCCCACGAGGTCGGCCCGCCGCGGTCGCGCGGAATGACGTGATCCAGATTCAAGTCCTTGCGCTCGAAAACCTGGCCGCAGTATTGGCAGGTATTGCGGTCGCGCTCGAAAATGTTGTGGCGGGTGAACTTGACCTCCTTTTTGGGAAGGCGGTCGAACATGACGAGCAAGATCACCCGCGGCACCCGGATTTTAAAGGAGACGGTGGCAATGGTTTCCCCATGCGGTTCCAGCGCGGAAAAATCCCGCCATTGGTTGAAACTGAAGGTTTGGAAGGCGCCCTCCTCGTCGCTCAGGACGACGTGGGCATGGCCCTCGAACAGGAGCGTGAGGGCGCGCCGGGCCGTGCAGATATTGACCGCCTGCCAAAGGCGGTTCAACACCAGCACGTGCTGATTTAAGAACGAACTCATAATGGCTCGAACAGGGTCATTATTAGCATGGAGGCGGCTGTAGTGTCAACGGGGCTTCACAGTGAAGGGTTGCTAATTCTAATCTTAACTCGACCGATATGCCGGCGGTAATGCATCCGTGACGGCAGGGACACCGTCGGAGTGCGCCCGTCCCCGGGCGCAGCAGCGTCCGGACTTCCGCCGCGCCCGACAAATCCCGAAGCCGCCGTGTCTTTGCCTGATGCTGCGCCCGAGGACGGGCGCAGTAGCGTCCGGACTTCCGCCGCGCCCGACAAATCCCGAAGCCGCCGTGTCTTTGCCTGATGCTGCGCCCGAGGACGGGCGCACTCCTTTATTGACG
>Ga0187848_10001155_pt1 | contig 22870 bp, 24 predicted proteins | sample June2016WEW_4_40_FD_132424 | JGI IMG/M metagenome (GOLD analysis project Ga0187848, IMG submission 132424) | Peatland microbial communities from SPRUCE experiment site at the Marcell Experimental Forest, Minnesota, USA - June2016WEW_4_40 | ecosystem: Environmental > Terrestrial > Soil >... | reverse complement strand
TTCGAACAAGAGGGCCACCGCCACGCCGGGGAATGGCTCGCGGCCCAAACCGGCGAGCCGCTCGGAGGTGCCCTCTCTTTGCTGGAGGCGGCAGAGAACCTCTCCAAGCTCCCCGAGGCCGAAGAGGCCTTCCGTTCCGGCGAGCTCTCTGCCGCCCAGGCAAGAGAGCTGGCAGGGGCCGCCGTCATGGACCCCTCGGTCACCAAAGAGCTGCTGGAGACGGCGCGCGCAGAGGGCTTTGAGAACCTGCGCCGTCGTTGCAACCAGCTCAAAGCGGCCAAGGTCTCCAAAGAGGACGAGGACGCCCAGACAAGGCGCGTGCACGCCCAAAGGCGCCTTCGGGCCTGGACCGAACAAGACGGCACCTTCCGCCTCGACGCCAGGCTCACCAAGCAGGCCGGGGCGAGGCTCTTCGCGGGCCTCAAGGACGAGGCGGACAAGATCTTCGAGGACGCACGCCGCTCAGGGGCAAAAGAGCGCCCCGAGGCCTACCTGGCCGACGCCCTGGTTGCCCTTGTCACGAGGTCTTCGAAAGACGAGGCGGGCACCTCTCGCCCGAAGGCCCTCGCCCACCTTCGAGTCGACATAACGGCCCTTCGCCGGGGGAACACCGCTCCTGGGGAGATCTGCGAGATCGAAGGCGTGGGGCCCGTCTCTGTGGCCACAGCCCGCGAGCTTTTGGGAGACTCGATCGCGAAGCTGTTGATCACGAGCGCGACCGACGTCTATTCCATCTGCAACCTCGGCCGCGCCGTGCCGGCGAGACTCTACAGCGCCCTAGTGGAACGCGACCGGTGCTGTGTCGTGCCCGGATGCTCATCGACGCGCAACTTGGAGATCGACCACCGCCTCGTCCCTTTCGCCCAGGGGGGAGCGACAGAGCTCGCCAACCTCGCCAGGCTCTGCCACTACCACCACTTCTTGAAGACCCATGACGGCTACTGCCTGGAGGGAGGGCCCGGGGCCTGGATCTGGGTGCACCCCGACGGCACCCGGCACGGCCCGGGCGCCTCGCCGCCCCGGGATCGAACCGCTCCCCCGGGCACAGATCCACCCCCTACTGGTCAGCCTGACGCGGGCGACGGGCCCGAGCGCGCCCACGAGCAGGGAGATGAGCCACACCAGCCCGCCGCGGCCGAGCAGCCCGCCGCGGCCGGGCCACAACGGCCCCCTGAGCCAGAGCAGCCGAGCCTGTTCGGCGGAACCGGCGACGGCGCCGACCGCCGGAGCGCCGACGGCTCGAGCCACGCCGCCTGAGCCGGCCCGCCGCGGCGCAGCGCGCGGCCTAGCCTGAAGCGCGGACAACGGTTCCTTAGTCGGGTCGCCGCCTTGACTCGGTCGATCTGGGCGGCCACCAACCTCTCCAAGGGGCGAATCTCGGCATTGAACACGATTGACTCATCCAAGGTCTTCGCTGCCCATGCAGACTCTTGGCAGGCACACGGCCGCCTATGGGAGCCCTATGGCGGTGGAAACGCCGAGTTTGCCGGATGGAGGTTGATGGCGAGCGGGCTCCCGTACGCGTACTTCAACGCTGCTTGCGTGAGTGACCCGGCCCTCGCGGACATCAACATAGCCAGGGCCCGGGCGTGGTACCGCAAGCGCAACCTTTCCTGGGGAGCCATCGTGCCGTCCGGATCGTCCTGGCCCCACGGGCGACATTTCCGGACGCAACGGCTCATGGCGACAGTGCCGGCCTCGTTCTCAATAGCGCCCGCGCCCTCTGGGCTGGTTCTCCGTCGAGCCGGCAGCGGAGATGTCGAGACCGTGGCCTCCATCGACAGCGGTGCATTCGGCTCTCCCGCCGCGGCCTCGCGTGCATGGTTGGAGCCACTCTGCAGTTCCGATGAGGTTGAGGTCGCCATTGGCGAGCTCAACGGCAGGCCGGTCGCGACAGGCTACGCCACCAGGTGCAACGGCGATGCCGGGTCGAGCCTCTACATCGGAGGCATGGGGGTGCTCCCGGCCGCGCGTCGAAGGGGCATAGCAGCAGCGCTGTTGACGTGGCTCTTGACGTCCGGCTTCGAAGATGGCGCCAGGCTCGCCCATTTGCAGACGGATTCGGCGAACGCGGCGCGCCTGTACTCGAAGCTCGGGTTCGAGGAGTTCAACGGCATCGACATCTACACCGACCTGTGAGCCGCGGGCCACACGGCGCGGGCCATGCGGCGCGGGTCACACGCGCGGGTCACACGCCGCGGGTCACACGCCGCGGGTCATGCGGCGCGGGTCATGCGGCGCGGGTCATGCGGCGCGGGTCATGCGGCGCGGGCTACGCGGCGCGGGCCATGGCCGCGACCAGATGCTGCAGGCCGCAGGCTCCCGCGAGCGATTACGGCTCGCCCACCGCCTGAAGCGTCTCGAGAATCACCCGGGCCAGCTCGCGCGCCGAGGCCGGGTCGAGCTCCACGGCAACCCTGGAGGGCGCGCCACCGTCGAGGTCGAGAAAGTCGATGTTCAAGCTGTGCTCGGCCGGATAGTGCGCCGGATGGTCGAAGTAGACCGTCGCACTGGAAAGCGAGAACCAACCCCCGGGCCCTTTGCCCGACCCGCTCAGCTCCAGTTTCTCTGTCTGGTAGGTGCACATCGCGGTCCCTCAGGCGCCGGTAGCCAGGTAGCGGCCGAAAAACGCCCAGATCCGTTGCCAGCCGTCCTTCGCGGCCTCGGGCCTGTAGCTCGGCCGGTCGGTCGCGAAGAAGGCGTGGCCGGCCCCTTCATAGCTGTGGAACTCATAAATCTTCCCGGCCTGTTTCAGGGCCTCCTCCAGCTCGACGACCTCCTTCGGTGAGGGATGCTGGTCCTCCGCGCCGAACAGTCCGAGCAGAGGACAGGACAGGTCCTTTGTCATTTGCACGATGGGGCCGACCTTGAGCGGCGCGCCCTCGGGCGGCGTCCCGACGACGAAGGCGCCGTAGCAGTCGACCGCGGCGTCGAGGGGAAGGCTGCACGCGGCCAGGAAGGACTGTCGGCCGCCAGAGCAATAGCCGATCGTGGCGGCGCGGCCGTTCGAGGACTCGAGGGACTTCAGAAGGCTGACACAGCCTTGGACGTCACCGACGAGCCGACCATCGGGCACTCCTCCGAGAGCCCGAACGACCGCCGCGGCGTCATCCGGCGCTGCTCCCGGTGCCTCCCGGCTGTAGAGGTTCGGGCAGACCGCCAGGTACCCGTGTGCGGCGAATTTCCGCGTGATCTCCTTCATTCCTTCGTCGTAGCCGGGCGCGTGGTGAATCACCACCACACCGCCGAAACGGCCGCCTTCGTCGACCGGCTGGGCGAGATAAGCCTCGATCTCGTCACCGCCGTGGCCCCTCACGCTGATCGTCTGTGCTAGCAGCGAGTCTGTCATATCCTTTTCGACCTCCCTTTCCGTCGAGAAACCGTCATCGATTGTCGAAGATCCGGCCCATCATCTCCGAGCCCGACAGGAGACGACGAGCCCGCCGGCATCACGAAGCAGAGAAAGCACCGGGTCAAGAGAGCTCGTAGTCGAGGTGGAGCTGGTGCTCGCCTTTGGCCGAGATCTCGATCCGGCCCTCACCGGTGATCCGCGCCAGATCCCCGGTCCCCGAGCCCGTCACGATGGGCCACCGCGCCCATTGGCTCTCGCCCGCCATGGTCCCGATGTGCAAAAGGGCAAAGCTGCCCGACCGCCCTTGCACGGATCCTGAGATGCGTTCCACGGCCACATAGCCGACGCTTCCGTTCTCGGCGCGCACCGAGAGCATCTCCACGGTGCTGTGAGCCTCGATGTCGCCCCGGAACGTCTTGGCTATCCGGACCCGGGCGTACTGCACTCCGGGATCCTCCACGAAAGGAGGCTCTTCGTCGAACGAGTCGAGCACGAAGGAGCACACCGCGATGGGCATGCCGAGCACGCTACCAAGCCGGGTGAGCTTCGCCGCTCGCGCGAAGGCTGCTTCGTGGGCGCTCGCCGTCAGTTCCTAGCGGGGCTGCTTCGTGGGCGCTCGCCGTCAGGCCCTGGCGGGGCTCTTCGGGTGAGCTATGCCCATCCGAGAGTCGCCGGCACCAGGTAGAGCCCGAAGCCGATGACGACGAGGCAGAGCCCGGTCGCGACGACTCGGCGAGCTCCGTGCATCCGATGCTCGCTCGGCAGGGCTCGCGCTTCGAGAACCAGCAAGAAGCCGAGCACTATTGGCAGCAAGAAGGCGTTCATCACCTCCACGTCGATGACCAGCCGGACGAGGTTCAGACTGCACAGCACGATGACCGCGCCGAGGACGTGAGCCGAGCAATAGGTGATGTAGAACTTCGCCGTGTTTCGATCCGGCCGCTCGTTGAGGGTGTGAGGCCATCCGAAGACCTCGGCGATCCCCCAGGCCCCGGCCAAGGACGCCACGAGAGCTGCGACCAGGGCGGCACCGAGCACCGCTGTCCCGAGGAGCACCTTCGCCCCGACGGCGCCGACGAAGGGTCGCAGCGCCGAGGACATGTCCGTCACGGAGCGGAGCGACACGCCCGGGTGCGTGCGACCGACCGTGGCTGCGAAGGCCAGCACCACCGCGATCATGATCAACTGGGTCAGTCCTGCGCCTACGGCCGTGTCGCGGCGCTCGCTCGGGATGTTCGAAGGCTTCAGTCCTTTGTCGAGCACGGCCCCCTGCTGATAGAAGATCATCCACGGCATGATCACGGCACCGACGTTGGCGGCCAGGAGGAACATGTACGAGCTGTTGCCGAGTGGCACGTGCCCGAGACCCCGAGCAATGGCACTGAGGTTCGGGTGCGCCATCACGACGGCGGGGATGAAGACCAGCTCCGCGAGCCCGAGGCCAATACCGACGCGCTCGGCGCGCCGGTAACTGCCGGTCATCGAGACACCGATCAGGAACGCCGCCGCCACGGGGACCGTCAGCGTGCGGGGGACACCAACTAGCTCACCCACCCCGGCGACGCCGGCGTACTCGGTGAACAGGGCCCCGATGCCGGACGCGAAGAGCGGCAGGGCCGCCAGCAGCGCCCATCCCCGCCCGAAGGTGTCCCGGATGAGAGCGCCATGGCCCTTGTTGGTGAGGATGCCGAGGCGGACCGTCATCTCCTGGACTGCGTAAAGGATCGGGATGAGCACGATCTGGGGGAGGACCATCCGGTAACCCCACTCGGAACCGGACTGGGCCGCGGTTATCAGGCTCCCGGCATCGGTGTCGGCGAGCATGACGACGAGTCCAGGACCCCAGACGGCCAGGATCCCGAGGACGAGCCATCGACGACGGGAGTGCGCTTGCCGGTCGATCAGCGGCGAAGCTGCGGCTTTCAAGGCTCGCGGAGCCCGACAGGAAATTCCGTGCCCATCCGAGCAGGGACCGACCGCGCCTTTCGCAGCCACGGCCGGTGGCAGAGCACGAGCCAGGATCCGTCACCGCCGGGCCGCTCGGCGGTCGCGAGCCAGGGCCGGGCGGGACGATCCATGACCTTTAGGCTATATCGGGGTACACAATGTGCCGGCCAGGACAAGCCCACCCGGAGCGCGCCTGGCAGGTCAACTGACGACCCGCCCGAGACACGGGAAAGGCACCGTCGATGACCGTGAGCACCGCCTGCACCGTTCCGCGTGGGTCGCACAGCAGTTCGGACAGCAGTTGGTTCCCCTGGCGCCATCCGCAGCTGCACGGTCATCCCGCTCTGCAGGAGGCTCACGATGAGCGAAACCTCGGGGAACGCGTCGCCGACCAGATCGCGAGCTTCGGGGGCTCCTGACCATTCATCTTCATCTTTCTCGGGATGATCGTGATCTGGATGGTGGTCAATACCGTCATGCTCCAGCACCTGCTGCATCATCGGGCATTCGACCCGTATCCCTATGGCGCGCTGAACCTGGTGCTCTCCGGTCTTGCTGGCATCCAGGCGCCGATAATCATGATGAGCCAGAACCGGGCGGCCGCCCGCGACGAGATCCTGGCCGACCACCACCACGACGAGACCCAAAGATCGACGAGCTGCTCGGCTCGAACACCCAGCTGACCCAGCAGGTGCACGACCTTGTCCAACAGATCCACCAGATGACCGAGCAAATCTCCACTGCCATGCCTTCGAGCGGTCCGACACGCTGATCAGGTCACCGGCTCCTGTCACGAAGCCCTGCTCGAGGCCCGCCATCCAGGCCCGCCATCCAGGCCCGTGATCCAGGCCCGTCATCCAGGCTCGCCATCCGGGCCCGCGATCCGGCCCCGCGATCCGGACCCGCGATCCGGACCCGCGATCCGGTCCCGCGATCCGGCCCCGCCATCCGGCCCCGCGATGGCGGCCCGTCTTACCGGGCGGTCCAGACGACCGGGATCATCGACTCCGGAATCCGGGCCGGGTGGAGCGGGTTGCCCGCGGTCGTGAGACCGAAACAGAGCATCGCGGCATTGGCGCGGCGTAGCTCGACAAGGTCATCGAGCGTCTTTGGTCTCGAGCCAGCGGACAGGAGCCCGTCGCCCCAGCCCACGACGACAAGCTCGGCGCTGGTCACTGCCTGATGTACGAACCACCGGTTCTTCGGCCCGACGGGATCCTCGACACCCGAGAGCTGCTCGGGTTCTAAGGCCTGGAAAGCAAAGAGATTGACGATCGCCAGCCGGTCGTAGCCCCAGTGCCGGGAGAAGCTGCCGACATGACGGGTCGTCTCGTCTTCGACTGTCGCATTGCCGGGAGGGTTCAGCATGACCCAGGTGATGGAACGGTCCCCGGGTCCCCAATCCTCGGTGAGCAGGTACCGGTAGCGAGCGCACTCGGAGACCACAGAAGAACGGATCGGCTTCTCGGCAACGGTCGTCATCTCCTGACGCCCTTGCCATCCCCCCTCAAATAGAGTTCGTTCTCCATCGCCGGATCAGCTGGCGAGCGCCTGTTCCAGCCCGGTCCGGCTCGGACCGAGGACCGAACGCAGCTTGCGAAGCGCGCAGCTGTGGATCTTGCACACCTGCGGTCCCCCCACCCTGATGATGCGGCCGATCTGTTCCTGGGTCAGCCCCCCGAAGAAGGCGAGAAACAGGACCGTGTGCTCGCGCTCGCTGAGGGTCTCCATCGCCTCGTTGAGAGCCTCGAGCTCGGCCGATGCGAGAATCTCGGCCTCGGGCTCGGCGCCCTCGTCTGTGATGACGTCGAGGAAGGCGCCGTCGGGGCGGGCCTGCAGGGCGGCGCGGCCCTCGAGGTGCAGCAGCTGGGAGGCGTTGGGCTCGCTCATGAGCTCGGTCGCCTGCCGGTCTGTGAGCCCCATGGCTGTGCAGACCTCTTCCGGCCTGGGGTTGCGACCGAGCTCGACGACCAACGAGTCATAGGTCGTCCGGTAAGAGATCACGCGGCGGCGGGCCGTACGAGGCTGCACGGTCTGGCTCACCTGCCCGACCGCGTTCTGGGTCTGAGTCTGGGTCGAGGTGTAGCTGCCGTTCTGGTTCGTTCCCGTCGAGGCCTGACTCGAGCCGAGCACGCCTGAGGCCTGGGCCCCTGCCCCGCTTCCCGTGTAGGTCTCCTTCGTCGTGCTCTGGCTCGTCGGCGTGGTGATGGGTTTGCCGTGCTTGTCGACCTCGAAGCCGTTGGTGGTCGTCGTCTGCTGGTTGAAGTTCAAGACGGCGTGGACCTCGACAGCGGCGTTGTCCGGTCCGACGACCCGTGACAAAAGGGCGGTCAACGAGGCGGCGAGCTGGTTCTCGTAGGCCGTGGTCTCGGCGCTGCCGGTGCTCGCCGACGCATCGACGCCCGGAGCAGAAAGCACGTTGCCGTTGTTGTCGACGACGGTGACGTTGTTCGCGTCGAGGCTCGGCACCGAGGACGCCACCAGGTGGACGATGCCCTGGACCTGGTCGCTGGAGCGCTCGGTCCCGTCGGTCAGGTCGACGAGGACCGAGGCGGTCGGGGTCTGGGTGTTGGCGATCGCGAAGCTGCTCGTGTCGGGCATCACCAAGGACACCTGTGCGTTCTCGATGCCTTGGATCGACTCGATGGTCGAGGCGAGCTGTCCCTCGAGCGCCTCTTGGTAGTCGACGTTCTGCACGAACTGAGACGACGTGATCCCCGTCGAGGCCAGGGTCTGGAACGTGATCGTCCCCCCCGAGGGAAGCCCCGCCTCGGCGAGGCTGATGCGTTCCTGATTGACGTCGGTCTCGGGCACGAGCACCGTCGCGCCGCCGTCTTGCAGCTCGTAGGGAACGTGGTCCGAGGTGAGCTTCTGGGTGACCTGGCCGGCTTGGGAGGACTGGAGATTCGAGTACAGGACCGTGTAGCTGGGTCCTGAGGCGTGGGTGACAAACAGGGCGCCGCCGATGACAAGGCCGGGTGCGGCCAGGGCGGAGACTGTCTTCTGGCCCGGCGTAAAACCGGCGAGATACTGCCGTGTCCTCGAGACGGCTCCATTCAGCTTGGCCGAGTCGAATGCGACGACGGCCATGTCAGCCCGCCTGCATCGACATGATCGAGTTAAGCGCCGTCACGCCCTCGTTCCGAACGGTCGTCGCGAGCTGCACGGCCAGCTGTGCTTCGGTGGCCGCGACGGTCACGTCGGCGACGTTCGCCTGGCCCGTCGCTCCCTCGATGGCAAGGGTCTCCGCGTTCGACGTGGTCGCGTTGAGCTGATCGAGGGCGGTCCCGAGCAAGTTGGCGAAGCCGTCGGTCCCCGAGGCGGCCGTGGCCGCCGGGGTCGCCGAGGTGGGCGAGGCGCCGGCTATGGCTGTGACGGGGGTAATAGCGGGGATCATGGGACTCAAGGCTTGATCTGGAGGATGGCGTTGTAGGCGTCGGTGCTGTTCTGGAGAACCTTGGAGTCGACCTCGTAGCTGACCTGTGCCTCGACCAGTGAGGTCATCTCGTGCCCGACGTTCACGTCGGGATAGGTCACATAGCCCTGTTTGTTGGCGATGGGGTTGCCGGGGTCGTAGGTGAGGATGCCCTGCGAGGAGCCGAGGGCGATGCCCTTCACCTCGACGCCGTCGCCCGCCGAGCTGGACCCGGGGCCGGTCGCCCTAGGCGCCTCCGCGGCAACAATCTCCTTGTCGCGATAGACGGGCTGCCCGGGGGTCACCGCGTCCTCGGCGTTGGCGACATTGCCGCCGATGGCGTCGATCCACGTCTGGTCGACTTCGAGCCCGGTGCCGGCGATGCCGATCGCGGGAAACATCGACATGACGGGATCCTCCTCCCTATCCGGAGACGGCCGTCGAGAGGATCGCGAACTCGGAGTTGAGCGAGTTTGCGACGGACTGGTTCTCGAGGTTCGTCTGAGACTCGAGCGCGAGCTCGGCCCGGAGGCTCACGTTGTTGCCATCGGTGCCTGAGGGGAGGCCCTCGGGCTGACCGTGGCGACGGCCGTGCCTCCGTTGCCAACGGCGTCGGCCAGCGAGGTCTCGAAGGTCACGACCTGGGCCTGGTAGCCCGGCGTGTTCTCGTTGGCAATGTTGTTGGCGATGACCTGCTGGCGCTGCTGGATCGCATCCAGAGCGAAATTCAGCACGTTGATCGCCTCGACCGCGTCAGCCACGGCTCACCTTGCTCTCGAACTCGAAAGCCGTCCTTGGCCCACGGTCCTACGGTCCGGGCGATCCCTGCCCCACCGCAGCTACTTACGACGCGATCGTTGCGGATCTTTCCAACCGGGGCTGCCCACTACGCTTAGGGCTGATCGACCGGGCCGACGCTGAGGAGGACCATGACCGACCCTGGCAGCTCGCACGGGCACGGTCCGGTCCTTCGATGGCATCTCGTTGATGCTCTTCGCTAACAAGGAGACACGATGGCACTCGTCCTGACTCGTGGCGTCGGGGAACGGATTCTCATCGGCGACGACATCGTGATCGAGGTCCGGGCCATCGTGGACGGACGTCACGTGCGCATCGCCATCGAAGCGCCGCGCCAGGTGCCGATCCACCGCTCCGAGGTCTACGACGCCGTCTCGGCCGCCAACGCCGCCTCCACCCGATCCGAGGAGACGGTGCTCGAACAAGGACGTCTAAGCTTCGGCGCGTGAACCGGGCCGGGCCGGGCCACCGTGCGAACCCAGACCGGCGGGCGATGACGCTAGGGCGCTGGCTGCCCCCACCGGAGACTCGCTGAACCATCCTGCAGGCTCGGGTCCCGCTCGTTCGCCCGCGCCGGAGCCTCATTGAACCGTCACTGCAGGCTCGGTTCCTGCCCCGTTCTCTCGAGACACCCCTTCGACGAACGGGAGCCGGATCTCACCTGTCGGGCTCCGCGAAAGCCGCATATCATTCGACCCAAGAAAGAGTCGCACCTGCCAGCGTCAGCATGTATCGATGCGCCGGATAACGCTAAATTAGCCGTCCCGGTGTAACGCCGATCGAGCGATGTATGCCGCAACGGAACGGTGCGAGGACGGCCAGGAGGGGTTGCCAGAACGTGAAGGGAGGTCAGTAGCGAGGAAATGGCCACGGACAGACTCGAAACTTCGAACACCAGCTTGGCCAATCTGCTCCGTGAAATCCCCGACGTGGTGATCGTCCTTGACCCTGAGGGCCGAGTGCAGTGGGGCAACCATGCGGCCGAGCGCTTGTTCGGCCGGTTGCTCGATGACTCGATCGGCCTGCCAGGACTGAAGCTGGTGCACCCTGATGACCTGGAGCTTGTCCTGCGCTCGCTTGCGAGCGTGCGACGCAAGGAAGTAGGCACGCTCATCGAGGTTCGAGCCAAAGCCGCCACGGGATGGCGACTTCTGGAGGTGCTCGGTACCGCGGTCACCTGGAGCGGCGGTCCTGCGGTGCTGTTCAGCATGCGGGACCTGACAGAACGACGACGGTTCGAAGTGGCTCGCAGTGAAGAGGCACGATTCCGGTCGCTCGTGCAGAACGCGGCCGCGGTGACCATCCTGGTATCACCCACAGGACTCGTGGAGAGCGTCTCGGGAGCGCTCAGCCGGCTGTTGGGGCAGGATCCAGAGGTCGTGGAGCAGCGGCCTCTTGCGGCGCTCGTGAGCAAGGCGGACCGTCCCGCCCTAAGGAGTGCGTTCGGACGTGCCTCGCACGGGGCTTCCGCCTTGAACCCGGTGACGGTCGTCGTGCGCATGCTCCGCCACGCCAGCAGCGAGTCGGTGCCCTTCGAGCTCTCGCTGGTCAATCTAGTCGACGACCCCGTCGTCAGAGGCTTCATCGTCTCCGCGCACGACATCACGGCGCGGGTCGCGGCCGAGCTCGAAGTGCGCAAGACCTTGTCGTTGCTCGCCGCGACGCTGGAGTCCACGGCCGATGGGATTCTCGTCGTCGACACCACCGGCCGGATCACCAGCTTCAACAGTCGCTTCGTCGAGTTGTGGCACCTGCCCGACCGGATCGTGGCCACGCGAGACGACGCGGCAACGATCGCGTTCGGCATGGAGCAGTTGGCAGACCCAGATGCGTTTCAGGCGAGGGTGGAAGAGCTCTACGACGATCCTGAAGCGGAAAGCAACGAGATTCTCGAGTTCAAAGACGGTCGAGTGTTCGAGCGTTACTCGAGGCCACAACGCGTAGACGGTGCGATCGTCGGGCGCGTTTGGAGCTTCCGTGACGTCACCGCCAGCAAGCGCACCGAAAGGGAGCTCCGCGAGAGCGAGCAGAGGTTCCGGCAGATCTTCGACCAGGGTCCACTCGGGATTGCCCTCGTCGACCTCGAGGGGCGCATCACGAACGCGAATCGCGCCTTGTGCCGTTTCGTGGGACGTCGGAGGAGCGAGCTCGTCGGTTCCGGCTTCGAGTCCTTCACCTACCCCGGCGACGTGGACAAAGACCTGGAGTTCGCCCGGCAGATGTCCGCGGGGACGATTCCGGACTATCAGACGGAGACTCGCTTTGTCACAAGCCGTGGTGACGTGGTCTTCGGGATCGTGACTGCCTCGATGATCCGTGGCGAGCTCGGCCTGCCGACCTACGGCCTGCGCATCGTCGAGGACATCACCAAGCGCAAGCGACTCGAGCACGAGCTCGTCTCGCACGCGACAACCGCGCGCAAGCTCCTCGCGAGCTTGACACCGAGAGAAACAGAGGTCCTCGAGCTCCTGGCCGACGGGGTCACGGCCTCGCGCATCGCCGAACAACTCTCGCTGTCGGTCCGGACCGTCGAGACTCACCTCGCGAACGCGTACCGAAAGCTCGGAGTTCGCAGCAGGGACGACGCAACAGCCGAATTCGCGCGCTTGACGAGTGCTGTCACCGGCCTTCAGCAGGTTTAGAAGAGGGCTTTTGAGGCTGTTGCGACCGCCAGGCCCTCCCACAGGCTGGAAGAGCTTGCTAAGAGAGATGTACTTAGAAAAAATCAGTACAGATGGATACGTAGAAAAAATCGGTACTTACTGAAGAAAATCCCGTACATCTGTGATTAAAGACACAAGGACTCCTGCCGAAACTTCATAGGCGCCGCTTCGCGAGAGGTGGGCCACGAATACGGACGCCATACAGGAGGCATTATGTCATTGCGGGATTCGAAGAACGCGCTCCGGGCACGCCGCCCCAAGGGGCGGCTGCACAGAAGCCACGGCGCTGCATCGCGGAGGCTGAAGGTAGTCACGGCGGTAGCCGGCGCCTTGCTCGCTGGAGGCACCGCCTTCGCCGCGACGAACTGGATCGTCGGGCTCAGCGCCGGCTCCAGCGGCGAGGCCCAGTCGGCGACGGTGTCGAACCTCACCATCGCAGCGACCGCCACTCCTGCCGCCAGCAACGTGCTGTACCCCGGCGGCAACGGCGACGTCGTCCTCACCATCTCCAATCCGAACCCCTACCCGGTAGCGATCACGGCCGTCAACCTGCCGACCAACACGACTTATGCCACGGGCTACACGACAAGTTCCCTGACTACGACCCAGACGGGCTGCATCGCCTCGAGCCCTAGCGACGTCATCTGGAACTACTCGACAACCACGAGCGGAAGCTCGCACACCCTTACGACCGCGCTCACAGTGGCCGCTTCCGGCCAGCCCAACGACCCGCTGACGGTCACGCTGACCAACGACGCCAGCATGACCTCCGCCGCACCGGCGGCCTGTGAGAACACCTACTTCTCCATGCCGTCGCTGACCGGTGTCACCGCCACCGGCGGCGCGGCGACTGTCACCACGAGTCCGGCCACCGACAGCTGGACCAGCTGATCGGCTAGCAGGCAGCGGCGCGAACGAGGACCACGAACGTTGGCCCCACGGCCACTCGCGCCGCTGTCTGCAACCGTCTTCGTGATGGCGACGGTGCTCTCGGCCGTCCCTGCCTCGGCCTCGAGCTGGACGGTGGCCGCCAAGACAGCTAGCACCGGAGAGGCCCGAGCGCAGGCGGGGCCGACCGGGGTCTCGGACACTTGCGTGTCGTCAAGCGAACGGGAGGTGACCGTCACTTGGAACGCGGTCACGGACGCTTCGAACTACTCGGTCTTCAAGTCGACGACGTTGACGGGCAGCTACTTGTCCGCCGCCGCGAAGGTGACGGGCACGTCGTGGACGAGCGGGACGCTGGCGGCGGGCACCGTCTATTTCAAGGTGGAGGCTTTGGTGGGCACCAACTGGGTGAGCGCGGAATCCACCGCCACCGGCGAGACCACGCTCAGTACCAGCAACCCAGAGTGCACCCAGCCCTGAGCCCCGAGCTCCGAACCCCCGACCTCCAGCCCGAGCCCAAGCCCGCAGCCCCTTGCCCCTAACCCCTAGCCCGATCAGGGAGGTGACGATTGTGGAAGGCCCCCCACTCGGGCGCGCGGTTCGCCCGAGTGACGAGCTGGCCGTCGCCCGAACCGAGCGGGACCTTTGCCGAGCGCGACTTCGTCAGGCAGAAGCTGAGCGCGACCACTTGCGCGCCGATCTCGTCGAGGCCCTCGCGCAGCTCGAGTACTGGCGCACTCTCGCCGAGTACCGACAAAAACGGCTGGTGGAACGCCAGGACAACCCGGAGGGCAAAGCCGAGACGCGAACGGACAACGCCCGGCTCCGCAGCTAGGAGTGCCGGCCCCCGACTCAAGACGAATCGGCAGCCCGCCGCGCGGGGCTCAGGCCTCGACGAGACCCGGGCTCAGGCCTCGACAAGAAACAAGAGTGTTTCCGGACGGACCCCGTCGTGCTTCATAGCTTCGGCCGCCGTCTCGGACTTCATCATCTCCTGGAAGGCGTCAATGTCCGGGACCTCCACGATCAGACCGACCCGGTTCGTCTTTGCGGGGTCGACGAAGGTGCGAACTGTGACGCCAAGGGGCCCGAAGACTTCCTCCCGTCGCGGTGAGGCAAGCCAATGATCGACGTCGTCGACCTCGTGGAAAGCCACGATTGTCGCCATCTTTGCCTCGGCTTTCTGCCGCCGCTCCGCCAGGAGCTGGGCCGTGTCTCGCAGGAGATGCTGACCCTAGGTGCCCGGACGGACTGAGTCAACGGTTCCAGGTGAAGATTCGGTGTCACCCGAGAACCGGGCGGGAGAAGTTGGCACAGAGATGACGCATGCCATGTTCGGTCCGCTTGGCTGGCGTGGCGGGCTGGCGTGGCGGGCTGGCGTGGCGGGCTGGCGTGGCGGGCTGGCGTGGCGGGCTGACGTGGCGCCAAGGGTAGATCGACCTCGTCACCGGCGAGCTCGAGGGCTCGGGTCCGGCGACGCCAGTACGGCGGCGCCGCGGATTCGCGCTGGGGCGGCTTCGGTGGGACCGAAACTGCGGCCCACTAGAGTGTGGCGATTGCCAACAGCGGAACGATCTTTCGATTGCGTGACACGATGGGCAGCACGGGCACAGGCGTGAACATGTCGCAACTCGAGGACCATTCCCGGAGCTCCGACCCGCCTAGCCGGGCCGGAAGTGCACGGTCCTGGCACCTTGGCTGGCGATGGGCTGCCCTCGGGCTCGTGGGGTCACTACTGATGACTATCGCCGGACCGAGCCTGGCCGACAAGGGAACGGCCACCTGGTGGTTCCTCGTCAGGATCCCGCCAGGGCGAGCGGGCAGCATGATCGGCTTCTATCTCGGCTTCGCCGCCTTGTCGGCCGCTTGGTTCGGCATCGGACGTCGGCTCGAGCGCGAACCCGGCGCTCGACCGGTCGAGCTGTGGGTCGTCGGAGCGCTCTGGTGCCTGCCCCTCGCCTTCGGGTCCGCGCTCTTCAGCAACGACATGTACAGCTACCTGGCGCAGGGCACGATTCTGCATCTCGGCCTCGACCCATATCGCGACGCACCCCTCGTGCTCGGTCATCTCGGGCGGACGCACCTGCTCGACGCCGTCTCGCCGTTCTGGAGGGCCACGACGGCACCGTACGGACCGCTCTTCCTCGGCTTGGTGAGTGTGATCGTCGGCGCCACCGGGTCCCATCTCGTCGCCGGGATCCTGCTCGTCCGACTCCTGGAGATCGCCGGGGTCGCGCTGCTCGCAGCGTTCGTGCCTCGTCTGGCAGGCACGTTCGGCACCGACCCCTGCCGCGCGACCTGGCTTGTCGTGGTCAGCCCGCTCGCGCTCTTGGAGCTAGTCGCAGCCGGCCACAACGACGCTCTCATGGCCGGGCTCACGGTCGCCGGAGTCACGCTCGCACGCGAGCGCCGACCCTTGCTCGGCATTGCGCTCTGCGCCCTAGCGGCGACGATCAAGGTCCCGGCAGTCGTTGCCGTACTGTTCATCCTGGCCTCGTGGGCACGCAGCTTGCCGACACGGCCGGCAAAGATCCGCTTTTCGATCGAGGCGGTCGCGATCGCCGCCGCAGTGGCGGGCGCCGTGAGCGTAGCCACGGGTCTCGGGCTCGGATGGATCTCGACGACGCTGCTGTCGACGCCGGGCAAGGTGCGCCTCGCCATCACGCCGGTGACAGCCCTCGGATGGACGGTGGCCCGGACCTTCCACGCGATGGGTGTCAGGGTCAGCGCCACCGGGCTCGAGTCAGGGTTCGGCGACGTCGCGCTGGCGGCGACCGCGGTGCTCGGTGTCGTGCTCTTGTGGCGCGCCCGCCTCGACAACTTCGTGCTCTACCTCGGGATCGTGCTCCTCGCGGCAGCCTTTGGCGGTCCCGCCGCCTGGCCGTGGTACTTCTGCTGGGGGCTCGTCCTGTTGGCCACCTGGCCCGCTGTCCAGCAAAGCCGCCTGCTGCCGATCGCCGTCGCCGCGTCCGTGCTGCTCGTTAAGCCCGACGGCATACTCGCCTTGCCGCTCCCGACCGCCCCCGCTTGTCTCGCCTTCTACATCGCACTCGGCGGGATCATCGCGTACCGTTGGCGCCGCCGCACCACGCGGTCGGCCACGACCGGTGGGGTGGGACACGCCGACGGTCCTGCGACGGCACTTGGCAGCTCTTGATCCCTCGCGGTGCACTAGACCAAGCTCCGATGACCTCGACCGGCGCCCCTGATGCGGCCGCCCCGCTCGTCGAGCCGCACACGGCCAGTGGCACGCCGACGGGTGACCAACATCGCCGCATCTCGTCGCCGGCCAGGCGCGTAGCCCTCAACATGGCGGCGGTCATCGTTCCGAGCGCCCTGGGGGCAGCGCTCACGTTCTACGACATCGGAGCCCGGAGCATCTGGCTCGACGAGGGTGCAAGCATCGCGATCGCCTCCCAGCACGGCGCGGCCCTGGGCGCCGCGATGGCCCACGACGGCGGCAACATGCTCGTGTACTACGCCCTCCTCCACGTCCTGATCGGCGCGTTCGGCAACGGGCCACTGGTCATTCGTGCCCCCTCGGCGATCGCCACGGCATGCACGGTGGCGCTCGTCTCGATCCTCGCAAGACGGCTCTTCGACCGCCGCGTTGCGCTGGCGTCCGGCGTGCTCACCGCCGTGAGCCTGCCACTGGTCTTCTGGGGCCAGGACGCCCGCGCCTACGCCATGATGACCGCCCTCGTCGCGGCTTCCTTCCTGGCATTCGTCGCCCTCGTCGACCGGGACCCGCCAGCGCGCCCGAGCAGGTGGGCGTGGATCGCCTACGTCGTCGTCACGACGCTCGCGATGTACATGAGCTTCGTCGCCGTTCTCGTCCTGCCCGCGCAACTGTTGTCGCTCGTGTGCCACCGCAGGCGCCTCCGCCCCGTCCTCTCGGCACTCGCCGTCTCGGCCCTGTGCTGCGTTCCCCTCGCCGTGCTGGCGCACGAGCGGGGGGCCGGACAGCTGTTCTGGGTCCCGAAGCCGAGTCTGTCCGCAGTGAACGTCACCGTCGAGGAGCTCACGTCCTCCGCCTTGCAGCCGCAGTTCGCCCTGACGGCGACGAGCCACCTCGTTTTCTGGCTGACCCTGGCGCTGCTCATGGGAGCGGCGGTGATGGGAGTGCGGGCGATGGCGCTCTGCTACGACGAGCGCGCGGCGTTCTCGCAGCTGCTCCTGGTTTCCTGGCTCGTCGTCCCCGTCCTCCTGGCACTGGCCGAATCGGCCGTGGGCCAGTCGATCTTCGTGCCCCGCAACCTGCTCATCTCGCTGCCTCCCGTCGGCATCCTGCTCGCGTCTCTCGCTCTCGGCGCTCCGAGCGGCGACAGTGAACCGCGTCGGAACACGGTGCGCTGGTCGCGCCCTGGCTGGCTCGCGGTGGGCGCCCTCGTCGCCCTGCGGGCGGTGCAGCTCGCGCCCAGCTACGGCGTCTCGCCCGAGAACTGGAAGTCTGCTGCCTCCTACGTGCTGGCGCGGGCCGAGCCGCGCGACTGCATCGCGTTCTACCCCTCCGACGGCCGCATGGCCTTTGAGTACTACGTCGGCTCGCACGCCCATGGCACCACGACGGCGCCCCGGCCGGTGTTGCCCACCGCGCCCTGGGGCGAGGTCAAGCCTTACGTCGAGGACTACGCGACACTGACCCGCGCGCAGACGTCGCAGCTGGTGCCGGAGTGCCGGCGGGTTTGGTTCGTCACGAGCCACGAGGGCGTGCCGAACGGGCCAGCGGGATCAGCGGCGCACTACTCGCGCTACCGGCTGCTGCGGTCGGCGCTCGAGGCAAGGTTTGCTCACGACGAGACGACGGCGTTCGGCTACGCCGATCCCGTCGATGTCGAGCTGCTCTCGCCCTGAGCGAGGCCCGTGCCGATCAGGGGCGCAGCGCGATGCCGATGTAGGTGATGGCGCTCAGCACCACGAGCAGCGTGGCGCTCACGGCGATGAGCCACTTGAAACCGCGGTCCTTGAGGTAGCACCCGATGACGAGGAGGGCGGGAAACGCCGTGATGAGCAGGCGGGGGTTGGGAGGCGTGTACTCCGAGGTGACCGCCAAGAAACCGATGCCGAGCGCCCAGGCGATCGCACTCGCCGGCGGCCGGTGAGGAGCTCTCAAGAGCAGCACGACCCCGATCACGAGCAGGACGGCACCGAGCAGGCCGGCGACCAGGTTGAGGTCGATCGCGTGGTAGTCGAAATGCGAGAAGGAGATCTCGCTCGCAAGTGTCTTCGCCTGATGGTAGAGGGCCAACGGGTCGCTCCGCTCGCCCCAGGCGTAGCTCTGGGCTCTGAAACAGGCCAGGGGAGTGCCGTCCCAAGCCCAGAGGAACGCACCGAAGGCACAGAGCCCGAATGGCGAGAGCAGCGGCGCGAGGAGACTGCGCTGGGCTTCGCGGTCGCGCCACCCGCGCCGTCGAAGCTCGAGCAGCGACGCCACGGCACAGGCCACCACGATGGCGACCGCGTCCGGTCCCACCGCCGTGGCGAGACCGGCGAGGATGCCGGCGAGCAGCCACCGACGACGCTCGAGGGCAATGAGGCACCCGGCGGCCAGCGGGATGAGGAGCCCCTCGGAATAGACCATCGAGAAGACGACCGAGCCGGGGAAGGCGCAGAAGAACAGGACCGCCCGCCGTCCGTTGCGCTCCCCCCACCAGGTCGTGCACAGGCGCTGCACGAGCACAGTGGCAACGAAGCCGCCGATGCCGGAGATGAGGAGCCCGGCGAGGGTGTACGAGCAGAACAGCACATGGGCGACGAGCCACATCACCATCGAGTAGAGGGGGAAGAAACCGAGCGTCGAGTAAACGTGCGGGACGTGGGTCGGATAGCCGCTCGTCGCGAGTTTCAGGTACCAGAATCCGTCCCAGTTGGTCAGCTCCGAGACGAAGGAACGATGCTTGAGCGCGCTGTCGGCGACGGCGAGGATGAGCAGGAGCGCTCGTGACCCGGCGTATACGGCGAGCGTCCAGCGCAGCTGTTGCCAGCTCGCCGTGGCGCGCGCAACCATGCCGCTCCAGCTCGGTCTACGCGGCGCGGAGAGGATGTCCGGGGTCTCGACAACTTGGTCGAGGTCCGAGGCGACCATGACCAGAGGCGACTCGCGACACTCCGGAGCCGGCTTCATGACCCTGGAGTCTACGGTCTGTTCCATTTCGCCAGAGACAGCGGTCGCTTTGTGATCGAGCACCTCGCCTGACCGGGCACTAGGCCGCGCACCGGGCACTAGGCCGCGCACCGGGCACGAGGCCGCTCACCGGGCACGGGAACAAAGTAGGCCGGTCTCGGTCCGGGCACTCGCCGGTCCGTCTATTCCGGGGAACGCCCGGTCCCGATCGGCGCCGTCTCCCCAGGACCCAGGCTCGGCGCCGTCGTCACCTGCTGGGCGATCGGTCGCGCTCGCCCCACTTGGCCACCGAGCACGCCCCAGAGCGACACGACGAGCGCGGTGGCGATGGCGGCGAGACGAAAGGCCCGCTCTTGATAGAACGCGCGTTCCATGAACCAGCCGTACGCGTGCGAGTGCGACTTCGACAGGTACAAGACGATGAACGAGCTCGAGAAGTCGGCGAGACCCGCCGCGCTGATCAGCGCGACCATCAGCGACGACCAGCCCGCGACGATCGCATAGATGAGGACCCAGAGCATGTACTGAGGGGAGAAGACCTTGTTGAAAAGCATCCACCACGCGAAGGCCGCGCCCGCGGCGAACTCGGCCCCGCCGTTTCGCACGACGTAGCGGGCGAGGGCGAGCATTCCGGCGAGCACGATGCCGGCGATCAACGCGTCCGCTGCCCCGCTCGTCCAGTGCGAGACGACGTGGAACTCGAACAACAGCCCGTCACCGCCGCGGCGCGTCGCATTGAGGCTGAAGAAGTCGTCCCAGCCCTTCAGATTCGCGACCGCGAAGGGCAGGTTGATGACGACAGTGGCGACCGCGGCGGCGGACAGCAACTTGACCACGGCGGCGGTGCCCAGTTCCTCGCGTCTTCGCCATGAGTCGATTGCGCAGTAGATGAGCAGCACGACGGGAAACAACTTCGCCCAGACCCCCATCGCGAACAGGATCCCCGACCAGAGGTGGCGATTGCTGCGCCAAGCCGTCCAGGCCGCAACCATGAGGAAGATGCCCAGCAGATCCCAATTGAGCAGGGAATAGAAGAGCAAGAGCGGATTGAGAGCGAAGGCCCACGCGGCCCAAGGCGTGACGCGGTGGAGGAGCCACACAGTGCCGAGACCGCAGCACAACAAGCCTGTGGAGCTGGCCAGAAAGTAGCCCTGCACGCCGGGAAACCAGGCGGCGCTCCACATGAACAGGCCCGTCAGAACGGGGTACTCGATGCGCGTGTGGATGTACGGGGCGGCGTGGTTCGCGAGGTGATGAACGCGGTACAGCAACAGCAGGTCTGAATATGCGAAACGACTGATGGACCACAGCCCGTAGCGCTTGAGGAGCACGCCACCGGAGACGGCGACGCCGCGCGGGTAGCTGCGCAGGTATGCCCAGACCATCCACACACCGACAGCGGCTCCCGGGCCGACCCAAGAGTGGCACAGCCGCTGGAATGAGCCGCGCAGGCGACCGCTCATTCGCGCGCGAGAGAAAGCGCCCGCGACACGGGCGATGCGATCATGCTACGAAGTTAGCCGGACTTCGTCGTTTGCAAACGGCAATGGCCAGCACTTCGGAGCTCCTTGCGACCGCGCCCGCCCTGCGGCGTACCATGGCGACATCCGACAACGAGGCTCGTTGACCCCGCGCCTGACGCGCACGTTGCCGACCTGGACCCTGGTCCTCGCCGCTCTCCTCGCCTGGGGGATCGCCGGGTTCCTGACCCTGCACTGGGGCGGCACCGCGGACCTCGACCTGCGCGTCTATCGCGACGCGGAGCAGCACCTGGCCGGCGGGAACACCTACGCGATGCACTTCACGGCGACGCATCTCCGCTTCACCTACCCGCCGTTCGCGCTCCTGCTACTGAGCCCCCTCGCCGTGGTGCCGGTCGTCCCCCTCGAGGTGGCGTGGTGGTTTCTCAGTGAGGCGTCCCTCGTCACACTGGGCTATCTCGCCTTGACGGCAGCGACGCGTTTTCGCGGCCGGCGAGCTCTCGCCGTCGCGGCACTGATCGGCGCGGTCGCGCAGTGCGCGCTCGAACCGCTGCGGAGCAACGCGGGCTTCGGTCAGATCAACGTCCTCTTGATGCTGCTCGTTGTGACCGACCTGACGCGGCTGCGGTCGCCGTGGCGCGGCCTTCTCGTCGGACTGGCGGCAGCGGTCAAGCTGACGCCGCTCTTGTACCTCGCCTACTTCCTCGTGGCGCGCGACCTGCGCTCGGCGATGCGGGGCGCCGGGGCGTTCCTCGGCTCGGTAGCGCTCGCCTGGATCGTGCTTCCCTCGGACTCTCTGCGGTACTGGTTGCACCAGGTGGCTCGGCCACAGCACACGGGCAATGTCAATTACGTCAGCAACCAGTCCTGGTTGGGACTGGTCCATCGCGTGCCGTTCAACGCCGACCGCCTGGGGATGGCGCTTTGGTGCCTGCTCGAAGCGGCGACCCTCATCGCCGGGATCGTCGCGGCCAGCCGGCTCGTCCGGCTCGATCGCAGTATCGACGCGCTCTTGGCCCTCGCGTTGACGGAGCTGCTCATAAGCCCGATCTCGTGGTCGCATCACTGGTCATGGCTGGTTCTCGTCCCGATCGTCATGATCGGGCGCTACGAGAAAGGCCGGCGCGTCTCGGTGGCGATGCTCCTCGTGCTGGCAGTGGCGGTCGCCAAGCCCTACTGGTGGAACCTGTCGGGTTGGTCCGGGGCGCTGGCCGACGACTCGCTCCTCCTGGCCGGGGCGATCCTGCTCGCCTCCCTGACGCGTACTGCCGTTCTGCTCACGCCCGCCACCTGAGGGCTCCTCGGGGCCTCGGGCTCGGTCGTGAAGCCAGCAACCGGAACGGCGTGGAGCTGGATCGTGTGAAGGCGGACGGCTGTGCGATTCAATGGTGGCCGTGGCCCTGCAGTTGCGTTTGGAATTGGCGCTCCGTCACAGCGACACCTCGGTGACGGAGTTCCTCGAGCAACTCGTGGGAGAGCCGGTCGACGCGCACGAGCAACGCCACAAGATGACCCGGGCCGGCACACCGAACCTCCTCGGAGTCGAGGACGGACATCGGCTGCTCCAGCGATCGGCCGTGCTGCAAGGAGCTAGGTCGGGGCGGCCTTACATGTACGCCGAGAGCTTGCTCGTCCCGAGTCGTCTTCCCGTGGCCGTCTGCCGCCAGCTCGAGAGCAGCAGTGACCCGATCGGGCGGATCCTCGCCAAGGAGGGGATCGGCATCAGCCGGTTTCCGCTTCCCTGCGCCGATCGGCCTGGCGGAGGCGCTTCTCCGGTGCCGGACCATTATCTGTTGGCCAGGACGTATCGGATCGACGTCGAGGGGGTACCGACAATGCTTATCTCGGAATGGTTCCTTCCCGCGCTCGATTCCTTCCTGGGTCCTTCCTGATCACCGGCCCGATCGAGCGCGGGCCACCGCCAGAGGGCGTCGGCTGCCTGGCAACTCCGGCGGGATTGTTCGGCCGCGACTCATCCCCGGACCCTCTCTGGAGCTCATCTCCAAGGGCCAAGCCCTTGGAGATGAAGCGGCCGAAGACGGGACAGAGAACCAAGAGTCTCAAAGGGAGCCCAGAGGAGCCGTGAGTAACATGGAGCAACCGTGACCACCATCGTCGACGTTGCCCGTGCTGCCGGGGTTTCCACGGCCACGGTCTCCCGGGTGCTCAACAACCACCCGCAGGTCGACCCCCGCCTCGCCG
>Ga0187848_10001145_pt1 | contig 22941 bp, 18 predicted proteins | sample June2016WEW_4_40_FD_132424 | JGI IMG/M metagenome (GOLD analysis project Ga0187848, IMG submission 132424) | Peatland microbial communities from SPRUCE experiment site at the Marcell Experimental Forest, Minnesota, USA - June2016WEW_4_40 | ecosystem: Environmental > Terrestrial > Soil >... | reverse complement strand
CACCGGAAACGCGCTCACCGGCAGCAAATCCCCCTTGTTCGCCAGCATCAGCGCCGTCACCCGCTGCACAAAATCCGGCGCTTCCGCCGGCACGATCGGCGACTGATGCCGCTCCGCCCCAACCGCCTCCGGTATCTTGACTTCGTGCAACGCCGCCAGCGTTTGGTCCACCGCCGCGAAGTTTTGCTCCACCACCGCCTGGCCCTTTCGCGCGTATGTCTTGCGTATGGATTTCTTGATCTGGGCTATCGCCTCCTCCCGCGGCAGGACATTGGAGATGGCGAAGAAACACGTCTGCATGATGGTATTGATGCGCCCGCCCATTCCGGCCGCCTTGGCCACGGGGTAGGCGTCAATCACAAAACATTTCAGTTTCCTGGCGATGATTTCCCGCTGCACCTCCACCGAAAAATGCTCCCACACCGCCTCCGGGCCGTGCGGCGAGTTGAGCAGCAGCGTCGCCCCTTCGCTCGCGTATTCCACCACGTTGTATCGCTCCAAAAACGCCCATTGATGGCACGCCACAAAGTCCGCCCGTTTCAGCAGGTAGGGCGAATGGATCGGGTTCGGCCCAAAGCGCAGATGCGAAATGGTCACCGCCCCGGATTTCTTCGAGTCATAGACGAAATAGCCCTGCGCATACAGATCCGTCTCCTCGCCGATGATCTTGATCGAGTTCTTGTTCGCCCCCACCGTGCCGTCCGCGCCCAATCCGAAAAACACCGCCCGCACTTCCTCCTTCGGTTCAATCTCAAACTCCGCGTCAAACGCCAGCGAGGTATGCGTGACATCATCCACGATCCCCGCCGTAAAATGATTCTTCGGCGCTCGCAACTTCAGTTCGTCGAACACCGCCTTGACCATCGCCGGCGAAAATTCCTTCGAGGACAGCCCGTAGCGCCCGCCCACCACCAGCGGCTCGCTGTCAAAGGACGCCAGCCCTTTGTCGCACGCTTCCCGCAACGCCGTCACCGTGTCCACATACAGCGGTTCCCCCACCGCCCCCGGTTCCTTGGTGCGGTCCAGCACGGCGATGCGCCGCGTGCTGGCGGGCAGCGCCCCGATAAAAGCCTCCACCGAAAACGGCCGGTAAAGCCGCACTCTCAAAACCCCGGTCTTTTCCCCGCGCTGATTGAGCCACTGCGCCGTCTGTTCCGCCGTTTCGCCCCCCGAACCCATGATCACCACCACCCGCTCCGCCTGCGGATGCCCGGTGTAATCGAACAGCCGGTACTGCCGCCCCGTTATCCCGCCGAACCGGTTCATCACCTCCTGCACGATCCCCGCCGTCCGGTCGTAATACGCATTGCACGCTTCCCGCGCCTGAAAAAATACATCCGGATTCTGCGCCGTGCCCCGGATGCACGGCCGGTCCGGCGACAGGCCATGATTGCGAAACGCCTGGAGCGACTGGTTGTATTCGTCCATCATCTCCCGCAGTTGTTCGTCGGTCAGCACCCGGATTTTCGCCACTTCATGCGAGGTGCGGAAGCCGTCAAAAAAATGGAGAAACGGCACCCGCGATTCCAGCGTGGCGGCATGGCCGATGCACGCCAGGTCTTGCGCCTCCTGCACCGAGCCGGACGACAGCAGCGCAAAGCCCGTTTGCCGGCACGCCATCACGTCGGAATGATCCCCGAAAATGGACAGACAATGCGTGGCCAGTGTGCGCGCCGTCACATGCATGCAGAAGGGCAGCAGTTCCCCGGCGATCTTATACATGTTGGGTATCATCAACAGCAGGCCCTGCGACGCCGTGAACGTCGTGCTCAGCGACCCCACTTGCACCATCCCGTGCAGCGCCCCGGCCGCCCCCGCTTCCGACTGCATTTCCACCAGCCGCGGCACCGTGCCGTAGAGGTTGGGCCGGCCCGCCGCCGACCATTGATCGCACCATTCCGCCATGGGCGACGAGGGTGTGATCGGGTAAATGGCGACCGTTTCCGTCAAACGATACGCCACCGACGCCGCCGCTTCGTTGCCGTCCAGCGTGGCGAACGGGATGGTGGATGTTTTCTGTGTTTCTGTTGATGTTTTCATAATCGAATGGCTGTAGAGTTTAGAACAAAGGGCAATTTCCCCAGCAACCAGCCGGGCGCGCAACCCAGGGCGATGACCAGCCCGGCCAGCAGCGCGATGGACAACAGCGCGGCATAAGGCGGGCAAAAAGGTTTGCTGTCGGCGGGTACCTCGGCGGTGTAGATCTGTTTCAACACTTGCAGATAGTAATAGAGCGAAATCGCGCTGGCCGCAACTGCTATGATGACCAGCCAAAGCATCGCCAAATCCGGCTTGCCCCCCGCCGTCGTCCCTCCCAGGGCCGCCGTAAAAACGTAAAACTTGCCGAAGAATCCCGCCAGCGGGGGAATCCCGGCCAGCGACAGCATAAACACGAACATGCAGCCCGCCAGCAGCGGCGACCGCCGGCCCAGTCCCGCCCAGTCCCCCAGCCGGTCCCGCCCGCCGTTGTTTTCAACCACCGCTACCACCGCAAAGGCCCCTAGCACCGTCAGCGCGTAGGTGATGACATAAAAAAACAGCGCCGGCAGCATCTGCCGCGGGTTGCCAAAAAAGGCCAGCAGCGCATAGCCCGCGTGGGCAATGGCCGAATAAGCCAGCAACCGCTTCACACTGCTCTGCACCAGCGCCGCGATGTTGCCCGCCACCATCGAAACCACCGCCAGCACCGCCAGCACCGGCATCCAGCCCGCCTCAAAACCTTCCCACCCGGCGCTGCCATGCATCGGCCCGAATCCTTCCACGATGATTCTGGCCAGCACAAAAAAACTCGCCACTTTCGATCCCGACGCGATGAAACAGGCGATCGGCGCCGGCGCTCCCTCATACACATCCGGCGCCCAGAAATGAAACGGCGCCGCCGCCACTTTGAAGGCGAACCCCGCCAGCGTCATCACCAGCCCCGCATAATAGACCGGCTCCAGCGGCGGGGTTTTCAGTTTCTCCGCTATTTTTTCCGCCAGCGACCCCAGTTGCAGATCCCCCGTCATCCCATAAAGCAGGCTGATCCCAAAGAGCGTGAACGCCGCCGCCACGCTCCCGAAGAGAAAGTACTTCAACGCCCCTTCCGCCGACGCCGCACTGGTCTTGTTAAACGCCGTCAGCACATACAGCGGCAGGCTGAGCATTTCCAGCGCGATGAAGATCATCAAAAGATTTTCCGAACTGATCAGCAGCATCATGCCGGCGGTGGCAATCAGCAGCAGCGCAAAATACTCCCCCAGGTGCCGCGTGAACCGCGCCCCAAACGACAAAACCGCCACCACCACCGTCATGGCCAGCAGCGCCATTTTCAAAAACTGCGTCAAGGGTGTCAGGGCCAGCATTTCCGCCCCCTTCGCCTCCGGCCCCAGCGCCAGCCAGATCATCGCCGCCACGCATCCCAGGCAGGCCGTCCCGCCAACCGCCGCCGCGCGCAACGCCGGGGTTTTGCGCCGCACCATCCCAAAATCCACGACCAGCGCTGCCAACGCGGTCACAATCACAATCTCTTCGGGTACCAGCGGAATCATCCACTCCAAAGACAGGCTCATGGCGGGCCTCCTTTCCAGAGCGGTTGGAACAGCGGCGAACGTAGCGTCGGCGTTATCAGGTTCAGGAGCAAGCCGGGCCACAAGCCGATCAGGACAGTGGTTCCCAGCAGCAGATACGCTCCCGCCTTTTCCGCCACGGTAATGGGTTCGATCTGCACCGCCGCACCCTTCGCCTCGTTCTCAGCGAAAAAGGCCTTGATCCAAATCCGCACCATGAAAGCGATGCCAACCACAACCCCGACTCCCGCAAGAATTGTCAGGCGCGGGAAGACACCCCACGCCCCCGCCAGCACCTGCAATTCGGCGATAAACCCGCTGAAACCCGGCAGGCCCATGGACGCCGCCCCCGCAATTACAAACGTCACCGCCGCAAACGGCGCCAGCACGCTCAGGTTCATCGGCTGCAGTTCGCTTAATTCGCGGGTATGGGTGCGGTCGTAAATCATTCGGCCCACCACCGCAAAAAGAAGACCCGCGATAATGCCGTGCGAAAACATTTGCAGCACCGCCCCGCTCAGCCCGATTTGGGTCAGCGTCATCAGGCCCAGCAACACAAAGCCCATGTGGCTCACGCTCGAATAGCCAATCACAAATTTCAGGTCCCGTTGCACCAGCGCCACCGAACCGCCATAAACGATGCCGATCACCGCCAGCAGCGCGATCCCATTTTGCCAGAAGCGCAGCCCCTCCGGAAATAGCGTCATGGCCACGCGCAACGCCCCGTAGGCCCCCAGCTTCATCACCACCCCGGCCAGCAACATGGAGGCCGCCGTCGGCGCGGCCACGTGCCCCGTCGGCGCCCAGGTGTGGAACGGCCACAGGCCGGCCAGGACCGCAAACCCGACAAATACCAGCAGGAAAGCCCAGTGTTGAAATGCCACCGGATACGACTGTTTTGCCAGCACCACCAAATCAAACGAGTGCGCCCCGGACACGACGTAGGCGGCAATCAATCCCACCAGCACCATCGCGCTGCCCGCTAACGAATAAAGCGCCAGCTTCATCGCCCCGTATTCCCGGCGCGTGGACCCCCACACCGCAATAAGGAAGTATTTCGGGATGATGGCGATTTCGTAAAAGACGAACAGCAGAAAGAGATCAAAGCTCAGAAAAACCCCATAAACGCCCGCGATCAGCGCCAAATACAGCGCGAAAAATTCCCGCGTCCGCCTCTCTATATTCCACGAAAATAGCACCCCCGCCACCGCCGCAATTCCTGTCAGCAACACCAGCGTGACGCTGACCCCGTCCGCCCCCAGGTGAAAATTGATGCCCAGCTCCGTAATCCACGGCATATTGACAAGGTCCACCAGCCCGCCCGCCGGAGTGTGGGCCTCGTATTGCGCCGCGCCGCCCAGAGCCAACGCCAATCCCGCCAGGGCCGTCAGCAGCGCCGTGATCCGCGCCGCCCGCCGGCTCTCCGGCGGCAGCAGCGCCAGCGCCGCCGCGCCCAGGAATGATATATATATGGTCCAGGCCAGCATGGTTCAAAATAGTTTCAACATGGCCAGCGCCGCCGGATTGGCCACGCTGATCAGTATTTGTGGACATATCCCCAGCACAAAAATCAGCGCGATCACCGGCGCCAGCGTCAACTTCTCGCCCTTCGTCAGGTCCTTCCAGCCCGCCCAGCGATTCTGCAACGGCCCGTTGAACACCCGCTGCAATATGGTGAGCAGAAATATCGCCGTGATCAGCAGTCCCAGGGTCGAGATCGCCGCCGCCCAACCCGCCAGCGGCAGTGTCCCTTTGAAAATCAGAAACTCGCTCACAAATCCGTTCAGGCCCGGCAATCCCAGCGACGCGAACAGGGTGATGCCCATCAACCCGCAAAAAACCGGCGCCGCTTTGCACAGGCCCCCAAAATCGTCCAGCCCGCGCAGCCCGCCGCTCCGCTCCTCGATCAGCCCGACAAAATAAAACAGGGCCGAGGCCGTCAGACCGTGATTGAACATTTGCAGCATGACCCCGTTGAGGGCGGCGGCTTTGTCCGTGGCCGATCCCGCCGCATCGCCGCTCAGTTGCACCACCGCAAATATTCCCAGCAGGCAGTAACCCACGTGATTGATCGACGAATAAGCCACCATCCGTTTCAAATCCCGCTGGGCCAGCGCCGCCGCCGCCGAAAACACGATCGTCACCACCGCCAGAATCAGCAGCGGCGTTTGCATCGCCCGCATCTGCGCCGGAAACAGCGGCAGCAATATCCGTAAAAATCCATACACACCCATTTTCGACATCGCCCCGGTCAGCAGCATGGCCGTGCCGGTGGGCGCTTCGGCGTAGGCCGACGGCAGCCAGGTATGGAAGGGCATGAGCGGCGCTTTCACCGCGAAACCAAGAAACACCCCGGCGAATACCAGCCAGGTCAGCGTTTCTTTGGAGTGGAAAAACGCGCCGCCCAGCTTGGCCAGCTTGTCTTGCAGTTCGCCGTTCCGGGCCAGTTCCGCCAGCTTTTCAAAGTCAAACACTCCCGTCGCCGCGAAAATGGCCAGGAACCCCAGCAGCATCGCCACGCTCCCCGCCAGCGTGTAAATGAAGAATTGGTTCGCCGCCCGCGTGCGCCGCGGGCCGCCCCACATCTTGATCAGAAAATACGCCGGAATCAGGCCCAATTCCCAATAGATAAACCAGTGGAAAAAGTTCAGCGCGGTAAATGTGCCGAACAAGCCCGTCTCCAAAAACAGGATCAGCGCAAAATATAGCTTCGCATTCTGCTCGATTTTCCACGAGGCCAGCATGGCAAACGGTACCAGCAGCGCCGACAGGCCCACCAGCAATAGCCCCAATCCGTCTATGCCCAGGTGATACTCAATTCCCTGGTAGCCATTCCCCGGCGACGGCACCCACGGCAGGCTCTCGGCGAATTGCCAGCCCGTCTGTCCGGGGTCGAACGCGGCCCACAGCAGCGCCGCCACCCCCAGCGCCAGCAGGCTGGCCGCCAAGCCAATGCGCCGCGCCAGTTTTGCGGTGGGTGACAGCAGCGCCGCCCCCCCGCCCAGCAGCGGGATCAACGTCAAAATGCTCAAGAGTGGAAAACTGTTCATCTGTGCCCTCCTCTCATATCCCGCGCCAGCGTCTTGGAGTGCGGAACGCCAGTTCCGCTTTGACATTGCGTGCGAACAGTGACTGGCCCCATCTCCATCCGCGCCCCCCTGCCGCGCGCCAGCGTCTTGGAGTGCGGAACGCCAGTTCCGCTTTGGCATTGCGTGCGAACAGTGACTGGCCCCGTCTCCATCCGCGCCCCCCTGCCGCGCGCCAGCGTCTTGGAGTGCGGAACGCCAGTTCCGCTTTCCGCCCCAGGCAACTGCATTTCTGTCTTGGCAACTTCCCGCCAAAGTTCCACCTTCCCGCCATGTCCGAGAGCGAAATCCCCTGGCCGCATGCCCCCGCGCATCGGTTGTCCGTATCCGGAACCTATTTCGTCACGGCTGCGACTTACCTCAAAGCACACCACTTTCGCGGGGCCGACAGGCTGCGGGTGCTTCACCGGGGCTTGCTTAGGCTCGCTCAGGAGTTCGGCTGGCAACTCGAAGCTTGGGCCGTCTTCTCCAATCACTACCATTTCGTGGGTCATTCCCCAGTCGGGCAGGCGACTGCGGGAAACCTCTCTGAGATGCTGGGGCGGCTTCACGCCAAAAGCGCCGGCTGGATCAACTGCCTCGACCATGCGGACGGTCGGCAGGTCTGGCACAACTTCTGGGATACCCGGCTCACCCACCAGAAGTCCTACCTGGCGCGGCTGAACTACGTGCATCAGAACCCCGTCAAGCATGGTTTGGTGCTCCTGGCAAACCAATATCCCTGGTGCTCTGCGCGCTGGTTCGAGCGAACCGCTTCCGCCGCCAAGGTCAAGAGCCTCTACCGGTTCAAAATCGAAGCAGTTCATGTGACGGATGATTTCGAACCGGACAAGGATTGGTAATCGGCAAGCCCGATGAAAAAGAGCGGCGCTGTCGCGCCGCTCTCCAAGACCTGTCGGTCTTTCAGGCGCGCCGGCTGAACGCGCCAGCGTCTTGGAGTGCGGAACGCCAGTTCCGCTTTGGCATTGCGTGCGAACAGTGACTGGCCCCATCTCCATCCGCGCCCGCCTGCCGCGCGCCAGCGTCTTGGACTGCGGAACGCCAGTTCCGCTTTGGCATTGCGTGCGAACAGTGACTGGCCCCATCTCCATCCGCGCCCCCCTGCTGCGCGCCAGCGTCTTGGAGTGCGGAACGCCAGTTCCGCTTTTGGATTGCGCGCTCGGACAGAGCGAAACGCGGGATGGATCGTGCGCCTCGCCCAAAGCGGCGCTGTCGCGCCGCTCTCCAAGACCTGTCGGTCTTTCAGGCGCGCCGGCTGAACGCGCCAGCGTCTTGGACTGCGGAACGCCAGTTCCGCTTTTCTGGTGCATGCGAATTGGGAGGGAAAACGTCTTCATCCGCACCCCCATATCAACGCCAGCGCCATCACACCCACCGCCAGGCCTCCAATTCGCAAATAGCGCTGCACCCGCCCATTTTGCGCCCACGACAGGAATCCTCCCGCCTCCCGCAATTCTTCGCAGCCAAAATCAAAACCGGCGTTGATCCCCAGTTCGTCAAAGGCTCGATTCAACAGCGCGCACACCTCCGTCAAACCCGACACCGCGTTGACCGCTCCCGCCCAGATCACCCGATCCAGCCAGTCGGCGCACCTCGAAAACGCCCCGTTCAGCCGGATCACCGTCGCCCCATAAATCTCGTCCATGTAGAATTTATTCTGGAGCAAGCGAAAGACCGCCGGCACAGATTTCTCCAGTGGATCTGGTTCCCGGCTACTTTGCGCCGCCACCTTGGAATAGATCCGCCAGCCCGCAAACAGGGCAACGCCAACCACAATGGTGGAAAGCAGCATCAGACCCAGTTGCGGGCCGGCCACCAGGGCCGCGGGCGTGAACCGGACTTCTGCTCCGTTCAAAAATGAGGCGAACCAGGGCCACGCCGGCGTTCCCAAAAACCCGGCCAGCACGGCCACCACGGCCAGGATGACCAGCGGAATCGTCATCACGGCGGGACTTTCATGCGCCGGCGCAGGGCTGCCTGCCGCCGCGGCTGGTTTCCCGAAAAACACCCAGCTTATTTGCCGCGTCATGTAAAAGGCCGTCAGAAACGCCCCCGCCAAACCCAGATAAAATGGCACGATCGAAACATCCCAATCCCGCGCCGCGCGCAGAATTTCATCCTTGCTCCAAAAACCGGAGAAGAACAGCGGCACGCCGCACAGCGCCATCATGCCCGCCGCGTATGTCGCGAACGTCCACGGCATCAGCTTTCTCAGACCCCCCATTTTGCGGATGTCTTGTTCGCCATGGCAGCCGTGAATGACCGACCCGGCGCCCAGGAACAGCAACGACTTGAAAAAGGCGTGCGTGATCAGATGAAACATTCCCACCGCCACCCCCCCCACTCCCAATCCCATCATCATGTAGCCCAATTGCGAGATCGTGGAATAGGCTATGATTCGTTTGATGTCGTTTTGCGCCACCGCAATGGCCGCGGCATACACCGCGGTGATGGCCCCCACCCACGTCACCACTTGCAGCGCCGACAGATGGGAACCGGCGCTCATCAGCGGATACATCCGCGCCACCAGAAACACTCCCGCCGCCACCATGGTGGCCGCATGGATCAACGCGCTCACCGGCGTCGGGCCTTCCATTGCGTCGGGCAGCCAGACATGCAACGGGAACTGGCCCGATTTGCCCATGGCCCCCGCGAATATCAGCAGGCTGATCGCCGTCGAGACCGCCATGCCGCCCACCGTGATCGTGGCCGCCAGATGCGTCAGCGACGATTGTTCCAGACAGCCCTTGCCGTGGTCGTAAAAGAGCAGCGTGCCGCTTTGGCTGTATAGCCAGAGCATTCCCAGCAGCAACCCCAGGTCCCCTAGCCGCGTGGTGATAAATGCTTTCTTGGCCGCCGCCGCCGCCGCCGGCTTTTCAAACCAGAAACCGATGAGCAGGTAGGACGACAGCCCGACTAATTCCCAGCAGATGAACAGCAGCAGCAGGCTGTTGGCGATGACTATGCCGAGCATGGCCGCGGCAAACAGCGACATGAAGCAGAAGAACCGCGTAAAATTCTCGTCGCGCGCCATGTAACCCACGCTGTATATGAAAATAAGCAGCGACAGGAATGACACCATCATCAGCATAATGGCGCTCAACGGATCCAGCACCCAGCCCAGCGGCACCGACGTTGCCGCCGTCGCTCCCAGATCGAACCACCGGAAACTCCAACTCTCCCGGAACCCGTGCGCGCTCAGACTGGTCACGAAAGCCACGCAGGACAGCAGCAGACTAACCGCCATCCCTCCAATGGCCAGCCCCGCCGCCAATTGTCGCCGCTCCCGCTTCAGCAACGAGCCCAATCCCGCCATCACCAGCGGCAGCGCCGGAATCAACCACAGGTATTGGACGACGTATTCCATGGCTCAGCCTTTCAGCCCATCCAATCTATCCACCTGCGTTGTCTTGCGTTGACGGTAGATGGCAATGACCAGCGCCAGGCCCACCGCCGCCTCCGCCGCCGCGATGGCGATGGAGAAAAGCACGAACATCACCCCGGTCAACGCCTCCGGGTGTGGCCCATACCGCCAGAACGCGATAAAATTCAAGTTCGCCGCATTGAGCATCAATTCGATGCCGATGAGCACCAGAATGGCGCTGCGGCGCGCCACCACCCCCGCAAATCCGATGCTGAACAGCAACGCAGACAGTATCAAATAATGTGAGAGCAACGGGTTCATTTAAAGTCAATCATAATTATGATCTTAATCTTACTCATAATCTTAATCTTAATCTCTTTCAGAAAGAGCAACCTCCTCCCCTCGGCCCTCATCCCCACCAGTCTTCTTAATCTTAATCATAATCTTAATCCTAATCTCTTTCAGAAAGAGCAACCTCCTCCCCCCGTCCCTCCCCTCCGCCAGTGTGTGGAGGGGGCGTGGAAGACGCCGGAGCTTTGTCCTTGGTTTCCTCCCGCATGGCAATGACCACCGCTCCCAGCAGCGCCGCCGTCAATAGAACCCCGATCATTTCCAGCGGCAGGACGTATCGCGTCATCAATTCCACCCCGATTAATCCCGTTATTTTCCCCGGAATCTCCGCCGCGGGCGGAGCCAGCCGTTGCAGGCTGGGGCTGGCCAGGACGGGCAGGGCTATTCCAGCCAGCACCACCAGCGCCACCGCCACACCCGTCCGCCACGTAGGCGACGACTGCCGGCTGCCCGGCAGCACTTCTTCCCCGCGCGTGAGCATAACGGCAAACACGATCAGGATGGCAATCGCTCCCACATAAACCAGCAGTTGGGCAAATCCGACAAATTCCGCGTCGAGCTGCAGGTAGATCACCGCCAGACCGGCAAAAGCCGCCGCCGCGCAAAGGGCGCAATGCACCAACTGCCGCAGCGCCATCGCCGCAACCGCGCAAGCCACCGTCATGCCGGCGATCAGATAAAATGCGATCTCATTCAGCATAATTGTAGTGGTGTTCGGCTGTTTTCCCGCCTTTCAAGGCCCGGCCCAGCCAGACATACACTCCCGCCAGCAGGCCCGTGCCCAGCAGCCAGCGCAGTTCCAACGCCCCTGGAAATTGCCAGACCCCGCTTTGCCACCAGGCCACCGCCACGAACAGGTTGACCAGCGCCAGCGGCACCAGAAATTTCCAGGCGAAATTCAACAGTTGGTCCAGACGCAAACGCGGCAGCGTGGCCCGCGCCCAGATGAACAGAAATATCAAAACGCCGAATTTGGCCGCGAACCAGCCCCAGGATGGCAGCCATTCCAGCCATCTCGCCGGCGCCTGCCATCCCCCAAGAAACAGCGTCACCCCCAGCCCGGTCACGGCGAAAAGCCCCAGATATTCCCCCAGGAAAAACAGGGCGTATTTGAACCCCGAATACTCCGTCAGAAATCCGGCTATCAACTCCGATTCCCCTTCCGGCAGGTCAAACGGACAACGGTTGGATTCGGCGGCCGCGGCGATCATGAACAGCGCGAAGCCGGCCAGTCCCCAAGGCGTAAAGACGTTCCAGCGTGGTATCCAGCCCATCACGAAGCCCGATTGGGCTTGCACAATCTCCGGCAGGGACAAGGAACTGGCCGCTATCAACACCGGAATGCTGGCCAGCACGAGCGGCACCTCATAGCTGATCATTTGCGCAATCGCCCGCATCGCCCCCAGCAGCGAATACTTGTTTTGACTCGACCATCCCGCCATGAAGACCGCCAGCTCGGACGCCGATCCAATGGCAAAAAAGAACAGGATGCCCGCGTCCAGTTCAATCGCGCTCATGCCGCGTCCGAAGGGCAGCACGGCGAAGGCCAGCCAAATCGGCGCGGTCAGCGCCACCGGCGCGAGAAAATGCACCGCCTGGTCCGCCGAAAATGGAACTATGTCCTCCTTGATCAGCATCTTCACCCCGTCGGCCAGCGGTTGGAACAATCCGCACGGCCCCACCCGGTTGGGGCCATAACGATTTTGCATCCGGCCCAGAATCTTGCGCTCTAGGATCGTGGTCAGCGCAAAGCAGCTTCCGAATACCGCCATCAGGCCCGCGATGATGAGCAACATCGAAACCAGCGGACGCACCCCAGCCGGAGCCAGTCCCGCCAGCCAGTGCTCCGTCGAAATAAAAATGGAGTCCAAGGCGCTCATAAGATGGCTGGCGTGGCTGGAGCCGCGGCGGTGGCTCTTTTGGCCTGCGCCTTGCGTTTTTCTTCCGCCCGCGCTTCATCCACCGCCGCCGCCTCGCCGGGATGAATTTGGTGAAAATAAGCGTTCGATTTTGCCAAGTCCTTCAACTGCAACAACATACGGCGATCCTCCCTGGCCAGCTCAAATACCTGGTCCATCTTGATCGAATCAAACGGGCAAACTTCCACGCAGATGCCGCACCCCATGCACACGCTCATGTCTATCGCGAATACCCTGGGTTTTACCTGCATTTTCCCCAGATAATCCGCTTTCTTTTCCGTATCCTTCACCACTTCCATGCAATGCGCCGGACATTCCTGCGCACAGATCGTGCAGGCGGTGCAGCGCAACCCGGCGAGAGGATCCTCGCCATCGTAAACCAAAAAAGGAACCGTGCGCGCGTTTTCCTGCGGCGCCAGTTTCTCCTCGGGATACTGCACGGTCGTCAGCCGCGCGGGATCATAATAACTGCCGCAGAAATTGCGCCCAGTTTCAAAGAACCCTCGAAGCAGGCCGCGGCCCAGCATTAGCGATCCACCTCCCCGAGCACAATATCTATGCTGCCCAGGATAATGACGACATCCGCAATCGTATGGCCGAGGCACATATCTTCGAGGACCGTCAGGTTGATAAGACTTGGAGGACGGACCCGGTAACGCCAGGGCGTCGGCCCTCCATCACTGATGAGGTAAAAACCCAGTTCCCCTTTGGGCGACTCGATCCGCCCGTAGGCTTCGCCGGGTTTGGGGCGGAGATTGCGCAGTTTGACTTTGGGATCCATGATCGCTCCCGCGGGAATGTCGCGCAGGGCTTGGTCAAGAATCTTGACCGATTCCCGCATTTCCAGAATCCGCACCATGTAACGATCGAAAACGTCCCCCCTCTCGCCGAGCGGGACGCGGAATTTGAAGCGGTCGTAAATCCCGTATCGGTCCACTTTGCGCACGTCGTAATTGACTCCGCTGGCCCGCAGCCCCGGGCCGGTCACGCCGGCATTGACCGCCAGGCCGCGCGGCAGCACGCCCACGCCTTCGCTGCGCGCGCGGAGAATTTCGTTTTCGCTCAGGAGTGCCTCGAATTGGTCGAGAAAGAAGACAAAATCCGCCGCGACCTTGGCGGCCTGTTCCCGCCAGCCAGCCGGAAGGTCGCAACGGCAGCCGCCGAAGCGCATGTAATTGCACATCATCCGCGAGCCGCTGAGCGATTCGAAAAGGTCGAGGATTTTTTCCCGTTCGCGAAAGGCGTACATCAGGGGTGTCCCCAGCGCGCCCATGTCCTGCAATAGAAATCCCGCCAGGCAGGCGTGGTTGAACAGGCGGGTAAGTTCGGCGACAATGACCCGGATGTACTCCGCGCGCTCGGCTACCATCAATCCCGCCAGCTTCTCAACACTCAGGACATAGGCCCAGTTGTTGGTCATCGAGCAGATGTAGTCCAGCCGGTCAGTGTAGGGGATGGAGGCCAGGTAGCTGTTCTTCTCCGCGATTTTTTCGTGGTTGCGATGGAGGTAGCCGAAAACCGGCGTCAGTTTCACCACCCTTTCACCGTCCAGAACAACGTTCATCCGAAAAACACCGTGAGTGGAGGGATGATGCGGCCCCATGGACACTTCCAGCAGGTCATGGTTGGCAAAATCGCCCAGGCCCGGCGCCTGAGGCTCTGGCGGCGCAGCGATCACGGCTGTGCCTCCTCGGGCTCGGCCGGCACGTAATCCTTGCGCATGGGATGATCGGCAAAGTTGTCCCACATCAGGATCCGGCGCAGATCGGGATGTCCTTCAAACTCGATGCCAAACAGATCAAAGATCTCCCGTTCCTGAAACTCGCAACTGCGCCAAACCGGCGTGAGCGAGGGCAGGGCGACCCGGTCGGTTCGATTCCCGGTGCGCAGCCGGATAATGAGCGGCCCCTGGCCGAGCGCCATGGAGTAGAGGTGATAGACCGCTTCGAGGAAGGCGGGGGTCTTTCTTTCAGCCAGTTCCTCGGCTTCCTTTTCCACTCCGTCAATGATCTTCTTGACCTTGACTTTCTCCTTGACAGTTTTTTCCGGCCAGTCCACACCCGTGACGTTGGAGGCGTAATCGAAGCGCAACTCCGGCTCGTCGCGCAGGAATTTCGCGATCTCCCGCGCCCGCCCGGGAGGGAGGAGCAGGGAGGCTTGATTGGCCGGACTGGCGTTGGGAATGACCTCCAGAGGCACACCCGGAAAAGCGGCGGCGATGCGGTCTTTGATTTGTTCCAGAGTATGCATCAGGTGTTCCGGGCTTTGCCCAACTGCGGCCCCTCCAGGTCATGCGGTCCGAATTGCGGCACGGGAAATTCGCCGGCGGTGCCCGCCTCCAGGTGGGGCGGACGATCCGGGCCCTTCAGGCGCTGGCGCGCTATTTTTTTTTGCAAAGTGATCAACCCCTCCAGCAGCGCCTCCGGCCGGGGCGGACAACCGGGGATATACACGTCCACCGGCAGATAGAGATCTATCCCCCGCAGGACATTGTAGCCGTCGCGAAAGTGTCCGCCGCAGATGGCGCAGGCGCCCATGGCGATGACATATTTTGGCTCCGGCATCTGGTTGAAAAGGCGCACCACTTGCGGCGCCATTTTCTTGGTGACAGTCCCGGAAACAATCATCAGATCCGCCTGCCGGGGCGAGGGCCGAAAGACCTCCGCGCCGAAGCGGGCCATGTCGAAGCGGGCCATGGAGGCGGCGATCATCTCAATGGCGCAGCAGGCCAGCCCGAACTGCAGGGGCCACAGGGAATTCTTCCGGCCCCAGTTGTAAAGCTCCTCCACCGTGGTAAGAACCACGCCTTGCTGCCTTAATCTGTTTTGAAGTTCTTGGTTCATCGCAGGCTCGCCATCGTTCATTTCCATGCCAAAATCCCTTTGGCCCAGGCCCAGGCCAGCCCCTCCGCCAGCAGGAGGATGAAAATCAACATCGCCAGACACGCTCCAAACGGCAGGCCCTTGCACGCCACGGCAAACGGCAGCAAAAAAATGGTTTCCACGTCGAAGACCAGAAAAATGATCCCGTAGAGATAGTATTCGGATTTGAATTGCACCCATCCCGTGGGTTGGGCTTCCAGGCCGCACTCGTAAATGGCGTTTTTGACCGCACCCGGCTTGCGCGGCGAGAACGCCCGCGCCCACAGCCAGGCGATGGCCAGCGGCGCCAGGGCGAAACCCACCGCGGCGGCGGCGAAAAGGGCCAGAAACAAATAGGCATTCGTGCTCATAACTTACGACTCGATCAGCGTCTCCCCGGCCGCCTCAAGACGGCAGCGGCTCTACCAGTATCATTTGAGCCAGCCGTGAACTCAGCGCCAGGCGCGCGTTGCACACCAGGCAAATCAGGTTGGATTGACGGACCAGCAGTCTGATCACCTGCTGTTCGCCAAAGCCAATTTCCCGCAAGCGCTGCGTCACCGCGGGCGGCGCGGAAAGTTCCTTGATCCGCACCAGCATCCCCGCCCGAACCCGGTTGAGCGGGCAGGTGAAAGGCTTCGGACAATGGATTTCGCCGCCCGGCGGATTGCGGTCATCTGATGGAGTTGTCTCGGCAAACGGTTTCATTGTTTTTACTGTTCGAGAGCCAACCTACAAGGGGGTGGCGGCGGAGACTCCACCATATTTGCTATTCTCAAGCCATTTTTTGGCCGATGGCAAAACTTGGAAATTTTCCGCCACCCCACCTCTTCCCAATAAATGTCGAATAAAAAGCAATCTGTGTGTAGTTGATCTCCCCCCTCCGGGCGATGCTGGCGGCGACATGAAAAGCACAAAAAGGTTTGAAAAGCGCGAAACGCTCAGGAGCAAAATGCAAAATTTCAAGCAGGGCGCCAGTGCCGCAAGGAGGCTCGCATGATGTTCGTGGCTGGAATCAGTTTCAAGACCGCCCCGGTCGCCTTGCGCGAGCAATTGGCCGTGATGCCCTCCCGTCTCATCGAGACCGCCACCCGGCTCAAAGAGCAGGGCGGCCTGTCCGAATTGGCCCTCCTCTGCACCTGCAACCGGGTTGAGTTGTACGGCGTGGCCGATCAGGCCGGGGGACTCGTCGAGTTGCTCGCCTCGCTCGCCCGTACCAAAGTGGATGTCGCTCCTTATGTCTATCTTCACACGGGTGAGGCCGCCGCCCGCCACCTCTTCTCCGTCGCCAGCGGCCTGGATTCGATGGTCCTGGGCGAAACGGAAATCACCGGCCAAATAAAAACCGCCTACGAGACGGCCCTGGCGGCGAAGCTGACCGGGCGGGTCCTCAATTGCGCGTTCCAACGCGCTTTTCAGGTGGTCAAGGCCATCCGCACCAAGACGCTCATCGGGCGCGGCGCCACCTCCGTGGGCAGCGTCGCCGTCCAGTTGGCGGAGAAAATCTTCGGCGGCGATTTTCGCGACAAGACCGTCATGATCATCGGCGCCGGCAAAATGGGCGAAGCCTGCATCCGGCACCTCGCCAAAAACGGCATCGGCTCCATCGTCGTGGCCAACCGCACCCTCCAACATGCCGAGGAACTGGCCCGCCAATTCGGAGGCCGCGCCGTTAATTATATGGACGACGGCCTGGCCGCGATGGCCGGCGCGGACATCGTCGTCAGTTCCACCGGCTGCCCGGAAACCATCCTGGACCGGGAGGACGTCGAGGCGGTCATGCGGCAGCGGCCCAACCGGCCGTTGTTCCTGATTGATATCGCCGTGCCCCGGGACATTGATCCCGCCGTGCAGCAGGTGGAGAACGTTTTTCTATACGACATAGACGACCTGGAGAAGCTGGTGGCCGAAAACGTGAAGCTGCGCGAGCAGGAGATGGCCCCCTGCCTGAACATTATTGAAAAGCACACGGCGGAATTGATGGCTAAACTCAACGGCGCGCCCCGCAAGCCCGACGCGGCCGGCCCGCCACCCCAAATGGGCTGGGAGTTCCCCGGCCGGATTCACGACTATGCACAATCCTAACCGGGCCGACTCAGGCCCTGCACAGATTTTGACAGTTGAAAACCAAAGGCGGGTGGGATTGGGACGGCTGTCAGGACGCAACGCCGAACGGCGCTGCCGACAGCACGGACAATGACAGCACCGGAACCCTGATAAATTAACTGAACGATAAACGCAACGACAAACTCAACGACGCAACTATGAAAACAAACATGTCAATCAAACAAAAGGCCACCCGCCTAAAAGGAGCCATGCTCCTGGCGCTGGCCGCCACCCTGGCGGCCCCGGCGGCGCCGGCTCCGCTGAACGCGCGGCTCATCGCCCGGCCAGTAACCCCAGGCGACGTCAGCCGGCTTGGGCTTCCCGCGACCACGGAGTATTCCGGCGGCTTGAATACGGTGGGCGTCGGCACGCCCGTTTATCTGGAGGTGGATGTGAACCTCGCCTTCCCCGCCTCGACCATCACCAACGTCACCTTTGCGCTGACGCAAAAGCCTCTCCGATCGGTCGCGGCGATTACGGCCAACACCTTCCCTACGAATATGGGGGTCTTTGAGCCGGCTGACCAACTGGTTTACCAGGTGGCTGGGCGGGCGGTGTTGCGGCCCGACCTGACGACGGGTGACCGGCCATACATTGTCACCGCGACGGTCAGCACGCTGACCAACGGCACAACCAACGTGACCCTCACCATTAACGCGGGAACGTATGTGGGAGTGATAGCCTGCCTGTTTTGCCACAGCCCCGGCGGCACCGGACCGAGCAAAGTGCCGTTCTGGGAGACCACGGCTCACGCGAGCATCTTTACACAGGGCATTAATGGCGTGTTGGGGTCCCATTACAGCCAGTCGTGCCTTCAATGCCATACCGTCGGTTACGATACGAATGCCGCGAGTCTGGCTGACGACGGGTTCTACTCGACCGCCCAGGCGGCGGGTTGGACATTCCCGGCGGTATTGACCAACAGTAATTGGGGGTCCATGCAGACGAACTTCCCCGACGTTGCCAACCTCGGCAACATTCAATGCGAGAATTGCCACGGGCCAGCCAGCGAACACGTTCTCGCGGGATCCAACCCCAGCGCTCCCTACTGGCCGAGGATCGCTGTCCCGACCAATTCCGCAGGCGCCTGCAACCAATGCCATGACGATCCCACTCATCACGTCTATGGAACGCAGTGGTACGCTTCCGCCCATTCAGGTGGCCAAAGCACCGCCGCAACCATCCCCTCCGGCGCCGGCCGCGACCAATGCGTGATGTGCCACACGGCCTACGGCTTTGTCACCCGGATCAACAACACCCTCACCAACATCCTGGCCGGCGGCACGATCACTAATTTTGCCCCGACCAATACGGCCTACGCCTCCATCAATTGCCAGACTTGCCACGAGCCGCACGGGGAAACCACCCCGACGAACAATCCGCACCTGATCCGAACGCTGGCCTCGGTCACGCTTGGCGACGGCACGGTCGTCACCAACGCGGGAGAGGGAGCACTTTGCATGGAATGCCACCACTCGCGCAATGGCTCGGCCACCAACAACGTCGTCCAGTATGCCTTGGGCAAGGCCACTTGGAATGGAGGCTCCAGCTTTGGCCCGCACGATGGACCGCAGGGGGACATGATCGAGGCCGCCAATGCCATCACCTACGGCCTGACCATTCCCAGTTCCGCCCACCGCTTGACGGTGAGCAACGTTTGCGTCGGTTGTCACATGCAAACCATTTCTTCCACCGATCCGGGCTATCTCCTTTCGGGCGAGCACAGCTTTGAAATGAGTTATAATGTCACCAATGCCGGCGTGGTGACTGCCGTGGACCAGGTGGCGGTCTGCAATCAATGCCACGGCGGGATGACCAACTTCAACTTCCCGGTGGAGGATTACGCCAATACCGGCACCATCCAAGGGGTCCAGACCGAAGTCCAGATCCTGTTGAACCAGCTCTCGACGCTGCTGCCCAATTCCAGCGGCGTGGTGGACGGCACGGTGAAAACCAGCCTTTCAACCAAGACGAACTGGACCCAGGCGCAGTTGGAGGCGGCCTACAACTTTCAGTTTGTCTCTAGTGACGGCAGCATGGGCGTGCATAATGCCCCGTTTGCCACCGGCATCCTCAAAGCCTCCATCGCCAACCTGACCGGCGTATCCGTGCCGGGCGGCCTGCCGGATGCGTGGGTGACCGCCAACTTCGGCTCGATTACCAACGCGAGCGGCGCTCCCAACGCCGTCGGCGCCTGCGGCCTTCCGAACTGGCTGGCCTACGCGCTGGGCATTAATCCCAACAGCTCCAGTGTTACCTACCCAGGCGGAGTGGTTTGGGCCAACAGCTCGGGCGTGGTGGGCGGCAGCACCAATACCATCCAGATCTACACGGCGGCCGATATCACCTTTGACACGGTGGCCGGCACGTCCTATCAAATCCAGTCCATCAACTTCTTGGGCGGGACATGGGCGAATGTCGGAAGCCCGATTGTGGCGACCACCAACGGCTCCGTGAGCTACTTGACGCCGACGCATGGTACGGCGCAACAATTCTACCGCGTGGTGCATACACCCTGAGCGAATTGCAGCGTGCGGCCTGTGGCCGCAGCACAACTGAATGACAACATGGCGGCTGGCCGCGGGGCCAGCCGCCCCATAAAACACAGCGAGAAAGGAAATCCATGAACCAAGCAACGGCTGACAATGCGGGTGCGACGAAGAAACGGCGCGAAGGCGCGGGCGTTCGCAGCCTGGTTGTGGGATTGGCCTTTTTCGCTGCCGGGATTGTCCTGAGCGCGTTGTGGTTTATGCGCGCCCCCGCGCCTGCTCCGTCCGCGCCGGAGAGCGGCGGGAGGCCCGCGTTGTCGGACGCCACCAGGGCGATTCTACAGCGCCTGGGTTCACCGGTGGAAATCCGGTTTTATTCATTGCTCGATCCTGCCAGCGTCGGCGACCGCGGACGGGAATTCTCCGGGCGGGTGGACCAAATGCTGGCGCAATACGAGCAGGAGGCCGGCGGCAAAATCAAGGTCACGCGTGTCAACTCGATTTCTGCTTCCGCGGCCAATGCCGCGGCGGCTGATGGCATCAAGGCATTCAACCGGGACAAAGGCGACGCCTGTTTCCTCGGCATCGCGGTGGTTCGCGGCGGCCACAAGGAATCTCTTTCTTCGCTGGCCCCGGAGTGGGAGCAAGCCTTGGAATCGGACCTGAGCCGCGCCATCGCGGGCGTGGACGCTTCCGATCCCCCGGCGCGATACGTGGCCAAGGCGAATGGCGCCACGCTCGAAGCGGTGAGACGGACGATTCCGAACATTGATTCCGTGTCCGTGGAGCAAGGTTCGCGGCTGCTGCGGGCGGCTGCCGTTGCTCAATTTAAGAAGACCGCGCAGGAAATGGAGGCCAGGGTCAAGCAAGCTGAGGAAAATTTTCTGAAGGCGCAGGACAGCCAGTCCGAGGCGGAACAGGAGGCCGCCTTGAAGGACCTTGAGCAAGCCAAAAAGGAACAGACCGCGCGGCTGAAGGAAATCGCCATGCAGTCCAAGGCGCAGGTGGAGGCGCTGCAACAGCTCAAGGGAGCGGCCCATTGACGCGGAGATGAGAGGCCTTCCGCGCTTGACATCCCACCGATATTCGGGAATTGGAAAGATTGTGAAAACGCTCCTGCTTGACGCGGTGGCCGGCCTGCTGATGGCAGCGTGCTGGGCCGCCAACGCCCAGAGCGTGCAACATCTGAGCATCACCCAGCCGGGCGGAATGCCCGGATTGCCGGTGGTGACAGGGGTGACGCGGGCGACCAACGGCCTGAACATCACCTGGGACGGCCCCTCCGGCTACTACCAGCTATTTGAAAACTCAAGCCTGACCAATTCCAAGTGGCAGGCCGTGGGCAAAGACACCAATTTGAACCGGCAAACGACCGTCAGCTTAACTTCATCCAACGCATTCTTTCGCGTCTCCGGCCCGTCGCCCCATTACGCGGGATGGCAGACCTGTGCGGAATGCCATTCGCCCATCCTCAACACGGTGACGCAAACCGCCCATGCGGCGGCCTTCACCAACGCGGAGTTTGTCGCCAACGGCGGCCAAACCAACGTCTCCTGTCTGCCCTGCCACACCGTCGGTTATGCCTTGCCCACCGGATTCACCAACCTGGCCAAAACTCCGAAACTGGCCGGCGTGCAATGTGAGAATTGCCACGGGCCGGCCGCCTATCACGCCTCCAATCCCGATGATCCAACCCTGGTGCCTCGCGCCGAAATCGCCGCCACCGTCTGCGGCGGCTGCCATGCGCGGAGGTACGATGAATGGAAATCCAGCCAACACACCGCGGTGATCCCCAACCTGAACGCCACCAATCAGATTGACAACTGCGGACGCTGTCACTCCGGCACGGCGCGGATGAGCCTGATCGGGGGCCTGGCGCCGCTGGCGGGCGACGCCAGCCTGGGCATCCAGTGCATCAGTTGCCATGACCCGCACCAGACCAACGGCTATCCGGCGCAACTCCGCTATCCTCTAGCCTCGACCAACGACTACTTCATGCCCACCAACGGCGTTTTCTCCAATTACTACAATGCCAGCATCAACGTCTGCGGCCAGTGCCACAATCATGCCGGGGCCTCCTGGACAAATTCCGCCGCCCCGCCTCATCTCTCCCCGCAATACAACCTCCTGTTGGGAACCGTTGGCGAACTGGACCCGCCCCTGACGCATTTCCCGGCCTCCCATGCCACCAAGCTGACCAACCAGTGCGTGGCCTGCCACATGCAAACGACGCCCTTTGTCAGCCAAGCCGCGCCGGGTGACGGCGGCCACAAGTTCACGGTGGACAGCTATGAGGTGTGCGCCGGTTGTCATGGGACCCTTGCCACGGTGCCGCAGTTTATGCAGCAAGTGCAACAATTTCGGAAGGGCAATGCACTTTATCTTCAAGAGTTGACGCTCGATTTGGATTACTGGGCGACCAACAGCGCCCCTGCGGCCCTGCGGAGCAAATACGGAACCAATGCCTGGGAATACACCGCGCCCGGAGGGTTGTCACCCGGCGCCCTCGCCGGACCGAACGCGGCCGAGCAGGCGTCAATACCCGCCAACATTCAGAAGGCCCGGTTCAATGTTTACATTGTGTTCAGCGACCAGAGCCTGGGGGTTCACAACCCCTATTATGTCCAGGACCTCCTGGATCAGGCGGAGACTTGGATCTATAACGAGCTGTACCCGTAGCACAACGATGTTATGATAAAAGGCAACCTCAGCATCCTCACCCGCCAGGCCGAACGGCACGCCCGGGCACTGGCGCTGACGGCCGCCGCGCTGGTTCTGGCGCTGGCCGCGATCTCCTGCGGCACGGTCACCCGCTCGGTGGTGCTGCTGCCCAACGTTCCCGGCGCCAAATACATCGGCGCCAAGCAATGTGAGCAGTGTCACGACGAGATTTACAAGGGTTTTGCCACCGCCGACCACGCCCGGTTAATGGCGCCCGGCACCAACGCCCTCAATGCCGGATGCGAATCCTGTCACGGGCCTTGCAGCGTTCACGCCGATTCCGGCGGCGAGACCTTGCCTCCCTACACCTTTAAACCCGGACGCCCGCAAACGGGCAGCTACGGGGCGCGTCTGGCCGAGGCCCCCGCGCGCTCCACCGACACCATGTGCTTTCAATGCCACGCCGACGTGCGCGGCCAGTTCTCCCTGCCCAGCCATCATCAGGTGCCGGAGGGCAAGCTTTCCTGCACCGACTGTCATTCGCCGCACAAAGGCT
>Ga0187848_10001141_pt1 | contig 23005 bp, 21 predicted proteins | sample June2016WEW_4_40_FD_132424 | JGI IMG/M metagenome (GOLD analysis project Ga0187848, IMG submission 132424) | Peatland microbial communities from SPRUCE experiment site at the Marcell Experimental Forest, Minnesota, USA - June2016WEW_4_40 | ecosystem: Environmental > Terrestrial > Soil >... | reverse complement strand
TCAACTCGCTGGGCTACCGCAACGCCTCGGGGGAGGCGGGCCGCCCCCGCGAAATCCGCACGCTGACCCTCAGCTTTCCCAGCGGCATGATCCAGGACGAGCAGCGCCGCTTCGCCGCCCAGGCGCAGAAGGCCGTCAACATCTTCGCCGCCACCTTGGGCAAGAACCAGCGCTGCAAGCCGGAGATGAGCCTGGGCATCGACGAGGCCAGCGCCTGCCACCTGACCTACATCTGGAGCGAGCTGCGGATGCTCGGCCAGGACCCGCGGCTGTGGTTCGCCACCATGCGGCAGGACCGGGGCAAGAAGAAGCCCAAGGTCGAGGAGGCCCCGGAGCCGGTGGCCGCGGCCCCGGCGGCCCGGCGGCGGGCGCTGCCCCGCCCGGGCAGCCCGCGCCCCGGCGCCCCGCGCCGCCCCGGCGCCCCCGAGCCGGAAGCCTTCGGCGACGAAGCCAACGAAATCCGCATCGCCTGCATCGACATCGGCGGCGGGACGACCGACCTGATGATCGCCCGCTACAATTTCGAGTCGAAGATCGACGATTCCATCCGCGGGCAGGTCCTGCACCAGGACGGCATCTCGCTGGGCGGCGACCAGTTGGTCAAGCGGCTGCTGGAGACGATCGTGCTGCCGGCCTTCGCCGATTCCATCGGCCTGGAAGAGGAGGACGTGCAACTCCTGTTCGGCCCCGAGGTGCCCCGCAACCGCGAGTTCCGCGCCAACCGCGTCCACTGGATGAACCGCCTCTTCGTGCCGCTGGCCCAGGCCTACCTGGTCAACGCCGGCGACGACGTGTCCGACCCGATCACCCACACCGACCCCGAGCTGGTGGATCCGGTGGTGGTCGAGTCGCTGCAGAAGGTGTTCGACCGGCTCCGCGGGCCGGGCTACTACAACGCCCAGCAGGAGCTGAACCTCGTCTTCGACCGCACCGCCTTCGAAAGCGTGGTGTACGACGTGTTCGACGAGATGCTCTACGACTTCTGCCACCGCATCGTCGAGCAGGAGGTGGACGTGGTCCTGCTGGCCGGGCTGCCCTCGAAGCTCGGCTACATCCAGCAGCTCGTGAAGATGTACGTGCCCCTGGCTCCCTCGCGGATCGTCCCCATGTTCAACCACTACGCCGGCAACTGGTACCCCTACCAGGACGAGAAAGGGCACAACCCGGGCGTGATCATCGACCCCAAGAGCCCGGTCGTCGTCGGCGCCGCCGTGGATTTCATGGCCAAGCACGGCATGCTCCCGCAGTTCAAGTTCGAGATGAAGGTCCGCACCTACGAGAACACCTACTACTGGGGCGTGATGACCGACGCGACCTCGGGCATCCGCAAGGAGCGGATCCTCTTCGAGCCCGTCGAGGAGCAGGGCCGCGAGGACATCACCGAGTTCTCCACCAGCTCGCAGCGCGTGCTCATCGGCCGCAAGGCCAGCGGCGACGAAAACGCCCAGGCCACCCCCGTCTACCTCCTCAAGATGGACCCCGGCGACCGCATCGGTCCCACCCAGATCCAGGTGAAGATCAAGCGCAAGCACGCCACCAAGGACCAGGAAGAGGTCCTCGAGGTCGACTCGGTCGCCGGCGTGGTGGCCGGCGAGGACGCCGTGCTGGGCGACAATGTCTTCTTCAGTTGGCGCACCCTGGCCGACGAGCGCTACTACCTGGACACCGGCGGCCTGGACAACATCGAGATGGGAGGCCATTGATTGTGATTTGTACATTGCGATTTGGTGCTCGCAGCGGAATTCCTGGGGCCACCGAGAATAAGGAAACGTTGTGATGGCTCTCTTCGGAAAGAAAGAACCGCCCCCAGCGGGCGCGAAACGCGAGTTCCCCGCCGCGTTGGAGGCGGGTCTGCCCGACGACGTCGCCGAGGCCGTGCCGGCCGAGCGCAAGGGCCCCGATGCCCCGGCCCGCTCGCTCCCCGTGGCCGGCCCGCTGGCGTCCAGCCCCCAGGCCGGCCCGCTGGCGACCCTGACCGAACGCCTCGAACACCTCGGCCGGCTGATGGACCAGGCCCGCGACCAGGTCACCGCCTACCTGATCGATCGGGAAGCGAAGTTCGATCAGCTCTCCGGGGCGCCCGGCCGCGGGATGGAGCAGAAGCTGGATGCCCTCTACGGCAAACTGGACCAGGTGGCCCTCTCGGTCTCGCGTGCCGCCCCGGCGTCGGCGGGGCAGGCCGAGGCCGCCGGCTCGGGCGAGGCGGCCCTGAAATCCGCCGTCCGGCCCTTGGGCGAAAAACTCGACCAGGTCGATGCCAAGTGCAAGTCGCTCTCCGAGCGACTTGCCGCCCTGGACGCCCTGCGGGACGCCGTGGCCCAGAACCTCGTCAAGGTCCGCGACGGACTGAGCGAACAGCACACGGCCTTGGGCGGCGGCATCCGCCAACTTCAGGAAGTCCTGCCGCAGTATTTCAACGCCCTGCCCCAGTACTTCTCCGCCATCCAGCAGCAGGTGGCCACCGTCCAGCAGCGGGTCGAGACGGGCCTGCGGGCCATCGCCCAAGAGCTGCACCCGCCCGAGCCGGAACCCTCCCAGACCCCCGCCATCGGCGGCGACTGGCAAGGGGCGATCCTCGGCCGCGCCCTGGCCGACAACCCCGCGCTGGACGCCCCGCGGCAACAACTCTTCGGCGGCGTGCTGGCCGGCGAGGCCACGGCCTGCTCGCTGGTGGGCAACCTCATGATCTTCCGCTCCGCCCCCGCCGAGCGCATGCCCACCTTGCTCAAGGACATCGGCGAGGCCTATTACCGCTGGCAGCCGCGGACCACCAACAAGCCCAGCGAAATGGAGAAGGCCGTCGTGGCCTGTCTGCAGCGGGCGTGCGAGGAGGCCGGCATCCCCAACACCATCGAGCTGGTCCATCCCGGCGAGCGCTTCGACGCCACGCGGCACAACGCCCCGCAGCGCGGTGTGGAGATCACCCAAGTCCTCGGCTGGATCGTGCTGCGAGACAATGGAAAAGTCTACACCAAGGCCAGCGTGGCCGTAAAGTGAGTAAATGAATACCTACCGCTGTACGCAGTGCGGTTGCCAGATTCAACGCCCGACCAAGCCGTTCAGTTGCCCGCAGTGCGGGCGGCAGGCCGTGGGGCTGTTTCGCCTGGTGGCGATGGGGCCGCCGGGGCAAACCGGGCAGCCGCCTGCGGGTCCGTGGCCTCCGCAGGGCGGAATGCCCGGAATGCCGCAGCCTCCCGTGGGTTGGCCGGGGCCGTTGGGGATGCCCCCCCAGTCCCCCATGCCCCAGCAACCCGGAATGCCCCAGGCGCCCGCTGCCGGCGGGTGGCCGGGGCCGCCAGGTATGCCCGGCGTGCAGCCGCCGGCGATGCCGGGAATGCCGCAGCAGCCTGGCGCTCCCCCCGCCTACCCGGCTCTCGGCGGTTGGCCGCAGCAGCACCCAGAGGGTATCCGGCCCCAGACCCCGCCGGGCTGGCCCCAACAGCCCGCGGCACCCAGTCCTGCATGGCCGGGGGTGCCCGCCGGGCCGCCGCACCCAGAGGCCACCCGGCCGCAACCGTTTCCGCCTGCCGGCTGGCCGGGTCCCACGGCCGGCCCTCAGCCGCCTGCCGCCGCCTGGCCCGGCCAGTCGTTCCCGATGCCCCAACAGCCCCAGGGGCCCTGGCCGGGGGCGCCCGCCGGGGCACCGGGCGTGCCCACCGGGGTACCCTCCGGGTCGCCGGGGATACGGCCGCCGGGTGTGCGGCCCTATTCACCCGGTGTACCGCCGCGCGGGATGGCCTTCCCGCCGCCGGCCGCGCCGACGATGCCGCCGTCCATGGCGCCGCCGGGACCGCCCGCACAGCCGCCGCCGATGGCCGGGGCACCCCCTGCGTTCCCTGCGGCACCCTCTGGGCCGCAGGTCCCGGCCGCCCCGCCGGCTCCGCAGCAGCCCGCGCCCGAGTTGCGCGTGCCGCAAGAGGCCGCGGGGACAGCCGCTGGGACCTCTGGACCGCCTGCCGCACCCCAACCTCCGGCGGCCCCGCCGCACCCAGAGGGTATCCGGCCGCCCGCTCCACCCGCGGCCGAATCGACCGTGGCGAAACCCCAGCGTCCCGTACCGCCGCCGCAGCCGCCACCGGCCGGGCCTCCGCCGCCCACCGGGGTACCGGCGGCCCCTGCGCCACCGTCTGCTTGGCGAGGAGCATCGGGCGAGGGTCGCCCGGCGGCGCCCAAGCCGTCCACCCCGGCCCCGCCGAAACCGGCGCCCCCAGCCGCTGGAAAGGGGGCGGCAGCGGCGGGGTCAGGAGACCCGCGCCGAACCACGGGGTCGGGAGACTCGCGCCGGACCCCGGTGTCCGGAGAGCGAGGTGAGGGGCGTCCCGCCGCATCCAGGCCGGCCGCCCCGGCCCCGCCGAAGCCCGCCCCGGTGCCGTCCGCCTCTGGGAAAGCCCGTCCCGCGGCGCCCTCGCCGGCCGTCCCCCCTCCACCGCCCAAACCGGTCAAGATCGAGCGGCTCGCCTGGTTGTTTCCCCAGGAGAGCCCGCCGAACACCGTCGCCTCGCCCATCGCCAACGCGGCGGCCGTCGATTCCGCCGGCCGGATCTTCCTGCACCAGCACGAGCGGCTGGTGGCCCTGGTCGAGGAGAACGGCCAGCCCAAGGTCCTGTGGGAGTACGTCACCGGGCACCGGGCGCCCGGCCCCGTGGTGGTCGGGCCGCAGGACACGCTCCGGCTGCACTGCGCCGACGGCTACCTGCACGCCATCGAGGCCGCCACCGGCAAGCAGCCCTGGCCGCCGGCCTGCGTCGGCGAGCCGCTGGGCTACGCCCAGCCGGTGGTCGACCAGGAAGGCAACACCTGGATCAGCGCCGCGGACGGCGGGCTGCTGCACGTCGATCCCCGCGGCCGCCTGCAAAAGCCCGGCCGCTACTTCCGCTCGCGGCAGAAGCTCAACGCCCCCGGCATCCTCGCCGGCGGCGTCCTCTACATCGGCTCGGAAGACGGCTACATGCTGGCCATCGAGATGGGGCCGGAGCGGGGCACCGCCCGCTGGGACCAGAAGGCCGAGCGGGGCTACGTCGGCGCCGTCCGCTCCGCCCCGGCACGCACCGCCGACGGCGTGATCGTGGTCGTGGGCGAAGACGACCGCCTCATGGGCGTCGCCGACAGCGGCACCATCCTCTGGAAGACGCAAATGCCCGGCCAAATGCTGGGCGCCCCCGTCTTCGACCGCTTCGGCCACATCTACATCGGCATCAGCCAGGCGCCCCGCGGCCACGAGCCCCGCGGACTGCTGGCCTGCCTGGACGGCAACAGCCACAAGATCCGTTGGGAGTACCAGGCCGCCGGGCCCGTCGAATCGACCCCGGTCATCGGCCGGGACGACACGATCTATTTGGGCGACAACGCGGGCGTGATCCACGCCGTGAACTTCCACGGCCGCAAGCTCTGGACCAGCCAGGTCGGCTCGCCGGTCCGCTCGGCCGGCACGATCGTCGGGCCGCACCGCGTGGCCTTCGGGCTTGACAACGAGACTCTCGTGGTGTTGGAGTGCACCTCCGACGGCCTGGCCGCCGAGGGCTGGCCGAAGATCGGCTGCACGCTGGGACAGAGCGGGCTGGTGTAGGAGGGAAAAGGGCACATCCCCATGAGACGCAAGCATCTCTTCCAGGTCATTATCGAGCAGGATGAAGCCGGCCTCTACGTGGCGGAATGTCCCGCGTTGCGGGCCTGCTATACGCAGGGCAGGACCTACGAGGAGGTCCTGGCCAACATCAAGGACGTGATCGCCTTGTGTCTTGAAGAACTGAAGTCCAAGCGCAGGGCGGTCCCCCGGCAACCCGAGATCATCGGCGTACACCGGGTGGAGGTTCTGGCGTGACCTCCCCGGGCTTGCCGACGGTGAGGTCGCGCGACCTGATCCGCGCCTTGGAGCAGATGGGGTTTCATCTGCTGCGCAAATCGAAAGGCAGCCACTGGCAGTTCGGGCATCCCGATGGGCGCCGCACGACGGTTCCCGTACACAAGGGGCAGGGCATCGGCCCCGGCCTGTTGCGAAAAATACTGCGGGACATCGAGATTGACGTGCAAGAACTCCACAACTGGTTGTGAGCACGCCAGCGGCCGCGGTGCCCCGGCGGAGTGCCAAGAAGGAGGCCACGATGGGCATGGTTCATGCCGACATCGAATTGTCCAATCCAAGAAAGCCCGACCTCTCGCCCTTGAAGGTGCAGGCCCTGGTGGACACCGGCGCGATGACGATCTGCATCCCGGAGCACGTGGCCGTGCAACTCGGGCTTGAGGAAATCGAGAAACGGGAGGTCACCACCGCCGACGATCGCTCCCACGTGGTTCCTTACGTCGGACCGATCCAGATCCGATTTCAGAAGCGGACGTGTTTCACCGGCGCGCTGGTATTGGGCGAGTCGGTACTGCTGGGGGCCGTGCCGATGGAGGACATGGACCTCGTGGTCGAGCCGTCCCGCCAGACGGTCACCGTCAACCCTAAGAGTCCGAACATCCCTTCCGCCGTGGTGAAGTAGGCGAGAGGAACCACCGCCGCAGCCGAGATCCCCAGGCCGAAGGCCATGAGAAAGAAACCCATCGCACTGACGCAGCGGTTCCGCGCCCTCCTGCGGGCCTATGAGGACTGTGCCAAACAGGAAGGGTCGGAGATCGAACGCGCTTTGCGGGCGTCGATGTGCCGGCATCGACGGGAACGGGAGCGATGGGCGAGGGCGCAAGGAGCTACTGCAGACGGATTCAATCTGTTTGAGGTGTTGGAGCTCGACCAGAATGAGGCATGCCACTCGATAATCCTGGCTTGGCTCTTGGATCGGCGCATCGAGCAAGGAAGCCACGCGCAGGGCAGCCTCGGGTTTCGGCTCTTCCTCGAAGAGTTCGGAAGGGAGTTGGGGGCTGAAGCGAACCCGGAGGTAAAGACCTACCATGACGACGGCTCGTATTGGGCTCTTCGCGAGTTCTCGTCCGGCGAATCGCGGGTGGACATTGAAATTGCAGCCTACAAGAAGTTCGTCATCCACATCGAGAACAAGATAATGTCCGCCGAAGGGCCGGACCAAACCGGCCGTGAATGGCGCGATCTGCAGGAGCGAGCCAGGCAACTTCACGTCCCGAGGAAGAACCGCCACGCGCTTTTTCTGACGCTCGACGCCAGCCAGCCGGAGAGCAAGGCGTTCCGCCCCATCGGATGGAGCCGCGTTGCGAAGGTCCTGGACAGGTTTTCCGAACAGGCCAGGCCCCGCGATGTCAAGCTGTTTGCCTCTCACTACGCGGCTGCTGTGCGCAAGCTCGCGGTGAGCGAACCCGAACCGAAGGAGATCGAACATGCCGAAGCAATGGCTGAGCGGCCCCGAGCGGTGCGTCCTGGGAAAATGGGGGGACGCGATTCTGTTGGAGGGCACCGTGAAGTCCGTACGCGAGAAGTACAAGGCACTGCTCCGGGACGCCGCGGACGTCGTGCAAGCGGAGCACAATGAGTTGGACCACAGTGAGATACATGCTGTTAGCGACGACGTGGTTCTTGGCATCGGCAAGTCCGGGTGGGGCACCAGGAAGGGGTACTGGCAATCTGGCTTGTGGCTGGGCGGCATCTGGATCGACAACCTTATGTCGGATGACGAGGATCCCCCTTATGTGTGCGTGTTTGTTAACCATCCAACGCTGGCTATAGACCTCGAAAGTTCCGGGCGCATACTGTTCGCCGCGGCTCGGCGCATTCTCCCCGCGGGGGACTTTCGGCGCGTGGAATGTGGCGCTAGCGGCGGACTTGCGAGCATTTCATACCACCTTTCCCTGGGACGGCGCGATTTGCTCGGCCTTCTGTGCGGCGACGGGAACGGGTTCGTCAACCGTTTGGCGGCCGAGATGAGGTTGCTCGTGAAGTTCGTCCCCGCCCTCGACAAGATATTTCGCCTTGGCAGGCGGAAAAACAGGTGATCTAACGGCGCGCCGGCCGCCTCGGAAGACTGAAGCCGACGCGAAGGAGCAACACATGACGATCATGTCCATCGAGGAGGCACAGCAGAAGTTGCCTGAGCTAGTCCACAGTCTCGCCCACGGCGACGAGGTGGTCATCGTCGAGAACGACCACCCGATAGCGCGCATCGTTCCCGCACTGGAGGGGCCGCAGCGATCGCCTCGACGCCCGGGTACGTTGCGAGGCACGGTCCTTTACATGGCTCCGGACTTTGACGCCCCACTGGAGGAGTTCAAGGAGTACATGGAATGAGGGTGTTGCTCGATACCCATGCCTTGATCTGGTACGTCGACCAAGACCAACTGCTCAGTCCGCCTGCCCACGCTGCAATCACCAGTCCAGCGAACGATTTGCTCGTGAGTGCTGCTACGATCTGGGAGATTGCCATTAAGATCGGATTGAACAAGCTGTCGCTGTCGATCCCCTACCGCCGGTGGATGGACAAGGCTATCGCCGACCTTCGCTTGACGTTGCTGCCGATCACTGTGGAGTACGCGGACGTTCAAGCCGGGTTGCCCAGGCATCATGGCGACCCATTTGACCGCCTGTTGGCATCACAGGCCCGGGTCGAGGACGTTCCCCTGGTGAGCGCCGATGCGGTTTTCGATCAATACGGCGTCAAGCGTATTTGGGACTTGTCCACATGAGCCGCGCTGCCGCCGGGGACAATCCCCGGGCTCCCCGCGAACCGTCCACCGCCGAAGCGCTGGCCACCCCGGTCCAGTTTCTCAAGCGGGTCGGGCCGCGGCGGGCGGAGGACGATCAAAGAGGCAGGCGCGTATACTGGGTGAGACGCGACAATCTTGCTGATCCTCGCGCGACGAAGACCTAACCGGCGTTGCCTGGCATTGCCGATGTATGCGCCCCTTCTTCCCTTGTCTGAGCAATAGGATGGGCAAGCTGAAACTCCCCGTCGTCAAGGGCAAGCCCGACCACTGGCCCAATAGGCCCCTTTGTCCAATCTGCGGCAAGAACAAGGTGTTCGAGCCGCACTCGATGGCCCTTGTCAGCGCGGGGGCCCTGCTGATGGATCGGGCAAAGGACAGCGGTGGACCCGCGGACGATCTCGACGGCTTTCTTGAGCTGCACTGGCACGGGGCCCGCGACACGGGCCAAGGGAAAGACCGCGACATTTACTGCGTTGTCGATGTCGTCCGCGATGCCTTCGGTGGTCAAGCGGACGTGTTCTTCGGCCGAGCCGTAAGGATGCGGTGCGGAATAAGTGTATCCGGCACACGGCGTGTGGCCGCTACATTACGGCCCGCCAGAAAAACCTGACATGCCCGTGGGGTTTGCAATCCGGCGGATTTCGGTTACTGTTGATATTCTGGCTGCGTCGTCCGACCCCCTTGAAGGTGCATCCGTGAGCCGCGAGATTCCCTGCCCCCATTGCCAGCGCAAACTGTCCGTCCGCGATGAGCTTGTCGGGAAACGGCTGGCATGCCCGCAGTGCAAAGGCGAATTCCAGGTCCCCGCCGAGGAGCCTGCGGACGCGGCCGGCGGCCCGGACCTGGGCTTTCTGGACAGCCTCTCGACAAGTCCGGCGGCTGCGGCCCGGCCGGCGGCGGGCTCGTCGGCGGCCGGTCCCCAGAAGCCCAAGAAACAACCGGCACAGAAGCCGGCCGCCAAGCAACGGTCCCCCGCCGGCAGGCCCTCCCCCTGGGCGGGCGTGGCGGCCAATCTGAAGGCTGTTCCCCGCCGTGCCTGGTACATCGGCGGCGGCGCGGCAGTCGCCATCCTGCTGATCATCATCGTCGTAATGGTCATTGGCGGCCCCTCCGGCGGCAAGAGATCCGCCGGCGGAAAAAAGAGGAAGCCGGGCCCCGTGCTGTACGGCCTTTCCGAGGTCAAGCGACAGCACATCTTCGAGGAGCTGGTCAGGTCCATTGACCAGGCCGGCGAGGAAAAGGCCAAGAAGAACGAATGGCCCAAGATCGCCGCCGCGTACAAGCTCGACAGCGGCATCCTGGAAAAGATCGTCGAGGAAGGGCTCGACAACAGCGACTGGCTGCTGCCGGCCACTGAGAACTACACGATCCAGACAAAAACGAACCGGGTCGAGTGGCTCAAGAAGCACAACACGAAGCAGATCAGTGCCGCGACCGGCCGGCGCTGACGGCCGCTCAGAACTGGAGCGACCGTCCCCGCGACCGCCGCCGCGACGGCCTGAGGACGCTCCATTCCTTGGTCAGAGTCTCGAAGACCTCGGGGGATTCGTAGCGGATGATGTTCTTGCCGTCGGGGATCGGCCCGATCAGGCCTCGAAACACCGGCAGCCCGCGCAGGCTCAAGTCCGTACTGCAATCGTCCACGCCGACCTGCGAGTGCCGCTTCAGGATCGCCTCCTGGTTTTCATACTCGCGGATGCGAATCTGTCCGTCGGCGCCCCGGGTGACCACGCGAAACGTTTCTTTGTTCATGCCGCCAGTCCTTCCTGCGGTTGCCCATCCTGCGGTGACGTTAAACCCCTCCAGGTATTCCCCTTATCGGCACCCCCGGCCGCGGGCGGGAAAGCAAACTGCCGGCCTCGACACAGCGGTGCCATCCGCAAGAATCCGCACATTGGGCATCCCAGCTAGGAGTGGTTTTCTCCGGCCCCGCCGCCGGCCAAGCGGCCCCCGCCCGCACCCGGTGGAATCGAAAGGGCCGAATCCTCCCCGTTTTCCAGCTTTGCCGCTGCCGCCGACAAGACCAGTTCTGCGGCGCGGCCCTGCCGTAGGGCGCCCGGCGATTACCGCCGAAACTCGGCGATCTCGGCCATGCGGGCCGCGGCCGCCCAGCTCCCCAGCAACAGGTGGCACACCGCCAGCAACCGCGCGGCCGGGCGGTCCGGCGAGAGGGCGTACAACCGGCGGGCATGGCGGAGGGCCTCGGGGACGCGCCCGCCCTGCAACTCCCGCAGGCACTGCCGGCGGCTGGCCGAAGCCGTGCCGGCCACCTGCCGCAAGAGGGTCAGGTCGCAACGGCAGCGGTGGCACGTGTCGCACCACGCCTGCACTGCGCCGCACGTCGGGCAGCGGACCTGGCCGGTAACGGCCGCGTCGGGTACGGCTTCCGAGATCATGCGTCCTGCAGGTAGAATACGAGGTCTTCCAGCTCGGCGGCGGGACGCTCGATGTCGGCCTGCGAGCCCGCAGCCATTGCGCGGCGGAGCTCCGCGACCGTCCGCTCGATCTGCTGGGCGTCTGCCGGGCTGGCCTGCGGGACCAGTCGCCCGCTCTTGGCGATCAGTTGCTCGCAGCGCTCCATGAGCCGGGCCATTTCGGGGGGCAGGTTGCTCGGCGGTGCTGTGGCCTCGGCGGCGGCCGCCGGCCCGGCGGCCGCAAGCCCGCCGCCCGGGCTCGCGAGGAACGTGCTCTCCACGCGGGCCAGGGCCTCCCGGCGATTGCGGGCACGGAAGCGGGTGACGGCATTGTCGATGGTCAATTGCTTTTGCAGGCCGGTGGCCCGCTCCGTGGCGCTGACCTTCAGGATCCCGTCCAGGTCGAGGTCGAAGCGCACGAGGATTTCGTTGCCGCGCTCGGCGTCGGCCAGCCCTTCCAGCAGGAACTCGCCCACCGGCTGGTTGTGGCGAACGTCGGCGTCTTCCCCTTGGAAGACCGCGATCTCGGCGGACTTCTGCCCGTCGATCACCGTGGAGAAGATCTTGCTGTGGCTGGTGGGCAGGGAGGCGTTGCGATGGATCAGGCGCGCGAAGCAGTCGGAGCTGACGCGGCCGTCGATTTCTCCCAGCACCTGAATGCCCAGGGTGTGCGGGGTGATGTCCACCAGCACGGGCCCCACGTCGATTCCGGCGATCAGGCCGCCCTGGACGGCGGCGCCCATCGCCACGCACAGATCGGGGTCCACTTCGTCGTGGATGGGCTGGCCGAGCTGCTCTTCGAGCAACTGGTGGACCAGGGGGGTGCGGCTGGCGCCGCCGACCAGGACCACCTTGTCGATCTGATTGGCGTTGAGCTTGGCGTCGCCGAGCGCCTCGTCAACGCAGCGGAGCGTCTTGGCCAGCAGGGGCTCGATCAGGGCCTCGTACTCGCCGCGGCGGATTTCCCGGCGGAGGTGCAGCGGGGCCCCCTGCTTCTCGGCGATGAATTCCTCCTCGATGCGGACGACGGCCTCGCGGGAGAGCTGCTTCTTGGCCTCTTCGACGGCGCGGAGCACGCGGGCCCTGGCGGCCGGCGACGCGCGGAGATCGACCCCCTGGGCGGCGCGGAAATCGTCGCACACCAGGTCCGAGAGCAGTTGGTCGAAGTCGTCGCCCCCCAGGTGCGTGTCGCCGTGGCTGCTGAGCACTTCGACCACGCCTTGCTCGATCTGCACGATCGACACGTCGAACGTGCCGCCCCCCAGGTCGTAGACCAACAGCCGCTCCATCCGCTCGGGATGCGGGTCGTAGGTCAACGAAGCGGCGGTGGGCTCGTTGATGATGCGGACCACTTCCAGGCCCGCCAGCTCGCCCGCCTCGCGGGTCGCCTCGCGCTGCGTCTCGTTGAAGAAGGCGGGCACCGTAATGACGGCCTTCGCGACGGGATGGCCAAGCTGCCCCTCGGCCCGCTCCTTGAGCTTCCGCAGGATCAGCGCCGAGATCTCCTGGGGCGTGTACGCCTGGTCGCCCAACCGCACCGTCTCCGCCGTGCCCATGCGACGCTTGATGGACCGCACGGTCCGCTCGGGGGCCAGGACCCATTGGTTGCGGGCGGCGGCGCCCACCAGCAAGCGGCCGTCCGCGTCCAGGCCGACGACCGAGGGCAGGATCGCCTCGCCGTCCTCATACAAGACTTCCACCTTGCCGTTGCGGAGGATGGCCACCTCGCTGTTGGTGGTGCCCAGGTCGATGCCGAGAATGGTTTCCATGGTAGGTGTCAGGTGTCAGGTGTTAGGTGACAGGGGGCAGTTTAGCGGGCGGGCTTGCCCGCCGTTGTCAGTTGTCAGTTGTCAGTTGTCAGTTGTCGCTGGTCAGTGGCGGTGTTCAAGGGCCGGTGCGGCCTTGGACGGCACGCACCTCGGCGAAGCGGAGCACTTTGTCTTTCCAGTAATAGCCGGGCCGCAGCTCGTCGACCACGAGGCCGGGCGGGTGGAGCGGATCGTCGACGACCTCGACGACGGTCATCAGGTTGGGGTCGGCCGTCTTGCCGACGCAATCGATGCGGTACAGTTCGGCTTTTTTCATGGCCCGCTGGAGGCGGTCGAGCATCAGGCCGTAGCCTTCCACGAGGGAGTCGAAGATGTCGCGGTGGGCGAGGGCGGCGCGCTGGACGAGGATTTCCCGCGCCCCGCGGCACCACGCGCGGCACAGCCAGCGCCGCCAGGGCGGCAGGCGGCGGACGAGGTCGTCGAGCTCCTCGCGGACGTGGCCGGCGAGGTCCTCGAGGATGCGGCGGCGGGCGGTGTCGATGACCGCGCGGCCGCGGCGGAGCGCCTCGTCGAGCTCCGCGAGCGATTCCACCAGCGGCTTGGCGGCCAAGCGGCCCGCTTCCGCCTCCTTCGCCTGCGCCGCGCGCAACAGCTCGACGGCCTGCCCGACGGCCGCGAGCGCCTGTTGAGTGCCTTCCGCCGCCGCGCGGGAGCTCTTGGTCTGCAGTTTCACCTCGTGGCGCAGGGCAGTGAACTCTTCGACCAGTTGCAGCAATCCGACGGCCCCGGGCACCGTGCGCAGCATGGTCGCGCTCGGTGCCCCGGCCGTGTCCGGCACCCGGGCCGCGGAGGGCTCGCCCGCCGGCTCCGCCTCTTCCGCGAGCGAACCGGCTTCCTCGCGGGCCTCCCCGAGCCATTGCCGGAAGCGGTCGAGCATGGTTTCGTTGTCCAGCCAGCCGTTCATCGTCCCTCCGCCAGAGAAAGCAGGGTTTGCGTGGGAATCCGCGCCGTCCGCTGCCGCCGCCGCGCGTCGGCGACGATCCCGGCCATCGTGCCGACCGAGCCCAGGTCGAACAGCAGCGACTCCAGCCGCACCACCGGGTCCCGCAGCTTCTCGTAGGCTTCGTGGACCTGGGCGAAACGCTCCGGGGCCCGCTCGGGCGGGTACTGGCGCACGAGCTCCAGGTAGCGGCGGCGGACGTCGGCTTCGCCGCAACCGGGCGAAAGTCCAAGAACGGCGTGCGGATCGGACATGCTGGCGCCTATTTGCGTTTCTTTCCTGCCGGCTTGGGGCCGCCGTCCGCTCGGAAGCGGAACGGCACGCCGCGGCCCAACTCGTCGAGAATGTCTTCCGGGTCCACCCCGGCCTCGCGGCAGATCCGCGCGAACATCTCAAACACGGATCCCGGCGGCATGTCGGGGCCAAAGCCCTCGTCGCCCTCGTCGTCCTCATCCGCCTCGGGGCGGTCGGGCGGCTCGTCCCCGGCCGGCGGGAACGGCAACCGGGGCCCGCCCCGGGAATGCCGGCGATCGAGCTCGTCCAGGGAGAGGAGCTTATTCTTGGCCGTCTTGGCCGCCTGGGCGCTGTCCGGGTCATTGGCCTTCTCGGCCAGCTCCAGGGCCCGCTGGAAGCAGTCCCGCGCGAACCGCCGCTTGCACCTCCGCGGCCCCTTGCGCATTTCCATCTCTCCGGCGAGGAGTTGAAAGAAGGCCACGTCGGGGAACTTGCGGCGGCCCTTGGCCGCGAGCTTCTCCAGCAACTTCGCCGTGCCGCCCGGGTCGGCATGCCGCGAGGATTTTTCCGCCGGACCTTTGTCGTCCAGCAGCAGGAGCATCAGGAATTCCATGGTGCTCCGCAGATCGCCGGCCTGCCAGCGGATCCGCGAACACCGCCCAAGGAAGTCCCGGAGCAGTTCCAGGTGCGCCTTCCGGCCGAGGTAAACCACGCCTGCTTCCAGGTAGCGATTGAGGATGCGGCACATCTGGCCGGCGGCAAGGCTGGTGCGGCCCTTCTTCCGCGCGGCCGCCCAGCGGTCCTCGAACCCCACCAGGACGGTTTCCGGCAGGTTGTAGCGCGTGCCCTCGATGGTCGCCAGCAGCCACACGGGGGCCGGTTCGCCCAGCCCGGTCCGCGCCTCCTCCAACAGCCGGTGGGCCAAGTCGGGCTGGCCGGCCTTGAGCTCCAGCACCGCCCGGTGGACGGCCAAGTAATGAGCCAGAGCGGGAGGGCCGGCCATGTTCTCGGCGGCCGCGAGCTCTGCCCGCCCCTCGTCCCACCGGCCCGCCAGGGCGTGGTGCCGCGCAGACGCCAAGTGCATGTCGCCCACGAGCGTCTTGATCCGCGGATCCAACGGCTTGAGCCGCTGGGCGCGGAATACGAAGTCGCCGGCCGCCAGGGGCTCGTCACGCTTGGCATAGTGATTGGCCAGAAACAGCAGGGCGTCGAGGTTCTCCGGGAAGCGCTCCAGCAACCGCCGGCAGGTCGCGGCGGCCTCGTCCGGCTCCTCCCACGCCTTGTGTGCGTTGGCCAAAGCCTGGTACGCCGGCAACAGATCGGGCGCCAGCTCCAGGCTTTTCCGGAAACACGCGGCCGCCCGCTCCTGGACAGCCTCGTCCGGCTCGTGGCAAACGCCGCACTCGGGACAGATGGGACGCGCCTCCCCGGCCAGCATCCTGCCCAGCCGCAGCCAGACCAGTGCCTGGGCCAGCGTCCGCTCCGCCGGCAAGAGGCATTCCAGGTGGGCCAGGTCGCCCAGGTACGCCCGCCAATAACGTTCCGCTTCGCCGACGTTTTCGTCCTCGCTCTCCTCGCTGTCTTCGCTGTCCTCGCTGTCCTCGCAGTGCTCCCACACCAGTGCCAAGCCGCGGTTCCAATGGGGATCAATGGGGAGCGGCTCGATCACCGCGGCCAGATCGCGAAGGGCGGAGGGGGCACCCTTGCGGACCATAGCGGCGTAAAGAACCGTCGCCAGTTGCTGCGGCAGGGCGGGGTCCATCTGGCGGAAGGCGGGCCCCCTGACACGCAGCACGTTCACCGCTTCCCGCCAGCGTCCCTCCATCACCAGGTCCTGCAACCTCTGCAAACTGTCCAGGATCGGGCCGCCCGCAACCTGATTTCCCAACCGGGCCAACGCGCCGGCCGTGCCGCGGCCGTCCGCCACAACCCGGGCGGAACCGGCCAGGGCCTGCAAGGGGGTGGCGATCCGTGCGGCAAAACGCCCGGGGACAAGCCGCTCCCAGTTCGCTGCCATCCCCGCCGCATCCTCGCGATAGTAGGCCGCCAGGCCCCGAACCAGGTACTTCCAGTCGGCAAACGGCGATCCGCGGGGAATGTCCTTGAGAGCGGCCGTCGCCTGGGCGTCATCGCCCGCCTCCAACGCCGCCAACGCCCGGCGCACTAGCGCCGCACCTTGGCGAATGGCCGGCAGCGAAGCCGGCGCCCCCTCGGGCCGCAGGACGGCGCAATCGGCCGCCACGGCGGACAACGCTTCGTCCTCTGCCAATGACGGCCCACCCCCGCCGGCGGTGGCCACACGATCGAAAAGTCCCACGGCAATCAGCAGTTCCGGGAGTGCCTGCTCGACCGAGGCGTCCGTCACCCCCAGCTCGAGAAGGCCCTCGGCGACTGCCCGCGACTCCATCCGCAAACCGGCACGGTGCAACTGGCGGCCCCGGGCCAGATAGGCCCGTTCCAAAATCTGCCGGGTTTCCGGGCCGGGCTGCTGCCGGTAGGAGACCTTGGCCTCCTTCAGGGCCTGCTTGAAATCGCCCTTATCCAGCAACCGCCGGGCCTGCCCGGCCGGTCCCATCGCGCCAGGCTTCGGGCGATGTTTTTGCTTCGTGGCCATCGAGGACTTCCGTGCTGGGCAGATCCAATTCCTGCGGGCCTGACGCCTATCGACCGTATCATTGTGCCACAAAGGCCAATTATTGAAAAGACGGTTTTCCGGATCCGGTTTTCCGGATCCGTTCCCTCCCCTGTGGCGGGTGGTAGAATGGGGAGGCTCGGCAGAACCGGTCTTAGGTCTTTGGCCTTGGGTCTTGGCGCCAAGGCCCAAGATCCAAGACCAGAATCCTGCTCGGGGACAGTGCAGGTCGCGGCTGATACTATGGGAGGTGAATAAAGATGTACGCCCGGCAATTCGTGCTCGCTCTGCTGTGTACCGTGTGGCTGGCCGGCCCCCCGGAGAGCCCGGCGGCACAGCCATCCGACAACCCGCAGCCCGCCGGCCTCTGGCATCTGGCCAAGCGCCAGGCGCAGGTCCATCGCTTCTCGACCCTCATGACCGCCCAGGATGTCCGCGACCGGCTTGCCGGTGAGGAGGGCATCGCCGCGGCCATCGACTGGTGCCGCCGGACGGCCGTGACGAAGGTCTACATCGAGGCCTTCCGCGACGGCTACCAGGCGAAGGCCGAAACCCTCCGGCACGCCCGCGAGCGGTTCCAAGCGGCGGGCTTCGAGGTCTCCGGCTGCGTCACCACCACCAACGTGGGCAAGCGGTCCACGGGCTGGCAAGGCATCTCCTGCTACACCGACCAGGCCGCGCAGGAGCGGCTGCAGGCGATCTTCGAGTACGCGGCCGGCCTGTTCGACGAGATCATGATCGACGACTTCTGGTTCACCGACTGCACCTGCCGCGAGTGCGACGCCGCCCGCCGGGCCCGGAAGGTGACGGTCGGCCGGCAGACCTACAGCGTCGCCGGCGACGCTTGGGAAGACTACCGCTCGGAGCTGATGGTTCGCCTGTCGCAGGACCGGCTCCTGGGGGCGGCCAAGCGGGTCAATCCCAAGGTCCGCCTGATCATCAAGTATCCGCAGTGGTACGACCAGTTTCACGAGCGGGGCTACGACGTGCTCCGCGAGACGGCCGACTTCGACCGGACCTGGGTCGGCACCGAGACCCGCGACTACCGCGATCGCCGTTGGGGCGGCACGCCGCAGTACGAAGCCTACTTCATCATGCGCTGGCTCGGCGGGATCGGCGGGCCCAAGTGCGGCGGCGGCTGGTACGATCCCTTCGGCACCACGGAGCGGACCTACCTGGAGCAGGCCCGGCAAACCGTGTTGGGCGGCGCCGCCGAGTCGTTCTTGTTCTGCTACGGGGCGCTCCAACGGGATACGGGTCCGAAGAACATCGAGACCTTGCGGCGGAACGTCCCCGAGCTGCTGGCGGTCGCCCAAGAGGTCCACCGCCGGCGGATCGCGGGCATCGCCGCCTACAAACCGCCCAACAGCCACCCGGAGAACGAGCCGCGGGTGTTCGATTTCCTGGGCATGCTCGGCCTCCCGCTGGTCCCGTGCCACGAGTTTCCCGAAGCGGCCCCGGCGGCCTTCTTCTCGGTCCACGCCCTGAAAGACCCGGACCTCGCAGGGAAGCTGGCGAAATTCATCGCAACGGGCAAGCCCGTCGTGCTCACCGACGGCCTGGCGAAGCGTCTTGCCGGGAAGCTCGACCCGGCGGTCGCCAACGTGCGGGTCCTGCCGGTCCGCGGCAGTCCCAAGTCGCTCCTGGAGCTGCCGGCCGCGGAGGCGGATGCCCTGCGCCGAGCGGTCCTCGGCCCTGTGGGCCACACGTTCCATGCCCCCAACCGCGTGGCCCTCTACCTATGGAGCGACGGGAGTTGGGTGATCGAGAACTTCAACGACGAGCCGGCGGCCGTCGAGCTGGACGGCACTGCCCACACGATCCCCGCCCGCGGGTGGGGCTACCAGTGGAAATGAAGTGGAGATGAGATAAAAGGGGGAGGGAAAAGGCGCACGGGCGGAGTTGAATATGCCCCGAGTGGTTCGTGTGATGAGGAAGGACCCCGATGGCTTGCCGATGGTCAGTCAAACGAGCCTGGGTGTTCGTCCCGGGTTCGATGTGGACCTCGACGCCCAGAATAACGTATTGGTAAATGGCAAGGGGATGTCGGTCGTACCGAACTGGAGAGACATAAACCGACACCGCATACCGAAGCGACTCCGGCCGCTTTTGCTGGGCGCCGGCGGCAGCAACAACACTTACTGTTTCCGCATGGGAGAAGGGGCGTTCGTCCGCGGGGCGTTCGCAGAAGGTCTCGCTCTGGAGCCGGACTCGGCCACGCACGGCAACGTGACCCCGACCCAGGTTGGTCCCCTTGCCAGCTACGAAGCGAGTCTAACCGCAACCCGGCCGAAGCGGCGGGAAGACGAGACATGATCATGTCGCCAAGACCCCTGCCAATGAGTCCTAGCTACCTGGCAATGGTACGTGGCACTCGCGACCTGCACCAACTTCTCGCCGCTGGCAAGGATGATTCGCCCGAAGCTGACGCGATTCGTGACGCAACGGACGGGCCTTGGCAAGTGCTCTCGGAAGCTGAACGCAACCGTATCGGGGGCCTTTCGGAGGATCTCTACTCGCTTGTCGAGCCTCCCCCTGCCGCACTGCCCATGAACCCCCAGGCACAGGCGAAGCTGAGCGAAGCCTTCGAGGCTAGGCATCGCGGCGAATGGGATCGGGCGCTCAATCTGCTGCGCCGATGGCGAGCCTATATCGACCCGGCGCTGCTCGGCTACTTACGTGGTTCGATCTGGCTGGAGGCGGGAGATCCGGCGACGGCTGCCCTGTTCCTCGAACACGCGTTCGCCCTAGAGCACGGCAACGAGAGCTACCTGGCACTGTTCCTGTACGCGTTGAACATTGCCGACCCGGCGGCAGCCAGGGAACGCGCGGCCGAGATCCTTCGGGAACACACGCGATATTCGCCGGTGGCTGTCTCGCGAGCGGCCGACATCCAATTCATGTCCGCGTGGGTAACCTCCGAGATCGAGGCACGCCGCGCGTTCGAATTTCTGGAGCCGATCCTGAAGTCGCTCCTTGCCGGTTGCGAGCGTCAGGACCTGAGCGAGGTCGACCGTTCCTCTTATGTGATGAGTTTTGCGCTGCTCGGCTTCGGCTACCAACTCCGGGAGGAAGTGCAGGCTGCCCGGGACTGCTATTCGCAAGCGCTGCGGCTGGACCCGCACAACGACGCGCTCCTGGTGGCCAGGGGCATACTACTATACGGAACAAGCGACCAGGCGATCGACGACTTCGCGACAGCCGCGCAGCTTGGCTCTCCGCTCGTGTGGCCATACGTTTTCCTGGCGCACCACAACTTGCTCAGCCGCCGGTTCGACGAGTGCCGAAAACTCTGCGAGCGAGTACTGGCCATGAACGCGTCCGTGAGCGTCAGGAGCGAGGTCGCCGAATGGCTCGCTATTGTTCAGGCCGGCCTCGGCTTCCCGGCCGAGATGGTGCGCGCGGCGTTCGAGAACGCGATCCGGCTCGATGCCTGCAACGAACAAGCCAAGCGGAACCTCGCCGCGTTTGAAGCGGCGAACAAACCGATCGCCGATTCGGGCTGGGAGACCCGCTCCGTCCGCAATGCCCGGACCTGGGGTTTAGCCGAGTGGCGGCTCGCTGGGATAGCGGGGGGAGTTACGACCGCAGGCGCGGCGGCGGGGCCGGGGCCGTGGGATTACGCCCTCCGCGGAATCCCAGGAACCCAGTCCCCATTGTTAAGCCCGGCGGTTGCCAGTTGACAAGGGGGGCGAGGCGGTCACCCGGCAACTCTTTCGGAAACAAACCGGCGGACCATCCGAGCAGCCAGGATTCCCGGCACCGGATCCGCCACCCCGGCTATCCCTGCGTCCGGGCGCCTTCGCAGATGGCCTGGAACTCGCGGTCGGAGCGGAGCGGGTCGAAGTCCGGCTCGTGATCCACCAGGCCGCGATAGCTCGGGTCCAGCGAGAGGGCCTGCTCGAGATACGCCAGCGCCTGCCGCTTCCCGCCGGCCAGGCTCCAGTAGCAGGCCAGGTTGTAGCGGATGAGCGGCTCTTCCGGATCGGCGGCCAGGGCGGTCTCCAGGGCGTCGATGGCCAAGTCGATCCGGCCGGACCGCTTGTGGCACCAGCCCGCGGCCAGCCAGGCGTGGATGTTCTCCGGCTCCGACTGCGTCACGCGGCCCAGCGGCACGAGGGCTTCGCCGTAGCGCCCCAGGGCCCGCAACGCTTCGCCCTGCAAGTAGAGCGTCTGCACGTCGGCAGAGTCGGACTGGCCGACGCGGGCCAACGCGTCGAGGGCCTGTTGCGGCATCCCCAGCTCCAGGTAGCCTTCGGCCTGGTGCTGGAGTTTCATGCGGCGGATTCGTTCTTTGGACCTCGCCACGGCTGACCCCGTTTCGCTCCCTGTGGTGCTGGGCGGCAACCCAGCCGGCCGCTCGCTCCCGGACCGCTCGACCAACCCCGCAAGCGGTTTCTATTGTATTATAGCCGCTTCCGCAGCCAAGCCCAAACAGCCCCGGCCAAGTCGGGTCGCAAGTAAAATGCCTCCAAGCGATTATACCGCCCGTGGCCGAAAATGGGCGTTCGCCGTTTCGCATTCAGGCGGTTCCCGCCCGAAGAACGGCCTGAAGGCGGGACTACGAACCTGAGCCGCTCCGCCCCGCCGGCAGCGTTTATCGCCCGCGGGAAAAAATTCGGCCCATGTTTCCTTTTTGCCGCACGGATTCTCCGCTGCGGCGCCACTATTAAGGTTGGCGGACATGTGAAAACGACTGCAACCGGCGGTGGCCGGGATGCCGAGTGGGCCTGCGGAGGGTGCTATCATGCGGCTGACTTTGCGAACGATGCTGGCGTACATGGACGGGCTGCTGGAGCCCGAGGATGCGGAGGACATCCGCAAGAAGATCGAGGCGAGCAAGTCTGCCACCGACATATTTCATCAGATTCGCGAGGGGATGCGGCGGCTTCGCCTGACGGCCCCCAGCCTTTCGGAGCATGGCTCCGGCCTGGACCCCAACACGGTGGCCGACTACCTGGATAACGTGCTCCCGGGCGACAAGGTGCCCGATTTCGAGAAGGTGTGCCTGGAGTCCCCCGTGCACCTGGCCGAAGTGGCGGCGTGCCATCAGATTCTGGCCCTGGTCTTGGGAGAGCCGGCCGAAATCAATCCGGCCTCGCGCGAGCGGATGTATCGGATCCCGCAGGTGGCCGGGCAGGCCGAGGAAGAGCGGCAGGCGGCGGCCGCCGCCGCGGCGATGCTCTCGGGAGACGGTCTCGACCGGTCGCCGGCCGGGCTGAAACGCCGTGCGAGGCCGGGCGTCCCGGAATACCTCCGCGAGCCGCGGAAGCGGCGGCTGCTGCCGATTGCCGCGGCACTGCTTCTGTTCGGCGGGATGCTGGGGATCCTGTTGGTGGCCTTGAGGCAATTCGAGCCCGGCACGCCATTGGGCAGGTTGATCGAGCGGCTCCGCGGGCAATCCGAGGTAGCCGGGGCCCCGGAAGAGCCAAGCGAGCCTGCGGCGCCACCGGCGGCCACACCTTCCCCGACCGACTCGAAGGCCAAGGAGGAACCTTCCCCGGCCACCGGCACCGGGGCGGCTGGGAAACCGTCGCCCGAGCAGCCCGCGCCCAAGCCACCGCCGGCGGAGAAGGGCAAGCCGGGCGACGAACCTTCCACGGTCAGCCCGGCCCACGGCGGCGGGCTGCCCGAAAAGACCGCTGCCGGCCCGCAGGGCAAGCCCGAGGCCCCGGGGCAGCCCCGGGCCAAAGAGGTGGCGAAGCCGCCAGTCGGTCCCGAGAAGCCAGCCGGTCCTGAGAAGACAGTCGGTCCGCCGCCCCCCGTCGCCGAACCTGCGGCCCAGGCGGTGCGGATCGGCCGGGTCTTTCCCGACGCACTCGAAGTCCTGCTGCGCTACAATGCCGACACGGCAACCTGGACCCGTGCCGCACCCGAGGAATTCCTGCAAAGCGGCCAGCCGCTGTTGGCCCTGCCGACGTATCGTCCGCGGGTGGTGATTCTCAACCTGGGGGTCACGGCCGAGTTGCTCAGCGGCACCCAGATCGAGCTGCTGGGGCCCGACGCCGAGGGGCGGCCGGGCATCGACGTGCTCTTCGGGCGGGTCGTGCTCAAGCCGCTGGCCCAGGGCCCGGCCCGCCTGCGGCTGACCGGCGGCGGGCGGTCGGGGGCCCTGACCCTCACCAGCGTCGAGTCGATTTGTGCCCTGGAAGTCTTGCGAGTCCAGCCGCCGGGCGAGGATCCGCAGACGCATCCCTCCGGGGCGGTCGCCACGCTCTACGTGGCCCAGGGCGCGGCCGTGTGGCAAGACGATGCCGGCGGGCGGACCGTGCGGCTGCCGGCTCCCGCTCAGTGGGCTTTCGAATCGTCTCCCGCCGCCGCCCCCAAGACCCTGCCGAAGTGGATCGTG
>Ga0187848_10001136_pt1 | contig 23073 bp, 12 predicted proteins | sample June2016WEW_4_40_FD_132424 | JGI IMG/M metagenome (GOLD analysis project Ga0187848, IMG submission 132424) | Peatland microbial communities from SPRUCE experiment site at the Marcell Experimental Forest, Minnesota, USA - June2016WEW_4_40 | ecosystem: Environmental > Terrestrial > Soil >... | reverse complement strand
ACCCCGATTCCCAGCACGTTTTCCGGTTTGAAGCCGCGGTGCCGCCTTGCCGCCGCCACCGCCCCGCCGAGCGACTCGTACAGCCCCGCGACATAGTCGGCCGGGTTCTGCCGGGCGGTGTGGGGGTTCTTGGGGTCCAGGAGGATGCCCGCCTCGCCGCTGGGGTACTGGTAGACGTGGCTGGCGATCTCGCCGCCGTCGGCCAGGTCGATCACCAGGGCCCGCACGCTGTTGGTGCCGAAGTCCAGTCCGATTGCAAACGAGCTGCCGCGTGTCTTGGGATTCTGCACGGCTGTTCTCCTCAATCCACTTCGGGGTGCATCCAGCGGTTGAGCTTCGGGGCCAAAGCGAAGCAGATGGCGGCGAAAACGAACGAGCTGACCGCCAGGGCTCCCCAGACGTTTCCATAGACGTGTACCGTCTCGATGGGCGGCGGGATGCGGCCGCCCGGCGTCAGCACGCTGCTGGCCTGGGCGATCATCTCGGCCAGCAATTGGGCATAGGCGGAGGCCAGGAACCAGGTGCCCATGACCGTGCTGACCAGGTGGACGGGCGAGAGGCGGGTAACCATCGACAGCCCCACCGGCGACAGGCACAATTCGCCGGTGGTGTACGGCAGGTAGGCGAGGATGAGCCAGACGAGGGGCACCATGCCGCGCCCGTCGCACGTCCAGGTGCCATACCAGAACAGGCCGAAGCCGAGGCCCAATTGCAGCAGTCCCATCGCGAACTTCACCGGCGTGCTGGGCTCCCAGCCGCGCGAGCCCAAGAACGTCCACAGCCCTGCCAACACGGGGCCCAAGAGCAGGATGTAAATCGAGTTGACCGACTGGAAGCTGGCCGCGGGAACGTCGCGGGCGCGAGTGGCGATTCCCATGCCCACGTCATCCGCAGTGACCGCCCAATCGATCTCGAAGGATTTGTCGTCCTTCCCGTGTTCTTTTCGCGACTTCTCGAGCTGGTCGAGCGTGAACACCTGGGTGCCGTTGCGGTAGCCGACCTGCTCCTGGGTCGGTTGGATCTTGATGGTGCTGCCGACCTCGCCGGCCGTGACCGTGCGCTGCACCAGGACGCGGCGGACGTTGCGGTCGGTGAAGAAGTTCAGCGAGCTGCCTGCCTGCTCGAAGAAGGCGAAGAAGAGCATCGAGAAAAACGTGAGGACCAACACGACCTGCAGCCGCTCCCGCGCTACCCGCTCCAGTCGGACCATCTCGACGAGCAGGTAAACGACGCAGGCCAAGCCGGCGACAAAGAGCATCAGGCCGGCCGGCCGGCTGCCCTCCACGATCACGACGCCCGCAGCGCGGACCAGTGGGTTCGGGCTTTCTTCCATCTGCTTGGTCGTGGCGTCCGGAACCAGGGTGAGCGGCGCGCCGCCGAAGGGCACCCCGCGGAACTTCGCGGTTTTCTCGCCTTCGAGCGCTTCCGCGCCGGCCGGCTTCTTCTCGGCTTGGGATGATTCCGGGGCGGCCTTCTCTTTGCCGCCCGCGGGCGATGCCGTGCCGGCCTGCTCGCCGCGCGGGGGCCGGAAGAGGAGCCCAACACCCGAGACGAGGAAGACGAACAGCACCACGGCCCCGGCGGTGCCCAGGTACAGCGTCCACTCGCGCGAGAGCGGGCCGAAAAAGGGCTTGCGGAGCCGCTGGCGATCGGGTGGAGCGCCGGCGTCCCGCGGCAGCCCGCCACGTCCCAGGGCCGTCCACGCGATTCCCCCCGCCACCAAGAGCGCCACCGCCACGAAAACATTCATGGCGATCGATAACGGGTCGTCGGGATGGTAGCCGAGAAGCCCCGCCGCCGTCACCAGCGAGGTCAGCAGGATCAGGATGCGGCTCAGCGGCGTCGGCGCGATGAACAGGGCGACACCGGAGAGCATCCCCGCCGTTGCCAGCGCGAAGCCGTACTGCCGGCCGTACTCCTCGCCGATGAAACTGCACAGCAGCGGCGACATGGCCGCTCCCAGGTTGATCCCCAGGTAGAAAATCGTAAAGCCGCCGTCGCGCTTCCGGCTGCCGGGCTTATAGAGCGATCCGACGATGGTCGAGATGTTCGGTTTGAAGAAGCCGTTGCCGGTGATCAACAGCGCCAGGGCCGTGAAAAAGGCCCAGCGGTCCGGGATGGTCATCATGAATTGCCCGGCGGCCATCAACAGGCCGCCGAGAATGATCGCCCGGCGGGCGCCCAGCAGGCGGTCGGCCAACATGCCACCGAAGAACGGCGACATGTAGACCAGCGACGTGTACGCCCCGTAAACCGTATTGGCCGTGCTGTCTCCGTAGGCCAAGAAGTCCTTGGTCATGTAGAAGACCAGCAGGGCCCGCATCCCGTAGAACGAAAACCGCTCCCACATCTCGACGAAGAACAGGCCGAACAGCCCGGTCGGCTGCCCCAATAGGGTTGCGGAGTCGCGATTCTCGGCCATGTATCCTCCCGATCTCTGCGCTGTCTGCTTCGCGGCCCCCCCGAGCATAGTCAGCGCGGGCGGTACCCCCAAGATAACCAGACGTGCCGGCCGCGTCGAGTAGCCTGCCTCGGGGGAGCCCCATCGCCTGGGGGCACGCCCAAACTGCTCTTCCCCCACGGGCTGATTTATGGTAGGAACCCGCGAATTTTCTCGGGACGGTATCCCTCTTTCGGGGGCTTGCCTATGCGACGCTTCATTGCCGGCATCCTCGCGGTAGCCGCTGTGGCCGCGCTGGGGTTCTTTGCCATTGCCAAGGCCCAGCGGGGCGGCCCGGACCAAGTCGATTCCGAACAGGCGGCGGCCGCCGATCCGGGGCCGTACCAGAACCCGATGCGGCCCGCCGCAGCGGAAAGCCCGCCGCAGAAGCCGGCTGCCGATCCCTTCATGCCGCGAGAGGCCCGCTCCGACCCGCTCGTGCAAACGGCCGGCGGCCAAGAGGCGGCTGGGACGAAAGGCCGCCAGGAGCTTCCCCCCGTGCCTCCGCCCGCCCCGGTGATGGGCCCGGACCCGGGCGCCGCCCACCGGCTCGAGACGGCATCCGATCCGCCGGGCTCGCGGGAGCCGCCCCCATTTCGGGCCGATCCGCCGGCGGCCGCCGATCCGGGGCCGTACCGGAACCCGCTGCGTCCTGACGCGGCCGAAAACCCGCCGCAGAAGCCGGCTGCCGATCCCTTCGCGATGCGAGAGGTCCGCGCCGACCCGGTCGTTCGCACGGCCAGCGGCCAAGAGGCCACCGGGTTGAAGGGCCGCGACGAGTTTCCACCCGCGCCTCCGGCCGCCCCCTTGCCGGGCCCGGAACTGGGCGGCACCCGCCGGCTCGATACGGCGTCCGATCCGCCGGGCTCGCGGGAGCCGGCCCCATTTCGGGCCGATCCGGCGGCGGCCCCGGCGATGACGTTGCTCGCCCCGCTGCCGCGCAACGAGGTCCCGCCACGCAACGACGCGCCGCTACGGTCCGAGGCGACTGGGCAAACGAGGCAAGATGCCTTTGCTGCCGAGGTCCCCCCGCGGGCCGATGCGGCCGACGCAGCGGCCGACGGCGTCGGGCAGCCCGGCGACAAACGCCTCGAAGGCCCGCAAACCCCGCAATTGACCATCCAAAAACTCGCCCCGCCGGAGATCCAGGTGGGCCGGCCCGCCGTCTTCCGCGTGAAGGTCCGCAATACGGGCACGGTGCCGGCCGCCAACGTGCGGGTCTCGGACCAGGTTCCCCGGGGGACGCGGCTCTTGGGCAGCACCCCGCAGGCATCGCAAGGCAGCCACGGCGAGCTGGTCTGGTCGCTCGGCGCCCTGGCGCCGGGCCAGGAGTCCACCGTCGAGATGCAGTTGTTGCCCACCGCCGAAGGCGAGATCGGCAGCGTGGCCAGCGTCGGGTTCGACGCCGGCGCCTCGGCCCGCTCCGTCTCCACCCGCCCCCGGCTGGTCATCGAGACCACCGGGACCGGCCGCGTACTGGTCGGCGACCAGGCCACGCTGACATTCGTCGTATCGAACCCCGGCACGGGCGTCGCCACCGGCGTGGTGCTGGAGGAGCGGGTTCCCGCTGGATTGACCCACCCGGCCGGCGGCCAACTGGAATACCCGATCGGCGATCTGCGGCCCGGCGAGACCCGCAAGCTAGACCTGAAAATGAAGGCCGTCCGGGCGGGCCAGACGAGCAACGTCGTTGCCGCCCGCGGCGACGCCAGCCTCCGCTGCGAGCACCGCTTCAACCTGGAGGTGGTCGCGCCGCAGTTGGACATCGCCCTGGCCGGTCCCAAGCGGCGCTACCTGGAGCGGGAGGCGACGTACCAGGTTTCGGTGGTGAACCCGGGCACGGCCGCCGCCCAGCAAGTCGAGCTGGTGGCCTACTTGCCGCCGGGGCTGCGGTTCGTGGGGGCCAACAACGCCGGCCATTACGACGAGGCCACCCGCGCCGTCTCCTGGCGGCTTGCCGAGCTGCCCACGAACCAGCGGGGCAACGTCGAGCTGGTGACCTTGCCCGTGGAGGCCGGCCAGCAGAACATCAAGATCCGCGGCACCGCGGCGCGCGGGCTGGCGGTCGAGAAGGAGCAGCCGGTCGTGGTCGAGGGGGTCGCCGCCGTGTTGTTCCAGGTGGCCGGCACGCGGAATCCCATCGACGTCGGCGGCGAGACGACCTACGAGGTCCGCGTGGTCAACCAGGGATCGAAGGCGGCCGGCAACGTCCGCGTGGCGCTCGTCCTGCCGCCGGAGCTCAAGCCGCTGGGGGCCGAAGGCCCGACGCGCTACAGCATCCAGAACGGCCAGGTGGTCTTCGAGGGCCTGGCCCAACTGCCCCCCAAGGCCGACGCCCTCTACCGCGTGCGGGCCCAGGGCCTGCGGCCCGGCGACCTGCGGGTCCGCTGCCAGCTCCTGACCGACGACCTGCAGACGCCGGTCACGAAGGAAGAGAGCACGCAGGTCTGCGCGGACGAGTAGGGCCTTGGCCGAACGCCCCCCTTGTGCGGCTCGCGCCCCGTGGGCATACTCGACCCTTTGCAGAGCGGGCCCTGTTGCCCCCTTCGGGTATGTGGCCGATGTTCGAGATAGCCAGGTTTGCAGGAACGCCCGGCCGAAGCATCGTCGTCCAGACGCACAAGGGAACGGGGCTGGAAAACTACGTGGCCCCTGAACCGACCGTCCAGAGCGCGAACCTGTATGCTGCCAAGCGAAAACAGCATCCGGGCTGGGCTCAGCGAAAGCCGGCTGCGGGCGTGTATAATTGTGCTGGAATGGTTTGGGCTTCCAGGAGGACCACTCTGCCTGAGCCGTCCGACTGGCGAAGGGTATTGCAGGAGGATAATTACCGGCAAGTCCGCCGTGGCGAGCTGCCCCATGTGGGGGACCTTGTGGTCTATGTGAGGAAGGGCTACACGGAGATCCTTCACGTGGCGGTCGTCTTCAGCGTCGATCGGTTTATCGGGCACGACCCCAGCGGCGGCGTAGCAATTCGTGTTCTCAGCAAGTGGGACAACCAGTCGGGTGAAGACAGCCACGCCTTGGACGATCTCGTCCTGAACGGTGGCGAAGAATACGTTAGCGAGATTTGGACTGACCGGCCGTAGGACTTGGCAGCGCATCGGGAGAACAGCATGGCGTCTCGCGTTCTGGCGGCTCTGGCCTCCGACGAATTCCTGGTTTCTTTGGGAACCGTCTCGTCTGCCGAAGCGCTGAGGAGGCATCTGCAGCAGTCGGAATTCGTTAAAGCGGTCGGGGAGGCGCTCACCAGCGGAGAGGTCTCCGAGGAGCGAGTTCGGCAATTCGTTTCGGACTTGATGAGGTCGTTCAAGCCGGGTGAACAGTTCTTCTACGATCCGGCCCTCGCCGCGCTGGCCGTCGTCATGCGGAGGAGGTACACGCCGTTCGCGGATGAATTTCTGCTCGACCTGGCGAGGGTGGGCAGGATTGTGGAATTCCCGTTCAGTCCGCGGGTGGCACAACTGTGCAGGCTCGAATGGGGAGCCCGGCACCCACGCGTCAAGAAGAAGACCAAGACGTACAACGAAGCGGCCCTTCGGGCCTTGCGGCATGCGAAGTTCTCGTATCGCGTTGTGCTCGTCAGCAGCCGGCGTCTGAAGCGAACTGGAACAATCAAGCGGGAAGCAAGCTATGCCACGTCTTGAGTACTTCCTCGTTAGCGAGAGCAGCACCGTCGACAACGAGACCGGGGCCCTCAGCGTTTTCAACGTCATTAACGAGATCAAGGTCGAGAGCTTTCCGGCGGTACTGCCGAAACTCGCCCTGGTTACCTGCTGGATTCCAACTCCCGACGAAATCCGCGACGGAGACGAATTCCAGGTTACCTTCGAGTTCAGCGTGCCCGGTTCAACGGAGAACGGGAAGATTCGCAGTAGCTTTCAGGCCGAGTCGAGTTTCCAGCACTTGATCATGAACGTTGTGGGAGTCCCCGTGGCTCGTCCCGGGGAGATCGTGATAGCCCTGCTGCTCGATGACCAGAAGCAGGCGTCGCACACGATCTTCGTGACCGCCTGAGGTTATTCGACGCGGCTCTAAGCGTCCACGGGGCGGGCGGGACTAGTCGCCGCCCCGGCCTGGCCGCAACTTGGCGCGTCCCCGGCGTCTACTGACACCTCTCACCTGACACCTCGCGCCGCCCGGGGATTCGGCCCTCAAGAAAGCGGCCTGAAACGCCTTCCGGACCGGCCGTCCGGCCCGGCTCAGGAAGGCTTCGGCAGGACCCGGCCCGCCGGATCAACGTTCGTCCCACGGGGGGTTTTTCCGCCGGGTGCCGACAACCGCCTCTACTGGGATGCGCGTCCCAGCAAAGGGTCGTTTTTCGGGATTCCCGTAAAACGCTTGACTTGATGAGAAAGCGGTCTGAATGTCTGTGTCGGCAACGCCCTGGTGCAGAGCGCCGGCCGGAACCGTGTGGATGAGAGGCCGTCTCTGACCGACGCGCTGGGCCGTCTCCCCGCGATCCGGTTTGACGACACTGCGACCCTGGTAGCCCTGCCGCGGGATCGCTGGGATGCGGTACATCCCGCGCATCTGCTCACTGAACGCGCGGAACCCTCCCGCAAAGCACGGGTTCGTCGCCACCGCCTGTTCCAACCGCCTCGGCGTTCATTGACAACGTTCATGGGTCGGGTAGACTGGGGCGACTGCGGCCGTAGCGGCAAACTATCGAGGAAATTAACACATGGCGACCAAGAAAAAAGCCCCTCCTGCGAACCCCACCCTCCCCCCGACATTCCAGGCGTTCGTCAATAAGTTCCCCGCCCTGGGAGAGGCCCACGAGCGGGTCGGCAAGGTCGTGGACGCCGCCGGTCCGCTGGACCGCAAGACCTGCGAACTAATCAAGGCGGGCATCTGCGTCGGCGGCGGTCTGGAGTCGGCACTGCGAAGCCACGTCCGCCGAGCCATGCAGCACGGCGCGACCGAAACGGAGGTCGAGCAGGCGATTCTGCTGGCCATGAACACGTGCGGATTCCCCCGCACCGTGGCCGCCTGGCAATGGGCCTGGCAGCAGATCGAGCGCGATCGAGCAAACGACGGTTGATGCCTGCCCCGTTTCGCGCCAGAGCGATTCCCGCGATGCACTGTCTTCGTCTTCCGCGCGCCTTATACATCAGTGCGCAGCATCTGATTTGCACCTGCGCCGAACCTTGCCGCGAAGGCCGGTTTGTTGTATAACGTGTGGTAGGGATGTCGTGGCGGCACAATCGTTGTTTAGTGCGGCAATTATCATTCCGCGTCCGAGGCTGACAATGTCTATGATGGGCGCGCACAGCATCGTCGAAGCAGCTCTCGTCGGTCACCAGATTGAATCCGCCGATGTTCGCGGGTCGCTGTTGCCGATTCTGCGGGCCGTTCAGCACCGCTTGGGACACCTACCGGCGGAGATCTTCGAGGAGATCGAGGCCCAGTTGGGCATTCCGCGACACATCGGCTACAGTGTCGCCTCGTTCTACGACGAGTTCCGGTTCGATCGGCCTGCCGCACACGCGATTCGCGTTTGCGACGGTGCGGCCTGCGAGCTGGCCGGCTGCGGCGAGTTGTTGATGGCGCTTTCGGCGGAGTTGGGGATCGGCCCGCGGGAGGTTACCGCGGACGGCTGTTTCCGGCTCGAGGCGGCCAATTGCCTCGGCCAGTGCGAGCGTTGTCCCGCCGTGCGTATTGATGACTGGGTTTTCGGCCCGCTGGCGGCTTCGGAACTGCCCGGCTTGCTGCGCTTGGTGCGGTCGGGCGGTGCCGCGGCGTCGGCCGAGTTGGCCCGCCGCGCCGCCCAGAACGACGGATTTCCGGCAGCCCGGCCAGGCGAGCAGCGCCGCCTGTTGGAGTGCCCGATGCCTGCCGCTTCGGTAGCGGCCGCGTGGGAAGCGGCTGGCCGAGGAAAGTCGCTGCACGATTTGCTCGGGCGATACTCCCCCGCCGAATTGCTCCGCGTCGTCAGTGACTCGGGACTGCGAGGTCGAGGTGGGGCAGGATTCCCGACGGCCAAGAAATGGCAGATGGCGGCCGGCTACCCGCCCCCGCGCGTGCTCGTCTGCAACGCGGACGAGAGCGAGCCGGGCACGTTCAAAGACCGCTTGCTCTTGCGGCATCGGCCCTGGCTGGTTCTGGAGGGCATGCTCTTGTCCGCCTATGCCATCGGCGCCGACCGCGGGGTGCTCTACCTCCGGTCCGATTATGCGTATCTTCAGCCCCAACTGGATGATTGCCTTTCTGCGATGGCGGCCGCCGGGCTGCTGGGTGAGAAGATCGCCGGCTCGGCATTCGCCTGCCGCATCGACCTGCACCTGGGGGCCGGCGCGTACATCTGTGGCGAAGAGTCGGCGCTGCTGCAATCGCTGGAAGGGCAGCGCGGCGAGCCGCGGCTCCGGCCGCCGTTTCCCGTCGAATTCGGATGGAAAGGCCGCCCCACCGTGGTCAGCAACGTGGAGACCCTTGCCTACGTTCCGCACATCGCGGCGCACGGCGCCGCGTGGTTCCGGGAGGTGGGCACGGCGGAGTCGGCGGGCACGAAGCTCTTTTCACTTAGCGGAGACGTCGAGCGGCCCGGCGTCTACGAACTGCCGCTGGGGGCGACGCTCGGCGAGTTGATTCGTGGCCCCGGCGGTGGAGTGCGCGGCGAGTTGGGCTTTGTCCTGCTCGGCGGCGCCGCCGGCCGTGCGCTGGGCAAGGACTGCCTGAACACGCCCATGGATTTCGAGCACCAGGTGGGCAACGGCGCGGTGACCGTGTTCCAAACCGGTCGGCGACCGATCGAGGTCGGCGCCAATCTGCTGCGTTTTTTCAGCCGCGAAACCTGCGGCGGCTGCCTCCCCTGTCGCGCCGGCGTCCCGGAAGCGTTCGCAATGTTCGCCTCCGCCGGGCCGCAAGGGCTTACGGCCCGGCAACGCGCGTCCTTCGACCTGTTGAGCGACTGCCTGGAAACGACGGCGCGGTGCGGCCTGGGAAAGACGGCCTTGAAGGCCGCAAGAGACCTCCTCGAATTGAGCTGAGCGAGCGACATGATGCCAACGGCGAGCGTTACGGCCTGGATTGACGGGCGAGCGGTGGAAACCGGCGGCGGAACGACGATCCTGCAAGCCGCCGAGCAACTGGGCGTTTCCATACCGACGCTGTGCCACGGCGTGACCGCCGGGCAGCGCGGCGCCTGCCGCTTGTGCGTGGTCGAGATTGAAGGTCAGCGGGAGCTGCCGGCGGCCTGCCATACGGCGATTCGCCCCGGACTGCGGATTGCCACCCGGTCGCCGCGGGTCATGGCGGCGCGGCGGACGCTGATCGAGCTGGCCTTGGCGGGCGCGGCGTCGAGCGGCGGCGCGGCCAGCCCCCTCCTGCGCGATTTGGCCGCCGAATACGGGGCGGACGTCGGCCGCTTCTCGGGCGCGCAGAAGTCCGCCGTGTTCATTCAGAACGACCCGCTGCTGGTGCAGGACACCGTGCGGTGCATTCGTTGCGACCGCTGCTGGCGATACTGCGACGCCAATCAAGGCGCGGGCGCCATTGCACCGGTGGGCCGCGGCCCGCAGAGCCACATCGCCACCTTCTTCGACACCCCGCTGGCGAAAACCAACTGCCAGCACTGCGGCGGCTGCGCCACGGTCTGCCCCACCGGAGCGATCACCGAGCGGTGGCGCTACGAGTTCGGCGAGGTGGAGCGCCGCGGGCCGACGCTCTGTCCGTATTGCGGAACGGGCTGCCAGATCTATGCCCGGGTGGTCAACGGCCGGATCGTGGGCGTGGAGCCGGCCGGCGGCGAGTCGTTCAACCAGGGCGATCTGTGCGTGAAAGGGCGAATGGCCTTCGACTTCGTGAATCATCCCGACCGGCTCACCTTGCCGCTGATCAAGGACCCGGCGGGCGGCTCGCGTTTTCCCGGCTTCCGCGAGGCTACCTGGGACGAGGCCCTGCAACTGGTCGCCGATCGGCTCGCGGCCGTCAAGGCCCAATACGCCCCTTCCGCAATCATGGGCATTTCTTCCAGCCGCGGCACGAACGAAGAGAACTACGTGTTCCAGAAGTTCGTCCGCGCGGTGTTGGGTACCAACAACGTGGACAATTGCGCGCGGGTCTGCCACAGCCCGTCGGTCACGGGCCTGGCCGCGGTGTTCGGCAGCGGCGCAGCCTCGAACTCGCTCGACGAGATCGGCGACACGCAGGTGCTGTTGCTGGTAGGCTGCAACCCCACCGAGGCCCACCCGGTCGTCGGCATGCGTATCAAGCGTGCGGTGTTCGAGAAGGGCGTCCGTCTCATCGTGGCCGATCCGCGGCGGATCGAGCTGGCCGGACGGGCCGACTATTGGCTGCCGTTGCGGCCCGGTACGAACGTGGCGCTGCTGAACGGCTTGGCGCACGTCATCATTCGCGACCGGCTGCACGCCGAGGAGTTCATCGCGGCGCGGGCCGAGAGTTTCGAAGCCTTCGCCGAGAACGTGCGATCGTACACGCCCGAGCGCGTCGCCGCAATCACGGGCGTTCCCGCGGGAGACCTGGAGGCCGCCGCCCGGCTCTATGCCCGCGCGGACCGGGCCATGATTCTCTACGGACTAGGCGTGACCGAGCACACCGACGGCTCGCAGGGCGTGATGGGCTGTGCCAATCTCGCCTTGTTGAGCGGCCATATCGGTCGCCAAGGCACGGGGGTCAACCCGTTGCGCGGCCAGAACAACGTGCAAGGCGCCTGCGACATGGGCGCCCTGCCCAACGTGCTGCCCGGCTATCAGCCGGTCGACGACGAACGAGTCCGCGCGAAGTTCGAGAAGGCCTGGGGTTGCACACTCTCCGATCGCAAGGGGCTGAAGTTCACCGAGGCCTGGGCATTCGCGCGGAGCGGCCGATTGCGGGCGGCGTACATCGTCGGACACAATCCGGCCGAGACTGACCCCAACACGCAGCGCGTCGTCGAGGCCCTGAAGGCCCTGGACTTCCTGGTGGTCCATGAGATTTTTCTCACGAAGACGGCACAATTGGCCGACGTCGTTTTTCCTGCCGCGAGTTTTGCAGAGAAGGACGGCACTTTCGTCAACGCCGATCGGCGAGTGCAACGCGTGCGGAAGATCGTTGATCCGCCGGCGGGGTGCAGGACCGACGTGGAGATCCTCTGCGAACTGGCCGAGCGGATGGGCTACGCGATGCCCACCCGCAGCCCCGCGGAGATCATGGACGAGATCGCCGGCTTGGTACCCATCATGGCCGGCATCAGCTACCCGCGCCTCGAGCAGCAGCCTTTAGTGTGGCCCTGTGTCGAGCAGTCGGACCAAGGCACGCGGCGGCTCTACGAGCAAACCTTCCCGCGGGGCCGGGCCACCTTTCAATGCATCGAATACTGCGAGCCGGTGGAACGAACCGACGCCGACTATCCGCTCATTCTCACCACCGGCCGTCGGCTGGAGCACTACAACTGCGGCTCGATGTCGCGGCGGACCGCGGGCCTGATGGCACTGGCCGCCGAAGAGCGGCTGGAAATCCATCCCGACGACGCCGCGGATCTGAAGGTCCGGGAGAGCGACATGGTCGAGGTGGCCAGCCGCCGCGGCAAGATCACCGTGCGCGCCCGAGTGACCGAGCGGTGCCCGCCGGGCGTGGTCTTTCTCTCTTTCCACTTCGAGGATGTGCCGACCAACCAACTGCTGGGCAATTACCTCGACGCCTTGGCCTGCACACCCGAGTACAAAGTCACCGCCGTCCGCGTCACGCCGACTTCGACTTCCGTATGAGCGGGCAAGTTCCTTCAATGATCATCACACACCCCGGCGGAGCGCTACCCGCCCAGGGCTCCCACAGACGTGCTCACATTAGCCGCCATGCGGACGTAGAGCAGCGTCAACGCGTGGTCGATCGCCCCGGGCGTTGGGCCCTCTCGTTCGCTTTTTGCACATGTGGAGCGCCCTTAGACCCCCTCCAAAAGTTCCGTCGCGTGAGCCCATTCGCAACTGGTTGCCGGATAGCGTGTTGAGCGAGCAGGCGTTTGCCGTAACTTCATGCCACAAGTGAGGGACGTGTTGCGATAATCGCAACTCGTTTGCAGCCCGTCACATACGGCGCGAATTACCACGTCGAAAAGCTGCCGAATCCGTCCCCAAAATGGGAGGGGGTGTTGCAAAAACGGTTTTTGACGTAGCAGAGCCATCGTGAGTTGGGGGGATGGGGGATTTGGGTCTTGGGATTTGTTTGTGATTTGTGATTTGTGTCTTGCGGAGCCGGGGGTTCGCCACCGGCCGCTTCGTCGCCTCTTCCGCGTCTGGGCCAGCATAAGCGAAGCGCTGGCCCGATTTCAATTCAAATCCGCGTCCAGGCGTGCGTGGCAGGACCTCGTGGCGGGTTCCGACGATATACCAACCCGAAGCGCCAGCGAGGTTCGTTCCGCGGTCCCTCGCTGGCGCTTCGGGTTTTCCGCCGTCCTTCGCTGGCGCTTCGGGTTGGTATGCACCCGCCGGGAAAGCCCTGATCGGCGCGCGATAGCGCCTGCGTCTTGCCGACAGCCATGCGCCCGTTGCCGCCCCGGCCCGGCCGCAATTCGGCGGGTGCCTGGCGTCCCATGGCTCATGCCGCGCGCCCGGGGTGGTCGGGCGGTCGATCTCTGCTCGACAACATCGTGTTTCCCGGCGCGCGTCGGTGTGTCAAACCTCTGTCTCCGATCGCAAGTAGCTAACCTGCGGAGGAGTGCCCCACCTCCGCGCGCAAACGCCACAAGAGGGACCTGCCGAGTTGCCCAGTCGGTGCCTGGAGTCGAGCGGGTGCAGGCCGGGCTCCAGGATGCCCTGAAATTGAATCTTGCGGGGGTGAACGCCAAGGAAGGCGGGGTTGCCTCCGCAGGGCTGGTTCGATGCCCTGGCCCAGCCTGCGACCTTGCCTGCCATTCCTTGCGACCATCCAGGGTAGCCCGCTGCCCGACATTTTGCTCAGCTGAGCAAAATCCTTTGCTGTCGGCCCCGAGATGCTCGTGGGACGCTGCCGATGCTCCCGGAAATGCCGCTCACCCTCAACCTCGCTGCCTCTCCTCTCGTGAAGCACACTTCACGCACAGGGCCGCATAGGGGATGGCCTCAAGCCTGGCCTTGGAAACCTCTTTGCCGCACTCTTCGCAGCGGCCATAGACACCCTCCTCGATCCACTTCAGGGCTGCCCATTTATTGAGCCGTTTTCGGTCGGTTCTCTCCCGCCGGCTTCAGAAGCTCCTCCGCCTCGCGGCGGAGCGATAGCAGTTCCAATCTCACCTGCCATGGCGCGAGCTGGTCGGGCGTGTGCCGCTCCGCGCCGCAGCGATGCTCGATCCAGGGAGTCGCCTTATCGAGGCAAATCCTCGCGGCGACCGCGCGGCCCGATTTCGCGTAAACCAGGGCCAGCAAAAGCACGTCGAAGGGGGCACCGTCGCCGGCCTTCAGCTTCGCGGCCGCCGCCAGTTTCTGGGCGGCCTCCTCAAAGCGTCCGCAGCGATAGAGTGCGGCGCCCCACAGCCATGTGGCTTCGTAGCTCTTCGACGCTGCGGGCCCCAGCTTCTCGATCATCTCCAGGTAAGGCCGCGGATCCTCCGCGGCGCCGGAGACGAGCACACCGGACAGGGCGGCGAAAACGACGATGCGCGGGTCGCGTGTGTCGTGAAAGGTCTTCAACATTTCGGCGTTGGCGGCGCGGCATTTCTCGCCGGCACCGCTGCCGAGCATCGCATAGGCGCGCCGGTACTGATCCGCCGGGTCGCCAGGCGCCAGCCGGACAGCCGCCGAGAAATCCGCGACGGCCTTTTCCCATTGGCCGAGCTCCGCGTATGCGTTGGCGCGGCCGCGCAGGCTGTCGAGGTAGTCGCCTTTGAGCTCGATTGCCTGGCTGAAGCAGGCAATGGCTTTGTCATAGTCGCCGCGCGAGAAGCATAAGCGACCGCGATTGAACCACGGCAGATGCCACTTGGGCGACAAGGTCGCGGCCTTTTCGTAGTCGACCAGCGCCTTCTCTTCCTGTTGAAGGAGACTTTCGACGATGCCTCGGCCGAGATATGCGGTCGCGAGATCAGGCTGAAGTCGGATCGCCTCGTCGTAGTCGGCGACCGCGCCGCGGTAATCGCCCTTCTGAAACTTCGCCTCGCCGCGTTGGCAATATCCCAGAGGGTTCAACGGAGTACGCCGCACGGCCTGATCGTAGCAGGCGATCGCCGCCTCGAATTCCCGCCGCCGTACCTGGATGTCGCCCAGCGCCATGTAACTCACGGAATTGTCCGGGTCTTGCCGGATCGCGTCGAGGATGTCGACGATGGCCCGCGCGAATTGCTTTTGTGCCGCGTAGATTATGCCGCGCGCCAGGTGGGGATTGGGGTACTCGGGGTCGAGGGCGACCGCCTCATCGAAGTCGGCCAGAGCGAGCTCGTACTGTTTCTTCTGGCGGTAGATCTCGCCGCGCTGGGTGAACGCGAAGGCCAGATCCGGCTGGAAGCGGATTGCCTCGTTGGCGTCGGCCAGGGCGGGATCGAGCTCCGCCTTGCCGCGATAGGCCGCGCTGCGGACGGCCAGGGCCTTGGCCGCGTGGGGATCCTGCCGCAGGACTTCGCCGAGGTCCGCGATCGCCCGATTGTACTGGCCCTTCCAGCGGAGCGCCTCGGCGCGCTGGACGGCAGCATCGGTAAGCTTGGGATCGAGCTGCAAGGCGTGGTCGAAATCGGCAATCGCCTCGTCATAGCGGCGCAGCGCGTGACAAACCAGGCCGCGGCCGTGCCAAAGCTGGGCTTGTTTGGCGTCGATCGCGATTGCCTGGGTGAAATCGTCCAGGGCCTTCGGCCAATCGTGCAGGCGGGCATAGACTTGCGCTCGATTGCGCCAAATCTGCCAATCATCGGGGCGCAGCACCAGCGCTTTGGAGAAGTAATTGACGGCATTTTGGCACGCGCTGCGTGCGCTGGCCCTCTCGCCTTGCAGTGTGGGCGCGCCCCAGGCATGATCAAGTATTTCGCCCAGCGCATTCAGCGGTTGCCACTGGCCGGGATCGGCGAGGCTCGCTTGGCCATAAGCCCAAACCGCCGCGGCAACTTCGTGGTCGTCGCGATAGCGGTCGGCCTTTTGTTGCCAGTCCTGCCAAGTATGGCGGACCGGCGGCGCCGGTTCCTTCGGCAGCGGCCACTTCCCATGAGGAAACTCCGGAATCCCCAGCTTCAAGCCTTCCAGCCGGTCCAAGAGGTGAGGGAGGTTGAAGATCACGACGTTTTCGCTGCTGTCAGCAACGGCTAATTCGCCGCTCCTATCGTCGAGCAACAACGAGCGAACCGGACCATGCGTGATTTCGAGCGTCCAGACGAGGCGACCGCCGCTGGTCTCGACGAACTGGATACTCCGCCCGCCCCCGACCGCCAGCAAGTCATTGCCGTCCACAAACGTAAGCGCGCCGACCGGGGAGTAGCTGTCCCAGGAGGCCGAGCGGGGCTCGCGCCGCGCCACGTCCCACAAATGCACTTGCCCACTGCGCCCACCCACGGCCAGGAGCGTGCCGTCGGGCGACAGGGCCAACGCGCTGACGCCGCTTGGATCGATCGTCTTGTCCGCCAGGTATCTCCCCGTTTTCGCGTCGATCACCAGCAGCCGGCCGTCCGCAGTCCCCGCCAGGAGAAAGCCGCCGCCGGGGTGAAACAGCATCTTGGCGAGGAAGGTCTTGGGCTGGGGAACCTCGCGGGTCCAGACAACGTGCCCATCCAGATCGGCGAGCGAAATCCCGTCTTCCGCCATCGCGGCCAGGCGACGGCCGTCCGGGCTGAAGGCCAGGCCGACAACGGCCTCGCCAGGGGCAAAAAGAGTCCTCCGCAACCGCCCATCCTTGCGATTCCAGAGGAGGATCACTCCCTCCGCGTCGCCGGAGGCCACGAGTCCGGTGCCAGGATGCTGGGCGACACACGCGACGGGCGTGAAATGGCCGGGCTTGTCCAGAGCCAACACCTGGCGATTGTGTTCCAGGTCCCACAGCCGCAACACGCCGCGCGAAAGGACGGCCAGCCGCTTGCCGTTGGGATGCAGCTTGAGAAGATCTCGCGCGGGATCGAAGGGCGGATCGGCCGACTGGCGCGGGCGGCAACGATGGGCCACCTTTTCCGTCTCCAAGTCCCATACGGAAATCTCCCCCCGTGCTGCGTTGACGGTCATGGCCCAGCGACCGGTAGGATCGAAGCAACTGTACTTCGGATCGCTCCGCTTTGCGGACGGCAAATGATAGATCACATCGGCGGCCGCAAGGCGGGCGATTTCTCGGCCCGTGGCGGCATCCCAAAAGCCGCCCCGCGCTCCTGTGAAGGCCATGACCTTGCCGTTCGGGCTCAGTCCCCACGTGCCGTCCGCGTTTAGATCGCCGGTATTCTGCAACGGCACGAGGGGCTTGTCAGTCCCTTGCTGCAGCGCCAGTCCGGTCCCAGCCCGCCACCAAAGGAGCGACTTCCAATCGTTGCGTAGGTCACGCACAAAACCGACGAGTTTGGCGGCGCCCGTCGGAGGAGCGAACAACTCCTGACCGTCCGCCCATCGCCAGTGCAGGAATCTTCGCTTGTCTTTCTCAGGGAAGTCATCCAGCTCGATCGTGCAATGCGTGCCTTGAATGTCGGCTACCCAAGGGATGGCGGTCGTGGGGAATGTCGCCTCCTGCAAGAGCTTGAAGTCGGGCAACGTCCACAGTTCGAGGTGGGCCATGCCGCTGTCGTGCAAATTGCCACAGAGGATGAGGCGGTCTCCGCCAGGATTGTACGCCGACTTTGGCGCCCTGGCGTTCGTCCAGAGCTTCTTGCCGAGTTCCCTCCGCTTGCCGGTGGTCAAGTCCCAGGCGAACACGCGGTACGGATCGCTGGATAGCACGTCTTGCGAGGCTGAGACGTCGACCTGACCGTTGAAGACGATTCCCAGCGAGCCTTCCGGTAGGAACTCCGTTTCTTCCAAATCGCAGACCTTCTGGGCCGTTTCCAAGTCGACGACCGCGCAGAACTGGGGCGGATACCAGCGGTTGCCGCCGAACACGGACGCCCGCCGCCCATCGCGTGTCAGCAAAGCACCCGTATGGAACCGTGGAAACTGTAGCGTGCCGACGAGCCGCACGTCGGGCAACCGCCAGATTTCCAGATCCACGCTGGTGCCGACGGCGCGGGGATAGGAAGCCAGCAGCCAATCCCTCGACGGCGAGGAAACGAAGGTGATGAAGGGGAGCAGTCCGCCCGCGCTGAGCCGCGCGCGAAGGTCAATCGGCCGGTCCAATCGGCCCAGCAATCTGCGGTCTCCCAGCGACCAGACTGCCAAGCTTCCGCGGCCATCCCGCTCGTCCGCAACGGTCAGCGCGAAGCGGTAGTCGGGACTGATCCCACTAGACTCCCAAAGCCGGCCGTTCCCCTCGTTCGGGAACGCGTAAACGCTGCGGCCGTCTTCCACCGAGTGCAGCTCGGTACGATCCTGGCTGCGACCGCCGGGCAACAACTCGCGCCGCGTAACCAAGAGGGATTGGCTTCCCTCGCGGAGGAAGTCCCAGGTCGGGTAGGGATCCGGCGGCCAATATCTCCGGCCCTCCGTTTCAACGGGCAGCGAGGGGGTCCACATGTATCGCCGCCAATCCACATTTTGGCCCTGCAAGCTCGTCGAGAGGCCCGGCGAAAATGTGACGTCTTGCGCGGAAAAGTCGACGCTGGGGAACCAACCCCGCGGTGTATTCTTCGCAGGCGACGCGACATAGGGGATTCCCGCCACCCACTGCAATTTCCGCCCCCGCCAAGCGCGGACAAGGTGGTCGGGGGCCCCGCTGAGCAATAGTCCGTCGGCATTTCCATCGAGGCTTGTAGGCGGCTCGTCGTGGTGGAGCACGCGCATCTCGACCTGCGGCAACATGGCGTGCCAGAACACGAGTTGCGCCGGGGCGGGCCGGCCGTCCACCGTGCGACGCTCGACCATCGCCACCCCCAAGCGACAGGGGACCATATTTCCGACCTCGACCTTGGTTCGCTGGTCGGTGGGCCAGTTTTCGCTGGCAGTCGCTCCGGTGGCGGCGTCGACCAGCGACAGGCCCGCAGTACTGCGGATGAACAAGGCCCGGCCGTCGCTGCCAAACATCAATTCGTTGAAGCTGTCATTGTCCTGTTTCCGGTTCTGCCAGACGACCTGCGGCTGCGCATCCCGGCTCCAGTCGCACAGTTTGACAGCGGAATCCAGGGCGGTCCTCGTGGCCAGGTAACGGTCGGTGCTCGCATTGAACGGCTGGGAGCCGGCGCTGCGCGTGCGCGGCTCGCGGCGCGGGCGCGCGTCGGGGAGTGTCCAACACAACGCCTCTTGGCCCACGTGGTACTCCAAGCGATTGTCGGCCGGGAAGCTCAGTGTGGCCGGCGCCGTCTGATGAGAAACATTGGCGGTTTTTTCTCCCCGCCATCCGTGTTCCATCGTCGACGTCGTCAGCGTCTTGGCGGCAAAATCGTCGGGGACCCTCAGCCGGTGGAGCACTTCGCCGTCAAGACCGAGAACCAGAACGGTCGTCGTGCCGGGGTAAACGGCGGCGACCTGCTGTCGGTCGGCGCGAACGGCAATCGCCGGCATGGCGGTTGGATTGGGGCCTTCGGGAAGCGGGACCGACCGCCCGCGCTGCAAGCGGATGCCGGTCAACGCCCGCGTGGCCTCGTTCCGCAGGGTATTCGCCTGTTGCTCCCACCAGCGTCGCTCCTCGTCGCCCAGGAGCTGTCCGCGATCGCTCAGTTCCCCCACCGCACCGAGGGCCTGCTCGTGCAAGGCGCCTACCTGCCTGATGGCGGCGAGGATCTCTGCGTGGATATCGGGCCGGTCGGTGGCGTTGCGCAGCGCGCGGAGTTTCGCCAAGTGGGCGTCGGTCTGCGAGTGATAGCCTTCCAGAACCGAGCGCCATCTCTCCGTCTCGGCCGCATCCGCCTTGGTACGGGCAGCGTCGGCCATCTGCATCGCTTCGATCTTCGCGCTGCGCATCGAGATGCCAACGTAGGCCACGACCGCAATGACAACGGCAAGCAAGAAGCCCATGGCACCGTAGATGCGCGCATTCCGCGTCTTGCGTTCCTGCTCGCGGCGACGCAAATCATCGTACTTTACCCCAAGGATGGTCGCCAACAGACGCAACTTCGCCATTTGACTCCGGTAGCCCAGCGATTCGTCATCACTCGGCCGCACATCGGCCGCCAACGGCTCGTCGGCCCCGATCCCGGGGCGGATTTCGTAAAGTTCCTCGGGGAACGCTTGGCGGGGTTCGCCCTCGATCAACAACGCCAGGATCCGCCCTGCGCGGCCCCACTCGCGAAACAAGGCGATTTCCCTTCGCACCCATTGAGACTGGGGTGTACGCGGCGAGCAGACGACTATCAGGTTGCGAGAGGCGCGTAACGCCTTCTCGATTTCAACTGTGAGATGGGCGGAAGCCGACAACTCGTCTTCGTCGCGGAAACAACGTTGCAGTCGCTTTGGCAGACCGTGAGATTTGCACAGTCGCCTTGGTGGGCGGTAGGTCTCCAAGGAGCGATGAAGCCACTTGGCCCATGTGCGGTCTGGCTGCAAATGGCGGTAACTGATGAAAGCGTTGTAGGAGTACTCAGCGCCAAGATCTGCGCCTTTTCCATTGCCCGACTTCTGTCCTGCCATGATTGGGCTCCAGGCTAGCACTCCGCTCAAGAAACCGGATGACGACCCGGCATGGGGAAACATAATTCGTATTGGTATAACCGCTATGTGCCCGTACCGCCAGCCCCTCCGCCAACACTCATCCCGAAGGGGCGCGCCACGGGTTCTCCTCCTGGGGGTGTGCTTGGTAATGATCAGGTTGGATCGGGACGGTCGGCCGGCGTCTTGGGACGATCGGGGAGGGCCGGAATTGCCGGCCGGTCCGAGACAACAGTGAGGTCCGCCGAGGCCGGGACAACAGGGTGTGGGGCCACCAGGTCCTCGACCAGCAGCTCGCTTATCTCAGGCTCGGCACCCCTCTCCTGCCGCAGGCCGTAGAGCAGGAAGCAGCACAGCCCGATGGCCCCAAGGCAGATAAGTCCCACGGTCATTATGAGGGCGAGGAGGCTGGCCGCGGCCAAGCGGGGATGGGAAGTGATTCTGGACATACGACCTCCACGAGGAAAGGAGCTTCCGCAGCAGGGCCTCCAGGGCCCGGCGGAGCCGCACCTGGCGAACCAGGGCGGCCATCACGACAAACGGGGCCAGCCCGAAGGCGGCCATAGCAAGGTGGTTCAATCGCGGGTCTCCTGAAAGCGGTGGTACAATCAATCGTAACAAGCAGCCCGCAGGGCCTTCGTTCAAGCGGTGGAGCAGGGGAAGAAGGCCCTGCGGGCCAGAAAGCGGGCGAGATGGCGTGGCAGAACGTCCCCCATTCAATACTGCCGTGTGGGCGAGTCGCTCTTAACAGACGGCGCGGTTTGATAGTAAACCGCGCACCACGCTGAGCGGTTGCCAGGGGCTGGGCGACGCGGCGGGCTTTCCCGGCGGTTTCGCACGGGCCCTTCCCTGTGCCACTGGTCGTCGTGCCCGCAGCACTCCTGGCCGACACGTCAGCCGGCCGCCAGAACTTCGTCTGCGGCTCCAGTCGCGCCGCAGGTTTCGCTGTCGGGTCACACTGCCGCTGAACACCGTAGTCTGTGCCGGCGTGATAGCCGGGGGCCTACGTGGACCTGCACAACGTGCCCGGGCGGGTGGAACGGGTGGACCAGAACCACGTCAAGTATTTCCTGGACCTGCCGACGGGGAAGAAGCAGATGGTGGACTAAAGCGTCACGTACAAACTTGTATAGCGTCCCCGTACAGTACCCCGAAAACACGGGAAAAGGCTTATTTTGCGGGGTTTCCTGCACCTTACCGCCGCTCGGCTGTACAGTGTAGTTTGGCTGTATCTGTTCCGAGAAACGTCGTAAGTCCCATTCTTGTTTGGACTAACGTCAATACTCAACACGATGCCTGGTTCCCGCAGTGTTTGCCCGCTTCTCGCGCGGTTCCCGGGAATCGTCGAGGAATACCGAAGGGGGCATCCTGGCCGCAGCGAAATGAGCCCGTGCCGAGCCAGTCGATGCTAGCATCGAGAACATATTGCAGGATAGTCGGTTAGGTCGATCCAAAACACAGATACAGTCAAATTAGAAACTCACCGTTTGCGCGGCTTAGACGAAATGCTTCAGGCGGGCCCGCCGCCCGTGGGTAACTAGGGGAGCTACCATCCGGATGCTAATACCCCGTCCGCCTCCTGTCAAACGTGCTCGGCAGTCCGCGGTCCTCCGCCCGGCTGGAACAAGCTCCGCGAGACGACCTTCGCCGATCAAGACCGGCTCCGCGTGATCCATCAAAACGGTCGGCTGGGCAAGCCCGACAGCAGATGGCGGCAGCTCCGCCAGGCGCGGCGAAACCTGTTCCTTACGGCAATCGCCAGCGACATGGGACGCGGTTCCTCCACCGATAGGTTCGCTCGGCGCAAGGCCGCGCGGCACTAGCCGAGGCCATCTCCGGTTGTTGTTTGCGCGAGCGTCTCGAAATCGCAACCATATTTCGGGGACCGCGAAAAAACACCGGTTTCCCGCAGCGACGGCACCTGCTTAACCTGCGTCGGTCGCCCCCACCGACGCAACCAAACGCATCTTGCCTGCGCGCGGCGGTCACATCGGACCGACGCATCGAAACGACCAGGGCCTGGCCGCCAGCCATCAGGCCAGTCCCGGGGGGCTGCCGACGGGGTTCGGTTTCGCGCGCCCCCCCTGCGCCCCCTTCCCCGCCCGCGGGGGCTCCACGGACCTGGGATTGTTACTCGCCCAGGTCGCCTCCCGCCTTTTGCCTTGAAATCGGGCCGGCACGTCGGATGGGCTGGTCGCGAGAGGTGTCCAGCGCCAGGTGTCAGGTGACAGGTGTCAGGTGTCAGCCCCCTGCCGGGAGACTCCAGGCGGCGGCGATCTTTGACAAGTCGGCGCGAGGGACCCTCCAGGGGATCGCTCCTTTGGGGGCGTCTCGACGCCTGTCGGCAGGAAACCGGCGGACTATACTCCCCAGGGGGAGGGATTCGGTAGCAGGGTTCGTTTTGGAAAATCGCAAGAATGAAGAGCAACGAGCACGCTGGGGCACTGATAACTGGCTGGGCACCCGTTGTGACCGCCTTCGCCCGGATGCCGCCGAGCGCCAAACTCCGGGGTGCGACAACGCTTCTTGGCGATTGTACCAGCAACATACCAACCCGAAGCGCAAGCGAGGGCCCCTGCCTCGGCCCTCGCTTGCGCTTCGGGTTGGTATGCGAACACCAAGAAGATTTGCCAGACCGAAACTCCGCAACTCCTTGACAGGGAATAAGAACGGGATTATTGATAGGGACGGTGGATCTGCGCCTGCCGCCCGATGCCCGACAGTTTTGTTTTCATTCCAGGGGAGGAAGGGGACAGGTCCATGTTTTCGGACATGGCGGCCACTGCAAGAAAGCGGCGGTCGGCCGAAAAATGGACCAGTGCCCGGCCGGCGCCGGTGGCTGTGACCCTTGCCCCCCCGGGTGATCTGGAGATCGAGGAGGAAGCCCATGAACGTCCTGCCGCGGCGGTTGCCGCTCTGGTGTGCCCTGTGCTCGATCGCGGGCGCCGGTCTCGGGGCGTCGGCCGAACCGCCTGCCGCGACGATTACCCTGGACGTGAAGACCGCCGGGCCGACGATATCGCCGCTGCTGTT
>Ga0187848_10001134_pt1 | contig 23089 bp, 18 predicted proteins | sample June2016WEW_4_40_FD_132424 | JGI IMG/M metagenome (GOLD analysis project Ga0187848, IMG submission 132424) | Peatland microbial communities from SPRUCE experiment site at the Marcell Experimental Forest, Minnesota, USA - June2016WEW_4_40 | ecosystem: Environmental > Terrestrial > Soil >... | reverse complement strand
TTTTTCTATAACTTCATGTAAGCGCTCGCTTTGGTGGAGTCTGAGTATGAAGATTCTTCCAAGTTTGGCTTCGGTGTAGTTCAAGGTTTGGCCCCTTTTTTCATCAAAACTGATGGATAGTCAAATATAAAAGACTTCAACTTTGCCAAAAGTTTTCGTGATATTAGAGAAGCAAGCCTTTTGTGCTTTATATTCTGTTTAAGTAGAGAATCTGTTTTGCGTCTTCTTTTCGTTTTCGCATAGGCACGTTTGAGGTGCCATCAGCCATTGCTATAACTGCGCTTTCGGCGGCCATCTGGCAGTTTGAAAGGTGCCTTGCTTTATTTTTCTGAGACATACTTTTCAACCTCTTGAAGAGTCCAGCCAAATACTAAAGTAAGCTTATAAATGTTACCCCGATTTTAAAAGCGACTTTATGCATCAATAAATTCATTGTTAATAAAAATTATGAAAATGGATTGTTATGTTTAAACAGCATTTCTTAATTAGCGTTTGAAACGGTCGTTTCTCCACACGTCTGCGCTGTCACTGTAACCTCTTCGTTCCCAGAAGCCTAGCTCTTTGCTGCGAGTAAACCGCAAATGTACCACCCACAACGCACTCTTATACGCGTACTTGCTCGGAACCACAAGGCGCACTGGAAACCCGTACCCTTCCTCCAGCACTTCCCCATTTAGCTTGTAAGCTAAAAGCGCATCAATGCTATAGAGTTCTTCTCGGAAAAGCGAAGTGGTATACGAGTCAGCGCATTCAAAAGTTACACTTTTAGCAACTTCTTTAGGTTTAACAAGCTTCTCGACTTCTCGAATATGAACGCCTTCCCATTTACAATCCACAACGCTCCAACCCTCAACGCAATGGAAGTCGCTGGTTGAGAAGGTTTTGGGTAATTTCATGAAGTCATTCCAGCTTAGCTTCACTGGGTTTTCTACTTCGCCATCGATTGTTAATGTGTAGGTTTCAAGTTTAAGCTGTGGATTAGTTGAAGTTATGCCTGGATGATCAATGCCCCAACGTAAAAGATGGCCGGTAGCAGATTGGTCTGGTGGCAACTTTCTTTTCTTTCGCTCTTCACAAGACAAAAATTTGGCCCAACTTAAAATGTGGGTTTACTGGGAAAAAAAGTTTGCTTTGATTTTTAGCTTGTTTGGAAAAAACTTGTTAGCTGTTTTTGCCGCAGTTCTTCCCTGCTGAAGCCTGAGACTTTTACCCCGACTCTTCGAACTTCAAGCTGAGTTTCGCTTAGGAATTTTCCGAATAATTCTTTTACGTTTTTCCTGATTGTTTCTTGGTCTTTTGCTGGTTGCTCAAGTGTTATCGATCTGCTTTTGCTGCTTAAATCAGTCAGGACCACGTAAATTGCAACTTGCTTGAAGCTCAAGTTCTTCTCCGCAACCTCTTTTGAAACATCTTCGGTTAGTTCGTCTGTTTTCTGCAAAATAAACCCTAAATCACGCGAATCCTGCTTCAAAGTACCGATTCGGCTTACGGATTCAGCTTCACCCTGCTCTTGAACAGGTTCATTATCAATTGCATTAGCGGCATTATGGAAGTAGATGCCTAAGATTTTGCCCCAAATCGCTAAGAGTTTTTGCACATCATAATTTGCTAAGTCACTGACTGTTTTGATGCCTAAGGAATCCATTTTTGCCGAAGTTTTCTTTCCCACGCCTAAGAGTCGGTCCACAGGCAACGGCGCAAGAAAACCCTTCGCTTCTTCAGGCTTCACAATCGTTAAGCCGTCGGGTTTTTGGCTGTCACAGGCAATTTTAGCGACAAGCTTGCTTGGTCCAACGCCAATTGTGAAAGAAATGCCCACTTGATCTTTGACTTCTGTTTTTATTTTTTCGGCGTAATCCTTTGCTTTCTCGAAGCTGCCTTGAACTTGCTCTGTAACATCCATATAAGCTTCGTCAACGCTTACTTGCTCCAGACTGCTTGCGTAGCCGCGGAGAATATGCATTATTCTATTGCTTATTTGGTCGTAGTGCTCGTGGTCAACTGGCAAGAAAACTGCGTCTGTGCCTTCAAGTTTCCGCTTGGCAAGAAATAAGGGCATGCCAGATTTAACGCTGTATTTTCTGGCAATGTAATTGCTGGTGCTTACTGCACCGCTTTCTTCGGTGCGCCCTGAATAGACTCCTACGACAACTGGCTTGTCTTTCAGGGTTGGGTTGCGTAGTTCCTCGCATTGCGCATAGAAATAGTCGAAATCAACCAACATGACGACGCGGTTTTGCATCCAATCACTTTCCTTTGATATTAGGCATAAGCCAAGAGCCGTCACACGACGCCGTGTTTAACTCGGGTAAGCCTTCTCTGCAAACACCAAACTTCATATTATTCGCAACAGCCAAGACACGAATGCTTTTTAGAAGTTTGAACCTGAATTCTTTTGGCAAAAGTGTGTTGCCGCAGATTTTTTCGCCCTGCTGAAAATAAAGCGGTTTCAGATTCTTTGCTACTTTAGGCATGGCTTGGGCAAGTCGCATCCAATTGTCTGGTTTAGCCTTGTAAGTTGAGCATGTTAAATGTTTAACGCCTATGCTTGCAAGGGCGGCGACGAGTTTTTGCGGTTGGTCGTTTACGAAGGGTATGATTGGGTCTATTCGCACTGAGACAGGTATGCCCGATTTGATTAAGTCTTGGGCCGCTCCAAGTCGTTGAGATGGCAACGGCGCATATGGCTCGATAAGTTTTGCTATGTTATCATCATCTGTGGTTATGGTTAACGCTACAGTTGACGGAACCTTGCTTAGCAAATCATCGTCCCTTACCACAATGTTGCTTTTAGTTATTATTTGTATTTTGCAGTTGCTATCCGCCAAAATTTCAAGGCACCGCCTTGTAAAGCCAACGGACGCCTCGGCACGCGGGTATGGGTCGGATGAGTTGGCTATTGAAATGGTTTCGCCGTTGAGTTTTGCGGCTTCTCGCTTTAAAGTCGCAAGCTGGTCTTTTTTGGGTCTGCAATCGCTGAAGCTCGGAATGTAACTGGAAGCGTAACAGTAGATACATTGGTGGTCGCATCCAGTGTAAGGGTTAAAAGTAAGCTTCGGCGGACAAGTACACAGCCCAGAACGCCATGGATCAAAGCGTGAAATCATCGGCACCTTACTTCACTTACTCAGTAGTATACATTGACGGCAAACAAAAACCATTCGCAATGATTTTTAGGCTTAATATGTCAATTTCAAACCCCAAAGCCAAAAACACCTACAATCATGCCCGTGCTTAGAAAACGTTAAATCTTTTCGCATTCAATTATTAGCGCATGAAATCTTTTCTCGGTTACCTTAAAGAGGAAAACATGAGCTTATTCACAGATTTTTACGAGTTAACCATGTGTGCAAGCTACTTTGATAACAAGAATTTTGAGCCTGCAACCTTCGACTTGTTTATTAGGCGGCTGCCTGAAAACCGCTCCTACTTCCTAATTGCAGGACTAGAAGAAGCCCTGCAGTACCTGCAAAATATTAAATTCACAGAAGAACATTTGTCTTACCTGAAAAAACAGGGGTTTAAAGAGGATTTTCTTGATTATTTGTGTGGTTTCAGGTTTACGGGTAATGTTTGGGCTGTTCCAGAGGGTACAATCGCGTTTCCAAATGAACCCTTAATCCGTGTTACGGCGCCCATAATTGAGGCTCAGCTAGTTGAGACTTTTTTGCTAAACAGTGTCAACCTGCAAACTATGATAGCCACCAAAGCCTCTCGGGTAGTGCACGCGGCCAAGGGAAAATCAGTGATTGAGTTCGGGCTGCGAAGAGAACCCGGCATTGACGCTGGAATGAAAGTGGCGCGAAGCAGCCACATCGCTGGGTGCCAAGGCACAAGTAACGTTTTAGCAGGCCAAGCCTATGGCATTCCAGTTTTCGGAACCATGGCGCACTCATTTATAATGTCTTATTCAAAAGAGATTGCTGCGTTCCGAGCTTTCGCCAAAACTTTCCCAAACAAGTCCACGCTTCTCATAGACACTTACGATGACATTTCAGGCGCAGAAAAAGCAGCAGTTGTAGCTAAAGAGCTTGAGGCTAAGGGCTTTAGGCTTGGAGGCGTCCGCTTGGATAGCGGCGATTTGGCGCAAACCAGCAAAAAAGTCAGGAAAATCCTTGATGCCCAAGGCTTGGAATATGTGAAGATTTTTGCCAGCGGCGACCTGGATGAATTCAAAATAGAAGAACTTCTCAGTAAGGGAGCAAAAATTGATTCTTTTGGGGTAGGGACAAAAATGGGTACTTCAGCGGATAGACCTTATTTGGATGTGATTTACAAACTCTGTGAAACCATGACTGCTGACGGCAACTTTTTGCCTATAATGAAGTTAAGCAAGGACAAAATTACTTTGCCAGGACGAAAACAAGTTTACCGCTTCATGGACGCGGCAGGAAATTTTGAAAAAGATACCATTGCCTTGGCTGATGAAAAGGTGCAGGGCGAACCGTTGCTTGTTAAAGTCATGGAAAAGGGCAAATTAATCTACAAGCTTCCGTCGCTGGGTAACATTCGAGCAACTGCTGCAGGGAATCTGTCTAAGCTTCCAAAGGAGTATAAGGCGTTAACGGGTGCGCCTGTTTATCCAGTAGAGTTAAGCAGAAACTTGCTGAACCTGATTAAAACCTTAAAGCGCAAGTTAACCATAAACGAGATAAACCGGAGTTTCTGACATCCACACTTAACTTCTCTTATGTTTCTTGTCGCTTCTCTTTTTATATTCACCACAATAATTGTTTCCTCCTCCCTTGCATTGTGGTGTACCTTATCACATTCTTTCAAAATACTCGCATTTATAAAAACCCAATCAATTTTCTCTTGCAGACAGTAAATAGACCATTTACTATCCCCACGTAAACCGCCTGATTGAATTATCAATTAATGCAAATATTAGTTAATCCCTTTTTTCGTGGGAAATATGGCAAACACTTAATAGTTCTTCCAGAAAAGGATAACTGCTATTCAAAAAGGGAAGAACGTAACTATGCAAAATCGCCCAGCCATAGTTGGTGTTGGCAGAACTAAGTTTGGGGAGCATTATGGCAAAGAACCAGAAAAACTAATTGAGGAAGCTTGGCTTGCCGCTTCGAACGAATGCAACGTAGAGCGCAAAGGCCTAGAAGCTTGTTTCATGTCAGATTGTTTTCTCCCAATCACAAATAAACTAGGCTTAGAAGAAGGCTTTCTATCAGAACTCACTGAACTTCATGTGCCTATGGAAGTAACGCGCTCTTTCAGCGCTGCGTTGCTAACTGCTTGTCACGCAATCCAGGCTGGGGTTTACAACACGGTCCTAGTCGGCGGCATAGAAAAAATGACTGATCGCTGGGACAAAATACGTGATGACCTTATGCTTTTGGAAGACCCCTGGAGCTACTATGCAGGTGGAACCCCAGAATCAAATCATGAGCTTATGCTGAGAGCTTACATAAAAAAACACAATATAACAGGCGAGAACCTTGATAAACTTAACACGGCGCTCGCTCAAATTTCAGTTAAAAATCACGCGAACGCAACCAAAAACAAATATGCTCAGTTCCAAAGAGAAATCACTGTTGACCAAGTTCTAAACGCAAGGAAAACAGCGCATAAACCCTTGGGGCTCTTTGATTTCGCCCCAATTTCTGACGGCGCATCAGCCTTGATTCTTACAAGCGAGACAGTTGCCAAAAAGTTGAGTGCCAATCCGATTTACGTTTTGGGATGCACTTCAGCCACTGATTACCTGAATTATTCAGCAAGAGAAGACCTGTCTCATTTTGTAGCGGCTGAAATTGCCATGAAGAATGCTTCTCAAATGGCTAAAACCGCTTTGTCTGATCTGCAGGTTATCGAAGTTAACGACCAGTCAACCATGATGGAACTTGTTTCTCTCGAAGATTTAGGCTTCTGTGAACCGGGAACAGCTTGGAAGTACATATATGAAAGCTGCCAAAACAACAAAAACTTCTATGAAGTAAACGGAAGGCAGCTTTTCTTTAATACGGATGGCGGGTTAAAGGCAGATGGAAACCCGTTAGGCGCTACTGGTGGGGCACAGATTTTTGAGATTTACCGCCAGTTAAGAGGTGAGGCTGGCGAACGTCAGGTTAACATTGGTAATGGTTCACCGAAGAGTGGTTGTGTGCTAGAGTTTGAGGGCTTTGGAACTAAAGCTTACGTTAGTATTCTAGGAGAGAAAAAAGATTGAGTAGTGAACCGATAGAGCGACGGGTTTCTTATTTAGGTGACAGGTTAAGAGCAAGTCGCTGTCAAAGTTGCGGCAAAGAATATTTTGAAGTGAGAGATTACTGTAGCAACTGTGGCAGAAAAAGCTACGGGAAAATGGATAATATAGACCTGTTTTATGATAAAGGCAAGCTTGAATTATGCACCTTCGTCAATGAGCCTACAAACAAGTTCATGAAACTCTCCAGCTTCGTTTATGGAATTGTTTCTTTTCATGGCGGTAAAATCCGTGTTCCAGGAAGGCTAACCGACCAGTTGATAACGGATGATGACAATGTTGATTTTTCAAGCCTTGAGGGAAGAGAAGTGGTTCCCCGTTTTAGAAGGCGCTATTCAGTCGGTAAAAGCGACTTGATTCCAACAATCTCTTTGGCTTTCACGTTAGCCGACGAGTACTATCCGCACCAAGAGTACAACGTACTAACGCCAAACAAAGAATACGACATCCCCGGAGTGGTAGGTTACGGCGTTTATACGTCAAGGTTTCGAATAAAGGAAAGCGGCGGACTCGAACGTGCTGTTCCCTTCATCGATGAAGACTCGGTAACAGCCGCAGTCGAGGCTGGGAAACTAGCGCTGATTCATTCAGGCGTTGACAGCAGGCTGGTTGGCAAAGTTTATGTGGGCTCAGAATCCAATCCTTATGCAGTTAAGCCTATCGCGTCAAAGGTAGCTCAGGTTCTCAAACTTGGCGAAGAAGACGGCGACATTCAAGGCGTTGACGCAGTCGACACGGAGTTTGCTTGTAAAGCCGCTACAAGCATGTTTAAAGATGCAGTTTCCCTTGTCAACTACCCGCGGTCAGACATAAAATACGCCATGGTTATTGGTGCAGATAACGCTCAATCGGCGCCCAGAGGCTGCGCTGGTGGTGAACTGGATACGTTTGTTGGTTATGGTGGTGCGGCGTTTATTTTCGGAAAACATGATGTTATCGCTGAAGTTGAAGGATGGTACTCGTGCACGTCTGATACACCCGATTTTTGGCGCAGAGACGGCGAACCTTTCCCGATGCATGGTGGACGATTCACCGGTGACCCAGCTTATTTCAAGCATGTCCGCAAAGCCACGTGTAAACTTATGGAACGCTTTAACCTGAAGGCAAGTGATTTAAACTATTTTGTGGCGCATCAGCCTAACCCCCAGTTCCCAGTTAGGATCGCAAAGGAGCTTGGTTTCAGGGATGAGCAGTATTTGCCTTCGCTTCAAATTAATAAGTTCGGCAACACTTATTCCGGTTGTTCGCCTGTGGGTTTAGCTGCAGTGTTAGACATTGCACAGCCTGAAGAGCGCATCTTGGTTGTAAGTTACGGTTCAGGTGCGGGAAGCGACGCATATTTGCTTAGAACTACAAGCCAACTTGTTGATAAGCGAAAGCGCCAAAAAGTTAATTTTAAATTTCAAGCTGAAAACCCGTTTATACAGTATGTGGATTATACAACTTATCGTCGGCTTAAACTTGGGATGTAATAAATACTTTAATTTGCCTTTCATTGAGTCACATATTACGCTTTTTTTGTTGTTTTGGTTCATACTTCCTTACTCCTAATATTCTTCTGTTTCGTTCGGAAATAGCACCGAACCAGCTTCAGACATATAGAGGTCTAACTCTGAATCTTCAGGGTCTTCTTTTTCTTCTTGTTGGTTGCTGTTGCTTTCTACATGATTAAAAACTTTGTTTACCCAATTCAAATATCTAAACGCTAAAGATTCTTTTTTCTTATTTTGCTCTTCCACATCTTTTTTATGCTCTTCCTTCATGGCTTCAATAGTCTTAGCGTTTTCTTGTTTCTCTTTTTCGTTTTCTGATTTCTGCTGGTTTAGTTCTGCTTTTAATTCCCCTGTCGTTTCTGGAATCAGATAAGGCAAACACATCTTAAACAGTTCCAAATAATCGCTATCTGGATTATTCGCATAAGTGGCTTCTATTCCGCTTGGCTTATGAGAGGTTAAGGGTTTAGCTAGGTTAACGTTAGCTTTCACTGTTGGCTTTTGTAATACTGTACTTATCACGTCTCTAAAATCGTGCGGCGAAAAGTGTTTTTTAATGTCATCTCCAAAAGCCACAATCGAAGCATTAAGGAAAATTGCGTTAAACTGCCTTAATGCACCACCGACAACAGACCCATAAGGATTAGAATAATAACACATGAACAGCGGAGAGTCTTCATTATAACTAATTTCTCTTTCCGTAAGTTCTCTTTTGTAATCTTCCAGTTTTGAAACTGCATAGCTATGGAGAAAACCGACATGTTTAGTTCCTTTGTATCTACCTTTTCCGTGACCTTTCAACCTAGAACTTTCAACACTTATCCAATAAGGAACATCTTTATCATTTAGCGGTTTTAGGTCTTTCCAAATTAGTTTTCTTAAGGTTCCTTTCCTTACAGGGCACGATTCCAAGAACCAAACTAAAAATTTGTCTCTTCTGCAAGTCATGGCATTTTCAAGTTGTATACAGTCATCAACGCTAGGACTCCTCTTTTTAGCTTCTGGAACTTCTATATTTTCACCTGTATCCTTAGCTAAGTCTCTGCCTCTGGTAGAACTGTAAAAACTCTTAACCGCTGTTAAAACTCCTAATTGTACGTTTGGAGTTAAACCGCCATTATCCAGATAGTTCTCTAATAATTCCTCTGCTTGAAATTCCTTTTCTGTTGCTGGATTCTGTAACCCCTCAAGCTTTAAAGCGATTAGTTCATCAGGGCTTTTTTTAACATAATCGCAATAGTGTTTAAGTTTTCTAGTATACTCTGTCTCAGTGTCACCGCTGTTTTTTAATTTCTTATTGTAAAAGTTTTGACCGCTAACAAAACTTAGTAGCCATGTCTTATTATCGTCTGTCAATTTGCTCAAAGAAAGTCACCCCTTGAAAAGTTAAAGCTTTCCTTGATTCTTTGGCAAAAATTTAATATGTGACTTGATGGAACGACAAATACTTTAATAAATCACGCATTAATGTCACATAGCGACGGAGCCAACAGATTGATTCTCGATGACATACCGCAAGTTGTTTATGCGCCTATGAAAGTGTTCAAGAAAATAATTGAGAACCCAAAATACTTGGGAGCACTAGTAATTCTGCTTCTTTTCATAGGTATACAAATAGGCTACGAGTATGTGCAGTTTTCGAAAACCTACACGGAGAATACATCGCCTACCGCTGACAAATTACCAACATTTATCAACTCGACTTTATGGCAAAGCAGTTCAAACGTAGCCTTAAGCAACAATTACAATGACTTCTTCAATTACAGCATTTACGTAGCAACGCTTGGAACCAACTATAGTTTATTTGGAAACAGCAGCCTAGAAATGGATGCTCTAAATACAAGCAACATAACGGCAACCTTAAACAACGCCTTCAACGTGGACTGCACCGCCCCATCAGGCTTCCAAAACCTTTCAATGACAATAAAACAGGTGCAACCTGCACTAGCGCCTCAAAGTGCAACTTTAACCCTGTACTCAGTCAATGCCTCAAACTCTTACCATTATGACTTAACTTCCTCCTTATCAAGCACGACAGCAATCGGTCTTTGGAACAATTTAACTATCCCCGTTGGACAAAATGCCCAAGGTTGGACAAGCAGCGGTTCACCTTCATGGGGGAATGTGACAGCTCTAAAATTAAGCCTCAACTACCCAGCCAGCTCTAATATAACTATTCGTATCGGCGCCTTATTCTTCCGAGGTCAATACCAAACGCCCATCCAATACAACAACACGGGCCTCATTTTGGAGTCTTTGGAGGCGTTCTCCCTACAGTTCATTTTAGGCTGGCTCCTAATAACAGGGTTCATTTACCTGTTCTTTAAAGGGCTAAAAAGCAGTGTACTTTGGAAGCCTCTGTTCGTCGCTTTAGCTTTTGCTTTGTTCATAATGGTCATTCGAGCATTAGTAAATCTTGTTGCAGCAGCTACTTTGCCCCCGCTTTACTATCCCTTTGATCTCTCGCTCGGCATAAGTTTGAACCATTTTGGAGCAATATCTTACCCTCAAGCGGCAGTAAGTGCCTTATCAGCGCAATCTCAAGCCGCTTTAAGTAGCATTAACTCGGCGACTGCGACTTTCGGATTTGTGACTTTAGCAATATTCATCATTGCGTACTTTTGGCTAGATGCCTTATGCACAATAATCGTTGGAACACTCAAACCAGAGTTTTCAATGACAAAGAGGATACTGATTTCCTCTGTCAGCATAGCAGTTACGCTTTTGCTCTTGCTTTTCGTGGCGTTTTTTGTTTAAACCAATACTAAAGCGTCTAAGCCTTATCTTTCCCAGTTTTTTCCTTTCTATCAGCTAACGCGGATGTAGTTAGGCAAGATTTATATGATTGAAGGTTACTTTTGCAAGTGAAAACCCGGGAGCGGGGAATTTACAGTTTAGGTGACCTAATGTGACGGCAATTAAAGATTTGCAGAATGGAATGAAACGGGTCAGCGTTGAAGCAAAAGTTGTAGAAAAAGGTGACCCCAGAGAAGTCAAATCACGTTTTAAGGATGAGACTTACAAGATAGTTGATGCTGTAGTTGCAGACGAGACAGGCAGTGTAAAGCTGACGTTGTGGAATGAGCAGATTGACCAAGTTAACGTTGGCGATAACATTAAAATTGACAACGGGTACGTCACCAGCTTCAAGGGTGAAATTCAGCTTAACGTTGGGAAATTCGGAAAATTAGCCGTTGAGTAACCATTCAATTAAGAATGCATCTTTTTTCTCTTGAATATTTTGCTAATAATGGTGTTTACCTCTTAATTGTCGAGTTTACTGTTGGTTTTGTTTTTGCATATGTCAATTGTGTTTTGGGTAGAAACGTTTTAAGCTCTTCATGATATGAGTCATATATTAAATAAAGCGTGTTTTGAGTGAGTGCAGAGTCGGGCAATGTTTCAATTGCCAAAATAACAGATGTTACCACCCGAGTGGAGATTTCCCCCGCAACTCCTCTTTTTTCATGGATGCTTCGCCCACAAATCTTAAACCAGCAGACAACAATAACAGGCTGAAATAGTTAACTTTTTAGAAAAAACTTATTAATTCATCTCTTCATTGGAACATTTCTCGTTACTTGTGGAGAAGCAACATGCAGTTTCAACTTATCGCGCCATATCAAACTTCGCCAGGGCAGGAAGTAGCAGTAGAACAGTTAGTGAAAAACTTCTCCAAAAAAGAAAAACAAACCATTCTAGGCATAACTGGAAGCGGAAAAACTTTTGTGATGGCCAACGTAATCAACAGACTCCAAAAACCAACGCTTATTATTGCACACAACAAGATATTGGCTGCTCAGCTTTACGGTGAATTAAAAGAGCTTTTCCCGCATAACCGGGTTGAATATTTCATTTCTTTTTACGATTATTATCAGCCAGAATCGTACTTGCCCGCCCAAGATATGTACATTGAAAAAGACTCAACTGTAAATGAACAAATAGAAAAAATGCGCATGCACGCCGTATCCAGCATCGTAAGCCGAAACGACACCATAATAGTTGCCAGCATAAGTTGCATTTACAGCCTTGGAAACCCTGAGGACTTCAGAACCATGGCCATCGAATTAGAGGTTGGAAAGCAAATCACAAGGCAGAAACTCATCCTTGCCCTAGTAGACATGCAGTACGAGCGTAACGACATGGTGCTTGAACCAGGCAGGTTCCGCGTCAGAGGCAACGTGGTGGATGTTGTGCCGTCTTATGAGAATGACGTTATCAGGATTGAGCTTGCAGGAAATACAATCGACAAAATCAAGGAAGTTCACCTGTTAACGGGCGATGTTAAAGGAACGCTTGATAAGTTTACGCTATACCCTGCACGCCAATATGTGGTGCCTGAAGAGAAACATGCACTTGCCCTTGAGTGCATTAAACAGGAATTGGAAGAGAGACTACCTAATCTTGCTCCGCTTGAGGCTCAACGGCTAAAACAACGGACAAACTACGATTTAGAAATGATACGTGAAGTCGGTTTCTGTGCAGGAATGGAAAATTACAGCAGACACTTTGACGGGCGCAGGTCCGGCGAGCCACCTTTCACTTTAATGGATTACTTCCCTAAAGACTATCTTCTGATTATTGATGAAAGTCACCAAACAATTCCGCAATCACGAGCCATGTACAACGGTGACTACTCAAGAAAAAAGAACCTTGTAGACTTCGGCTTCAGATTACCCAGTGCACTGGACAACAGGCCACTCAAATTTGAGGAGTTCGAGAGGAAAATGGGCAAAACCCTCTTCGTCTCCGCAACTCCAGCTGAATACGAACTGCTAAAAAGTGGTACACCAGTGGAATTAATCACCCGACCAACAGGACTTTTGGACCCTGAAGTTGAACTTCACCCCATAGCTGGGCAGATGCAGCATTTAATGGCGGAAGCAAAAAAAACCATAGAGCGAGGCGACCGCGTCCTAATCACAACCTTGACAAAACGGATGGCTGAGGACTTAGCGGATTATCTTGTTAAGGAAGGCTTCCGCGTTAGATATATGCATTCGGAAATCGAAAGCTTAGACCGAATAGAGCTTGTGCGGCAACTGCGAGTCGGCGAATTCGACATTTTGGTCGGAATTAACCTGCTGCGGGAAGGCTTAGATATTCCTGAGGTTGCAACAATTTTCATTTTAGATGCTGACAAAGAAGGTTTTCTGCGAGATGAACGAAGCCTCATCCAAACCATCGGGCGAGCATCAAGAAACGTTAACGGCAGAGTAATACTCTACGCTGACGTGAAAACAGCATCAATTAAGCGAGCCATGGAGATCACCAAGCACAGGCGCTCCTTCCAGAAACGCTTCAATCAAGTCCACCACATCACGCCAAAGACAATAGTGAAGAGCGTCTCTCTAAAAGAAGGCACAATTAAAGGCACCAAACACCTAGCAAAAACAGACATAAAACGTCAGATGATTGAACTTGATGCGAAAATGCGGGAAGCAGCAGAGAAACTGGATTTCGAGCGGGCTATTGAGCTTAGGGACGCGATTGCAGAACTGAATAGGTCGTTGTCTAAGAAAATGGAAAGCGAACTTTAAACCAGGAAAATGCGGGTTTAGGACAAAAAGGTTGAAATCTTCCATGATTAAACAGGTTACAATTTACAGAAGCAGATTAGGGAACTGGTTTACGTTATGAGAGATACGATTTCAATTAAAGGTGCAAGGGAACATAACCTCAAAAACATAGATGTGGACTTGCCCAGAAACAAGTTTATAGTGATTACTGGGCTCTCAGGCTCAGGGAAATCCACCCTTGCCTTCGACACTCTTTACGCTGAAGGCCAAAGAAGATATGTTGAAAGCCTTTCCGCTTATGCTAGACAATTTCTCGGCTTAATGGATAAGCCTGATGTTGACTCGATTGACGGGTTATCTCCAGCAATCTCCATTGAACAGAAAAGCACCAGCAAAAACCCTCGCTCAACCGTTGGCACAGTCACCGAAATATACGATTACCTAAGATTACTTTACGCACGCATTGGCATGCATCATTGTCCAAAATGCGGTAGCTCAATTCATCCCCAAAGCCCCGAAAACATAACCAGCCTAATTATGGCTGAGAAAGAAAAAACACTCACCTTCCTAGCGCCGATAATTCGCGGAATAAAAGGAACACATGAGCAAGTTTTTGAGGGCCTCAAAAAACAAGGCTACACCAAAATACGTGCAGACCAAAAAATTTACGATTCAGACTCAATCAAAGAAGAAGTAAAGCTTGTGCGGTATGAGAAGCACTGGATTGAAGCGGTTATTGACACGGTAAAAATTGTTGATGAGGAACGCTCACGTATTTCTGAAGCTGTCGAGCAGGCGCTTCAAGTCGGCAAAGGAACAATGATAGTCATCGACGCCCAAAAAGCTGAAGCGGAAAAGAAGAAGGAGCTTGAGCGCTTTGAAGACGAAACAATGTTTAGCACTTTTGGAGCATGCCCTAACCATCCTGAAATAGTTTTTGAAAGCCTTGAGCCCCGCATGTTCTCGTTTAATTCGCCTTTTGGCGCTTGTTCAAGCTGCCATGGCTTAGGCGAAATCACAGAAATCTCTGAAGACCTATTGATTCCAGACAAAAACCTCTCCGTTATGGATGGGGCATTAGCTGTTTATGGCAGCATGGATCTTAGCTGGCGGGCTCAGCAGCTTGCGTTGGTGGGTAAAAGACATGGATTTGATGTTTTTACTCCAATAAAGGATTTTACTGAACAGCAACTACATGTGCTCTTGTACGGCGACAAAGAACCCATGAATGGACAATGGTCTAATGGGGCCAGCATGTGGATGCGTGAAGGTTGGGAAGGTGTAATCCCACAAACCATGAGGCTTTACCGCCAAACTGAGAGCGCATGGCGAAAAGAAGACATTGAAAAATTCATGACCTCAAGACCCTGCACCGCATGCAACGGCAAAAAACTACAGCCAGTAGTGCTTGCCGTAAAAATTTTGGATAAAAGCATCATCGACGCGACGGACCTGTCAATCGAAGAAGCCGTTGAATTCTTCCATAACCTCCAGGAGCAGCTAAATGAGAAAGAATTAGCCATTGCCAAGCAGGTGCTAAAGGAAATCAACGAGCGGCTGGGTTTTCTTAAGAATGTTGGTTTAAGCTACCTTTCGCTTTCTCGTGCTGCAAGAACACTCTCCGGTGGTGAAGCGCAAAGGATTCGTTTGGCTACGCAAATTGGCAGCAACTTGGTCGGTGTACTCTATATTCTTGATGAACCCAGCATTGGTTTGCACCAAAGGGATAATTCTAAACTCATAAGCACGCTTCATCGTTTACGCGATTTAGGTAATACGCTGATTGTTGTAGAGCATGATGAGGAAACAATACGCAATGCAGACTGCATTGTTGATATGGGACCTGGCGCAGGAGTTCATGGAGGACATGTTGTCGCGGAGGGCTCGCCAGCTGAAATTATGGCAAATAAGCGAAGCCTCACAGGCAAATATCTTTCCGGAGAATTAAAAATTGAAGTGCCCGCGATAAGGCGCAAACCCGGTGGCTGCATCACTGTTAAAGGAGCAGAAGAAAACAACCTCAAACACCTCACCTTGCAGCTACCGTTAGGCGTATTGTGTGGAGTTACGGGTGTTTCTGGTTCGGGCAAAAGTACGCTGATGAATTTGACTGTTATTCCTGTGTTGCGGCAAATGTTCGGGGAACGGGTCGACAAAGTCGGTAAACACGAATCGATTGATGTCCCAAGCATAGTCAGGAATGTTATAGTTATCGACCAAGATCCAATTGGCAGAACACCGAGAAGCAACCCGGCAACTTACACGAAACTTTTCGATGAGATTAGGCGCATTTTCGCTTCAACCAAAGAGGCAAAGGCGCGCGGTTACAAGGAAGGAAGATTCAGTTTTAACGTGAAAGGCGGTAGATGTGAAACCTGCCAAGGCGACGGCGTTCTGCGCATAGAAATGAACTTCCTGCCAGATGTTTACGTGCAATGTAGCGACTGTAAGGGCAAACGGTACAATAAGGAAACCTTAAGCGTTCTCTATAAGGGCAAGAACATTGCTGAAGTTTTGGATATGACTGTGGAGGAAGCGGCAAAGTTCTTTGAGAATACTCCAAGAATTTCACGAAAACTGACCACGCTTTTAGACGTTGGATTGGGATACATTAAACTTGGGCAAAGCTCAACCACGTTGTCAGGCGGGGAAAGTCAACGCATCAAAATTACCCGTGAACTTAGCAAAAACAAGTCTGGGCATGTTGTTTACATGCTTGACGAACCAACCACGGGTCTGCATTTTGATGATACTAAACGGTTGATTAAAGTGTTAAATCGGCTTGTTGACAACGGCAATACCGTCTACATCATCGAACATAATTTAGACGTGATTAAAAGCTGCGATTACTTGGTTGATTTGGGTCCTGAAGGCGGGGCTGCTGGCGGCGAAGTGCTGGCGCAAGGAACGCCCGAGGAAGTCGCCCAAAACGATGCGTCTTATACGGGTGTGTTTTTGAAGAAAATGCTTAACCGTTCGCTAGAAGAAATTAGTTTGGCAGTGAAACAGTCTGCATGATCGAAATAACATGCCCCTCGGACTTTAAAAGCCAAGATATGCCAACGAACCCTGGAGTTTACCTCTTCAAAGACGAGCAACACGAGATCCTGTACATTGGCAAAGCCAAAAGCCTGCGTTCACGTGTCAAAAGCTATTTCTCAAGTACTGACCAACCAGCGAAAACACGTCAACTAGTTTCAAGGATTCGAAATATCGACTGGATCATCGTCAACAATGAAGTTGAAGCGTTGCTACTGGAAAACAAGCTTGTTAAACAGCATACGCCCAAGTACAATATTGACCTCAAAGATGCTAAAACTTTCGCTTACATCTCACTCACAAGAGAACCTTTTCCAAGGATACTTACCAGCCGCAAAGTGTCACGCAAACTCGAATCGTTCGGACCATACACTGAAGGCTTCATACGACAGGACCTTCAGCGCTTAGTAGTGCGAGTGTTCAAACTGCGCACATGCAAGACCATGCATAAACGTGCGTGCCTAAACTTTCACATCCACATTTGCACTGCACCCTGCATCGAAAAAGTCACAGCTGAACAATATGCCAATCAAGTTAAGCAAGCCCGCTCTTTTCTAAGCGGCAATTACCAGCAAACAATCGAACAACTCAGCTCTCAAATGCAAACCGCCGCGGCAGAAAAGCAATACGAGACTGCGCTTGATCTCCGCAACCAAATCGCTTCCATTAGACTTTTAACCCAACATCAGATTGTTGACCATGAACGGTGGTTTGACCAAGACATTATGGCGTTTAAGCAGGTTGGCGAAAAAATGCTGGCGATTCAGATGGGTGTGCGTAGAGGCGTTTTGCGTGGCAAAAATCAGTTCACCGTTGACCTGCAACCTCAGATCGAACAGGAATTTCTAAAAGCTTTCTACACAACCAACCAAATACCCCGCGAAATATTGCTAAATAAGCCTTGTTGGCAGGGCAATGAAGAGAAAAAAGCCCTAGAAGAGTTTCTTTCATCAAAAAGATGTGCGCCTGTTGCGTTGACGATTCCTAGGCGAGCGGATAAACTTGCGCTTGTGCAGCTGGCGGAGAAAAACCTGGAATCTACTTTGGAAGTTGATAGTGCATTGGTTGATTTGCAGACTGCGCTTGATTTTCCAGTGCTACCGCGTGTGATTGAGTGCTTTGATGTTTCCAACTTGGGGCAGGAGCATGTGGTTTCAGGCATGGTAACTTTTAAGGACGCGAAGCCTGACAAGAAAAACTATCGTAAATTCAAAATCAAAACTTTCATCGGGCAAGACGATTTCGCCGCCGTCAACGAAGTCGTCACAAGACGGTACAAACGTTTGGTAGAAGAAAAAAGCCAACTGCCCGATTTAGTGATGATTGATGGTGGATCAGGTCAAGTTAGCGCGGCAAAAGCGGCATTGCAAACGCTTGGACTGCATATTTCGCTTATCGGCTTGGCTAAGGAACATGAAGAAATTTATTTGCCCGACGAGTCTGCGCCAAGAAACTTTGACAAGAACAGCAGAATGATGCTTTTGCTAAGGAGAATCCGTGACGCAGCTCATGAGTTTTCGCTGAGTTACAACCTCAAGAGAAGACAGATGAAGATTAGGGAAGAATTCAAACAAGGCTAAGCACTGCATTCTGCGTTCCCTTAAAAAACACTCTTTTCTTTTCAAACTTCCAATTATGTTAATTAATAGCTTGAAATAGTTTATTTCGAATGGCGGGAGAAAAGCATTGCTTGACATGGTTACCTTGCTTCTGATGTCTATTGCTGTTGGCCTCATTGGTTCTCTTACTGGTCTGGGCGGCGCCAGCATTCTGACCCCTATCTTGGTTTTATTAGGTTTCCCCGTTAAGGAGGCAGTGGCGTGCGGAATGGTAGCTATAATCGCTACCTCCAGCGGTTCAGCTTCATCCTTTGTTAAAGACAGAATAACGAACATTAAAATCGCTATGTACCTTGAAATGTTCACGATCATCGGCGCCATCGTGGGAGCAACAATCACCGTGATAATTGCTCCAGTTTTCCTCTATTTCCTATTCGCAGGTTTCCTACTTACTTCTTTCATTAACTTTAGAAGCTCATTCAAAGAAGTTTATACTCCGCCAGAGAAACAAGACAAAATTTCCAAACGGCTAGGTCTTGAGGGAAGCTACTTTGACAAATCTAAAAATCAAGTAGTAAAATACAAAGCCACCAACTCTCTTCTGGGCGGATTAGGCATGTTTGTAGCTGGCATTGCCGCGGGGATGCTTGGAATAGGCGCAGGAGCCTTCAAAGTTATTGTTCACGAGAAAGTCCTGAAAATACCCTCAAAAGTCTCCAGCGCTTCAAGCAGCTTCATAATAGGCATGACTGCACTAGCTGGCGTGAGCGTTTACCTTTTTTCTGGTCTTTTGAACCTAACTTTGATGGCGCCAATGGCTGTTGGCACAACAATCGGCGCAGTAGTTGGGGGAAGACTGCTAAATAGAATCCGTGATAGAAACCTCCGAATACTCTTCCTTTTGATTGTTACGCTACTAATCATTCAAATGCTGTTCAAAGGAGTGATCTCGCTATGACTTCTCCTGGGTTAGGCAGCGGCGAATCAAAACTTGAAACCGTTGTAAGTTACATTCTAATAATAGGAGTGGTCGTCAGCGTATTGCTAGAAATTATTGGAATAAGTCTCTTTTATAGGACATACGGTAATGAGCAGGTTTCCCAAAGCAAAACTGTATTTATCAGTGGACAGAATTTTTTCGTTTTCATTTTTGACCAGATTCAACACTTTTTCGGGTCACAGAACGCTATCATGTTTATGACGCTGGGGTTGATAATACTGATTTTAACCCCCTACATTCGAGCAATTTCCTCCGTCGTCTATTTTGCATGGGAAAAGAACCGCAATTACGTGTTGATAACTCTCTTTGTGCTTATTGTGTTGACAGTAAGTTTGGTGCTGCATTAATCGAGCGGTTAGTACAAAACTGGCGGGCCCGACGGGAATTGAACCCGCGACCTACGGATTAAGAGTCCGCCGCTCTAGCCTGACTGAGCCACGGGCCCGCATGGCTTCGCTTTTGAAAAAGGTTTCATTGAATAATATAGAGCTTACGGTTTGTTGTTGCAGAGTGATGCAGTAAAAAATTAATAACATACCAGTCCTTTACCTTTCTAATGGAGCTGGTTTTTATGGCAAACCCTTTGGGCGAAGTTTTCATTCTCAAAACCACAGATAGAGCCACAGGCGTGCCTGCATTGCTCAAGAAGTTGGGCTTAGGCGATTATTCTGGGAAGCAAGTGGCTTTGAAGGCTAATTATAACAGTGCTGATTCGTTTCCAGCATCAACCCACCTTGACACTTTAAGATCAATCGTTGAAACACTAAAGGGTGCAGGTGCAAGCGGGATAACTTTGGCTGAACGTAGCGGTATGGGCGACACCGAGAAGGTTCTGGAGCAAATGGGCGTTTTAGCCCTGTCAAGGGAACTGGGGTTTAAGGCTGTTGTCTTAAGTAACGTGGGCAAAGAAGACTGGCTTAAAGTTGAACGAAAAGATACCCATTGGCTTAGAGGATTCTACATGGCAAAAGTATTCCACGACGCTGACAAAGTTGTCCAAACCTGCTGCCTAAAAACTCACAGGTTCGGCGGTCACTTCACGCTTTCGCTGAAGAATTCTGTTGGTTTAGTGGCAAAAAAAGTTCCTGGCGGAATGTACGATTACATGTGGGAACTGCATACTTCACCTTATCAGAGGCAAATGATTGCGGAAATAAACAACAATTACAACTTAGACTTTGTTTTAATGGACGGAATAAAAGCATTCACAACCGGGGGTCCTGACCGGGGCACGTTGGTTGAGCCGAACCTTTTGCTTGCAAGCCGGGACCGAGTGGCTATAGACGCAGTCGGAGTAGCAATTCTAAAAATGCATGGAGCTAAGGGCAAAGTTGGCGAAGCAGCCATATTTGAGCAGGACCAGCTCAAGCGGGCAGCAGAGCTGGGTTTCGGAGTAAAATCGGCCGCCGAGATACAGTTGACGTCATTAAATGATGAAAGCCGAGTTGACGCAGAGCTAATTGAGCAGGTTCTTAAAAAGCAGATTGTTACGAATTAACCCGCATAAGTATGTCTGGTTTGTCGCTTGCTACGCCATCCACACCTTTCTTAGCGTATTCTTCGACTTCTTCTGGGGTGTTTATTGTCCAAACTATCATTTTTAACCCGTTTTCGTGTGCTTTCTCAACGTTGGCGGTATGCGTGAATCTGTAGAGTGCAAGAAGATAGTTCGCCTTAAGTTCTAAAGCTGCTTTAATTGGGTTCTTATGCTTTGCATAAATCAAGCCAATCTCTATATCCTTGTCTAATTCTCTAACTTTCTTGAGCACATCTTCAAGAAAAGAAACAACAACCACACTTCTCTCCAAACCTTTCTCATGAACTATCGAAAGCACCTGTCTTTCAACGCCTGCTTCCTTAAGCTCGATAAACACCTTCACCTTCGTATCCAAAAAATCCAATGCTTCCTCCAAAGTCGGAATCTTTTCGCCGCCTTCAGTGGAAAAGCTTTTGATTTCTTTAAGCGTAAACTCACTAACTAAGCCCTTGCCGTTAGTTGTCCGTTTAACATCTGCATCGTGAATAACGACAAGTTGGTTATCTTTGGTCTTTCTCACGTCCAATTCAACTGCATCTACACCGATTTCTATTGCCTTCTTAAAACTCGCCAACGTATTTTCAGGCGCATAAGCTCTCGCGCCCCTATGACCAATACGCAACATAATAAATTGATTCTTCAACGAAGAATAATACTTTTTGTAAAGTTCTCACTCTTAACGTGTGTCCTATTTGGGGTAGTCTTTGCGAGCTCGTTAAGCTTTTAAAGAAGACAAAATATACAAAGAATTGCAAGCGAGCAAAATGAATAGGCGTCACTTATCTTTTATTGCTGTAAGCCTAATTGCAGTTATAGTGGCGTCCTCAATAGTAATTTATGAAGCAAGCGTCGTTAAATCAAGCGTTCATGTAGCTTGGCATCGTCCTATTGAAAATTTAGCGATTACTACTGGCTTAGCTGCTGATGACGGAAAAGTGTTTACTGTAGATGAAAGCGGAAACTTGGACTGTTATGACAGCCACAGCGGAGAATCTCTTTGGAACAGCAGCACAAATAGTAACTTTGATTCGACACCTATAATATCAGGAGGAAAACTTTACGTTGGCTCGGAGCTCGCTTCAGTTAGCTGCCTAGATGAGACATCTGGACAGTTCCAGTGGAGTTTCATAGGGTGGTTAGGTAACTCTTATTATATGAAAAGGGCTCCTGACAGCATCATTGTTGAGGATGGCAGCGTATTTGCAGTTACCGAAGATGGTGGTGTTAGTGTCCATAATGCAACTACAGGAGAGTCTCTGTGGCAAGCGGTTCCTTTGTATGAAACAGGAACTTATGGGAACATAAGTGATTTGAACAACACATGGTCGGTAAGCGGACGCCCGTTGGGAGGAAATCCTTTTGAGGGCAATTCTGTTTATGCATTGGGCGGCAACTGGTCAAGCCAATATATTTTTAAGATAAATACCGATGACGGCGCTATTCTTTGGCAAAGCAACATTAAAATTAACGTATCAAGCGGGATTCCGAATGTTATAGGAAGTTATCAAGGGCAAGTCATCATGCAGAACGGCAACCAAACCTACAGCTTAAATCAGACTTCAGGTGAGCCCCTCTGGAGCTACGATATTACCGCTTTAACATACCAGCCAACCATCTATAACAATTTGCTGCTTTTTGGAGCTTCCGACGGCAACTTTTACGCGGTTAATTTAACCAACGGTACGTTAGCGTGGAAAACCAAAGTTGATAGCCAAAACCTGTTTTCGCAGGTTACTCCCAATAATCCTATAGTGACGTCTCCAGTAATAATAGATAGTCAAAATCAAATGCTGTTCTGGAGTTTCGGTTTCGGGGTCGACAGTCAACGGCAGTTCAATGAAACTGTTTGCGGTCTGGACTTAGCTTCTGGTAATGTTGTATGGACAAGACAGATTCAGGACAATACACCCATTTATGGCCAAACAATCGGCTTGGTCCAAAATGAAGGCACAGTTTTTGTCACCGAAAAGAATACTCTTTGGTCCCTTAACGAATCAACAGGCAAATTGATGCAAAAGGAACATTTCGTACACTATGTTCTGCCACCAATAGTTCTAGGCAATGAAGCATTTGTAGCAATCGACTATAAGCTTACTGCCTATACATAGTCTTTGGGGCAAAAGTCCTTGTTTTCTTCGACGAGGGTCTCTTCGTCTTGAGCGTTAAGGTGATTTCACTCGAGTGTACTTGTGCCAGTTGCCAAAAACTGTTCAATTTATTTCTAAGACTGAGCAGCTTGAGCTAATCGCGAGCGCTACACAGTAACAATTTTTTATGCTGTTTTGTCCAGTGTTTTTAGCATGCTTCCTGATCGGTAGCCTTCCAAATCAACCGTTACATACTTGAATCCTAATTTTTTCAAATCCTCAGCCACCTTATCCAAAACATCGACGCTGCAAAAGAGCGTTCTTTCAGTTTTTCCAACTTCTATTCTTGCTAACCCGTTATGGTCTCTAACTCGGATTTGCTTAACCCCAGTTATCGCCTTTACGGCTTGCTCTGCCTTGTCGATTCTACTTAACTTTTCAGCTGTAATTCTCTCATTAAATGGTATCCTTGAAGCCAAACATGCTAATGCAGGCTTGTCATGAACGCTAAGCCCCATTGTTTTGGCTACTTGGCGAATCTCGTCCTTACTAAACTTGTTAATCATCCATGGACTATACACGCTTTTTACTTCCTGGACGGCTTTGAATCCTGGTCTGTGATCGTTTAAATC
>Ga0187848_10001132_pt1 | contig 23110 bp, 24 predicted proteins | sample June2016WEW_4_40_FD_132424 | JGI IMG/M metagenome (GOLD analysis project Ga0187848, IMG submission 132424) | Peatland microbial communities from SPRUCE experiment site at the Marcell Experimental Forest, Minnesota, USA - June2016WEW_4_40 | ecosystem: Environmental > Terrestrial > Soil >... | reverse complement strand
TCACGAATGAAATCGTTTTGAGCTGCTTTCCTTGCAAGTATATGAAAACTAGCTGGTTCTCGAAGCTGAGAAAAATTTAACGGGACAGGTGTGGGACAGACGATCGTTTTTTGTCGTCTGTCGTGCGGTTGGCCTGGCGAGCGCCTGACATACCACGGGAAACGATGGTCTGTCCCACTTCTGACGGCTCAACCTAAACTCCACGAGATCAGGAGTTCGAATACTCAGCGCGCGTCGGGAACGCGTTCAATCGTCATCAAAGTGAAGGTTCCAGGCAGCACCTCCGGTCTGGTCCTGGGGGGCGCGCCCGCCGGCACCGGCGCAAACTTCGCGGAAACAATGAAAACGCGATGATTGGTGGGGTCGAGCCCCATATTCCGGGACCCCTGCGGCGTCTGAACATTCTCGATGACGCGGTAGTGATCCGGATCGTCCTCATGAATCACGGTGAGCGCGCCGTCCGCGTTTGAGGCAAACGCATCGGCCGCGGCCGGATCGAACCCCGCGCCGTCGACGCCGGCGCCAATTGGGAGCGTGGCGACCACCTTGCCCGCTTGATAATCGGAAACCGCCATCACGCCGCTACGGCATCCGCTGAACAGCCGGTGGTGGGCAATGTCGATCGCCATGGAGACCGGCTGCTTGCATGGAGCGGTGGACCAGCGCCGGGCCACCGTGGCATGGTTTGCGTCGATCTCCACTACCTCGCCAATGTCGGTGAGATTTGCATACACCTTGCCATCTCCCGCAGACACTCCGTATTCGGGTTTGCCGCCGAGCGCGATATTCGCGATCGAGGTCCCCTGCCGCGGGTCGATCACCGTCGAGGAATGCGCATCGCCATTCAAGGTGAAGACCCGTTTCGACGCGCTGTCGTACAGGATGGCGTCGGCATCCTCGGCGGCCGGTATCCGGCCGAGCGCTTTGAAGGTCTTCAGGTCGAACATCACTACGGACTGGTCGTTCCCCGAAGTCGCGAATCCATGTCCCGTGTCCGCCGCCACGGCCGTTCCGTGCGCGCCGTTGATGCCCGTGACTTCGCCCAGCACTTTCCCCGTGTCTTCATCGACGACCATCAGACGATTCTGCCTTGCGATGAATAAGCGGTGGTTGGGCGGATCCGGCACGACGTAGTCCCATCGCCCATCGCCGCCCAGCGTGTACGTGTGGGTCACGCGATAAGGCGAGGACGGCTGCGCCAAGAGCGACGACACGGTTGCCAGAATTAGCGGAACTGCGATCTTACACATAAGTGGCTCCTTTCTGCCTGAATCATCATTAGTCCCACGTCTTCGACTTCGGCCACAAGTCCGCGAGCGGCCGCTTAATGCCCTGGCAGTAATAAACGTCGAAATGATTGTACGGCATGGAATACGGATGCTCCACGCGGGCTACTTTCTCGACGCTGGTGAAAAGCTGCTCCAGCCGCGCGCGCCGGTCGCCCATCACAATCATGCTATCGCCGGAATATCCGCGAGGACCCCACAGAAAATAACTCTGATGGCCGCTAATAGCCGGAGGCAGGCCGTAGCGCGGTCCGAACAGATCGATGGCGCCGGCCTGTCCATAGGTCTGCGCGAAAATAGCCGTCCTATGCCTGACGTCCGCCGGCAGAGCGTTGTAGACGCGGACCACCGTCGCCACCATCTCCGGCCACCCGAATTGATCGGCGAAGATTTGCGGCAGCGGTCCTAGCTTGTGGTTTTCAATCCTCGGCTGCCCGATGCCAACCGCTCGCGTATAGCGAATATACGTTTCCGGCGGCAAAACCGGAATCGCCAGCGGCGCCAGCAGCCCTCCCGCGGCCAGCAGCAGCGCCGGATACGCCGTCCTGACCCACGCCCAGCCTGGCCGCGCCAGCCACGTCTCCCAAGCCACTCCACCCGCCGCGAACAGCAGCGGGAAAGCCGGCCACAGATAATAGACCCGCGGGCTCAGCGCCACAATCACGACCGCCGTGAACAACCAGGCCCAACCCAGCGCCCGAAATCGCCTGCCAGGCTTCGCGAAGAAATAAAACCACAGCCCCGCCAGCCACACCGGCAGCGAAAGCGGCAGCATCATAAGCGCTTCCTGGGCGAAGAAAACCGGCGGTCCCAGCGCCACGTCGCGCCCGCCGCGCCGGATATTGGCCTCGATCTCCAAAAACGGAAAATGGTGGCCGATATTCCAGACCAGGTTCGGCAGAAAAATCAACGCCGCAATCGCGCCGCCCACCCACAACCACCGCGTAGCCAATATCCGCCGCTCCCCAGTTACCAGCAACCCCAGCACTATGCCCGCGCCGAACATCGCCATCGAGTGCTTGTTTTCGAGCCCGATCCCGGCCAGCACGCCGAACCAGATCCACAGCGTGGGCCGGCCGCTCTTCAGCATGCGCACCGCGCACCAGGCGCACCCCATCCAGAACAGCGGTTCGAAGGCATTCATGGTGAACAGATTGTTCATGGCGAGAAAGCCCGGGGCCACCACCACCGCCAGAGCCGCCAGAAACTGCGCGAAAGCCCCACCGCCCAAGTCCCGTGCCAGCATCGCCGTGAGCACCACCAGCGCGGCTCCGGCCAGCGCGGGAAGCAGACGAATGGCCGGCAGCGAATCGCCGAGCACGTGCCGCACCAGCCACGCTACCGCCGCAATCAGCGGCGGCTGATCCACGTAGCCCCAAGCCAAATGACGGCTGCACGCCAGGTAGTACAGCTCGTCCACGAAATATCCGTAGTAGCGGCCGGTATATAAGTGGATAGCCAGTTTGAGCAACGCCAGTGCGGCGACCGGCAAGGTTGCGAAGCGCGGGTCCCGGTCCATCTGGATCGTTACCGCGCCGCTCATGGTCTCTTCTCCAACAAAGGCGTCACAGTCTTTCGCACGGTTTTCGCCACCAGCCGCGCTCCAAGCGCGTTGGGATGCAAGCCGTCCGGCTGCATCAGGTCGCTATGCCCGGCTACTCCTTCGAGCAGGAACGGAATCAGTGGCGTCTTATATTTTGCGGCAAGGCGAGGGAAGACAGCGTCGAACTTGTCCAAATACACCTGTCCGTAATTGGGCGGCAGCGTGATGCCGGCCAGCACCACGCGCGCGCCGGCGCTCTGGAGCGCTTCGATCGTATGCGCCAGGTTGCGTTCGGTGATACCCACCGGCTGGCCGCGCAACCCGTCGTTGGCGCCGAACTCTAGCACCACGAGGCGCGGCTTCTCCGCCAGCGCCTGGCCGGCGCGTGCCAGCCCATCCTGCGTAGTATCGCCGCTCACCCCCAGGTTTACCACTCGATAGGCATAGCCCTCCCGGTCCAACTCCCGCTGTAACAGGTCCGGATAGCTCTGGCCGGGGTCGAGCCCGAAACCGGCGGTAAGACTATCGCCGAAACAAACGATGGCAGGGCGGTTGTCCGGCGCCGCGGATGTGGCAGCCGCGGGCCGCGGCTCGAAGGCTTGCTTAGCCGCCGGCGGTGAAGCGCTCTTCTGCCCGCAACCACTCGCGAGGAGCAGCAGCAGGGCCATCGTGAGGGACAATCCGGCACAGGGAATACTGCCGGCTGCCTCGGAAGCTGTCCTTCTCCGCAATGCCATAATAAAGGTTTGATCCAGGTTACCGCGCTCTCGAAGTCCATCGACACCGGCAGCCATCGCGTCGAAATCCTCAAGGGTATCGATCTGGACATTGCGCGCGGCGAATCGGTAGCCGTCATGGGGCCCTCCGGCAGCGGCAAAAGCACGCTCCTAGGATTGCTCGCGGGTCTCGATTCGCCCACCGCCGGCCGCATCGTGCTCGATGGGGAAGACATTACCGAACTCGACGAGGACCGCATGGCCGTTCTGCGCGGGCGAAAGATCGGCTTCGTGTTTCAGTCGTACCACTTGATTCCCACCTTGACCGCGGAAGAGAACGTGCGGTTGCCCATGGACCTGGCCGGCGGCGTTGCCGGCGCTCGCGCTCGCGCCCGTGAACTGCTCGACCGTGTGGGCCTGGCCGGTCGCTTCGACCACTATCCCGTGCAGCTTTCCGGCGGTGAGCAGCAACGCGTGGCCTTGGCGCGCGCCTTCGCCCTGAGGCCGCCCATCCTGCTGGCCGATGAACCCACCGGCAATCTCGATTCGGCTACCGGGCAGGTTGTGCTCGATCTGCTCTGCCGTCTGAATCGCGAAGAGGGCGCCACCATGGTGCTGGTCACCCACGAACAGCCTCTGGCCGCTAGTATGGGCCGCATCGTCACCCTGCGCGACGGCCGCATTGTATGAGAACTCGTGTCGAAGCGCGTCTATTTGGTCTTTGGCTGCGACGATTCTCCAAGGTGAGTGGGGCAGCCAATTCTGGCTGCAGCCGCCTTTTAGGCGGCCAGCTTCAGGCGGTGCTCACGCTCGTTTTGGGTTGCGGATCCGCTGCCCCGTGGGGCAGACCATCGTTGTGTGTGGTCTGCCCTGAGCCGTCCAACAGCCAAACATAGTGAGCTGACATGGGCCTGAGCTTCTCCGCCGCCCTCCGCATCGCTCTGGCCGAGCTCCGCGCCGCCCGCGGCCGCTTCCTGTTCGTGGTGCTGGCCGTTTCCATCGGCGTAGGCGCCCTCACCGGCGTTCGCGGCTTCAGCCTGGCTTTCCGCCACATGCTGCTCGGCCAAGCCCGCACTCTGATGGCCGGCGACATGACCTTACGCGTTTTCGGTTTGCCCTCGCCCGAACAGGACGCCGTTCTCCGCTCGCTCGATTTCCGCGGCGTGAAGCGCACCCTCATCACCGAGACCGTTACCATGGCTTCCACCGGCGCGGCCGCCGATCCGGTCCTGGTCTCGCTCAAAGCCGTCGACCCCGCCGTCTATCCCTTCTACGGCGACGTCGTGCTCGATCCGCCGCAGCCTCTTTCGCGCGCTCTCACCCGCGACACCGTGGCCGTCTCCGACGATCTGCTGCTGCGCCTGGGCGCTCATCGCGGCGACCTCGTGCGCGTCGGCGGACAGGACTTCCTCATCGCCGCCACGCTGGTTTCCGAACCCGACCGCATGACCGGCACTCTCAACGTCGGCCCGCGCCTCATGATGACCCGCCAGGGTCTCGACCGCACCGGCCTGATCAGCCTCGGCAGCCGCGCTTCCGAGCGCTATCTTTTGCGCCTCCCTTCCACCGGCTCGCCCGACGTGACCCAGGTGCGCGCCATCCTCAAACGTAATTTTCCCGAAACTACCATCGCCGATTACCGCGAGACCCACCCCATCATCACTCGCGGTCTCGACCGCGCCACAACTTTCCTCAGCCTGATCGGCCTGATCGCTCTTATCCTCGGCGCCATGGGCGTCGCCAGCGCCATCGACGGCCACATCGAGCAGGAGCTCGATTCCATCGCCATCATGAAATCCATCGGCGCGCGCTCCTCCCAGGTCATTCGCATCTATGCCACCCAAACCCTGCTGCTGGGGCTGGCCGGTGGCGTTCTGGGCGCGCTCGAAGGCATCGGCGTGGCGGCCGCATTCCCGGGCATGCTGGCCCGCTATTTCCACATCGGCCTGACTGCCTCCTGGAACCCTTGGCCTGCAGCGCAAGGCATCGCCATCGCTTGCCTGATGACGCTGCTGTTCACCGTCCCACCGCTGCTCAGCATTCGCGATATCCGCCCGGCTCTGGTCTTCCGCAGGAACGTGACCGCGCGTCCGCCCTCCCGTGGCCGCGCCGTCTGGATTGCCCGCGTCCTCATTCTGCTCGGCACTGGTGCGGTAGCCGGCACGCTCGCCCAAGGCGGCTGGCGGGACGTCGTGCGCACTGCCGGGTTTTTCTCGATTGCCCTGGCGCTGGCTTTGGCGGTTCTGGCAGCCGCGGCATGGTTGCTGCTGCGCGGCCTCAAGCGCCTCGAACGCGGCCTCGCCTCCGTTTTGCCTTCCACTGTGCGTCACGGCGTGGCCAATCTGTACCGGCCCGGCAACCAGGCGAGAACCGCCGTCATGGCTCTGGGCGTGGGCGTCATGTTCACCTTGGCCGTGTGGCTGATCGAGGATGCCCTGGTGCGCCAGATTCATAGCTCTGCCCCTCCTGGCGCCGCCAATGTTTTTCTGCTAGACATCCCGCAAGATCGGCGCCAGGCTGTCGCCGACCTGGTCGCCGCGCAATCCGGCGTCGCCGCCCTCCCCGAGATCGCTTCTTCGGTGGCAGCCCACATCGTCGCCATCGATGGCGTGCCTATCGAAAAGCGTCCTTTGCGCAATTTCGACCGGCGATTCCTGCGCACCCGCTCCGTTACCGAGGCCGCCCAGAAGCCACCGGACACGGACGTGCTGGAAGGCGGATGGTGGAATTCGAATGGGTCTCCTTCGCCTCAGGTCTGCGCCAGCGAGGAGACCGCGCGCATTCTCCATCTCCATCCCGGCTCAGTCGTGGATTGGGATATCTGGCGCCACGCCGTGCGCACTACCGTGGCCTGCGTCGAGCGCACCGAGTCGCTGCGCATGATCGCGCGCTTCGAGTTTCTTTTCAGCCCCGGAACCCTGGCCGGAATGCCCGCCGTGCTCTACGGCTCGGCCCGCGTGCGGCCTGCCGACGTTCCCGCCCTGCAGCGCGTCATGTTCCGCCGCTTCCCCACGGTGACCGTGGTCAATGTTGCCGACGTGATGCAAATCGTGGAAGACGTGGTGAATCGAATCGCCCTGGCGATTCGTTTCATCTCCGCTTTCACCGTACTGGCCGGAATCGCCATGGTGGCATCGAGCGTCGCCGGCACGCGCTTCCGGCGCATGCGCGAAGTGGTGGTCTTGAAAACCCTGGGCGCAACCCGCGGCCGCATCGCGCAAATCTTTTCGGTGGAGTTCTTCACCCTGGGCGCGGTGGCCGGCCTGATGGGCAGCCTGCTGGCCGCCGCGTTCGCCGCCTTTGCCCTGCGGCGCATGCTCGATATCGAATTCCACTTCGACTGGAGAGCCACCCTCGTCGCAACCGCCGCCGCAGCGACTGTCGCCGTAGCCGCCGGCTGGATCGCCAGCTTCCGCGTACTAGGCCGAAAACCGCTGGAAGTTTTGCGCGACGAGTAGAGCCGGCGGTAACTGGCTGGGCCGGCTTCGCTCGAATTACGCAAATGGGTGAAGCCTGGCAGCAGAATGAGCTCTCTCACGAAGGCACTCTCTTCACCGTCAGTACCAATGTTACGAAAGCGTTCTAAGATCCGTCATGGTCGGTAACTTCTTCCCCCCGAAACCTTTAGTGCTTACAGAACGCTGAGTACCCCTTACGTACCGGCATTACTGTGCCCGCAAATCGCCGTTCCCCATAATTGAGAATCGTGGAGCGGTAAACACATTCGCCCACGAAAGAAGACAACGGTATCAACTATGGAACGGATGCAAGCAACGAGGCCTGATCTAATCGGGGGAGACCGCCGCGCTGACAAACGCTATGAGATCCACCTGGATCTCCGGTGGAAGCTGGTCCGGCGGCGGCGCGTCCTCGAAACGGGTTCCGGACACACGGTCGATCTGTCCAGCGGCGGCATCTTGTTTGAAGCCGGACGGCAATTGCCGGTCGGCTTCCATCTCGAGATTTCGATTTCGTGGCCCATCATGCTGCACAGTGTCTCGCCCCTCCAGTTGGTCGTAAAGGCGAAGATCGTGCGCTCCGAAGACGGCCGCACGGCAGTCCGCATCCTGCAGCACGAATTTCGGACCGCCGGTCAGGCCGCCGAACCGCGCTCGCGGACCGCGACCGGATCGCCGCTGCGCTTGGTTCCCGGCTTCGATCGCACTACGCGCCTGGCTAAAATCCAGTGAGACGCCGTAAGCGCCGGTGCGCCGCGGTCAGCGCACCCGCCGGCCTGCGGTTTCCACAGGCACAACGGGCTGGGCGGGGGTAACCTCGGCGGTCTCGCCGGCCTCGGGGGTCTCCGGCGGTTTGGGTGGACGCCGGTCCAACCGGCGAGCGATGAACTCCTCTCGGGCTTTCCGGTATTTCGGCGTTCCGGGCTTTCCTTCCACTTCCGCCCACTCTTCCGGCGTGATTTCCTGAATGGCGGGCAGACTCTTTTCCAAATATGCGCGTAAGCGCTCCTGCACCGGCTTCAAGTTGGAGCGGTAGAGCAGGTGCAGAATCGCGTCGGCGGGCGCCGGGCTTACGATGCGATATACCTGGGACGGCTTACGAACGCCGGCGGAACGTAACGCGGCTTCGAGCTTCTTGACGCGGGCGTCCAGCTTGCTCCAGACCTCCACTTCGGATTTCGTGAGCGCGCAGCATTTAGTCAGGCTCTGCCGTTCTTTGGGCGAAAGCTCTTCGCCCAAGACGCACAAGAAGGGCCCGAAGCGGTAAGCGCGGGAAGGTATCGTCTCCGAGGGTATATCTTCGGGCAGAAGGCTGGCGCACTTTTCCCAGCGCGCCAGTCCATCCAGGTTCAGCTTGGGCCCGGCCAGAGCGGGGCAGAACAGCGTACTCAGGCCGGCGGCTTCCAACTCGCGCAGGATTTCCGACGGGCTGTCTTCGGTTGCAATGCGCCGCAGTTCGTCACCCAGAGCGCGCGGCGGAATCGACTTTTCCACCTCGGCGTCGCGCGCGTTGGCGATCTGCATTTTGGTGCGCTCTTCAATCGTAAAGCCCAACCGCACCTTGAAACGCATCAGGCGCAGCAGGCGCGACGGGTCGTCGTAAAAGCCATAGGTGCTGGCGGCGCGCAATTCGCGGTGCCCCAGGTCGGCCAAGCCGTTCAAAGGGTCCAGCAGCAAGCCCCGCGAAGCGCGGTTGAGCGACAGCGCGATGGCATTGCAGGTGAAATCGCGGCCGCGCAGATCCTCCTGAATGGTAGCCGCCGATACCTGCGGGCGGGCTCCGGGCCGGGCCGCCCGCTCCACCTTTGCGCTGGCCACTTGAGCGGTTACACCGCCCGCAAATACCAGCTCGGCGGACTTGCGGAGCTCGTCGGCGGCGACCAGCGTCGCGCCTTTCTCCTCCGCGATCGCCCGGGCTAGTTTCAACCCGTTTCCTTCCACGACAAAATCCAAGTCGCGGATGCGAAAGCCGGCCAGCATGTCGCGCATCGCGCCACCGCTCAGGAACAGGCTGACGTTAGCCTGGCTGGCCGCTGTCTGGACTTCCGCTACCACCCGGTTCTGTTCCGGACTCAGGTGGCTTTCCAGCATGTATGTGTAGTCGCTCATCGCAAGCGTCTTCTCCGATTCCCCATCGCCCGCTTCGCTGGACCAATGGAGCGGGGCTATTGCGCTTCCCGAGCGCCGGCCGCCCCGCCAGGGGCATCAGGCCCGGGGATGATGCCGGTCCACCGTTTCCCGCAGTCTCGACCGCATGACGTGGGTATAAATTTGGGTGGTCGAGATGTCGGCATGGCCCAGCATGACCTGCACGCTGCGCAGATCCGCACCCCCTTCCAATAAATGCGTGGCAAAACTATGGCGCAGAACGTGGGGGCTGAGACCGTGAAAAATGCCGGCCTGCTTTCCGTACCTCGCCAGCAGGATCCAGAATGCCTGGCGGGTCATCGGCCCTCCCCGCGCGGTGACGAACAAATAACGGCTCGATCGCCCCTTGAGCAGCGCCCCGCGCGCCGTGGCCAGATAGCGATCCACCGCCTGAATGGCGCAGTCGCCGATCGGGACCAGCCGCTGCTTGTTCCCCTTGCCCGTGGTTCGCAAATATCCCAGGCTGGTATCCAGGTCGCTCACCCGCAGCCGGCAAAGCTCGGAAACCCGCAAACCGGTGGCGTATAGCACCTGGAGCATGGCGCGGTCCCGCAGGCCGGTGGGCCGGGCTTCGGAGGGCGCCTCCAGCAAACGCTCTATATCGCTCAAATTTAAGAATTTAGGTATATGATGCCAGGTCTTGGGACTGCCCAAGTGTTCGGTCGGGTCGTGGCTTAAAATGCCCTCCCGCAGCAGGAAGCCGTAGCAGTTTCGAAGCGTAGTGACGTGCCGGGCAATGGAACGCGTACTCAGCCCGGATCGATGCAGATGGTCCAGATAGCTCCTTAGGCCGTCTTCCAGGGGGATTCCCGCGGATTCCCCAAAGAATTCAGTAAATCTCTTAAGATCAGTAGTATAAGCGCTAATAGAATTGTCCGCAAGCCCGCGTTCCACGCGGCAGTAGGTGAGAAATGCGGCTGCTTGCCTACCCAAATCCGTGATTCCACCCGTCTTCACCACTTCGGGCATCGTGCCAATGATACAATAAGCGCCGAAATGTTTGAAACATAGTTGTGTCAAAAGAGGATAGTGTTGCCGGCTTCTACCACCAAGCGAGCCATCGTGGAACGGTTTGACCGGGAGAGCCTCCCGGGGTACATCAACCCGCTTACCTTTCAACAGCCGGCCGGGGTGGAGTTGCTCACCGAACAAGGTCTGGCGATGATGATTCCCTATTCGGAAGTGCGGATGGTGGCTTTCGTGCGCGATTTTCACCCGCCATCGGAGCCATGGCGCCCCGTTTTCCGCAATCGGCCGAAAATGGAAGGCCTGTGGGTGAGCCTGGAGTTGCGGGACGGCGATCGGCTCGAAGGAGTTCTTCCAAACAACCTCCTCCAAATTGAATCGCAAGGATTTACCATTATTCCGCCGGATCCGTTCGGGCACCGGCAGCGCTTGTTCGTCCCGCGCCTGGCCCTAAAGAAAGTCGAGGTGCTAGGCGTGGTGGGCAGTTCCGTCCAAAAGCGCAAGGCGAAGCCGGCGCCCGCCGAGCAGATCGGCCTGTTCGACGACGGCCGGCCCGGCGAGAGTTAACAGCCCGTAGTGAGAAATCGGGGGCTGTCCCCACTTTTGCCACGGGCTGTTAGTATGGGGGGTGTGAGATAAACTGCGTAACCGTTAAGGACCAAGCTTCGCCCCTTCATAGCGGTATACTGGCATTTCATACAAATCAGTCTCAAGTTTGGAGGTTGCATGAAAATCCGAAACCTGGCGATGGCTACGGCCGGGCTTCTATATCTCAGTGCGGCGGCATTCGCCCAGATTACGGCGATCGAAGGAGTGGTAAAAGGTGCCGACGGCGCTCCCGTGAAGGACGCGCTCATTCAGATCGACCGCACCGACATTAAGGGTCATTACAAGGTTAAGACCGACAAGAAAGGGCACTACATCTATAACGGCCTGCCCATGGGAACGTACGACATTGCCTGCCTGATCGACGGCAAACAAGCGGATCAGGTTAAGGGCGTGCGCACGTCGCCCGGCGATCCGCAGCCGGTCAACTTCGACCTCAGGCAGGCGGCGGCGGCCGCCTCGGCCAAGCAGGCCGCGATGCAGCAGGCCGTGGCATCGGGCCAGATATCCAAGGATCTGGAGCGCGGGTTGACAGCGGAGCAGAAAAAGCAGCTCGAGGAGTCGATGAAGAAGCAGGAAGCGGCGATGAAGAAGAACGCCGCCCTGAACCAAGCCTTCGGCGACGGCAAGACCGCTCTCGACAATAAGCAATACGACGTGGCGGTCGACAACCTGACCAAGGCATCGGAAATCGACCCCAACCAGTTGGCCGTGTGGAGCAACCTGGCCGAGGCTTATAAAGGCCTGGCCTCAACCAAGACGGGTCCGGACGCCGATGCCGCCATGCAGAAGTGCCTGGATGCCTATGCCAAAGCCCTTGCCGTTAAGCCGGACGATGCGGGCATCCACAACAACTACGCGCTGGCTTTGGCCAAGGCAAAGAAGTTCCCCGAAGCCCAGGCGGAACTGGAAAACGCCGCCAAGCTCGACCCGCCCCAAGCCGGTAAATATTACTACAACTTGGGCGCTTTGGAAGTGAACGGCGGGCAGAGCGACGCCGCGCTGGAAGCTTTCAAGAAAGCCATCGAGTGCACTCCGCCATACCTGGATGCGTACTATCAATACGGTGTGCTTCTGGTAGCCCAAGCCAAAATTGTCGATGGCAAAATTACGCCGGTACCCGGCACGGCGGAAGCGTTTCAGAAGTACCTGGAGTTGGCCCCCACCGGCCAGTGGGCTCAGTCGGCGAAAGATATGCTGGCCACTCTGGGGTCGAGCATCTCAACCGGCTATCAGAACCCCAGCGCGCCGAAGAAAAAGAAGTAGCGGCAGTTTCCGGGGGCGGGAGACGGAGTTTCCCGCCCCTGTTTGTCCCGTAGCATGATCCGCGAATTTTTCATCGAGTTCGTTTTTCCCTGCCTGTTGTTTCTTTTCGTCAGGTCGATCTTCCGAAATCTGTTCGCCAGCGTGCGCGCCAATGCGCGCCGGCAAACGCCCATGGGCCCGCCTCCGATTCAATCGGGAGGGGAGCTCAAACGCGACCCGGTTTGCGGCACCTATGTTTCACCCGCGGCCAGCGTCCAACGCATGATCGCCGGCCAGACCGTGCATTTCTGCTCCGAACAGTGCAGCAAACAATACGCCGTGCGGTGACGGCGGCGCTCTTAGATTTCGTTCTCCCGCTTCGGCGGCGCCAGCATAGTGGCGAAAGGCGATGAATGAATGCGAAGGAGTTCCAGCGCGTCGTCGCCCTCTTTTGAACTCCAAGCTTTGGCGGTATCCGACGCTTGTGTGCGAATCTCCTTAATTTGCCCGTCCGTCAGAATGCCCGCGGCCCTCAAAGCGCTCTCCACGGCATTGATCTCAAGCCGCTGGGCAAGAAGAATCGTCAGCAGTTCTCTCCATTCGCTAGTCTCGCCATCATGCATTCCGTCTTCCCTCGTCACGTTCATCATACGCCAGGAACTTGTATCTCCTGACTTCTGACTCCTCCCTCACAACGGCACCAACCCCCTGCGCAGTCCGATGCCGACAGCTTCGGCGCGCGAAGTGGCGCCCAATTTGGCCAGGATCGACGCCACGTGGAACTTCACCGTGTTTTCGGAAATGGCCAGCTTCCAGGCGATCTCCTTATTGGCGTCGCCATCGGCCATCATGCGGAGCACTTCCCGTTCGCGGGCGGTCAGAGCGAGGACTTCGGCATGGTTTCCAGACGGAGCGGGCGGGGCGGCGGATACCGCGAGCAAGGGCTCGAGCTCGCGCGGATCCATCACCGCCAGGCCGGCGGCTACGGCTTCCATCGAGGCCACGATTTCCTGTGCGGAGGCGCCCGGGCCAAGCACGGCTCGCACTCCGGCAGCGAAAGCTTCGTGCGTGAGCGGCGGCGCCGGTTCCCCACTCGCGAGCAGCACCACCGGCGCCTCCAGGCCCGATCCAATCAGGGCGTCGAATCCGGCGGCGGCTAGCAGCACCACGTCGGCGCGCACCGCTTCGGCGCCGCCAAGATCGGGGAACGCGCCGGCGATCTCGAACTCCGGATGGTTGCCCACCAGCGTTTCGAGCCCAGCCCGCACCACCGGCGACGGCGCGGCAATCAACACGCGCGTCAAGCCGCCTCCGCGCGCACCGCTAACCGCACGTGAGTCTCGCGAATCGGCAATCGGCCGCTAGCGCTGCCGCCGCGCAGAAAACGCAGTGCCACCACCCCTGCTCCCGAATCGAGCGCGGCGCTCAGTTCCTGGTAAGTCATGAGCAGCACGTCGCCCTGTTTCAAGCCGGCCAGAGCGGCCGGGCCATCGCCGTCGATTTCGAGGATCAGCAGGCCGAGCGGCGCCGGGTTCAGCGTCACTCCCAGCATCGGGCGCGTGCCGCGGCCGAGGAAATCGGCAACGTCGTTCGACGGCACCGCCAAACCGAGCCCGTTGTAGACGGCCGTATTCACGCCGATCACCAGGCCCTCGGCGTTGGCCAGAGGGCCTCCGGAGTTGCCCGGCGCCAGGCGCACGTCGGCGCGAACCCAATGGTGCGGGCCCATCCCCGCCACCGGGCCGAGCGAGTGAATCACGCCGGTCGAGAGCGCTCCGGCGAAACCGAGCGGGCTGCCGATCGCCATCGCCAGCTCGCCCGGGCGCAGCGCCGCGGAATCCGCCGCGCCTGCCGGTTCGAGCGAATCGGCCGCGATCGCAATCGCCGCCAGATCCCGGAACGGGTCGCGCCTGGTCACGCGCCCGGAGACGCGCCGTCCGTCCCAGAGAACCACGTCCACGCGGTCGCTCCGCGCCACGTGAGAATTGGTGACGATGGAGCCGCCGCTATTCCAGACAATGCCGGAGCCGTGGCCTTGTGTTCGGCCACGTTGTCCCGGATAGATTTCCACGGTGGAGCGCCGCAAGCGTTCCGCAATCGCACCGAATCCCCACATGGTCAGCTCCTCCGGGGTTTTTCGCCGACCGCAACGGCAATCTGGCGCGCTTCACCGCCCCGCACCAGGCCAACCGCAACGCTCTGCCCCACGCCGTAGCCTTCGAGCAGCGCCTGGACATCCTCGGTATCGGCCACGGGTTTGCCGCCGAGAGAAACCAGCACGTCCCCCACCAATACGCCGGCCGTGGCTGCCGGGCCATGCGGCTCCAGCGACAAAACAATCAGGCCTTTTTGATGATCGGGTAACTCGACCGGTTGCAAGCCCACCCCCAGGAAGCCGCGCGCCACGCGGCCGCGGGAGAGAATCGCATCCACCACGCTATCGATCGTCGCGGCCGGAATGGCCACGCCGGCAATGCGCGAAAGCGCCGGAGTGGCGATGCCCAACGCCTCCCCCTGTACGTTGAGCACGAGCGCGCCCGACGAGCCGGGATAGAGGGTCAGGTCCAGCCGGATGTAGCCGTCCAATCGTCCGCCGCGCCAAGTACGCCACGGTCCGCTCACCGCGCTGATAATTCCCAGCGTGGCGTTGACCCCGGAATCCTCAGCCCGGCCGATAGCCAGGGCCAGGTTGCCCGGAACGGCTGCGGACTGCGCCACGGTAACGGCCGGCGCCTGGGAATCCACCTTCAACACGGCCAGATCCGTGCCGCCATCGCTGCCAGCCAGGGTAGCCGGCACGGTAGAGCCGTCCGGCAAAGTGACCGTGATATCGTCCTCGCGCCGAATGCTGTGCTCGGCAGTCACCAGCACGCCCGGCCGCCAAAACACGCCGCTCGAAGAAAACCGCGGCCGCGCATGCACCGCCGCCACCGATTGCCCCGCCTTCGCCACCACCGCCGCGAGCTCGCTCGAAAGAGCCGTCAATTCGTTTGCCATGAGAACCGCGTACCTTCAGTATGCGGATGGGGCCACGCGCGGCACATCGGCAATTCGGCCAGGGGAGTGCCTGCCCGAACCGGTAGGGGAAGGTGGCAGGCAAGGTGGCACCGGCTTTAGCCGGTGAAGCACAGGCAAGAGCTATCGCCCACCGGCTAAAGCCGGTGCCACCTTCCCCACGCGTTACAATCTCCTTAAAGATGCCATTTCCGATTCACCGTCCTCGCCGGCTGCGGGCCAACGAGCGCCTGCGCAGCCTGGTGCGGGAAACCCAAATCAATCCGGCCCAATTCATCCTCCCTTTATTTGCCTGTCCAGGCGAGGGCGTGCGGCGCGAGATCGGCGCCATGCCCGGCAATTACCAGTTGTCGGTGGATGAAATCGTCAAAGAGTGCGCCGAGCTGAAAGCGCTCGGCATCGGCGGCACGATTCTGTTCGGCTTGCCGGAATCGAAAGACGAGCAGGCCTCTGGCGCCTACGCCGACGATGGCATCGTGCAACGCGCCATCCGCGCCATCCGCCGCGAGGTGCGCGGCCTGCTGGTGGTGACCGACGTTTGCAACTGCGAGTACACCAGCCACGGCCATTGCGGCTATATCCGGCCGGACGACAAGCATGGCGACGTGGATAACGACGTTACCCTCGATTGGCTGGCCAAAACCTCGGTCTCGCACGCCCGCGCCGGCGCCGACATGGTAGCTCCTTCCGACATGATGGATGGGCGGGTTGCCGCCATTCGCCGCGCGCTCGATGCCGCCGGCTTTCCGCAAATTCCCATCATGAGCTATGCCGCCAAGTTCGCCTCGGTATTCTACGGCCCCTTCCGCGAAGCCGCCGAATCCACGCCCCAGTTTGGCGACCGGCGCAGCTATCAAATGGACCCGGCCAATGGCCGCGAGGCCATGCACGAAATCTCGCTCGATCTCGAAGAAGGCGCCGACATTATTATGGTGAAGCCGGCCATGCCCTACCTCGATTTGATCGCCGAAGCCCGCCGCCGCTGGGACGTGCCCCTCGCCGCCTACCAGGTGAGCGGCGAATACGCCATGATCGTGGCCGCGGCCCGCAACGGCTGGCTCGATCACGATCGCGCCATGATGGAAAGCCTCACCGCGATTACCCGCGCCGGCGCCTCCATTATTCTGACTTACTTTGCCAAACCCGCGGCCAGGCTGCTAGGCTGAACCGACTACCATGCCCGCCTCCCATGACTTGCTGGCAAGCTTCCTCGAGCAGGCCCCGGCATGCCATTGGCTTCTGGACGCGGGCGGGGTCTTCCAATTTGTCTACGGCGATTCGGCGGCGTTGTTCGGCAAGCCGGCGGCGGACCTGGCTGGGCGGGAAATGGAAGAAGCGCTCGATGCGGAAGCCTCCGCGATCTGGCGCGAGCGCCTGGCCAAAGTCCTGGGCGGCGAGTGCCTGCAACTGCGCGAACGCCGCGGCGACAGGCTCTGGTACGTAGTCTGTTATCCCATCCGCGTGGAGGGCGAGATCCGCTATGCCGGAGCGTCCGGCCGCGAGGTCACCGTCCTTTCGACCGCCGAACAGGAGTTGCGGAACACGGTTCTCGGCGCCCTGCGCCAGCAGCAGTTCGAGCGCGGCTCCATTTCCCGTTTTCTCCACGACGTGGTGGGGCAGAACCTGACTGCCCTGGGCCTGCAGCTCGACCTGATTCGCATGGACGTTCCCGATTTGAGCGTCGAGCCCCTGGAGCGTCTGAAGGAAGTGCAGAAGCTGCTCGAGCAGATCATGGCGCACGTGCGCGATTACAGCTACGAGCTGAACCCTTCGGCCGTGGAACGCGCCGGCCTGCGCGCCGCCCTGGACCGCCTGGCCGCGCGGCTGCGCGACCGTATCACCGGCACCTTGCGCATCAACGTCGATCCGTCGCTCAAAATCGACCCCCACACCGCATCGGCGCTCTACCACATTGCCGAGGAAGCCCTGGACAATGCCGTGCAGCACGCGGGTTGCTCCGCGATCGAAATCGCGGTAAAGTCCACACGTAACGGGGCTACTCTGGAGGTTCGCGACAACGGCAGGGGATTCGATCCTTCAGACTTGCTGAATGGCAGCCGCGGGTTGGGGCTCCTGAGCATGGAACATCATGCCGCCGAAGCCGGGCTGGAATTGGAAGTCCAGAGTAGCCGCGCCACCGGAACGACCGTAAACGCTTTCTGCAGCAAAGACCGCGGGAGGAGGAAATGACATTCGACATTGTTCTTGTCGATGATCACAAGCTGGTTCGCGACGGAATCAAGACCATCCTGGAACGCGGCGCGGAGTTTCGCGTGGTGGGCGAGGCCGAAAACGGTTCCGACGCGGTGCAGCTTTGCCGCAAAGCCCAGCCCCACATGGTGTTGATGGACATCGGGCTGCCCGGAATGAACGGGATTGAAGCCACCACCGAGTTGTTGCGCCACTGCCCGGGCATCAAGATCGTGATTCTTTCCATGTACGACGATGAGAATTCGGTGGTGAGCGCGATTCGCGGCGGAGCCCGGGCGTTCGTTCTGAAGACCGCTTCCTCCGCCGAGCTCCTGGACGCGCTGCGTACCGTGGCGCGCGGCGGTTCCTACTTGAGCTCCTCGGTGTCGGACCGCCTGCTGCTGCGCATTCAGCGCGGCGACCTGGAGACGCACGACCGCAGCCCGCTCGAATCCCTCTCGCCGCGCGAGCTGCAAGTGCTCCGCCTGGTGGCCGAAGGCAAGACCAGCAAGGATATCGCCGTCATGCTCGATCTCGGCCTGCAAACCGTGCGCAGCTATCGCAAGACCATGATGAAGAAGCTGGGCGTAAACAATGTCGCCGGTCTCACCCAGCTTGCTCTCGCCACCGGGATCACCCAATGGAACAAACCGGATGTTGACCAGGTGGGGTGATCTCGCGGTCGTGGATGCGCATGTCCATTTCTTTTCGCACCGTTTTCTGAGCGCGCTGGGCTCCGCACAAGCTCGCGATGCCGCCGCGGTCGCTTCCATGCTGAACTGGACCGCCCCCTCCGCCGATCCCGTCGAACTGGCCCGCGCCTGGGTCGCGGAGCTGGATCGCCACGGCGTAGCGCGCGCCGCCCTCATTGCCAGTATGCCCGGCGATGAATCTTCCGTCGCCTCCGCCCTCACGGCGTTTCCCGGCCGTTTTTACGGCTTTGCCATGTTTCATCCCCTCGAAGCCGGCGCGGTGGAGCGCGCCCGCGCGGCCTTCACGAGCGGTGTGCGCGTGCTCTGCTTGTTCCCCGCCATGCACGGTTACTCGGTGGCCGATCCCCGCGTGGCGCCGGTGCTCGAAGCGGCAGCCGAGGCCCGCGGCCGTGCCGTGTTCGTGCACTCCGGTGTGCTGACCGTGGGGGTCCGCAAGAATCTCGGCCTGGCGTCGCTGTTCGACATGCGTTTTTCCAACCCGATCGACCTGCACCCGGTGGCGCTGCGCTACCCAGCCTTGCCCTTCATCGTGCCCCATTTCGGCGCCGGCTATTTCCGCGAGGCGCTGATGTTGGCCGATCTTTGCCCCAATGTCTTCCTGGATACTTCCAGCAGCAACTCCTGGATGCGCTACGAGGGCCTCGATCTCGCCACCGTCCTTCGCCGCAGCTTAGCGATCGCTGGCCCGCGCCGCTTGCTGTTCGGCACCGATTCGTCCTTCTTCCCCCGCGGCTGGAACCGTCCGGTATTCGAAGCCCAGACCGCCGCGCTCGAAACGCTCGAAGTGAGTGCTGACGACGCGGCGGCAATTCTTGGCGGCAATCTGATGCGAATCCTCGGTAACAGCTAGCCACCCCGATTCGGCTAAGCTAATTTCTAGGGCAACGCAATGGCCACCGCCAAGAGCCGCATCGTCGACAAACACTTCCGGCTAGATTCCATCCAGCTCAAGCGCGCGCAGAAGGTGCTCGAAGCGACGACCGAAACCGAAACCGTGGAGCGCGCGCTCGAGTTGGCCATCTCCGAGCACGCACGCAACAAGTTGACTATGGAAGCCAATCGGGAATTCTTCAGAAGCTGCGTTGTCATTCGCGATGTTCTTGGAACGCTCGAAGACTAGAGGCTGCCGAGTAGAGAACCGCTCGCGTCGCCGCCGCCGGTGTCAGAATGGCAGAAGAACCCGATGAAACGCTTCCTGCTTCTTTGCGGTTGTGCATTTCTGTGCACGGCGCAGAAAGAACCGTTCGTGTCCCACGTGTGGGTTGCCGACCAGGGCGATGGAACTTATAAGAACCCCATTCTGTTCGCCGATTATTCCGATCCCGACGTGGTGCGCGTGGGCGAGGATTACTACCTGGTGGCCTCGAGCTTCGACGCCGTTCCAGGCCTGCCCATTCTGCACTCCCGCGACCTGGTGAACTGGCGCATCGCCGGCCACGTTTTCGCCGAGCAGCCGCCTGCCGAAGTCTTTCGCAACACGCATCACGGCAACGGCGCCTGGGCGCCCGCCATCCGGTACCACAACGGCGAGTTCTACGTTTTCTGGCCCGATCCCGATGCCGGCATCTACATGGCGAAGGCTAAAAACCCGGCCGGGCCGTGGACCGCGCCGCTACTGGTCAAGGCGGCCAAGGGCTGGATCGACCCCTGTCCGCTGTGGGATGACGATGGCCGCGCCTATCTGGTCAACGCGCTGGCCGCCAGCCGTGCGGCGATGAAAAGCATTCTGTTGGTCAGCGCGATGAGCCCCGACGGCGCTAGGCTGTTGGACGACGGCGTCGTGGTCTACGACGGCCACGCGCAGGACCCCACCATCGAAGGCCCCAAGCTGTACAAGCGCCACGGCTATTACTACATTCTGGCGCCGGCCGGCGGCGTTCCGGCCGGCTGGCAGGTGGCGCTGCGCGCGAAGAATATCTACGGTCCGTATGAACGCAAAGTGGTGCTGGCGCAAGGCGCGACGGCGATCAACGGACCGCACCAGGGCGGATTGGTGGAGACGCCGGCGGGCGAATCCTGGTTTTTGCATTTTCAGGATCGCGGCGTGTGGGGCCGCGTGCTGCACCTCGAACCCGTCCATTGGGTGGACGACTGGCCGGTGATGGGCAAGGACGGCGCACCCGTGCTCACCTACAGGAAACCCAACGCCGGCCGCGCATATCCCATCGCTACGCCGGCCGATTCCGACGACTTCAACAGCGCCACGCTCGGCCCGCAATGGCAATGGCAGGCCAATCCGCAACCCGGCTGGTACGCCCCTTCGCCGGCTCTGGGCACGCTGCGGCTGTTCTGCGTTCCCGAGCCGGGTGGAGCGCGCAGCCTCTGGGACGTGCCCAATTTGCTGTTGCAGAAATTCCCCGCGCCCTCGTTTGAAGCCACGGCCAAACTGAGGTTCACCGGGCGCGGCGAAGGCGACCGCGCGGGCATCGTCGTCATGGGCGCCGACTACGCTACTCTCGCGGTGGAACAAACCGTGGATGGGCTGCGCATCCTACCCGGTGTGGCGATTGGCGCGGACAAGGGAGGCATGGAGAGGCTGGGGCGATCGGTGGCCGCGGCCTCCGAGTGGGTCTACCTGCGCGCCAAAGTTTCCCCCGATGCAACGGTGCGATTCAGCTACAGCCTCGATGGCCGCGATTTCGAAAGCGTGGGCGAGGTATTTCGCGCCCGGCCCGGCCGCTGGATCGGGGCCAAGATCGGCCTGTTTGCTACCCGCGCCGGCATGGTCTACGAGTACGGATCGGCCGACTTCGACTGGTTTCAACTGGAACCAGCCACGCGCGCGATGCGCTTCCATCTCGAAACGGCCGGGCCCTATACCGATGAGGCCGGCTACGGTTTCGAACCAGGAACGTCGCCCACGTCGAAGCCGCCTTTTTACTTTTCGGCCAGGGTTCCCGAGGAGGGAAATTACAAGGTTACCGTTCGCCTGGGCGATGCCAAAGCGGCTAGCGATACCACGGTAAAAGCCGAGCTGCGCCGTCTGATGGTGGACCGCGAACGCTTGCCGGCCGGCAAATTCGCCATGCGCACTTTCCTGGTGAACGTGCGCCGGCCCCAGATCGCCGGCGGCGGCGAGGTGCGGCTGAAGGAGCGCGAAAGAACTACCGAAGCCTGGGCCTGGGACAATCGCATCACATTGGAATTCACCGGTTCCCACCCGGCGGTCACTGCGGTCGACATCGAGAAAGACGACACCGTTCCGACCCTCTATATCGTGGGCGATTCCACTTCCACCGACCAACCACTGGAACCCTACAACAGTTGGGGCCAGATGCTGACGGCGTTCTTCAAGCCCGAGATCGCGGTTGCCAACTTCGGCGAATCCGGCGAATCGTTGCGCTCTTACATCGGCGAGAACCGTCTGGCCAAATTGGACAGCGTCCTCAAGCCCGGCGACTGGGTGCTGATTCAGATGGGCCACAACGACCAGAAGGAAAAAGGCGAAGGCGTAGGCGTAGGCGCGTTTACCACCTATGCGGCCGATCTGAAGCGCTTCATCGCCATGGCGCGCCAACATGGCGCCACGCCGGTATTGGTGACCTCCATGCATCGCCTCCACTTCGACGCGGGGGGCAAGATCGTCAACACCCTTGGCGATTATCCTGAAGCCGTGCGCCAGACGGCACGGGAGGAAGACGCCCCATTGATCGACCTCAACGCCATGAGCAAACAGTTTTACGAGGCGCTGACGCCCGCCCACGCACCGCTGGCCTTCGCCGGTAAAGACACCACCCACCATTCCGACTACGGCAGCTACGAACTGGCCAAATGCATTGTCGAAGGGATTCGCGACGACAAGCTGCCCATCGCCAAATACCTGATCGACACGCCGCCGTTCGACCCCGCGCATCCCGACCCGCCGGATCGCTTTGGCGTTCCGGCCGAACCGCTGGGACAGGCGATGAAGCCGTATGGGAATTGACCGTGATATAGTGCGGCGACTAACGGTTACGGAGGGCATGATGGGATCGATCTCAGTCGCTTGCTACAAGCCGCGTCCCGGTTGCGAGGAAGCTCTGCTCGAGTTGGTTCGCAACCATCTCCCACCGCTGCGCGCGGAGGGCCTGGTTACCCAGCGCACTCCGATCGTGATGCGCGCCGCGGATGGAACCATCGTCGAGGTCTTCGAGTGGGTTTCCCAAGAGGCCATCGCCGGCGCTCACCACAATCCCGCGGTCCTCGACTTATGGAAACGCTTCGAGGCCGTGTGTTGGTATGAAACACCGTCCAACCTCGCGGAATTCAAGAATATGTTCTCGCACTTCGAACCAATTTAGGCGCGTCCCGGCATCGCGTTCCTAAGGCAAGCCTGCATGACGTTTGGTAGGCCTGGTCGACCAGAGCCATGACTCTTTCGCGGTGCATCAGGTCGCGTTCGGAGAAAGCTTGCTCCAGGGCGGCGGCAAAGTGGGGGATCTCGCGGCGCCAGGCGAGAACATCCTTGCGGAGAACTTTGGCTATGGCGATGGCGCCGTGGATGGTGCCACCGGAGCGGATCACGTCGGTGACCTCTTGCTGTTGCGGAGTGAGTGCGATTTCGGTCATGAGAACCTCATCCGGACAACACGATACCAGGCGAGCGGGCGGAGACGGGGTGCGCGGGATGGGCGGTATGGCTGGGAGCCGATGAAAGGAAAGGGGTAAGTTCAGTCAAGAAGAACTTCGGGCGTTTTTCGGTCAACTGGACCACCCTGGTACTCTGCCCCCGGCGCGCTATTTGGTGGTCTCGGCGTGGTTGCGCCAATTGCCCAGCATGGACTCACGGCGCACCTACTGTATCAGGTTAGCGGCCCGGCGGTTCAACGTATAGGACAGAGTCGACCAAATCCCGACGAATCCTTATCGCCCTGAACTTGCGTCCGCTACCCTTCTGTGTCGGCGGCAGCACCAATAGGAAGTCCGGCGTCTCGAGGATCAACTTGACTGGTGTCGTCACGCGCTCGTCAATGACGTTGAACCCAAGCGCACGGATTACCCCTACCTGTTCCGACCTGATGACCATGCAGATATCCAACTCCTTGCCCCCGCCGAAAGTCGGCGACAAGAGCGGGTACAAATAGAGGGCGTATATGGGAGTCAGGCTGAGGAAGAGCACAAGCTGGTACCTGAATCCGGCGTGAAGAATGCGATTTCAAACCTAAATCGGCTTCAGTCGGTTAACCTTGCGCAGGATGCCGTTGGCCAGATCCTGGAGCAGTGGCGACTCTCGGAGGCGAAGAAC
>Ga0187848_10001131_pt1 | contig 23122 bp, 13 predicted proteins | sample June2016WEW_4_40_FD_132424 | JGI IMG/M metagenome (GOLD analysis project Ga0187848, IMG submission 132424) | Peatland microbial communities from SPRUCE experiment site at the Marcell Experimental Forest, Minnesota, USA - June2016WEW_4_40 | ecosystem: Environmental > Terrestrial > Soil >... | reverse complement strand
CACCGAAATGGCGAGTGCTATGCCGCCCATACTTTTAGAGACGGCAGTTCGCGGGGAAAAGTCTCGGCCCACACCAGTCTTTTCACCGCGAGATAGAAACAGCATCCAGTAATCCCTTCCAAGGCGAACGGCACCGCAGGTGTAATTTGTAGAAATGTTCTTAAGCTAAATACTAAAGCCAGGATGCCGCTCTTGGCGAGGCCTATTCAGACGTAAACTATTATCCATGGAAGTTCTTTACGGCCTGCACCCGGTCGAGGAGGCGGTTCGCTCCGGCGCGCGCCGCCTGGACTGCGTACTGCTGGCCCGCGAACGCGGCGATGCCCGCCTGGAGCGCCTCGCCCAGCTCTGCCGCGACGCCAACGTCCGCCTCACCCTCGAATCCCGAGACCAGCTCACCCGCCTCGCACGCACCGACGCCCACCAGGGGGCCGTCGCCCTGGTCCGCGAGCGAGCCTTCCTCACCATCGAAGACCTGCTTGCGCCCCAGCCCGCGGCCAAAGCCGTGACGAAAGCCGCAACCAAAAACGCAGCCAGGTCCAGCGAAGTGAGCCAGCCCGCCCACCGCTTCTTCCTCGCACTCGACGGCATCGAGGACCCGCACAATCTGGGCGCTCTGCTGCGCACCGCCGACGGCGCTGGCATCGACGGCGTCATCCTGCCCGAACGCCGCTCCGCCCCGGTCTCCGCGACTGTCGCCAAGACCTCCGCCGGGGCCTCCGAGCACGTCCGCATCGCCCGCGTCACCAACCTCGTCCGCGCGCTGGAGCAGATGAAGCAGTCCAACGTCTGGGTCCTCGGCCTCGACGAGCGCGGGGCTCCGGACTATATGGACTTCGATTTCCGCACCGACTGCGTCCTCGTCCTCGGACGCGAGGGAGCCGGCCTGCACGACCTGGTCAAAAAAACCTGCGACCACCTGCTGCGCATCCCCATGGCCGGCGCGGTCTCCTCGCTCAACGTCTCGGTTGCCGGCGCCGTCGTCATGTACGAAGCCATGCGCCAGCGCAACCGCCCCGCGCAACCAATCCCGAATCCCAAATCCGCCGCGCCCGCTAAGCCGCGCAGAGGTCTCGGCTCGTGACCCGTCCCCACGTCCTTTCCTCGGTGAGTCGCTCCTCAAAGCCACTTGCCACAGCATTGGAATGCGCTGATCTTGCCGTTGTTCTTGCTCCTGAGATAGGTCCGGGCTTTAGCCCGGACAACGGAAGTAGCAGAGTTCTGGGCTTTAGCCCCCGGGATATGGGTCTCTCGTTATCAATGCACCATGTCACGGAATCAGCCGATAAGGTCATTCGACAGTCACTTAGGGTTCTGGCAATTGCGATGGCACTTTCGCTCTCTGCGTCCGCGCCCGCACAAACCTCAGCACCCGACCAGTCCGCCCAACCCGCACCGCCGCCCGGAAAGGTCCTCTTCTCCCGCGACCTCGATACTTCGCCAGAATCGCCGAACTCCGCAGACACAAATCCCTCCGCGCCCGCGCAATCCGACCCCCTCGCAGTCACCGGCGCAGAACGCAGCGCCCTTACATTCACCGCCTACGACCTCGACGTCCACCTCACTCCCGCCTCCGCCGCAATCTCCGTCCGCGCCGGCCTCACCCTCCGCAACGACAGCGCCGCACCCCTCGCCCGCCTCGTCCTCCAGATCTCCTCCTCGCTGCACTGGGACGCTCTCTCCACCCGCAGCCTTCCCAGCGGCCCGACCGCTCCCCTCCCCTTCGCCGCCCGCCTCATCGACACCGATGCCGACCACACCGGTCGGATGAACGAAGCCGTCGTCACGCTGCCGCATCCTCTCGCTCCCGGCGCGTCCCTCTTACTCATCGCGCTCTACTCCGGCGCAATCCCGCCCTCGGCCGAGCGCCTCACCCGCATCGGCGCGCCCGACGATCAGGCCCTCGCCGCCGACTGGGACTCCATCTCTCCCCCTCTCACCGCCCTGCGCGGATTCGGCAACGTCCTCTGGCTCCCCGCCTCCGCGCCGCCCGTCTTCCTCGGCGACGGCGCACGTCTCTTCCAGTCCGTCGGCAACTCCCGCATGCGCAACTCCGCCGCAACCGTCCGCCTCCGCCTCGCCGTCGAGTACACAGGCGACCCGCCCGACGCAGCCTTCTTCTGCGGTCTGCGCCAGCCGCTCGCCGCCATCAGCGACAACGCCAACCTGCCCGAGGCCATCTCGCCCGGTGTCGCCACCGCCCTCTTCGACGCCCAACCCCTCGGCTTCCGCTCGCCCAGCCTCTTCGTCACCGACCGCCCCCCCAGCCAGACCGGAACCCCCGCCAACCCCGACCTCATCGCCGCCGTCACCGACCACTACGACGCGCTGCCCGCCTACGCCGCCGCCGCCGCGCTGGTCGAGCCCCTCCTCACCGATTGGCTTGGCCCGCAGCCGCTCGCCACGCTCTCGCTCATCGACCACCCCGGCCAGCCCTTCGAGGACGACGCACTCCTCGTCCGCCCCATGCGCTCCGCCGAGCCCGCAACCCTCGCTCCCTCGCTCGCCCACTCCCTCACTCACGTCTGGATTCACTCCTCCCATCCTTGGATCGACGAGGGCCTCGCCCAGTTCCTCTCCGTGCTCTGGACCGAGCGCACCGCTGGCCGCGCCGCCGCGCTGGCCGAACTGCAGGACGCAGCCCGCCCGCTCGCCCTCGCCGAACCGGAAGACCCTGACTCCGCATCCGCCATCGGAAGCCCCGCCGGCTCCAGCCTCGTCTCCGCCACCGGAGACATCTTCTACCGCACCAAGGCCGCCGCCGTCTGGTGGATGCTCCGCTCCATCGTGGGCGACGACGCGCTCAAGCAGGCCCTGCAAGCCTACCGCCTCGACTCGCGCCTCGACCGCGACCCCGCCGGCCTCCAGCGCACCCTCGAAAAAACCTCCAACAAGGACCTGCGCTGGTTCTTCGACGACTGGGTCTACCGCGACCGCGGCCTGCCCGATCTCTCCATCGTCAGCGTCACCCCCAGCCAGCTCACCTCGCGCGCCGGTCTGCCCGCCGGATGGCTCATCGCCGTCGAGGTCCGCAACGACGGCTACGCCGCAGCCGAGGTCCCCGTCACCGTCCGCTCCAGTACAGCATCCGAGACCCAGCGCCTGCGCATCCCCGGCCGCTCCTCCACCTCCACGCGCATCGTCTTCGCCGGCACGCCCGCCGAGGTCGAGGTCAACGACGGCGGCGTCCCCGAGACCCAGACCAGCCGCCACACCCGCCAGCTCGTCCTCCTCGGCCATTAGTTGCAGGGTGCCCCATCCTTCGCAGTCTCATCGCGAAGGGTGGGATGGTAAACGCCCAGCGACAAACTGCATTGCCTCGCGCGTCCATGCTAGCCTTTCCGCATGGATGTGCCGTCGCGTCGCCCCTTCTTGCAGAACCTCCTCGCCGTAGCAGCCGTACTCTGCCTGCACCTCGCAGCCGTTGCACAACAAGCTCCAGCCTCAACCGGCAACACTTCCGATCCGCGCCTCGCCTCGCTCCTCGATTCTCTGGACCGCGTACGCACGCCAACCTCGGCCGCCATCTCGCCCGACGGCAACACGGTAGCCTGGGCCTTCAACGGAGAGCACGGCTCCGAGCTGCACCTTACCCGCATCGCGCCTGCCGGCTCCGCGCCCGACCGCGTCCTCTCGCCAGACACCATCGGCGACGCGACGCGCAGCAAGCCCGGCGCCTGCACCGCCTCGCATCCCGCCTGGTCGCCCGACGGTTTGCAGCTCGCATTCCTCTCCAACTGCTCCGACAGCAGCGGAAATGCCAGCGGCCAAAATCCCAGCAGCGGCAAGTTGCAGCCCTCTGCGCAGCAGAACCTCTTCGTCTGGACCCAGGCCCCCAACGCGATCAAGCAGGTGAGCCATCTGCACGGAGAGGTCAGCTCGCTCCAGTGGTCGCCCGACGGCCGATCCATCGCCTTCCTCTACGTCGAGAACGCCACTCGCCGCGCCGGGGCAACCGACGCCATGAAGCCCTGGTCCGGCGTCATCGGCGAAGACAACGTCGAGGTGCAGCGTGTCGCAGCCGTCGGCGCCAGCGGGGGTGAGTTCTGGTTTCTCACCCCGCCGACTCTGCACGCCTATGAGTTCGACTGGGCGCCTGACTCCCTGCGGATAGCCTTTGTTGCGACCGATCCGCCGGGTGAGAACAACTGGTGGGTCGCAAAACTATACACCCGCAATGTCGATCCACCGTGGGTTGCAACTGGCCAGCCCTGTCCGAGCAATGGCGATTGCCTCCAGCTCAGGTCCATTCTCGATCCCACAGCCGCCCCTGGTCCGCTGCACGGTCTGCAAATCGCCGTCCCCCGCTTCTCCCCCGACGGCAAGCAGATCGCCTTCATCGGCGGCCTCATGTCCGACCAGGGCTCAACCGGCGGCGACATCTACCTCATCCCCACCACCGGCCTCAAGCCCGGCGACGAACCCAAGGACGTCACCCCAAACCGTCCCGCCTCGCCCGCCTACATCGCATGGCTGGACGACCACACCCTCGGCATCTCCGAGCACGCCGGTGGCAGCAGCCACCTCGCCGTGCTCGACCTCGCCACCGGCAAGGACGATCCCGACGTGAACATCACGCTGCTCGAGACGATCCATGCCGACGACGATTCGATGAGCGTCTCTCTCTCCAAGACCGGAAACATTGCCCTCATCCGCCAGTCTTTCGATCGCCCGCCCGAGGTCTGGGCCGGCCCGTCCGACACCCTCCAGCAGATCACCCACCTCAACGACGCCATCCAACCCGCGTGGGGCAAGGCCGAGTCCATCGACTACACCAACGACGGCCTGCCCATCCAGGGCTGGCTGCTCTATCCCGCGAATTTCGATCCATCGAAAAAATATCCCCTCATCGTCAGCGTCCACGGCGGCCCGTCCAGCGCACTCACTCCGCGCTGGCCGACTGCAACCTACAGCGCGACTCCTCTCTCCGCGCTGGGCTACTTCGTCTTCTATCCCAATCCGCGCGGCAGCTTCGGCCAGGGCGAGAGCTTCACCCAGGCCAACATCAAGGACTTCGGCGGCGGCGACCTGCGCGACATCCTCGCCGGAGTCGATCGCATCGAGAAGCGCTTCCCCATCGACAAATCGCGCGAGGGCATCACCGGCTGGAGCTATGGCGGATTCATGACCATGTTCGCCGTCACCCAGACGACGCGCTTCCGCGCCGCGGTCGCCGGCGCCGGCCTCTCCAACTGGCAGAGCTACTACGGCGAGAACTCCATCGACCAGTGGATGCTCCCCTTCTTCGGCGCCTCCGTCTATGACGACCCCAAAATCTACGCCAAATCCTCCCCCATCAACTTCATCAAAAACGTCAAAACACCCACCCTGCTCCTGGTCGGCGACCGCGACGGAGAGTGTCCCGCGCCGCAGAGCCTCGAGTTCTGGCACGCGCTGCGTGCCGAGGGAGTGAAGACGCAGTTGGTGGTCTATCCCGGCGAAGGCCACCACTTCGTCGACCCAGCCCACCAGCGCGACCTGCTGCGGCGCACCATCGGCTGGTTCCAGGCCCAGATGCCGCCAAAGTAGCCGCGCTTGCGCATCTGCTTTCCTTCGCTCGCCCGGCGCGTCGAAACCGCGACGCTTATTTGCGTCCCGTCTGCGCAGCTTCTACACTGACATCTGTGGTTCTAGCGTCTGCGGTGTGACCGTCCAGCTCTGGTTCCGGTTGGACGGGGAGGGTTAATGCGTCGGTTCGTCACGTTGTCTGTTCTGCTTCTATCTACGGTCCCATTCGGTGTCTCGATCTCGGGCTGCAACAGGGGTACTGCCGCGCCCACCTTCTGCAATGGCGGCGACTCGGGCATGACCACGGCCCAGGCCGCGACCATCACGTTGCAGCCGGTCGTCTATGGAGTCTCGCTGAACTACGCGGAGATCGGACAGCTGCAGGGGCCTACCACGACGGACTGCAAGGGCTCGAGCGTCGGGATCTCGGCATACACCTACGGCACCACGGACATGACCATCGCGGACGTGCAACCGACAACCGGAAAGTTGTGCGCGGGGACCTGGAACCGCAACTCCGGCGGGGGAATTCCCGACTTCACCTACTGCACTCCCACCAATAAGCCGGGCGTCGCCTACGTCACGGCAAGCGCGGACGGGGTCACCAGCAATCCGCTGCCGGTCTTCGTGCATCCGGTGGTCACCAGCATTGTGCTGGGAGGTCCGTCGTCCAACTGTACAACCGATCCCACAACCGCCTGCTGCCCGCTGGCGACGGCGGGCGCGGTCACTGCTCCGCCGTACCTGGCCAACTCCTGCCTCTCGCAGGGATCGACCGCCCAGTTGGTGGCCCGGGTCTACGCCGGAACGGGCGCCAACCAGACCAACATCAGTTGCCTGGCGGGCCATCTGCAGTTGAGCGCGCAGGGCGAAACGTCCACCACCGCGATCTCGCAGGTCGTCAACATCGACCAGAACGGCGTGGCCACGGCAAACCAGCCGGGATCGGTGCTGATCTCTGCGAACATAGCCAACGCAGCCAGCTCGGCGGGCATCTTCTCCACCTGTCCGCCCGCCTCGATCACCCTCACGACACCCGGCTCGACGGCCAATCCGGTGCTGGTCAACCAGAACAACCCGCAGCCGATTGTCGCTACCGCCATCGACACCAATGGCGTAACCCTCACCGGGCTTTCGCTGGAGTATGTCTCCACCGAGCCAACCACGATTTCCGCGGCTGCACCGGTGACGCCGACTCTGGCCGGCGCGGCCTCCATCTCCGCGGTCTGCCAGCCGCCCAGTTGCAATCCCTCGTCGTACAACCAGATCGGTCTCTTCGGCAACGGCAAGCCGGTCACGTCCAATTCGGTGAATGTCTCCGTTCCCGGCACCAACAGCACCGTCCTTTATATGGCCAGCACGCAGTCCCAGTACATGGTGCAGATCGACTTCACGACCTCCGTGCTGGGCCAGCCCTTCCTGCTGCCCTATGTGCCCAACTCCATGGTCATCAGCAACGACGGCTCCAACATCTACTTGGGCAGTTCGACGGCGCTGATGGTGGTCAATGCGGTGAACACGCTGAGCATCACGCGCACCGACCCTTCGTCGCCGGGCACCGTGCTCGCCGTCTCGCCCAACGGAAACACCATCGTCCTCAGCGATCCGGTGCGCCAGATCATCTCGCTCGAGAACTCGACGGGGGGCGTCCTCTCCACCTATGGCGGTGTGGCAACGCACGCCGAGTTCGCCCCCGACAGCCAGACCGTGTATATCACCGCCGGCAATCAGCTTCTGGTCTACTCAGCCAATACCGGGTGGACCAACATCGTTCCCGCCACATCGGCCGGAACGCCGGTGACGGACGTGGCCGTCACGGTGCCCGCAGTCGGGGCCTACTTTGCCGGCCCAACCACCACAGCGCGCAGCTACTGCTCGGTCAGCACCCTAACCACACCCACCAACGAGGCCAATGTCTTCTATCCGCCGGCCGACAGCTCTCCGGCAATCACCGACCGGCTCGCCGCAACCAACGACGGGATGCATGTGCTTGGCGCCACCGCAACCACGCCGACGCCAACCCTGAGCGATCTGCGGGTCAGCATCCCTGCCGGCAACATGAATGGCGCCACCATCAGCGTTGCCTGCCCCGCCACAGGCACGATGAGCTTCTCCAACACGCTCACCACCACGCCTCTGGGTCCGGTCACTGCGACGGCCATCACCGGGGTCTGGCCAACCTCGGACTCGACGCTCGCCTTTGTCACCTACACCGGCTCCGGCGGCGTCCTTCCGGCCTATGCTCCGGCGGCAAGCGGACCGGGCACGACTACCTACATCAAGCTCTCCGGCGCGGCTACGGCTCCCATCGCCGGCGTCGTCAGCGCGGACAACTCCACGTTTTACGCGGCCACCTCGGGAGACAACCTCGTCCACCTCATCAAACCGGGTACGACTCCCGGTCAGTGGATCGACAGCTCCACGCTGGCGCCCAATCTGACCACCCCCGCCGGCGCCGTCGTGCCGGTCAATCTGATGGTGCAGAAGCCGCGCAAGACAACCTAGAGAGGTCTCCCCTTCCCCGTCGTCGCGCGATGTTCTGCAAAGCGGTTTGCTTCGCGACAAGCCGCGCAGACTTCCTCCAACTTGTAACTCCATTCGGTAAACCCGCCCAACGCCGCTTCCGGCGCGGTCCCATGACTCGTTGGTGTAGTCCTCCCCCCCGTTGGTGTAGTCCTCCCCCCCATTGGTGTAGTCCTCCTCCCCAAAAGTTGTAAGGCGCGTTCTTGCAATCCTCCTACAATGAAGCTGTTCCATCTTCCGCAAGATGCCGAAGACCTCACCTCGGGGCTTCCGGTCTGAAGAGCGGGAGGCGGAGGGCAGCATCGTTCATTCAGGCTCCGGCCGGGACGGGTTTTCAGTTGAATGAAATTCCTGGCTCGGTACGACATTGTTTCTTAAAGCAACATACAACCCATCGCAAAGCGTCTATTATGTTCTGCGAGGGAGCGGCCATTTCAACGTGATCAATTACGGTACGTTTTTCTTCACGAACATCGTCTCGGTCACCGTGTTCACGGCCTGCCTCTGTCTGCTCGCCTGGAACAACCCCAAGGTGACAGGGATGAAGTGGTTTGCCGGCGGCATGGTCGTCGGGCTGGTCAAACTGGTGCTGCAGGGCCTGGAAGGTAAGATCCCCCCGGTCCTCGGCGACATGGTGACCAATGAGCTTTACCTGGTCTCGTTCGTGATGCAGTTGTTGGGCCTGCGCTGGTTTGTGCTGCGCAAGCCGGTACGGCACTGGTGGCCCTTCGTTGCAATCGGGCTTGCCTTGGTGGCCTATACCATCCTGTTTCTCAACAAGGTCCCGTACATCAGCAATGTCATCAACATTCCCAATATTCTGGTCTGCATCGTAGCCGCGTGGATCCTGCTGAAGCATGGGCGCGGACCGTTTGCCGCTGTGTCGCGAGTCACGGCGGTGATCCTCATCGCGGATGCGGTCATCATGACATACCGTGCACTGCTCACCAATCTCTTTTACAAGCAGGCTGACCTGACGGACCGTGCCCATACCGATCCCAGATGGGTCTACTCGCTGGCCGGAATGGCCTTTCTTGCCACCTGCATGGTGATGTGCGTCCTCTGGTTCCTGGTCACCGAGTTGAGCAAGGAACTGGCCGAGCAGGCACGCACCGATCCGCTTACCGGCGCCCTCAATCGCCGCGCCATGGAGGAAGCGGCCCTGCGCGAAACCACCCGCAGCATCCGCTATGGCCACTTGCCCTGCATGATCGTGCTGGACATCGACCACTTCAAGCACCTCAACGACACGCGCGGACATGCCGCCGGTGACGCCGCCCTGCAGTCCCTGGTCAACCAGATCAAACCCATGATGCGCGTCAACGATGTGCTGGCCCGCACCGGAGGCGAGGAGTTCACCATCCTGCTGCCCAATACCACTGCTTCGGCGGGCATCATGGCGGCCGAGCGCGTCAGGCAGACCGTGGAAGCCCTCGAAGTTCCCTTCGAGGACGAGCCAATCCGCTTTACCATCAGCGCCGGCGTGGCCCAGCTCGACCCCGCGCAAGGCGGCTGGGAAGGCATGATGCGGCGCGCCGATGCCGCCATGTATGAGGCCAAGGAAAGCGGCCGCAACTCGGTCCGCCCCATCGCAAAGTTCAATGAAGCCGCAGCCGTGCAAGTGGCAGCTCCCCTCTTGTAAGCCCCGGAACCGGCACCACGCAGACATCTGGCCTCCCCCAGTGGGAGGCCAGAGTTGTTTTGTGGAGCTCTTGTTCGCCAGTAGGCCTTAGGGAATCTCTGAATCAGTCCCCGTTTTGAAAGGGCGGGACTTTAGTCCCGCCGTAAAGCGTGAATAATCAATGGGGCTTTAGCCCCCGAGGGAATGTTGAGAGCTTGTTCAGAGCTTCCTTAGAGCACAACCAGGGATGCTAGTTCCATCGCCTTCGCTGATAGCTGGATGGCTGATCGCTTACAGCTCATGAATCATGCCTTTCGTCCTTGCCTTGTTCGCTGATAGCTGGATGGCTGATCGCTTACAGCTCAAGAATCATGCCTTTTGTTTTTGCCTTGCCGTTGGCCCTCCGGCTTCAAAGGAACACACCAACACTGGTTTTGATCTAAAACCTGTTTTAACAACTCGCTTCTACCAAACAGGACCGCCGTTGTTTTGCTTAAGGGCACGGCTTCAGCCGTGCCATCTACGCTTCATTTGCAACGCGGCTTTAGCCGCTGAGGTCAGTGTTCGTGGCACTCACATGAGTTTCTAAACAGGTTCTCAGCCGAGGCGCTGCTTCAGCACGCTGCGCGCAATGGCGTCCAGCACTCCGTTGAGGAACTGCACCGACTCCGGCGCCCCGTAGCGCCGCGCGATCTCCAGCGACTCGTTGATCACGATGGCCGCCGGCGTGTTCGGATAGCCCAGCAGCTCGGCAACGGCGGCGCGCAGCAGGTTACGGTCCACCACCGCCATCCGCTCCAGCCGCCAGTTCTCGGCGTGCAACTCGATCAGCTCGTCGATCTCCGCCTGGCGCTCGCTGGCCACGCGATAAAGCTCTTCCGCAAAGCCGCGCGTCTCTGCGTCCACGTCGTCGCGCGAGGGCCAGAACAGAGCGCGAACCTCCTCCGGCGTCTGCTTTCCCAGATCGCCCTGGAACAGCATCTGCATCGCCAGCTCGCGGGACTTGCGGCGCGTTCCCACCTACTTCTTCCCCGCGAGATTCTCTTTCCCCGCCAGTTTCCTTTGTATCGAAACCATCTCAATCGCCGCGATGGCCGCCTCAAATCCCTTGTTGCCCGCCTTCACTCCGGCACGGTCCAGCGCCTGTTCCAGCGTCTCGCAGGTCAGCACGCCGAAGCTGTGCGGAACGCCCGTCGCCTGCTGCGACTCGCCGATTCCTCGCGCAACCTCCGTGTAGATCGCCTCGTAGTGCGCCGTCTCGCCGCGCAGCAGGCAGCCCAGAGTAATAATCGCATCCACCGTCTTCGACTCCGCCACCGTGCGCGCCGCAGATGGAATCTCCCACGCGCCCGGTACGCGCACAATCTCGATCTCCGCGCGCGCCGCGCCCGAGCGCAGCAGCCCGTCCAGCGCGCCCTGCAGCAGCCGCTCGGTGATCACCGCGTTCCAGCGCGCAACCACAATCGCAAACCGCATTCCCGCCGCCGACAGATCGCCCTCGACAGCGACGGGCTTGCCGTGCAGTGGGTTCTCCGACTCCCAGAAACCAACCAGTAGCGATGGGTCCAGCGCAACCGTAAACAGCCGCGAGTTCCAGTGCGTAGGCGCAACCTCAGAGAGCAGCGTTGCAACCTCTTCGGCGCTGTAGTTGGCCATCATCCACTGCTCGACAACCGCGCGCACCTGGTCGAGTTGCGTGACTTCAATCAGGATCGGAGGCACGGCCGGCGCGCGTCCCGCCACCAGCTCCAGGTTGCCCAGCGGCGCCAGAAATGCCGCGCCCCGCCCGCTTCCATCCTCCCAGCCCTTGCCCGCCTCGAAGCCCAGCGCGCCGAAGAGTCCAGCCAGCCTCTCCTGCGCAGCCGCCGAAGCCACCTGCGTCACCAACGTAATCCCCTTGACCATGTTTTCGATTGTATCGTCTGCGCGCTTGCAGTTGCTGGTTGCAGGTTGTTCGTCACCGCGTAGCGCGTCCCCTGGAAACCGCATCCAACCCCTTGGTATGCTTAAAGTCGTGCGTATGACTGTCCCTCCTCTTTCGTTCTCCGGCCGCATCTTCTTCATGCAGTCTTCTTTTTCCCGAACCAAGCTGTCGCTTGCGATTGCTTCGGCCCTCTGCCTTGCCGCCTCTCCCATGCTGCTCACGGGCTGCAAACGCGCGTCGGCGGGCACCACCATCCCGACCGCCAGCCCGCAGGCGGTCGACTCCGCGCGCCAGCAGTTGGACCTGATCCCCCCGCCCTCCAAGAGCCGCTACATGGCCATCCCCAGCCTCTCCGAGTGGGAGAACCCCTACCTCACCGTGCAGCAGAACATGGCCACGCTGCATGTGACCCAGGCCGACACCAACCCCAGTCAGCTCGGCACGGGCGGGATGCTGCGTCCGGTCTCCGCGCGCCGCCAGAACCTCACCGTGCGCGTCAGCGACCTGCCCGCCGCCCTCGACGCCGTTCCCCAGAGTTCCTGGCCCTATGGACGCGTGGTTGCCATCGAAGAGGCGCACGACACACCGGCCTCGGCCCGTCCCGCGGTCCGCCGCAACGTCGAAGCCGCCATCAAAACCCTCGGCGACATGGGCGTGGTGGTCTACGAATGGCCCGAAGCCGGCCTTCGCTGACTACCAGCCTCGCAGATTCCCCAGCGGCAGCCCGCTCATGCGTTTACAATTCCAATCTTGCCAATGCAGCTCGCGCACGCGAACCCGCGAAGCCGCATCCTACAAAATTGACCCACACTTGCGAGACAAGCTGGAGGGATAGAAGCGAATGAGGATGCTGAAAGTCTCGTGTATTTGCCTTTCGGAGGGAGCAGGGGGCTTCAGCCCCCTGAATTCAGTCCATGGAATCATGGGGCTTTAGCCCCGGGCCATCTTCCAGGAGTGGCAATCAAGGCTCTTTCAGCACCCTCAAAAGGATTGTCATGAGCGAGACAAAAGTAGCGGCGGTGAAAAAACAGAAGTCGCTGGCCAGGGGACTCATCGCCGGGTTGATCGCAGGGCTTGCCGCAACCGCCGCCAAGGCCCTTGCCGAGCGCATCTTTCCCCCGCACACCCATGGCGAGCCGGAACCGCAGAAGCTGGCCGTCGAACTCGTGGCCGGAGACGCTCTGACGCCGGCTGCAAAGGCGAGGTTGAGCGAGGGCCTCCGCTGGGGCCTGGGTGCGGCGACCGGAGCGGCCTATGGCGCGGTCGCCGAGTTCTACCCCGAGGCAACGGCCAGGCACGGGGCCAGCTTCGGGCTGGCGCTGGAGGCGATGAGCCACGAAGCCGCACTCCCCACGCTTGGCCTCGCGGCCGAACCCGAGGACCAGACCGCGCGCGAGCGCGGCAGCGAGATCACATCCTATGTCGTCTATGGCGTCACCGCCGAGCTGGTGCGCAGGCTGGTGCGCCGGTGGCTCTAACCGCGACTCCGAATCACTCCCAGGCCAATTCCGAGGCCCGCACAACTCACGCGACGCTGCGCAGCTATCGGCTCGGCGACTGGCGGGCGATGCACGCGCTCGACCTCGTCTGCTTCGAGCCGGTCTTTCAGTTCAGCCGCGGGGCCATGCGCGCCTTCGCCGAGGCCCCCGGCGCGGTCACTGTGCTCGCCGAGGCGGACGAGCAACTGGCAGGCTTTTGCCTCGCGCAGTTGGAAGAGCGCACCGGCTATGTCGTGACCCTGGATGTTGCTCCCGCATATCGGCGGCGTGGGCTGGCGAGGCGTCTTATGGCGGAGGTCGAGAGTAAACTCCACTCCGCCGGCGCCGCGCAGATGGATCTGCACGTCTTCACCAGCAACGAGGAAGCAGTCCGTTTCTACGAATCAATCGGCTACGCGCGCGTGGGCGTGGCGAAGAACTTCTATGCGCAAAACCTGAACGCGCTCCTCTATCGCAAGACGCTCCCCGCTTAGGGAATCTCTGAATCAGTCCCAGTTTTGAAAGGGCGGGACTTTAGTCCCGCCGGTTGCGGCCAATTTCCAATGCGGCTTTAGCCGCCGAGGGAATCTCGAACACTTGTGCATACCTTCCTTAAGCGAAGAGTTCGACGAAGAGAGAAGAGAATTCGCAGGCGCTACTCGTAGTACCGCGCGAAACTGCTGTCGGTCTCGAACAGCGTGCAGTCCTTCACTCGCACCCGCCCGCCGGTCAACTCCTGAAGCTGCTTGGCGGTCTGCTGGTAGAAGTAGCGCGCCAGGTTCTCCGCCGATGGGTTCAGCTCGGTAAACGGCGCAATCTCGTTGATCATCAGGTGGTCCAGCCGTTCGACCACCGGTCGCAGCAGCGTCTTCAGAAGTTTGAAGTCCAGCAGCAGCCCGGCCTCGTCCAGCTCCGCGCCCTCCAGCGTCACCAGCACGCGGTAGTTGTGGCCGTGCGGGTTCTCGCACTTGCCCTTGTAGTTGCGCAGATAGTGGCCGGAGGAGAAGCCGGCTTCCACGGTGACCTCAAACATTTTTTGGCTCCCCCCTTTCTGTCGATTGTATCGTCTGCGCGCGGATCGGAAGAGGAGACAGCAGACTCAGCAGCGCCAGCAGCAGATTCACGAACGCCCGCGGCGTTGCGACGCGGCGAGGATGGTTGGATTCCGGCCCATCGTCTCTCTGACCGTAGCATACGGCACAAATCCGCGCGCATTCACCCCGTCCTCAAGCTCCACATCGCATCGAACAGTGAATCCCGTGGATTATTCTGGATGGGAGGGACTTCCCAGAAGATGACGGAACCCATGCAGACGGCGGACAGGAGCTGGTGGCAGGTTCCGCTCTCCGAGCGCATGGACGTGCTGCGGCAACGCGAGAGCCAGGTCTTTCTCGGGCTGTCGCTGGTCATCGGCGCATTGACCGGCCTCGCCGTCGTCGCCTTCATCGTGCTGACGGAGCACATGGGAATGCGCCTGTACCCGGTGGTGGGAGCGCCCTGGCGGCGTCTGCTGTTCCCTGTCGTGGGTTCGCTCGGCATCGGTTATCTGCTCTATCGCTTCTTCCCCAATGCGCGCGGCAGCGGCGTGCCCCAAACCAAGGCCGCGCTCTTTGCCCGCGACGGCCGCATCACGCTGCGCACCGTGCTGGGCAAGTTCTTCTGCACCTCGGCAACGCTGGCCAGCGGTATTCCCCTCGGCCGCGAAGGCCCTTCGGTGCAGGTGGGCGCGGGCATCGGTTCCGTGCTCGGCCGCGCGCTGGGCCTCAGCACCGAGCAGGTGAAGAACCTGATCCCGGTGGGCGCGGCGGCGGCCATTGCAGCCGCTTTCAATACTCCCCTGGCCGCGGTCGTCTTTGCCCTGGAAGAGATCATGGGAGACCTCAACGCGCCCATGATGGGCGGCGTGGTGCTGGCCTCTGCGACGGCATGGGTCGTTTTGCGTCTATCTCTCGGCGATCATCCGCTCTTCACGGTGCCGCAATATCACCTGGTCAGTTCGTCCGAGTTTGCCGTCTATGCGGTCCTCGGCGTGGCCGGCGGAGTGGTCTCGGCGGCCTTCTCATGGCTACTGCTGAACCAGCGCGCGCGCTTCCTGCGCTTCCCCCAGTGGACGGTCTGGTTCCAGCCGGTGGTCGGCGGGCTGCTGGTGGGCGGGATGGGTTGGTTTGTGCCCCAGGTGCTGGGCGTGGGATACGGCTTTGTCGGCGACGCGCTGAACGGACGCATGGCATTCCACCTGATGATTCTGCTCCTCGTGCTCAAGCTCTTCGCCGTCACCACCAGCTATGCCTCGGGCAACGCGGGCGGCATCTTTGGCCCATCGCTCTTCCTCGGCGCCATGTTGGGAGGCGTCGTCGGCACCGCGGCGCATCATCTCTTCCCGCTGGCCACGGCCACGCCCGGGGCCTACGCGCTGGTGGGCATGGGTGCGGTCTTCGCCGGCGTGGTGCGCACCCCCATGACCTCGGTGCTCATCATCTTCGAGATGACCCAGGACTACGCCGTCATCGTTCCCCTCATGATCGCCAACATGGTCAGCCTCTTCGTCGCCTCCCTCCTGCAGCATGAGCCCATCTACGAGGCGCTGGCCGTGCAGGACGGCATCCATCTGCCCAGCGCCAGGACGCGGCTGCATCTCGATCAGCGCACGGTCGCGGAGATCACGAAAGCTCCTGGGCTCTTGCTGGAGTCCGAAATCACGGTGCGCGAGGCCCTGGGACGAATCCGCGCCAGCGGCCTGCGGACCGCCCTGGTCACGGACCGGCGCGGTGTTATCGGCGTCGTCACTCAGTCGCAGATGGAGGTCGAAGTGGACGAGGACTCCGGCAGGCTGCTCGACGATCTGATGGTCGAGCCGGTCTTTCCTCACATGCACGCCGATCAGGGGCTGGACCTGGCCCTGGAGCGCATGGGAAGCAACCAGATCGATCTGCTGCCCGTGGTCAGCCGCGCCGATGTACACACGCTGGTCGGCATCGTGACCCTCCAGGACGTCCTCGACGCATACGGCGTCTCCCACTCCTGATCGCGCCTGTCCCGGAATCACCCCTTGGGCCGCAACATCCACGGTTGCGGGCCAAAAAAAATAAATACAGACATTCCAAAGCTCTGTTCGGCAGGACAGTCGAGAGGCAGAAAGCTCCGCTTCCGCTTTTGCAATCTCGCGAGTAACCAGCAGTACTCGGGCAGTAACGTCTCCAACCTATAACTAAAATTCCTGGCGTTGTTTGCGTTTTTCGTGTCTTTCCGTTCAGGCCGAACCTATAATGTTGAAAATGCGCGGAGTGACAGCAATTTCCGACACGCCCGGCATGGTCCTGAGAGAGGTCTGTGCAGATGCAACCTGAACGGCGACCCATTCCTGGAGTTCCTTCAACATGAACACCCCTCGTCTGTGTGCTTTGCGTACTGTCTTCCCCCGGCCCTTCGTTCTTCTCCTCGCGGGATTCATCGGTTTGGCCCCGTTGAGCGCTCGCGGTCAGTTTGCAACCATTCTGGATACAACCTCGCGCTTCGCCGGCAACAGCACAGGCACGGGCGGTTACAACCAGGACTCGGGGGTTGCCACGGCCACCACCCTGAACGTGCCCACGTCAGTCGTCTTCGATTCCCTGGGCAACCTCTACATCTCCGACACGCAGAACAACTGCGTGCGCAAGGTGGCCCCCAACGGCGCCATCTCCACGGTGGCCGGACTGCGGATCAACGGCAACGCAACGGATACCTGCAATACCGCCAGCCTTCCGGGCCCCGACCCCGCCCAGGGATTGCTGGCGCCCACCGGCCTGGCCATCGACAGCTCCAACACGCTGTACATCGCGGACAGCCAGCACAACTGCGTGCGCAGCCTGGCCAGCGGCGCGGTCGACAGTTACTCAAACCAGGTCCTTACCACGGTGGCCGGCACCTGCACGTTTGTACCGACTGATTCGGATACGCCTGTCCCCATTGGCTTGGCGGTGGACAGCGGCTCCAACCTCTACATCTCCATCGTGGGTTCGAACACTGGCGTCACCGTCAACCAGGTGGTGCGCCACCTGTCCACCGACCCGGCGACGGCCATCTGCGCCGTTGCTGGCCAGCTCTCGCCCTATGCAGCCAACACCCTCTGCGCGGGAATCACCGGCACAAACCCCAAACTCGACCGCCCCGCCGGCCTTGCCTTCGACAAGAACGGCAACCTCTTCATCGCCGATTCAAACAACAACTGCGTGCGCGAGATCGTTGGAATGGCGACTGTGCAGACGGCGGTTGGGCAGTGCGTCAACGACAGCACCGGCAGTTCGGCCACGCCCCTGAGCAATCCCTACGGGCTGGCCTTCACGTCCAGCGCCTCGCTGTTCATCTCGGAGTCGGCGGTGACCCAGAACAATGTGGTGAGCTTCAACTCCGGCGCCAACACGCTGACCTTGATCGCCGGCCTCGCCAGCGGCCTCTCAGGCGCGTACAACGTCTCGCAGGAGGGCCAGGCTGCGTCGCTGGTTCCCCTCGACCAGCCGCTCGGCGTCACCACGGACCCCGGCGGCAGCATCTATCTGGCCGATTCGCAGAACAACATTGTGCGCAAGCTGGGCACCAACCTGAGCTTCCCGCCAACAAACGTGGGATCGATCAGCGCGAGCCAGACCATCATCTTCAGCATCAATCAGACGGTGAATCTCACCGTCACCGTGGGGACGGACTACTTCCTCGTCAGCACAACATGCAGCGGCGCCCATTCGGCCTCCACCACCTGCCAGGTGGTAATCAACTTCCAGCCAACCCGACCCGGCTATCGCTACTCCGCCCTGCAACTCAAGGACTCGATCAGCGGCAAGCTGATCGGCGTCGAACTGCAAGGCCTGGGCCTCGGCCCGCTCAGCCTGCTGGCTCCGGGCGTGGCCTCCACCCGTGCATCCGGCCTGCGCGCCGCCATCGCCGTCTCCACCGACTCGGCGGGCGACGCCTATGTGCTGGAGCGGGGTAACGGCTCCTCCACCGCCGATGTCCTCTTCTATCCGGCGGCTGGCGGCGCCGCTCAGGTCGTCGTGGCCCAGGGCGCGGGCCTGGTCTCGCCCTCCGCCATGGCGGTCGATGGCGCGGGCAACATCTTCATCGCCAATACTCCGGCCGGCATTGGCGCCAGCACCAGCATCGCCCGCTTCGGCGCGGACGGCTCCATCAACCTCTCCTATGCCACAGGTCTGCTCTACGTCAATGCCATGGCGGTCGACGGCTTCGACGACCTCTTCGTCGCCATGGGCGGCTCGGTCCACAACGTCACCGAGATCTACGCCGGCGGGCAGCGCCGCGTCGTCGCCGGCAACGGCGCCGTCGTTAATGCGAACAACGTCGCCGCCACCTCTGCGGTCTTCTATGATCCCAGCGGCATCGCGCTTGGCCCCAATGGCCTCGCCGTCGCCGATGCCGGGACCCATTACGTCTATTTGATCGACAACTCCGGAATCATCCACATCGTCGCCGGCGACGGCGCCACCTCCACCACCTTGCCCGGCGTGGCCACGGGCACCGGCCTCCTGATGCCCGACGGCCTCGCCATCGACGCCGCCGGTGACATCTACATCGCCGACGATACTGCGAATATCGTCTACGCAGTCTACTCGGTCATCAGCAACGGGACCAACATCTGGCCCGTCATCGGCACCGGCACCGCCGGCTACACCGGCGACAACGGCCCCAGCACCGCGGCCACCATCAACGCGCCGCTGGACATCGCCCTCGATGGGTCCAGCGACCTCTTCGTCGTAGACAGTGGCAACAGCGCGCTGCGCGAGGTCTCCTACCCGCGCACCAGCACCATCGCCTTCGGCAACGTGCTCATCGGCGCCACCTCTTCCCCGCAGTTGCAGTATCTGGCCAACGCCGGCAACACCACCCTTTCCTTTACCTCCTTGCCGTTCACCACCACCGATACGTTGCACTACAACGTCTCGGCGGCTGCGACAACCTGTACCGGAACGACGGTCTCCGGCGGCGTCTGCGACATCGGATACACCTTCACCCCCACGGCAATCGGCCCGGCCCCCGCAGGCCAGTCCAACCTCTTCTCCAACTCCTACAACTCGCAGCAGACCGTCCTCTTCAGCACCAGCGGGTCCGGCGGCTACTCCACCGTGCCTCTGCCCTTCACCCTCCTCTCGGAGACTGAGGTATACGGCTACTCCTTCTCGGAGTCGTTCGCGTTCACCGGCAGCTTCCCCGCCAGCGGCACGATGGTCTTTTACATTGGCAGCCAGGTTCTCTGCACAACCTCGATAACCAACGCATCCGCGGGCGTCATCACATGCAATGCGGCGGCGTCCGGCCTCGCCTTCGGCAGCTATACCGTCAGCTTCACCTTCACCTCCACCAACTCGTACTACAGCTCGGTGACCGGTACAACCACGCTGAATGTCACCAAGGCGCCCCTGACGGTCAACGTCAACAGCTTCACCCGCCCATATGGCACGCCCAACCCCACCTTCACCGGCGCCATCTCCGGCGCGGTCAATGGCGACACCTTCACCATCGCCTACTCCACCACCGCCACCATCGCCTCCGGCGTTGGCGTATACGCCATCAACGCAACCGTCTCCGGCGCCAACATCGCCAACTACAACATCACGGTGAACCCCGGCACGCTGACCATTACCCAGGCGACGGGGGGCTTGGGGCTGGTGGTCACGGTCAATAACGCCTCGCGCCCGTACGGCTCGCCCAATCCCACCTTCACCTGTACGATCGCCGGCGCGGTCAATGGCGACACCTTCACCATCACCTACTCCACCACCGCCACCATCACCTCCGGTGTAGGCACATACGCCATCAACGCTACCGTCTCCGGCGCCGCCGCCGCCAACTACAGCGTGATCGTGATTCCAGGCACGCTCACCATCACGCCCGCGGGGACGGGCGGCGGCAACGGGCTGGTGGTCACCGTCAATAACGCCACCCGACCGTACGGCACCCCCAACCCAACCTTCACCGGGACCGTCACCGGCCTCGTCAACGGCGACACCGTCACCGTCACCTATTCCACCACCGCCACCATCACATCTCCCGTAGGCAGCTACGCCATCAACGCAACCGTCACAGGTGCCGCCGCCGCCAACTACAACATCACCGTCGTTCCCGGAACGCTCTTCATCACCTCCGCGGGAACCGGGCTGGTGGTCACGGTCAATAACGCCACCCGCCCGTACGGCACCCCCAACCCCACATTCACCAGCACCATCACCGGAGCGCTCAACGGAGACACCTTCACCGTCACCTACTCCACGGTGGCCACGCAGTTCTCTCCCGTCGGCAACTACGCCATCACCGCTACCGTCTCCGGCGCCGCCGCCGCCAATTACAACATCACCGTGATACCAGGCACGCTGACTATCACGCCCACCGCGCCGTTGGTCATCACGGTCAATAACGCCACCCGCCCGTACGGCGCCCCCAACCCAACATTCACCAGCACCATCACCGGAGCGCTCAACGGAGACACCTTCACCGTCACCTACTTCACGGTGGCCACGCAGTTCTCTCCCGTCGGCAACTATGCCATCAACGCTACCGTCTCCGGCGCCAACATCGCCAACTACAACGTCACCGTGGTTCCCGGTACGCTCGCCATCACGCCTGCGGGAACACCGCTGGTAGTCACGGTGAATAGCTTCTCGCGTCCCTACGGCACGCCCAACCCGACCTTTACCGGGACCGTCACCGGCCTCGTCAACGGCGACACTGTCACCGTCACCTACTCCACGGTGGCCACCATCGCCTCACCCGTAGGCACTTACCCGATCACCGCCGTCGTCTCCGGGGCCGCCACCGCCAACTACACCATTACCGTAGTTCCCGGTACGCTCACCATCACGCCCACCACAACCCCGCTGGTCATCGCGGTCAATAACGCCACCCGGCCCTACGGCACGCCCAACCCAACCTTTACCGGCACCATCACCGGCGCGCTCAACGGAGACACCTTCACCATAGCCTACTCAACCACGGCGACCATCCTCTCTCCCATCGGCACTTACCCCATCACCGCCATCGTCTCCGGCGCCGCCGCCGCCAACTACGCCACCATCACCGTCATCCCCGGCACGCTCACCATCACGCCCGCCACAACGCCGCTGGTGATCACGGTCAATAACGCGGCGCGGGCCTACGCCGCCCCCAACCCAACCTTCACCAGCACCATCACCGGCGCGGCCCCCGGCGACACCTTCACCGTCACCTACGCGACCACGGCAACCCTCCTCTCTGACGTAGGCAGCTACCCCATCACCGCCACCGTCACCGGCGCGAACATCGCCAACTACGCCACCGTCACGGTCGTCCCCGGCTCGCTCGCCATCACGCCGCTCGCCACCGTCACAACGGTGACAACCTCCGCCTCTCCCGTCACCCAGGGCGCCAGCGTCACCTTCACCGCCACCGTCACCTATGGGGCGGGCCTTCCCGTTGCGGCCGCAACCGTGAACTTCTATAACGGCGCAACGCTGCTCTGCGCATCCACGCTCAACTCATCCGGCGTCGCCACCTGCACCACCTCCACGCTCCCGGTAGGAACTCTCACCATTACGGCCACCTACCAGGCAACCCTCGACTTCGCCTCCAGTTCGGGCACAGTCGTCCAGGTCGTCAACCCCGGCAGCTTCACCCTCTCCGCCGCTCCGCCAACTCAGTTCATCAGCGGCCCGGGTTCGACTGTCTATCTCGTCACAGTCTCCTCTGTCCATGGTTTTGCCGGCCCGGTCACTCTCGCCTGCTCGGGACTTCCGGCTGATGCCACCTGCACCTTCGCCACCCCCACCGTCACCCTCACCGGCACGGGCAACGGGGCCAGCGTCACCACCACCATGACCGTCACCACCACCCTGGCAGACGCGCGGCTCACCCTTCCCGCGCTTCCCGCTCCCCCGGGCAGAACGCCCAACGGCCTTGCGCCGATCGCCTTTGCTGCCGTCTTCCCCTTCGGGCTGGTTGCTTTCTTCGGCCTCTCGCGCCGCAGGCGTAATAGCCCGCGCTCCGGCCGCTCGCCGAACCTCCGCCTGCTCCTCGCGCTTTGCTGCACCGCCGCCATCATCGGCCTCGCCGGTTGCGCGTGCCTGTCCAGCATCAATCAGGTCTACACCATCCCCATTACCGGCACCACCACCGTCAGCGGAGTGGCTGCGCAATCGACCTCGGTCTCGCTCACCGTGGCCCAGGAATAACCGGACCGGTGGAGTAACTTGCTCGATTCCCGTTCCACCCGTCTCGGCAGGAGTCTGAAACACTGATGTGGAGGAAACCATGATGCACCGGAGCTCATCCAACCTCTTCCACGCGCTTCTGCTGGCCGCAACCGCCGCCCTCGTCCCGCTCTCGGCTGCGGCCCAGGCTGCGCCCGCGGGAACGCAGGCGCCCATCCCATCGCGCCTCGACCTCTTCGGCGGATACACCTACTTCCATCCCTTCAACAGCACCCTCGACGGCTACGCCTACGAGCCCATCGCCAAGGGCGGCATCGGCAGCGTCGCCGGCTACTTCGGCAACCACTTTGGCGCCGTCTTCCAGGCCGCCGCCTCGCCCTACGGCCCCGACGACTGCTCCTACGTCGCCCAGGCCGGCCCCATCTACCGCTGGCAGTACGGCCGAGTCGTTCCCTTCGCCCATCTGCTCTTCGGCGGCGCCCGTTCCGGCGGCCCGCTGGTCCAGCCCTGCACCTGGGGATACGGCGCCACCCTCGGCGCCGGCTTCGATTACATCCTCCCCTACGCGCCGTTGCACAATCGCCTCGCCCTCCGCCCCATCCAGGCAGACATCGAGTACTCCGACATCAACTTCGGCCTCAACACCGCGCCCACCTTCTTCAACGGCGGCGTAGCCAAGATCACCGCCTACCGCCTCAGCGCTGGCGGCGTCATCCGCTTCGGCGGCTCCACCGAAGAGCTGCCCGCGGCCTATGGCTGCGTCGTGCAGCCCGTCACCGTCTTCCCCGGCGACCCCATCACCGTCACCGGAAGCGTCATCAACCTCGAAACCGGCCGCAAGCTCAAGCCCGTCTACACCTGGGAGACCAACGGCGGCCCAATCGAGGCCACCGACGAT
>Ga0187848_10001130_pt1 | contig 23152 bp, 18 predicted proteins | sample June2016WEW_4_40_FD_132424 | JGI IMG/M metagenome (GOLD analysis project Ga0187848, IMG submission 132424) | Peatland microbial communities from SPRUCE experiment site at the Marcell Experimental Forest, Minnesota, USA - June2016WEW_4_40 | ecosystem: Environmental > Terrestrial > Soil >... | reverse complement strand
CGCATCTGGATCGGACGCACCCGCGGGGTCGGGAAGTTTTCGCTGGAGGATATGCTCGACCTGGGAGTGACCGGTCCGATGCTGCGCGCCGCCGGTTTGAAGCTGGATATTCGCAAGGATCAGCCGTATTCGAGCTACGAGAAATTCGATTTCGAAGTGCCCACCCGCACCGAAAACGACGTATTCGCCCGCTACCAGGTGCGCGTCGAGGAAATGCGCCAATCGGCGCGTATCGTCAGGCAGGCTCTCGAAGGCATGCCGTCCGGGCCCTGGAAAGCCGACGCGCCCCACGTGGTGCTGCCCGACCGCGAAAAGATGAAGACCCAGATGGAGGCGCTCATCTACCACTTCAAAATTGTGACCGAGGGCTTCCGCGTGCCCGAGGGCGAGTTCTTCCAGGTGGTGGAATCGCCGCGCGGCGAGCTGGGCTATTACGTGGTCAGCGACGGCACCGCCAAGCCTCTGCGGGTTCACATGCGCACGCCCAGCTTCGGCAACCTGCAGGCCATCCCGGCCATGGTGCAAGGCACTCTGATCGCCGATGTGATCGCCGCCATCGGCAGCGTGGATTTCGTTTTGGGCGATTCGGACCGCTAATGACTTTCTCACCCCAACTGGAGGCCAGGTTCGCGAAACTGCTGGCCAGCTATCCGCCCGGGCGCGAGCGGAGCGCCATGATTCCGATGCTGCTCTATGCCCAGGATGAGCTGGGCTCGGTATCGGACGAACTGATTGCCGAGGTGGCCACCCGCACCGGCGTCACCCCGCTCGAGGTCACCGGCGTCATCTCCTACTACTCCATGCTGCGACGCAAACCGGCCGGCAAATACCACGTGCAGGTCTGTACCAACATTAGCTGCCTGCTGCGCGACGCCGACCAATTGTTCGAGCACGCCTGCCAGAAGCTCGGCTTGCAAAACCATGGCGTCACTCCGGACGGCCAGTTCTCCGTAGAAGAGGTCGAGTGCATGGGCGCCTGCTCCTGGGCCCCCGCCGTGCAGGTCAATTACGAGTTCCACCACGACGTGACTCCCGAAAAACTAGACCAACTCCTGGACAGCTTGAAGGAGAATCGCTAGATGCACGCGCAGATCTTACCGTGGGGCAGACCATCGTTTTTTGTGGTCTGCCCGGCAGCGCGCAGCGCCGATGCTTTTTCCATTTCGAAACTGGCGACCCACCCCCATGCTCTATAACCCGCCCAGCCCGCTCGAAACCCGCGTTCTCACGCGCCGCTTCGGCGTGCCGAACTCCGCTTCCATCGAGACCTATCTCTCCACCGACGGCTACCAGGCGTTCCTCAAAGCTTCGAAGATGACCCCTGCCCAGATCATCGACGAAGTCAAAGCTTCGAACCTCCGCGGCCGCGGCGGCGCCGGCTTCCCCACCGGCATGAAGTGGAGTTTCGTCCCCCGCACCTCGCCCAAACCCAAATACATCGTGGTAAACGCCGATGAAGGCGAGCCGGGCACCTGCAAAGACCGCGTGCTGATGGAAAACGATCCGCACTCGCTGATCGAGGGCTGCCTCATCGCCGGCCTCGCCGTGGATGCCCATGTCGGCTACGTCTACATCCGCGGCGAATACCGCTACCTCATCGAGATCTTCGAAAAGGCGCTCGCCGAAGCCTACGCCAAGGGCTGGCTGGGCAAGAACATTCAGGGCGCCGGCTTCGATTTCGATCTGTATGCCCATACCGGCGCCGGGTCGTATGAGTGTGGCGAAGAATCCGCCCTGCTCGAATCCCTCGAAGGCAAGCGCGGCGTGCCGCGCATCCGGCCGCCGTTTCCCGCCGTGGCCGGCGCGTTTCAGTGCCCCACCGTGCTCAACAACGTGGAAACGTTCTGCGCCGTCCCGCACATCCTCCTCGGCGGCGGCAAAGCCTTCGCCGATCTGGGCGTGCCCAAAGCCGGCGGCACCAAGCTCACCGCGCTCTCCGGCCACATCGATAAGCCCGGCGTTTACGAACTCCGCCTGGGCTTCCCCGTCATGCAGATGATCGAGGAAGTGGGCGGCGGCATGCGCAATGGGAAAAAGTTGAAGGCCTTCATCCCCGGCGGCTCCTCCTGCCCCATTCTCACCGCAGCCGAATGCGAAGGCGCCACCATGGATTACGATTCCATGGCCGCCCGCAAAAGCATGCTGGGCTCGGGCGGCGTCATCGTCATGGACGAAGACACCGACATGGTGAAGGTGGCCCTTCGCATCATGAAGTTCTACGCCCACGAAAGCTGCGGCTGGTGCATTCCCTGCCGCGAGGGCACCACCTGGCTGACCAAAATCCTCACCCGTTTCTCCGACGGCCAGGGTTCGACCGCGGATATCGACCTGCTCGGCGACATCTCCAGAAACATGCTGGGCCGCACCTTCTGCCCGCTGGGCGACGCCGCGGCCCTCCCCATGATTTCGCTGGTCGAGAAATTTCGAGATGAATTCGAAGCTTACTTGAAGGGCAAGCGGCGCGAGGAATCCTCCAGCCGCCTGGTGACGGTCTGATGGCGGATCCGGTAAAATTCACGATCGATGGGCGCGAGCTTACGGCCGCGCCCGGCACCTCGGTAATCGACGCCGCCAAACGCGCGGGCATCGAAATTCCGGCGTTCTGTTATTACGAAGGGCTCACTCTCTCGGCCGCCTGCCGCATGTGCCTGGTGGAAGTGGAAAAGATGCCCAAGCTCATGACGGCCTGCACGCTGCCGGTCGCCGAAGGCATGGTGGTCCGCACCACCACCCCCCAGGTTCACACCGCGCGCAAATACATGCTCGAGTTCCTGCTCACCAATCACCCGCTCGATTGCCCGGTGTGCGACAAGGGCGGCGAGTGCGAGCTGCAGGACATGACCTTCCGCTACGGCGCCGGCGAAAGCCGCTTCACCGAAACCAAGGTCCACACGCCCGAAAAACAATATTCCCCGGTGGTGTTCTTCGATGCGCCGCGCTGCATTCTCTGCTACCGCTGCGTGCGCATCTGCGACGAAGGAATTGGCGTGAAGGCGCTCGGCGTCGCGATGCGCGGAGTGACTTCTGAAATCGCCCCGAATAAGGGCGATCACCTCGAATGCGACGAGTGCGGCGCCTGCATCGATATCTGCCCGGTCGGCGCGCTCACCAGCGGCGCCTATCGCTACAAAACCCGCCCCTGGGAGATGACTCACGTCGGCACCATCTGCACCCATTGTTCCGACGGCTGCAAGACCACTCTTGGGACGCGCAACGACCGCATCATCCGCGGCAACAATCGCGACCGCTCCGGCATCAACGGCGAATTCCTCTGCATCAAGGGCCGCTACGGCTTCGACTTCTACGACCATCCCGATCGCCTCCAGGCCCCGCTCGTCCGCAAGGACGGCGAGCTCGAAGAGGTGAGCTGGTCGGAAGCCCTCGGCGTGGTGGCCAAGAAGTTCGAGCAGGCGTTGGCCGAGCAAGGCAGCTTCGGCGTCATCGGCTCGGGCCACACCACCAACGAGGAAAACTACTACCTGCAGAAGTTCGCCCGCCAGGTGCTCGGCACTAACAACATCGACCATCACCGCACCGGCGACGTCATTACCGCGCTCGACGCCCTCAGCGGCAAAACCGGCAAGCTGGCCACCGTGGCCGATCTGTACAAAGCCAAGGCCGTGCTGGTCTTGGGCGCCGATCTGGCACTCGAGCATCCGTTGCTCTCCTTTCAGATCCGCGCCAATTTCCGCCATCGCCAGGCCCACGTCTACGTCGTCACTCCCAAGCCCGTGCGCGAAGACAAATATGCCGCCGCCATCGTGCGCGGGCGCGATTACGCTTCGCTTGCCGGCAAGCTGGCTGCCGAACCCGACCTGACGATCCTGTTCGACGATTCCTACAAGGGTGACGACCTTCGCGCCCTGATCGAATTCGGCGAGCAGTTGAAGGTTCCCGTGAAGTATGTCCCCCTGGTCGACAATTCCAATTCGCGCGGCGCGGTAGATCTCGGCCTGACCCCGGAGTTGCTGCCCGGCTACAAACCCTCCGGCCGGCCCGGCCTTCATTACGAAGAAATGGCCACCGCCGATCTGAGCGTGCTCTGGGCGGTGGGCGCCAATCCGCTGAAGGGCGGCGCCACGCGCAAAGCCGGCTTCCTGGTTGTCCAGGACATGTTCCTCACCGAAACCGCGAGTCAGGCCGATGTGGTCTTGCCCGCCGCCTGCGCCTACGAAAAGAACGGCACCGTCACCAGCGGCACCGGCGAAATCCAGCGGCTCACCCGCGCCATCAATACCATGGGCGCTAAGCCCGACCTCGAAATCATCGGCTTCATCGCGCGCGAAATGGGCGCTGCGGCGACCGTCGGTCCGTGGACTCCCGAAGCCGTTTTCGACGAGATCCGCAAGAACGTGCGCGGCTACGACGTCCCTCTGCCGGTGCTCGTCACCGGCGGCGCGGCGCAAACCATGCCGGTGAACGGCCGCATCCCCGTCGAGGCCCGGCCCGACCTGGTCCGTTCCGACCACAACGGGCTATTCGCCTCCGGTACCCTGGGGCGCTATTCTAGAGTACTGAATTCCGTGATCGAGAGTCGCCAGAGCCGCTAATGGACGCGTCTACCGCCTTTTACGTCATCAGCCTCATCAAAATACTCGTGGTCTTCGCCGTTCTGATGACCACCCTGGCCTATTTGCAGTGGATCGAGCGCAAAGTCATCGCGCACATCCAGGTGCGCCCCGGCCCCTATTTCGTCGGCCCCCACGGGTTGCTCCAGCCGCTCGCCGACGTGGTCAAGCTCATCACCAAGGAAGACCTGCTCCCGCCCTACGTCAACAAGCCCATCTATCTGGCTGCGCCGTTCATCGCCGTCAGCATGGCGCTGCTTTCGATCTCGGTCATTCCCTTCGGCCCCAAGATCGACGTCTTCGGCTACCAGACCTACATGCAGTTGACCGACCTCAACATCGGTGTGCTGTTCATCCTCGCCGTTTCCTCGGTCGGCGTTTATGGCGTGGCGCTGGCCGGTTGGTCGTCGAATAATAAATACGCCTTGCTGGGCGCCCTGCGCAGCTCCGCCCAGATGATCAGCTACGAGCTGCCGCTCTCGCTCGCCATCGCCGCGCCCCTGCTGATTTCGAACACGCTTAGCCTCCGCCAATTGGTGGTAACCCAGGGCGGCGCGCCCGGCCATCCCGGCACCTTCTGGAATTGGAACCTGTTCCACGGCTGGCAATGGATCAGCTTCATCATCTTTCTGATCGCCGCGTTCGCCGAAACCAATCGCGTCCCCTTCGATCTGGCCGAGGCCGAGAACGAGCTCGTGGCCGGCTTTCACACCGAATACTCCAGCATGAAGTTCGCGTCGTTCTTCATGGCCGAATATGCCAACATGATCACCGTGAGCTGCATGGCGGTGCTACTGTTCCTGGGCGGTTGGGTCGCCCCGTGGCCGGCCAAATATGGGTCGGGGCTCGTGCCGGTTGCCGTCTTCGCTCTCTCTGGCCTCATCGCGCTCTATCACGGCCTGCACCCGGCCCGGCGCATGGACCGTTTCAGCCTGCCCGTGGTTGGGGTGGTCTTTCTGATCGTCGCGGCGGTGTTTCTCGCCCCCTTTACCCAAAGCTGGCTGCTGCCGCTGTTCTGGTTCTGCGCCAAGGTCGGCCTCATCCTGTTCGCCTTCATCTGGGTTCGCGGCACGCTGCCCCGCTTCCGCTACGACCAGTTGATGGTCTTCACCTGGAAGTTCCTGTTCCCCATCGCCGTGATGAATCTGCTTGTCACGGGTCTGGTGGTGGCCCTGGTGTAAACATGGACGTAATTCTCTTTCTGATCTTTGCCGCGATCTCGCTGGTCTGCGCCGTCAACGTGGTGATCCAGCCGCATCCCATCTCGAGCGCCATCTCGCTGATCGGCGTCATGGGGTCGCTGGCCGTGCTGTATCTGCTGCTGGGCGCCGAATTCATCGCCGCGGCCCAGGTAATCGTCTATGCCGGCGCGGTGATGGTGCTGTTTCTCTTCGTCATCATGCTGCTCAACGCGGGCAGGGAAACCGCGCAGAGCAAGTCCGAAACGGCCCACCTTCTGGGCGTGCCGGCGCTGCTGGTATTCGCGCTTTTGCTGGCATACTTCCTCCGCCAGCGGCCCGAAGAGGGCGTGCACTTCGGCGGCTTCACCGGCGGATCGGCGGAAGCCGTCGGCCGCGCGCTTTTCACCGCTTACCTGCTTCCCTTCGAGGTCGTCAGCGTTCTGATCCTCATCGCCATCGTGGGGGCCATCGTTCTGGCCCGAAAGGAAATCTGAAACCGCCATGCAACAAGTGCCGCAATCCTGGTTCCTGGTGCTGAGCGCGCTGCTGTTCGCGCTTGGCGTGGCCGGGTTTCTCTTCCGCCGCAACATCGTTACCGTGTTCATGTCCATCGAGCTGATGCTCAACGCGGTAAACCTGAGCTTTATCACCTTTGCGTACCAGCACAAGGACGTCGGCGGCCAGCTTTCCGCCTTCTTCGTGATGGTGGTGGCCGCGGCCGAAGCCGCCGTCGGCCTGGCCATTATTTTGACCGTGTTCAAGAACCGCGAGACGCTGAACATCGACGATATCAGTTCGATGAAAAACTGATGCTACTCTGGCTCATTCCTGTATTCCCGCTGGCGGGTTTCGCCATCAACGGCCTCTTCGGGCGCCGCTTTCCGAAGGCCGCCGTCAACGCGATTGCCATCGGCAGCGTCCTGCTCTCGTTCCTGTGGGTGCTGAAGACGCTGGCCGCCGCCGCGCCGCTGAATGCCGCCGTCACCGAGCGCTACTTCACCTGGATCCAGAGCGGCAGCCTTTCGATCGGCTGCGACATGACCGTCGACCGCCTCACCGCCGTCATGCTGCTGGTCGTCACCGGCATCGGCTCGCTCATTCACATTTACTCCATCGGCTACATGGCGCACGAGGGCGGCTATTACCGCTTCTTCGCCTACATGAACCTGTTCATGTTCTTCATGCTGACGCTGGTGCTGGCGGCCAATTACCTGCTGCTGTTCGTCGGCTGGGAGGGCGTGGGACTCTGCAGCTATCTGCTGATCGGTTTCTATTTCGATAAGAAGTTCGCCACCGACGCCGGCAACAAGGCTTTCATCGTCAACCGCATCGGCGATTTCGGCTTTTCTCTCGGCGCCTTTCTGATCTTCAAGCAATTCGGCTCGTTGGATATTGCGGTGATGTCCGCCCACGCGGCCGGGGCACCCACTGGCATGCTCACCGCGATCGGCCTGCTGCTGCTGTTGGGAGCTTGCGGCAAGTCCGCGCAAATTCCGCTGTATGTCTGGCTGCCCGATGCCATGGCCGGCCCCACGCCCGTGTCGGCCCTGATCCACGCCGCCACCATGGTCACTGCAGGCGTGTACATGACCGCGCGCTCCTGGCCGATCTACGTCCACGCGCCCGATGCCATGCAGATGATCGCCATCATCGGCACGGCCACGGCGTTTTTTGCCGCCACCATCGGCCTGGCGCAGAACGACATCAAAAAAGTTTTCGCCTATTCCACGGTTTCGCAGTTGGGCTACATGTTCGTCGGCGTGGGCGTCGGCGCATTTTCCGCCGGCATCTATCACCTCATGACCCACGCCTTTTTCAAGGCCCTCCTGTTCCTCGGCTCGGGCTCGGTCATCCACGCTCTTTCCGGCGAACAGGACATGCGCCACATGGGCGGCCTGCGCGGCAAAATCCCCTGGACCTTCTGGGTGATGATGTGCGCCGCCGTAGCTATCGCCGGTGTGCCGCCCTTCGCCGGCTTCTGGAGCAAGGACGCCATCCTGCTCGCCGCCTACGCCCACGCGCCGTGGATGTACTGGGCGGGCACCTTCACCGCCGGCCTGACTGCGTTCTATGTTTTCCGCGCCATCTTTATGACCTTCTTCGGCGAGTACCGCGGCCATCATCACCCTCACGAATCGCCGGCCGTCATGATGGCGCCGCTGGTGGTTCTGGCCGCGCTCTCGCTGGCCGGAGGGGTGCTGTTCAAAGTGCCCGACTATTTGAGCGCCTTCTTCCCCGCGCGGGAAGCGCCTGAGGATATGAGCTTGATGGCGATTTCCACCGCTGCCGGATTGATCGGCATCGCTCTCGCCTATCTGATGTACGTGGCGAAGCCGGCCCTGGCCGATTCCTTCGCCGCCAGCGTCAAGGGCCTCTATTGGCTGGTCTACAACAAGTACTTCGTGGATGAAGTGTACGATGCCGTGGTGGTGAATCCGGTGGTGGAAGGCTCGCGCGCGGTGCTGTGGAAGGGCATCGACGCCGGCTTGATCGACGGCACCGTGAACGGAACCGGCGCGCGCGCCCGCGACATCGGCTCGTTCCTGCGCCTGTGGCAATCGGGCAATATACGCAGCTACGCCACCTGGGTGTTGTTCGGCGGCGTGCTGCTGATTGTGGCCATGGGCCTGGCGGGAGGCGCCCGATGAACTTGGTCGCTTTGGTCCTGCTCCTGCCGCTGGCCGGTTTCCTGGCCGCGCTATTCGTTCCACGGTCTTCTCCCGGCAGTTCCCGCGTCTGGGCATTGCTTCTTTCGCTCGTCACGTTTGCATGTTCCATCGGCCTGGCCTTCTATTTCGACCGCGGCATTTCCGGCGAACAGTTCGCCGTGGATGCGGTCTGGATGCAATCGCCCGAGATCCACTTCTTCATTTCGGTGAACGGCGTCAGCCTGTGGCTGGTGCTGCTGACCACGTTCCTCACGCCCATCTGCGTGCTGATCTCCTGGCGCAGCATTCAGAAAAGAGTCAAAGAGTTCTACGCCTTCCTGCTGCTGCTCGAATTCGGCCTGATCGGCGTGTTCCTGGCGCAAGACCTGTTCCTGTTTTACGTTTTCTGGGAAGTCAGCCTCGTGCCCATGTACTTCCTGATCGGCATCTGGGGCCACGAGCGCCGCATTTACGCCGCCGTGAAATTCTTCCTCTACACCATGGCCGGCTCGGTGCTGATGCTGGTGGCCATCATTTATCTGTATCTGAAGGGGGGCACCTTCAGCTATCCCAAGATCCTCGACCTGCTCGCCAGCGGCCAACTGAGTTTCCGTCCCGAAGAGCAGATGCTGCTCTTCCTGGCTTTCTTCGTGGCATTCGCCATCAAGGTGCCCCTGTTCCCGTTGCACACCTGGCTGCCGGACGCGCACGTGGAGGCGCCCACCGCCGGCTCGGTGATGCTGGCGTCCGTCATGCTCAAAATGGGCACCTACGGAATTCTGCACTTCTGCCTGCCCCTGTTCCCGGCGGCCGCGCGCGCCTGCGCCGGTTGGATCGCCGTTCTCGCCATCGTCGGCATCGTTTACGGCGCGCTGGTGGCCATGGTGCAGCCCAACATGAAAAAGCTGGTGGCGTATTCCTCGGTAAGCCATCTCGGTTTCGTGGTGCTGGGAATTTTCTCCTTCACCCAGCAGGGCCTCGATGGCGCCACGTATCAAATGCTGAGCCACGGCATTTCCACCGGCGCCCTGTTCGCCCTGGTCGGCTTGCTCTATGAGCGTCGCCATTCGCTCGAGATCGCCGATTACGGCGGCGTGGCCACGCCCGCCCCTTGGCTTTCGACGGCATTTCTGTTCGCCACGCTTGCCTCCATCGGCCTGCCCATGCTCAACAATTTCGTGGGCGAGTTCCTGGTGCTGCAAGGCACTGCGCTGGTCCACTTCACCTGGACCGCCTGGGCCGCCATCGGCGTGATCCTCTCCGCCTGCTACATGCTGTGGATGTACCAGCGCGTCTTCTACGGCCAAGCCGGCCACGAAGTTTCGAGCCACCTCTTTGACATGAACCTGCGCGAATGGGCCGCCGTCGTCCCCCTGGCCGTCATGATGGTGTGGATGGGCGTCTACTCGCAAACCTTCCTCCCGCCCATTGGCAAGACCACTGCCAACATCCTGAGCCAGTCCCAGATCAACGTGCCGTTCCGGGTGGAGCTGCAGCGCCCCGTGGAGGCAGCCAATGCCCGCTAACCCCGCCTCCCCGTGGGGCAGACCATCGTCTTTTGTGGTCTGCCCTACCGGCAAGACTTCTTTATCGGTGTTCATCGGCGTTCATCGGCGGCTAAGTGTCTTCACCGCTTCCCCGCGGAGGCCCAGCAATGCCCGCTAGTCCCATGCCCACCCCCACGGACATCCTCCGCTTCCTGCCCGAAATCCTCCTGACCCTCGCCGGCACCCTCTTCATGGTCCTCGCCGCGCTGGTCAAGCGCCGCTCTTCCCCGCTATTCGGCCATCTCAGTCTGTTGACCTTGATCGCCGGTATCGCCGTTGCCGTCGCGGGCGGCGCCAACCCCGGCCCGGCCTTCGGCGGCATGCTGGTGGTGGATGGATTCGCCACCTTCTTCCGCGTGCTGGTGATGGGTGTCGGCTTTCTGACCGTTCTGGTGTGCTACAGCTTCCTGCCGCGGCAGAACGCCGAAACCGGCGAATTCCACGCCCTGCTGATGTTCTCCATCGCCGGCCAATGCCTGATGGCCGCCGCCAACGACCTGATCATCATCTTCATCGGCCTCGAAATCTCCTCCATTGCGAGCTACGTGCTGGCGGGCTTTTTCCGCGACGATAAGCGCTCGAACGAAGCGGCGCTCAAGTATTTCCTGCTCGGCTCTTTCGCCACCGGCTTCTTCCTCTATGGCGTGGCGCTGATCTACGGCGCCACCGGCAGCACCAACCTCGATGCCGTGCGCCGCGCGGTGGGCTCGCTCACCACCGGCTCGCCGCTGTTGATCCTGCTCGCCGCGGCGCTGATGCTCGTCGGCCTCGGTTTTAAAGTTTCCGCATCGCCATTTCAAATGTGGGCGCCGGACGTGTATCAAGGCGCTCCCACCCCGGTCTCGGCATTTCTCTCGGCCGGTCCCAAGGCCGCCGCGTTTGCCATCTTCTTGCGCATCTTCATGACCGCCTTCGCGCCCATCGGCGATCGTTGGGAGCCGCTGGTATGGGGCGCATCGCTGCTCTCCATGACAGTCGGCAATTTCGCCGCCCTCACCCAGAGCAACTTCAAGCGCCTCTTGGCCTATAGCTCCATCGCCCACGCCGGCTACATCCTGGTGGCGCTCACCGCGCGATCGGACGTCGGCACCGCCGCCGCCATGTTCTACCTGGCCGCCTATGCGTTCATGAACATCGGCGCCTTCGCCGTGGTGAGCCATCTTTCCGGCCGCGGCGAGAAATTCACCGAGATAGAAGATTTCAAGGGCCTGGCGCAGAAACAACCGTTTACCGCCGCCATGCTCACCATCTTCCTGCTCTCGCTGATCGGCGTCCCGCTCACCGGCGGCTTCTTCGGCAAGTTCTATATCTTTAAAGCCGCTCTCGAAAGCCACCTGGTCTGGCTCACCGTGCTGGGCCTGCTGAACAGCGCCGTAGCCGCGTATTACTACTTGCGCGTGCTGGTCATGATGTACATGTACGACCCCGGCGAGGCTGCAGAGAAGCTGGAACCCTTATCGCCAGCCATGGGCGCCGCCCTGATCCTCCCAGCCCTAGGCACCCTCTTCCTAGGCATCTTCCCCGGCTGGGTGCTGGACTTCGCGGGCAGATCCTCCGAACTGGTGCGATAGAGGCCAGCCGCTCAATTGTGGGGCAGACCATCGTCTTTTGTGGTCTGCCCTACAGCCGTGCACTCGACCCGGTGCAGCACTGCCCAGCCTGCGCTCCCCACGGGCGCTCGAAGGCGACCACGTGGCGCACGCACTCTTGCGTGCCGCGTCGGCACTCCTGCCGACGCCCTCTTTGGAGGCTGTGTCGCGACTCCAAACACGTGTCGAGAAGAGTCTCGACACGGCACGAGTGCGTGCGCCACATACCCGCGCCCCTGGCCTACCCGACAACAGAACGGGCTTGGTCACGCCCAAGACTGCAGGGCAGACCACGAAAAACGATGGTCTGCCCCACGGACCTGTTCACGCACTGCCCTCCGCTCGCGCCTTGGCCAACTCCTTTTCCACTTCGTCCCGCTCGCGGGGCATGCCCAGCTCCCGAAAAAGACCCAAGGCAGCCGATAGCTTCGCCCGTTCGCCTTCGGGGTTGCCCAGGTCCCGCTCCAGCAGGCCCCAATTCCAATAGCAATACGCGAGGCTGCCTTTGTCGCCCAACTCCAGGCAGATCGCTTCCTCCTTCTTGTGGAGCGCCATCGCCTCTTCCAGCCGGCCCCACGCCTGCAGGATCCCCGCCTGGTTCCCATAGCTGATCTGCAGGCCGTCTTTATTGCCCAACTCCAGGCAGATCGCTTCCTGCTTCTTGTGGAGCGCCAGCGCCTCTTCCAACCGGCCCCACGCCTGCAGGATCAGCGCCTGGTTCCCGTAGCTGGCCTGCAGGCCGTCTTTGTTGCCCAACTCCAGGCAGATCGTTTCCTCCTTTTTGTGGAGCGCCATCGCCTCTTCCAGCCGGCCCCAGTCCTGCAGGTTCAGCGCTTGGCCGCCATAGCTGATCTGCAGGCTGTCTTTGTCGCCCAACTCCAGGCAGATGGCTTCCTGCTTCTTGTGGAGCGCCATCGCCTCTTCCAGCCGGCCCCACGCCCTCAGGATCAGCGCCTGGTTCCCGTAGCTGGCCTGCAGGCCGTCCTTGTTGCCCAGCTCCAGGCAGATCGCTTCCTGCTGCTTGAGGAGCGCCATCGCCTCTTCCGGCCGGCCCCACGCCGTCAGCATCAGCGCCTGGTTGCCGAGCCAAGCCTGCAAGGCCGCGCGGTTCTGCCCTTCCTCCGCTACCCGACGCCCTCGTTCGCAGAGCGCAAAGGCCTCGGCGCGACGTCCCACACGCCTTGTGAGGCAGTAACCGCGGTAAGCCAGATCCCGCGCCAAGGGGTCTTTGGCGTTTTCGAGCGCCCATTCGAGGGCCAACCGAAGGTCGGGCAGCTCCCGCTCGCAGCGCTGCCAGTCCGTTTCCCAATTCTCAAACCGGCGTCGAACCGCCTCCGCGTGCTGTTGCCCCAGCGCCCTCCCATTCGCCGCTTCGCGAACCAAGGCATGCAACCGGTAACGCCGTTCGCTCCGGTCGATCTCGTCCGCCAGCGACCGCGCCACCAGTTGCTGCAATGCCGCCAGCGCGCCGCCTTCGTCGAGACCGGCGATTTCCGCTGCCAGGTCGAGATGGAATCCTTCCTCGGCGCATGCCGCCATCGCCGAGAGCAGTTGCCGCGGCGCGGCCTCCAAAGCCTCGATGGCCTCGCCGATCAAAGCCGTCACATCGCTCGGCAAGTTCCGCGCCATGCCGGGGATGGTGTAACGCACGTCTTCGCGAATCAAAGCCGCGGAAATGGCAACCGCAATCGGCAAGTAGCCAAGGCGCTGAAACAAGCTCCGGCACTCGGCCTCATGCCGCGCCACTTCCTCGACGCCAATCTCCCGCCGGAACAGCTCCAAGCATTGCTCGCCGGTGAACAGAGGCAGCGCCAGCGGCTCATGAAAGCGCAGGAACCGCAAGTTGGTCAGCCGTGTAGTCACCAGAACCGACGCCGCTCCTCGCGGAATCAGTTCCCCCGGCGATTCATCCTCCACGTTGTCCAGAATCAGCAGGCAGCGCTTCCCTCCGCAAACGCCTTTCAACTCGCGAACGACCTCCGGAAGGTCCCCTTCGAGCTTCAGCCCGAGCAGACGGGCCAGATCGGCCGCCATCGAAGCGAGGCTCGAGCTCTGGCAAGGCAGCCAGAAGACCGCGTCGAAATCCTGCTGGTAGCGGTGCGCGAATTCGAGCGCCAGCGTGCTCTTGCCTTTTCCGGCCATGCCGGGGACGGCAACCACCGCGCAGGGTTGCCGCAATCGCCCGCGCAGCTCGGCCAGCTCTTTTTCGCGTCCGACAAAAATCGGAGGCCGCACCGGCAAATAGTTCACGGGCCCTGGCGGCGCGGGCTGCTGAGTGAGCAGAAACGTGCGGATTTCGCGAAATCCCTCCGGTTGATTCTTGCGCAGGTCGAAGTATTTCTTGTTCCGCAGCAGGCGAGGAATCTTGCAGTCGCGGTACAGCACGCCCAGCAACTTCGTCTTGCGCTCGTTCGTTTGCTCCCAGAATGCGTCCGTCCACTCTTCCTTCACCCAATTCGAATCCACCGAATCCGGCGAAAGAATCAGCAAAATGAAATCCGAATCGAGGCCCTCCGCGATCTCGCCGACGATGTTCGCGCCCGGCGCGATCTCGCGCTCGTCCAGCCACACCTTGATCTGCCCGTCGCTTTCCAGGAAATCGGCAAGCTCGCGAACGAAGGGCTTGTCTTTGCTCGAATGGCTAAGAAAGACCGTGACCATGGCGAAAAGCCGCTCTCATCATAGCCAAATCTGTACGCGAAATCACGCCAGCGGGCACTTCTCACAGGCGTCCGAAGGCTACCGCGTGGCGCGCGCACTCGTGCGTGCCGCGTCGGCACTCCTGCCGACGCCTTGCCTCGACGCTATGTCACGACTCCAAACACGTGTCGAGAAAGTCTCGACACGGCACGCAGGAGTGCGCGCGCCACATCCGCGCCCCGCGTGTGAGAAATACGGGCAAGCGGGCACGCTGGCATGCCAGAGAGATAGAAAAAGGAGAGGGCGAAAGCCCCTTGGGTGGTGGTCATCAAGACCAGGAAGGGCCTGCCGCCGATCCCCGAAGATTCACCACTTGCCTTCCCAGAAGGCATTCGCAGCCAATATTGGCTGCCCCACTGCCAGCCAGGCGTCCGGGAGAAGGTCTGGTGCCGGCGCTATACCGGCAGCGGGTTGCGCTCCACAAATTGGGCCTGATGCCAATACGGGTACGCACGAATCACTTGGCTGGCCGCATCGAGCTTTGCGATCTGCTCGGCGCTCAGGTTCCAACCGGCCGCGCCCAGATTCTCGCGAAGCTGCTCTTCGTTCCGCGCGCCCACGATCACGGTGGCCACGGTGGGCCGCTGCAACAGCCAGTTCAATGCGATCTGCGGTACCGTCTTGCCGGTCTCTTTTGCCACGGCATCGATGGCATCCACCACGTTGTACACGTGCTCGTAATCGACCGGCGGCCCCATTTGCGCGGTCTTGTGCAGCCGGCTCACCTCGGGCAGCGGCTGGCCGCGGCGAATCTTCCCGGTGAGCCGCCCCCAACCGAGCGGGCTCCAGACCAGCGCGCCCACCCGCTGGTCCAGCCCCAGCGGCATCAGTTCCCATTCGTAATCGCGTCCAACCAGCGAATAGTAGACCTGATGACCCACGTACCGCGCCCAGCCATACCGGTGGGAGACCGCCAAAGACTTCATCAGGTGCCAGCCCGAAAAATTCGAACACGCGATATATCGCACCTTCCCGCTCTTCACCAAACCATCGAGCGTATAGAGGGTTTCCTCCACCGGCGTAGTGGCGTCGAAGCCATGCATGTGATAGATGTCCACATAGTCGGTGCCTAGGCGGCGTAAGCTGTTCTCCACCGCCGTCACCAGGTGATGGCGCGACGACCCTACATCGTTCGGCCCTTCACCCAGGCGAAAGGTGGTTTTGGTCGAAATCAAGAGCCGGTGACGTTTGCCGGAGATCGCCTTTCCGAGAATCTCTTCCGACGCCCCGCTGGAATAAATATCGGCGGTGTCGAAAAGATCGATGCCGGCATCCAGACAGATATCGACGATTTTTCTGGCCTCCTCCACGTCCGTCTGGCCCCACTCACGAAAGAATTCTCCTTCGCCGCCGAACGTGCCGGCGCCGAAACTCAGGGCCGAAATCTTCAAGCCCGAATAGCCAAGCTGTCTATACTCCATACGACGCTTTGGATGTCCGGCGAAGGCGGTACGCTTCGGGAACCTTTTCCCAATTTGCTTCATTCCAATTTTTGTGCGCGGTGGGTAACGACAGGCCAGCAGGCCTGTCCCACGTAGAGTTCCCCAAAATCTCCTACCCCTCCCCGCAAGTATGGTGCTTGCGCGTACCCTGGCATTCCCTTATCGTGGGTATTCCATCTATGGCCAGCAAAATACCTATTACGGTCGCTTATGGCGACGGCATCGGACCGGAGATCATGAACGCCACGCTCCGGATTTTGGAGGCGGCGGGCGCCGCGCTCGACATCGAAACCATCGAGATCGGGGAAAAGGTCTACCTGCGCGGCAATACCGCCGGAATCGAACCCGGCTCGTGGGAATCCCTGCTGCGCACGCGGGTTTTCCTCAAAGCTCCCATCACCACGCCTCAGGGTGGGGGATTCAAGAGCTTGAACGTCACCATCCGCAAGACCCTGGGCCAGTACGCCAACGTGCGGCCATGCGTTTCCTATCACCCGTTCGTCGAGACCATGCACCCCGGCATGGACGTGGTGATCGTGCGCGAAAACGAAGAGGACCTCTATGCCGGCATCGAGTACCAGTTGAGCCGGGACGTGACCTCGTGCATCAAGCTCATCACCCGGCCGGGCAGCGAGAGAATCGTCCGCTACGCTTTCGAGTATGCCGGCCGGCACAACCGCAAGAAGGTCACCTGCTTCATGAAAGACAACATCATGAAGATGACCGACGGGCTGTTTCACAAAGTCTTTGACGAGATCGCGACCGAGTATCCGGATATCCAGAAGGAAGCCTGGATCGTGGATATCGGCGCCGCCAAGCTGGCCGATACTCCGGAAACTTTCGACGTGCTGGTGATGCCGAACCTGTACGGCGACATTCTCTCCGACGTGGCGGCGCAGATCGCGGGCTCGGTGGGCTTGGCCGGGTCGGCCAATGTCGGCGATAAGTGCGCCATGTTCGAAGCCATCCATGGCTCGGCGCCGCGGCGCGCCGGGCAGAACCTGGCTAATCCGTCGGGACTGCTCTTGGGCTCGATCCTGATGCTGGTGCATATCGACCTGCCGGAGACGGCGGCGCTGGTGCACAACGCCTGGCTGCGGACGATCGAGGACGGCATTCACACCTACGACATCTTTACCGAAGGCATCAGCACGGCGAAAGTCGGAACCAAGCAATTCGCCGAGGCGGTGGTGGCGCGGCTGGGGCAGCACCCGAACCGTCTGAAACCGGTTGCCTACGCGCATAAACCGGCGGGCGCCGCAGGGGTGCGGCCGGCTTCCTCCCCAGCGAGCGGCCCGGCCAGTTCTGAAATCCGGGGAGTGGACCTCTTCGTCACTTGGCCCTCACGCAATCCGGAGTCCTTGGCGGCGGCCATGCAGCCATTCGCGGCCGGCGGGCTGAAGCTTGAGATGATCGATAACCGCGGAGTGAAGGTCTGGCCGGCGGGCTCGGCCGAAACGTTCTGCACCGAAAGTTTCCGCTGCCGATTCCTCGCCGAGGGCGTCACCGGCATGAAGCCCATCCTGGCGCTTTGCGGACGAGCTGCCGAGGCTGGCATCGAGATCGCCGCCACCCAAACTCTGCGCACGTTCGACGGCAAGGCAGGCTATTCGCTGGCGCAGGGACAATAGGAGCGGGAGAAATAAGCCACGGATGGACACGGATCCGTGTTCATCCGTGGCTAATTGATAGTTTTCTTTGGGTGTCGTGCTAGAATTGCAGTTCCCCCTCCTCCGTGGTAGCTTGGGCGCCCCAATCGAAGTACATATATGCATAATCCGGAACCGAAGCGAGTTCTCGCGGTTGTAAGCGATTTGTTTTTCTCCGTCAAACTTACCGACGCGGCCAAGCGCAATGGGTTGGCGCTGGAGTTTGTCAAAGACGGCAAGGAAGTAATGGAGAAGGCCAAAGGGCGGCCTTCGCTAATTATCTTCGACCTGAATTTCGAGGCCGTCCAGCCGCTCAAACTGATCGCCAAGCTGAAGGGCAACTCGGAGACGAAACCGATCAACCTGATCGGCTACCTTTCGCACGTGCAGGGCGAGTTGAAGTTAAAGGCGCAGGAGGCGGGCTGCGACATGGTGATGGCCCGTTCGGCTTTCTCGCAGAACCTCCCGCTGATTTTCAAGCGTCACGCCGGGTAGTTGGGCGCGCTTTTGCGTCCCCGGGGAAGAGCCGGCCAGGGGGCCGGCTGCGGACCAGGGGGTCCGCCCTACAAGTTCAGTCCGGACTTACGGCGCGGGCTCGACGTGAACCAGCACATCGGCAACCCAATCGAGCGACTTCAGGATGTGCAGCCGCGCCTGGTGGGCGATCTCGTGGGACTGCCGCACGGTCATGTCCGGGTCGACTTCCAGGTGCAGGTCGACGTGGTAGCGGAGACCGGTCTTGCGGGCGTAGCACTTCTCCACGCCGCGGACACCATCCACTTGCGAGGCGGCCAAGCGGATTCTCTCCATCAGGCGGTCGTCCGGCATGGTGTCCATCAACTGCATGGCGGTCTGATAAGCGACGCGGACGCCGGCGGCGATAACCAGGATTCCGACCGCCAATCCGCCGTAGCAATCGGCCCCGGCGAAGCGGCGGGGATCGTGGAGGGCCAGCGCCACCGCGATCAGAGCCGTCGCCGCGGAAGTGGAATCGGTGGCGTCGTGCCAGGCATCGGCGGCCAGGGCGGCGCTGTGGATCTTGCGGCCGTAGCGGAATTTCCAAAGCGCCATCGCCGGTTTGGCTGCCAGCGAGGCCAGCAGCGGCCAAATGACGAAGAGCTGCAAGGGCGGATGCGGATGGGCGAGACGTTCGGCGGAAGAATACGAGATGAGCGCGCCGAGCACGGCCAAGCCCAGACCGATCAGCAGTCCGCTCAGGATTTCCACGCGGCCGTGGCCGTAGGGATGGTTCTCGTCGGCGGGTTTGGCGCCCAGGGTGAGGCCGGCCAGGAGCAGGGAGGAGGTCAGCAGATCGGTGGAGGATTCCACACCATCGGCGACGGCGGCGGTGGAATGGCCGGCCAGGCCCACCCAGATCTTGGCGACTGCCAGCGCGCCGCTCACCGCCATTCCGGCAATGGCGATGCGCTGGCCCGCGCGCGTCGATTCAGGCGCGGGCGGGATCGATTCGTTCGGTATCGACACTAAGCTCGGCAAAGGCTGCCTTAGCTTTCTTGGCGTCGAACTTGCCGTCCCGCGCCAGCCGCGACAACGCCGTGGTGACGATCGACTCGGCGTTGATCTCGAAATGTTTCCGCAAGTATTCGCGGTTGTCGCTGCGGCCGAACCCGTCGGTTCCCAGCGTTTCCATCCGTCCCGCCAGCCATGGCGCGACCTGGTCCGCCACCGCCTTCATGTAATCGGTGGCCGCCACAATGGGGCCGGCGGCGTCCTTCAACGCCGCGAGCAGGTAGGGAACGCGCTCCGGCTGGTCGGGGTGCAGGCGGTTCCAGCGTTCCACTTCCAGGGCTTCCCGGCGAAGCTCGTTGTAGCTGGTGACGCTCCACACATCGGCGGCCAGACTGTACTTTTCGGCCAGAATCTGCTGCGCGCGCAGCGCTTCGTTGAGGATCGGACCGCTGCCGAACAATTGCAGTTTGGCCTTGCCTTTTTCAGCGGCGCGATAACGATAGATGCCCTTGAGCACGCCTTCGGGGTTCAGTCCCTCAGGCATGGGGGGCATGGGATAGTTTTCGTTGTACAGGGTGAGGTAATAGAACAGGTCTTCGCGCTCATGATACATGCGGCGGATGCCATCCTGTACGACGATGGCGATTTCGTAGGCGTAAGCGGGGTCGTAGGCCGCGCAATTGGGCACCGTGCTGGCCATCAGCAGGCTGTGGCCGTCCTGGTGCTGCAGGCCTTCGCCGGAAAGCGTGCTGCGTCCGGCGGTTCCGCCGCAGAGGAAGCCCTTGCCGCGGGCGTCTCCAAAGGCCCAGATGAGGTCGCCCACGCGCTGAAATCCGAACATGGAATAGTAAATGAAGAAGGGAATCATGTCCGCGCCGTAGTTCGCGTAGGCGGTGCCGGCGGCGGTGAATGAGGCCATGGAACCGGCTTCGGTGATGCCTTCTTCCAGGATCTGGCCGTCCTTCGATTCCTTGTAGTACAGAAACATTTCCGCATCGTGGGGCCGATAAAGCTGGCCCTGGCTGGCGTAGATGCCGAACTGCCGGAACAGCGACTCCATGCCGAAGGTGCGGGCTTCGTCGGGGATGATGGGCACCACATACTTGCCGAGCTCGGGATGTTTCAAAAGCAGGGTGAGCACGCGCACGAATGCCATGGTGCTGGAAACTTCGCGGCCGGAGGAGCCTTCGAGCGACTCGGCAAAATACTCGACTGGGGGCGGCGTCCGCGCGGGCACATTCGTCGCCCGGCTCGGCATATAGCCGCCCAGTTGGCGCCTGCGCTCGTGCATATAGGCCATCTCGGGACTGTCGGCGGGCGGTTTATAAAACGAGGCGTTGCGCGCGGCATCGTCCGGAATGGGGATCTCGAAACGGGATTTGAAACGCTCGATTTCCTGTTCGTTGAGTTTTTTCTGCTGATGGGTAATGTTGCGGCCTTCGCCGGCTTCACCCAGCCCGTAGCCTTTCACCGTATGGGCCAGAACCGCAGTGGGGCGGCCGGCGGTTTCCACCGCCGCTTTGTAGGCGTTGTAAACCTTGCGCGGGTCGTGGCCGCCGCGCTTGAGGCGGTAGAGCTGGTCGTCGCTGAGATGCGAGACCAGGTCGAGCAGCTCGGGGTATTTGCCGAAAAAGTGCTGGCGCAACCAGGCGCCGTCCTTGGTGACGTAGGTTTGGAATTCCCCATCCACCACTTCGATCATCCGCTGGGCCAGCAGGCCGGTGGTGTCGCGCGCCAGCAAGTCGTCCCAGTCGCTACCCCAAATGAGCTTGATCACGTTCCAGCCGGCCCCGCGGAAAGCGCCTTCCAGTTCCTGAATGATTTTGCCGTTGCCGCGCACCGGGCCGTCCAGCCGCTGCAGGTTGCAATTGACCACAAAAATCAGGTTGTCCAGCTTCTCGCGGGAGGCCAGCGTTAGCGAGCCCAGCGATTCCGGTTCATCGGTTTCGCCATCGCCCAGAAACGCCCAGATCTTGCGCGGCGTGGGCTGGATAAGGCCGCGGTTTTCGAGATACCGCATGAAGCGCGCCTGATAAATGGCGTTGATCGGTCCCAGGCCCATCGATACGGTGGGGAATCGCCAGAAATCGGGCATGAGCCAGGGATGCGGATAAGAGGGAAGCCCGGGGGATTCGCGCAGCTCGTGGCGGAAGTTTTTGAGACGCTCTTCGCTCAGGCGGCCTTCGAGGAATGCGCGCGCGTAAACGCCCGGCGAGGCGTGGCCCTGAAAATAGACCAGATCGCCGGGCTGGTCGCCGTACTGGGCGTGGAAGAAATGGTTGAACCCGACTTCGAGCAGGGTGGCCAGCGAAGCGTAGGTGGAAATGTGGCCGCCGATGCCGCTGTCGTGCTTGTTCTGCCGGACCACCATGGCCATCGCGTTCCAGCGAATCAGGCTCTTGATGCGCCGTTCCATGGCGCGATCGCCCGGGTACGGCACCTCCTCTTCCGGACGGATGGTATTGACGTACGGCGTATTCAGTTGGTTGGCGAGCTCGACCCCGTTCGAGAGCGCATGCTGGCGGAGGCGCTCCAGCAAATAGGCGGCCCGGTCGGGACCCTCCTCGTCGACAATCTGATCCAGCGATTCGAGCCACTCACCGGTTTCCCGGGGATCCAGGTCCACAACCCGCTCGTTGAGTTTCTGGTGCATGAATATTCTCATTATAATGAACCCCGGCCGCCACGAACGGGCGGGTTGATTACAATGGCACAAGGGGAGGTCGGCGGCGCGTGGAATCCGAGCAACGCCGGGTCCCGCTTGCCAAACCCGGAATCTATCGTTTATCCGTAGTAATTTGGGAGGCTTTTCATCATGGTGACGTGCCCGGTATGCGACGGCGCAATCGATCTGGATGAAGAAGATGTGGACGAAGGCGACACCGTCAGTTGTGACGAGTGCGGGGCGGACTTGAAAGTGGTGAGCGTGGAACCGCTCGAGCTGGAGTCGGCCGAAGATCTGGAGGAGGACGAAGAGGAAGAGGACGATTACCTCGAGGAAGACGAAGAGGACGAAGATGCCGACGAGGACTGGAAGTAGCACCGGCATGCGCGCCCATCCCCGGAGCGCCGCGAGCAGGGCGATTGCCGCGCTGGGGTGCGTTGCGCTCCTGGCCGTCCTGGCATGTTCCGGCGGATTTTCCAACCCGGCGCTGGCCCAGGAGAAAAAGAAGGGCAGCCCGCAGACCCGCAACCTGCAAGGCGTGGTGCATGCGCCGGATGGCTCGCCCCAGGCCGGCGCCGTGGTGCAACTCGAAAACCGGCGCACCTTGCAGGTCCGCTCTTTCTTCACGCAGGCGGACGGCAGCTACTATTTTCACGATCTCAACATGGATGTGGATTACGGGCTGCATGCGGAATATCACGGCGCGGTCAGCAACAAGCATACTCTCAGCACGTTCGATTCCCACCCGGACGTGACCATCGACCTGCAGTTGAAGCCAGCTAAATGAATGGGCTGGCAGCCCGTGCCGAACCACGGGCTGCCAAAGGAGTTTATGGTAGACTGGCGTCGGGATCGCAAGGCCCGGTTGGGCTTGCGATCCCGATTCCACGTTCCCCAAACCGGAATGAATTCGGGCGCACTCCAGCAGTTTCGGGAAAACCTTGGATGGCTTCGGAGACCTCTCTGCCGCTGACCCGGGACGAGCATTACGAACTGGGTCGAGAGCTGTGGGCCGTCTCCGCGCGTCTGCGGGAACTGTGCGGGTTGGTGACCGCCGTGTACGGCCCGACCAACCAATCGGCTTTTGACTTCGAGAAGGCGATCGAGATTCTGGACCGCTTGCGCAGCGATCTGCAGGCCCAGGCGGAAACCGACCTGCCGGGATACGACGTTCACGGATATTACTACTGAGCGCCCGATTTGGAATCGGCGGTGGGATCGTGCTAGCATCGAAAATGCCAGCGTGAGCATTGCGGGGACGTAGTTCAGTTGGTTAGAACGCCGGCCTGTCACGTCGGAGGTCGCGGGTTCGAGCCCCGTCGTCCCCGCCATTACTTCAATTACTTCGCAACCTTCCCTTGAGCGATTTTCGCTTTGTTTCCACGGGTGCCGCGGGGGAAACCTGTGGACAGCCTGAAGCGTCTGGACCGTCCCGCCCGGCCCTAATTACGACATTTGGCCACCGAGTACGCCCGTCCTCACGCCGCATGCACAGCCCAGTCGCCGCACCCCGTCCTGTCAAAATCGCCTGTCTCCAGTCCTCAGTCACCTGCTACCCCCGCAATTTGATTTTTCGGCTCGTCCGGGGAATCTGTGGGTAACTTGCGGGTTTCAGCGCTGGGATTGAATGAGGAAGCTGTGGAACTTGCGGCAGGTGGAGTCGAAGGAGCGTTGCTCGTCTTCCCAGCCGTTG
>Ga0187848_10001123_pt1 | contig 23204 bp, 32 predicted proteins | sample June2016WEW_4_40_FD_132424 | JGI IMG/M metagenome (GOLD analysis project Ga0187848, IMG submission 132424) | Peatland microbial communities from SPRUCE experiment site at the Marcell Experimental Forest, Minnesota, USA - June2016WEW_4_40 | ecosystem: Environmental > Terrestrial > Soil >... | reverse complement strand
GGGAGCGTGGATTGAAACATTGCAAACCGCACCAGCGATTCCGCCCGGCGCGAGCGGCGGAATTCTGGCCGCACGAAATTGTAAAGCTCTTCAAGGTGCGGCTTATCCGTGTACCAGAACTGCCCAATCGTCAGGTAGATCATGCCTTCGAGGATACCGCCTACGGGACCGATGCACCCGACCATCGCGCGGTCCTGTTTGACGGCACGCCACGCCGCTTGCTGTATCCGCGTTTCAGACAGCGGCATCATGGCGTTCTCCGCATGCAGCTCGCGACCCATCGCCATCAATTCCGGGAGATCGGCGGAAACCCCAAGCCGCACGTGATGGACCTGCTTTGACTGGGGATATGCGGGGCCTCGCGATGGCGCGGCCATTTGGAGGCTCATGCTACGCCTCCTCCTACTGATTTTAGGCCAGAGCCGACAGGCCCCGGCAGCCTTTTGCGATGTTCGATGTCGTCACGGCGCACATTCATAAACCAGCGGTCGAGCGCGCGATGCCCGCGCTCGGCATCGCCCTTGCCAAGCTGCACCACATGACTGGGGTGAATTACATATTCGCCGTCGCTAAGGTCGCATCTGACGCCATCTGCCGCACCGCCCGCCGCGCGCGGGAAGCGCACGAACGGCCTATTCCGGACAGAAGGGGCCTTCATCTTCGGCATGGAGATTTTGGGCGCGAGCAGGTGTGGCGCGTTTGGCATGGATGGCGCCTTTGGAACGACGGGCTTGGGTGCGATCGCTTTAGGCGCCGGGAACATCTTCCCAAGGTGCTTAAGGCCCGCCGCGGTATTGCCGCCCCCGAGCGAGGAGACCACATCGGCCGGCACCACATGCGCGCCATCGGGAACAGTCACAGGAAGGGCATCCGCGCGCCCCGGCGTGTCGCCTGTCAGCGCGCCGGTAAAGCCGCCCGCGCCTGCCGGGGGTGAACCATCGGCATCCGTGCCGCCGCCATCCGCGCGCCGCTTCGGAGCGCCTGCCGTCTTAAGCGCAATCGCGAGCGCTTGCCGGTAAGGACGCCCTTGCGGTGCATGCGCGCTCGGCTGCTCCAGTTCCGTGATGTTCTTGCCGATATTGGATTTGCCAGGAAGGAGCGGCATCGCTTACCCCACATTAACAATCAGATAGACATAATTCTCTGTTCCGGCCGCATTTCCCGCGCTGGCTGTCGCTACAGTGAATGAGCCGTTGGCCGCAACTGGATAGAGGTGTTTTGCCGACCCCTCAAGCGTGGCGGCCGCGGCATTCGAGGCCTGCAAAACGATGATGCTGCTGGCCTTGCAATTCGCATCGGCGATTGTCTTTGTCGCAGCAGCCGCCATCGTAAAGATGCCAGAGAACGCACTGAGCGGAAACAGCCCCCTGAGGACCGATATAAGACTGGAGAGGTTCTGGTTGACGCCCTTCGCCTGCCCAAGCATCGCGCTGGAATTTGAATCGGTCATCAGTTTTTCCCATCGGCTTGCCAGCGAAGCTCCGTATTCCCGGCGCGCCAGAATGAGCCGGTGTCCTGGCTTTCAAATCTAAACTTTATGTACCTTCCGCGCATCCTCTTGCTTATGAAGCGCAGGGCCTCGTTCATCGTAAAGGGACCATATACGACGGGTGAGTTTGCTTGGTTCAGCCATTTGATGGCGCTGACTGTAACAAGTATATTCGCATTCTGGCTTCCGTTGTACTCTCCCCATTTGAAGTCAGGCATGATGCGGTCGATAAATGCCAAGTCCTCGCCGGAATTTATTCTTATCCAGCCCGTTTCAAAATGAGGGTTCATGGGAGCCGTATCTGCGTCAAATCCAACCTCGTGCTGGTAAACGATGCCGGAATTATTCGCCGCGATAGGGCTGTTTATGCCAGACACATCAATCCATGTGTTGCGCTGGACCGAAGAGAGCGACCACAGCCCCTCATCCACATTCAACGTCAGCTTCTTATCGCAGTAGCCGTAGCCGCCAGATTTGGACGGAAAGAAGAAATCGACCTCTCCGAATAGCGTATTCGTGCCGACGTGGCATTGCCACGCATTAGGCAGGTCAAGATCCTGATAAAGCGCGTCCCAGGCCGGGCATGGCATCTTGGAGACGATGCCACCTGAGAGCGAGAACAGTCCCGAGGGCGTCATCCAATAGACGTTTCCGCCGATAGCTCCCCAGGCATGCTTTGCTATCAACCCGCAATTCTTACCTATGATCGTAAAACCAAACACGAACTCAGAACCGATGTAGGACATTGACCACAAATCTTGATCGGTCCAGATCAGATCCATGGTTGGCGTTGAGCCACCCCCGACGATGCGCGATCCTTGGCTGAGGCGATATTGGCCAGCTTGGTTATTGATGGTCCCGATCCATGTCGTGAAATCGCCAACGTCACACCAGCGGATAAGGAGCGGGTCTTGATAAACACCAATAGCGGCATCTGCGGTCGAGCCGAAGCAGACCATCATCTGCTGCGAGTTCGACATGAAGGCGCCGGCGTTGAAAGGCGGAGCTGTGCCGATGACTTGCGCGCTTCCGTAGCCGCTCGCGGGTCCCCAGAAATAGAGCGCTCCCCCTTGCGGGCAGGCCATGAGCAACTCACCCCAGCTATCCACCGTCCAGTCTATGGCCGTTATCGGCGTCCCGGTTTGCCCCACCGCAGTCTGGCCCGTGCCATAGGCGCCAGCGCCATAGTTGCCCGCGCCGTAGGCTCCCCCTGCCGGGGTCGGATTGGCCGTCAGGTAATAGGTGAGCTGCGCATTTGCGGAATTCATGGACGTTGGACCGGCGCTCGACGATGCCGTTTGCGCAGCTACCACGACGAAGTTATTCGCGTCAGTGATCGACGTAGCGACGTAGCGCCCCACAATGGAGATACCGCCGACCGCGGTTGCGATTGGCAGCACAATATCGTCACCGACCCCTAGCCCATGATTGTCGAGCGTGATCGTCACGTCTGGGCTGCCGGAAACCGTGGTGAAGGCCGGGACGGCACCACCCGCACTCACCCCCGCGAGCCCATTCATCGCGGCGTCAATCGAGTAGGCCCCCGCGCCAAGATACGCCGTGACGGGATAGAGGCCGGATAGAATGATGCCATCGACGGAAATCGGCGTTCCGAAGAACACCGAATCGCTTGGCGTGATTGTCGATACCCCCGAGTCGGCCACCGTAACGCTGGACGATCCGGCCGTCGTTGTGAAGTTCGGGGCTGGATTGGTTGTCACCGTTTGCGGAATGACATTCGTCAAAGTGCCGTTGGTGATATCGGCAAGTTCGGTCGTGGTAGCTACCACATAGCGCTGGTTGTCCGCCAAATCTTCCCAGGCATGGCTAGCGCGTGGAATGCCGTCGAGAACGCCCGAGAAGTATTTTACCCATCCCCCCATCTTCTCAAAGAGACCGGCCTTCCAGCGCCCGAAATCCATCGCGGCATAGCCCGAGCGCAGCGCGGCCTCCGTCACTTCGACGTTGAGGCCTGGCACGAGATTGATAGGCGACCGGGTCATGGCTTACGCCTTTGCGGATGCAGGAAGCGGGGAATTCGCGCTGATGTACATCTTGCGCAGCTCTTCGGTCTTGGCTGACGCCATGGCGGCCTGGTAGGCGGCTTCCCAGGAAACGGCTTGCTGCGGATCGCTCGATTGCGCGCCATAGTTCTTGAGCAGCACCCCGTTCGCGTCCGCCATGATGCACTTGAAGAACAAGTCGCTGAGGTAGTTCGTCAAGAACGTCGAGGTGTTCGAGGCCGACAGCGGCGCCGGCCGGACTGTGCCGATGAACTCAGCCCCCCATGGCGAGCCGGGCGCCGGGCCGAACATGACGTTTAGGTCGTCGATGCGCGCAGCGAGGACGGGAAAGGATGCGGCGGATGGCGCGGACTCGTTCGGCCACAGGAAATCCACCACATCACGGCTAACCATCTTCACGGGCGGCGAGAAGCGCGCACCGGCTGTCGAGAAGACGTTGATAGCGTCGAGCACAAGCATGTGTCCCGAGGTCGTAGGAATCGGGTTGATGCGGGTGTTGGGGATGAGTGTTTGCGAAACGGTGACGTTGGCCGTCAGGAGGTCCAGCTCGCGGTAACAACGCTGCTCGGCGTCATCCAGGATCGTGGGAAGGAGCGCCACGAAATCCGCATCCCCCGGATCGACCGTGAGCGCGTTAGCAACTGCCGTTAGAAGCGTGCTGTAGGTGTAGCTCATGTAAATATATATCCCCTACAAGCAAACACGGGTGGATAGGGATAAAAGATCGGACCGGCTGTGGAGGCCTGCAACGCGCGCGATAGGGCCGGAGGGTAACGTACCGGCTCGCTCAGTGCCATGAACCAGTCCGGAAGGTATCCTATCTCCTGTAGGATATCGAGGATAGGAGCTTGCGGTCCAGACGCTCTGACCGCTGAAATCAGGTCGCGCGCTTTCCGGAATTGATTGGGCTCGCTTAACGCAACGAACCAACCCGCAAAAATTTTATCGGCTTCCGGGAGTTGGCTGAGCGTTAGAACCGGCGCCATCGGTCCTGACGCACGGGCGAGGAGTGCCGCGCTAAGCCGGGGAGATATCCTGAATTGATTCGGCTCGCTGAGAGGCGGTATCCAGCCGGCGCCCATGACGTTCGCGCCGGCAACGATATTCGCGGGGAGTCCCAGAACTTGAGGTCCGCTCGCCACTAGGGCGGCCGCGCTAAGCCGTCTCGATATCTTGAATTGCGCCGGTTCGCTGAAGGGAACCCACCACCCCGGCGCAATGACATTAGGACCGGCGCAGATACTCGGCGGCAGAACCGGAGCTTGCGGCCCTGACGCTAATATGGCGGCACTGAGACGGGGCGATAGCTTGAATTGCGCCGGTTCACTGAAAGCTTCGAACCACGTATCTGGGAGGATCGTGGCAGTGTATGACCATACGAGGATACCTTGCCCCCCTGCCCCCCCTGTCACAGTGTTGCCCGCGCCGCCGCCGCCGCCATACGTTCCGCCATTACCGGGCGTCCCGCTATTTCCATAGCAGCCGCCACCGCCGCCGCCTGCTCCATAGGTCGAACCTAGGCTTGTATCGGAGCCACCGTTGCCGCCATTGCCGCCGGCGGTCAGATCGCCGCCGCCGCCGCCACCTCCTAGTGTTCCGTTCGGACCGTTTCCGCTTGAACTTCCGGCCCCGCTACCGGTCCCTGCAGTGCCCTGGCCACCGTTGGCGCCTGACGATCCGGTAGCATTGGCGCCAGCTGTAGACGATCCACCGTTCGAACCGCCACCACCTCCGCCGCCATCGGACCCGCCGCCTGTCCCGCCGTTTTTACCGGCGCCATTGGGGCCAGCCGAGCCACCTCCACCTGGGGAGCCTGTCCCTGCACCCCCGTTGCCGCCCGAATAAACCGTAGTCCCAACACAGCCTGCGGATTGTCCGCCTGTGGAGGAAGACCCGCCATTGGCGAGAATACCCAGGGAGGAGAGAGCGGGGGCTGCATTTACGCCAAGCTGTGCCCAGGTCTGCTGGGAAGATGACGGGAGCGCCACGAAATAATATACGGTTTGCCCCGGAACCACGGAAATGGTGCTAGCAGCAAAAGCTCCACCCCCTCCCGCATAGGATACTCCGCTTGCTGCCGCCCCGCCACCGATGCCTTGAAGCGTAATAGAATACACTTCATCCGGAACGACGAAGCTACCCCCCCCGGTTGCTGTGATGTAATTGGTGACGGTCACGGATGCTAAAGTTCCTTGACGTTCTGGTAAAACCGATGCCTCGCGAGCGCTCTCCAGATCTTCGCTTCAAGCGGGTCGCAATCTCCGTTGCCGGCGCATGAGGGACAGAGCGTCTTGCCACAATGAGAGCACCAGTAGCCTGTCCCGCTCTGGTGCTTCCACATCGGAATGTGCCGGTTGCAGTGACCGCACATACAGGTGTCGATCTCGCGCACATTCCCCGTCGCGAGGTTCGTTTCTATTAGAACCCCATTGGGGCGCCGCATGGCCTATTCGACCCAAAAGGCCGTTACGCCAACCGTTCCGGTATAGGCTGGAGACAGCGCACGGATGGCAAGGCCATAGAGGTTTGTGACGATCCCCTGCAGCTCACTGCCGGGCACGGCTACCCACCTGTAAGAGGCGCGCTGATTGACCGGAATGTAGAGCAGCGAAGAGTTCGCCGTGATGGTAGGCTCGCCTGTCTGACAGACGGTCGCTACGGTGCCGGCCGCGCGCAAAAGCGGATTGGCCGGGAGGGGCGTTGCCGAGGTACCTGTACCGATTGTCGTGGACCGCGACACGTCATATTGCATGGCGTTGTCGGCAGGCGTCCCGTTGACGCCGAATTCGATGTCATTGATCGCGAACAGCGTCAAAGTGGCTGTTGCGGCACTGAGGTTAATCTGGGTCTTATAGGTTGTGGTGATGGCTTGCGGAGTTCCGCCCCCTACAAGCGAGTTCACCGAGTAGACAGCCATGGATACGCTCCTTATGGAGTTGAGGTTTTTGTGACGCTCATTGAAAGAGTGAGCTGAGATATTATTCCAGCGGTGCTATTTACGTTGAAAGCGAATACATCTCCTGCATTAAAGGCTCTATTCCAGCCAGAAAGAAGCGCATTATTGTAGATTGCGCTGCCAATCAAAGCTGGAATATTTCCACCGCAAATACTATCGGAAGATACAGGGTGCGTGATACCGGCGTCAAATGCTGAATTAGCGCACTTCCATATATCTACAGAGATATTACCGGATATACTTGCCAGCATTGTAACGGAATTTATAATTCCGGTGTATGGGGATACCAGATAACCGGCCAGCCCGGTTAATATATGGTAGCCATTAACCCCCATTATAAATTCTATAGCCGTGAGTGTTTGTGTCGGACTTAATCCAGCGATTAAATTTGGAACAACACGCTTTGTGGTGAATGTTCCGTCACCATTAGAATGGTCAATCGCAAGATAGTCATTCGCCCCACTAACAACGTTAGTAAGAGGAAGCTGATTTATTTCTATGTTCGTCATTGCGGATTTTCTCCACCTATAACGAAATTGTCTCCAGTATCGTCTTCGATATAGAAATCGTTGTCCGTGGATAGATAGTCCGTTTCAACGGAGGTATCGGATGGACGCGCGTTCTTGATCGGTACCGGGTCCGGAGGGATGACGATGGTGCGTTCTTGCGGGTTCGGAATGTCCAAGCAATTTTCGCACACAAGCAGATTCGTGTTAATGAGGCGCGGCCCGGCGAAGCGGAATTGCCAGCGCAGCTTATAGTGGTTCGTCAAGCAATAACACCGGTCACAGCGAGCCCATGCGCGAGGGTTATCCGCGTCAACTTCGGCCCGGTCATGTGGACGCCAGGCCATTACTGATAATACCCCTGAAACGTTGGCGCGATGGTGATGTTGACGTTCTCTTGGTCGCGCTTGATCGCTCTAGCCATGCGCTGCTCGTATCGCGTGTTGAGCTTGTCTTCCTTTTCGGGCCGATAGTATTCGGCGAGCCGAGCCGCAAGGCCTGTCGCGAAGGCGTCCAGAAAGCGATAGGGGCAATCCACCGATTGCCCGTTCGTCAGGTCCACATCCTGCGTTTGCCGCCACGTCATGAGATTGAGAGTTGCCCCTGCGGCTATCGTCGCAGTGTCAGGCACAGGCCAAAGCGTGATCGTCGGTGGAATGCCGAGGTAGAACCAGAAGGCCGTGGGTGGGGCTGCAATGGTCTTCTGGGGGATCACGGTATAATCGGCCGCGGCCATAGGTCCCATGGCACGGTCATACAGCCCCGGTGTGGCGATGACCGCCGTTGTCACGCCGATTGTACGCTGCTGAAGGGTATAGGTGGCAGAGCTGGTGAGCGGAATGGACTGTAACTCCATCAACCAGCGCTCGGGGTTGCGGTTCGAGATGTCGACCATCAACGCATTCGACTCGAAGGCCGCATCTTCCAGGTGCTGAGTTGTCAACTCGGCCCTGCGAATCTGCAGCCTTCCGAACGCGGCCAGAACGATGGAGCCGGCGTCCGGGTTCCAGTTCCATGTTCCGGTTGTGGTCATCGGGATACCTTAGCTGTTGGACGGAATCTCGTACCAATGCCAGGAAGCAACCATCGTTTCGACGGGTGCCAGGGGATTGCCGACGAGGTGGATGAGCGTTCCAGGATCGATGACGAGCCGGTCATAGAAGTCGTGCTCCATCCATACCCAGCCAGGCGCCAGGGCCGTCGTTGCTTGCGAGAAGCCGAGTTCGTAGAAGCTCGTTCCGGCGGTTGTCAGCGTTGTGGTGGCGACACCCACGCGGCCTGCGTTGCCGACACCCGCGCCGCCGCCGCGCGATGTGCGTCCGTTGTAGACGTTCGCGTCCGTCCACGCGGCAATCGGCAACCCAGTCGCGAAGGCTGCACCTGTATTGAGCACCTGGCTAAGCGCCAGCGTGGTGATTGCGGCGGTTGCCGTCGCAGCCGTGCCGAGCTGGAGCGACAGAGGAACAAGGCTCTTGCCAGAACCAAGGGGATTCCAGAGCGCGCAAGTGGGGCTGGTGGTCGAGTAGATCGGCACTGTGATGCCCGTGCCGGCCGCCCCAACGATGCTGCTGAACATCTGGCCAGCGAGCGTCATCTGCAGATTTGGAGTGAACTGAACCATGCCGGTTGTCCTTAGAGTGAGGCCGGGGACTGGATCACAACGAACTTGACTTCGGCCGTAATGGCGTCGAGGCGCAGCCGGATACCAGTGACCGGGAGATTGCTGAGGTTGAAGATGGCGGAGGCGCTTTGCCCCGGCGCTGTGGCCGGGTGCGGAAACCACGAAAAGGTCGTGGGATCTCCTGTGGTATCGTCCATCGTGAATTCGATAAAATACGACGCAGACCCGCTCACGATGTTGACCAAAGCCGACACAGTGAACGGGTTCTGCAGTTCGTTCAGGTTCACGAGATCGAGGCCGCCCGGCACGATGGGCGCCTCGTAATCGTAATAGTGAGCGGCGCTCGACATTATTTGTGCCTCATGCCCTTGAGCGTTTCAGCGAGATTGGCTTCCTTGCGGATGCGCGGGTTTTCCGAGTGCTCGGCCTTCGCCATCTTCTTGGCGGGGATTTTTTCGCCCTCGGGAACATGAAGCGCCCGGTGCAGTGCCCCAGGACGCTTTATCGCGCCCTGAATCCACTTGCCGCCGTCCTTCCGTCCCTTGGGCTCACTCTCGCCCCCCGTGAGCACCCTCATGGTGCTCGTGATGGTGGACATGGTGATGCACCTCACTGTGGCCGTGCTCGTGCTCATGGCCGTGCTTCTCGCCATGATGCGCCGCGCCGCCTTCCGCCCGGTGCTTCGCTTCGCCGCCCTTGGCGTGGTGCTCGACCTTGCCGCCGTGCTTGCGAGCCTCGGCTTTCCCGCCGCGCGCGCAATGAGCTTTGCCGCCGGCCTTGCGGTCAAGGCGCGGCTTTACGTCCTCACCCTCCACCGTGCCGACGGTGTGCCCCTTGGCCTCCTTCATGGTGTCGGAGACCATTTTACCGCCTTCGGCGCGGTGATGGCCCTTGTGGTGAGGTGCCTTGACGGCGCCCCCGTGTTTGCGCGCGGCGAACTCGTGCGGCCTCGCATCGGAGCTGCCACCGCCCGCCGTCGAGAATGGGCTTTTGGCCATGTTTCAATCTCCTTAGAACGCGGTATCAACCATTTTGCCGGTGCCATTGGCATAGTAGTAGAGACGGCTGCTTGCGGAGCTTTCGCTCGCGGCCATGCCAACGAATTTGCAGTCTTTGAGAAGAATGCAGCCATCGGGCGAGCCGCCTCCCGTAATGCTGAATCCCTGCGTCAGCGGGGTTGCACCGGCAACGCCACCGGCCGGAACGTTGATGAAGATGCAATCTTCGAACATGTTCCAGCGGTCGATACCATTCGTTGGAACGGTAAGGAACGTCATCGTGTTGGCGCCGGCCGAGGTAACGATCCGGCAGCGGCGGAAGAGATTGCGCACGGCGCCACCGCTCATATACATCTCGTAAGTTGCGGAAGAGCGCGTGATCGTATCGAGGCCGATTTGGCAGTCCTCGAAGTAATTTTCCTGGCCGGTCACTTTTAGGGAATACTGTCCAGCAGCATCCATCGAAGCCGTGCCTACGCCTGATATCTGGCAATTCTTGAAGACGTTGCGCTCGCCAGATATCAACATACAGCCAAGCGCCTGCGTTGGATTGCTTCCCGGCGCCGCAGCGAAGAACTCGATGTTCTCGAAATGGCAATCGTTGGCGGTGAGGGAGAAGAGCGGAGCGAGGTTCGCGCCGTTCGCTGTTGAAAGAGTGGAAATGCGCGAGCGCTGCGAATTGCGCGGCCCCGCGTTGATGCCGACAAGGTGCGTGAAGTCTTTATTCCACGTCAGTGTCGAGCCGTAATAGTCGGACGTTTGCGAGGCGGTATCCGACGATCCAATCAGGTAGATGCAGTCGTTGTTCCCGGCTGCCGCCAGACTGAGCGCGTTGGACACCGTGGCGCATGGCGTATTTGCGCTAGTGGCCGTGTTCCCGTCGCTGCCAATAGTTCCAGAGCCAGGCTGCGCAAACCAGGCGTTCCCGTTCGTCCAGACGCCGTTGACCATTGGCACCCCGAAGGATGCCACGCCATTGAGGAAATTCGTGTAGGTCATGAACTCCCCCCTTAGCTCGTCGCCAGCTGGCCGCCAACGGCCCGCGGATTGGTGACGAAGAAGCCGGCGCGCTCATAGTTCTTGACCACGAGCGTGTCGGTCAGTTCGTCCACCCACATAGAGGTCTCGTAAGGCTCGCGCTGCAGGTGTACGAGGCCTTCGATGTCTGTGGTCCAGAACCATGCGTATTTGCTGGTCAGATAGCGCATGACCTTGATGGTGTCGGCTGCGGCCTCGACCTTGTTGATGACGTTGGGATCGTTAGTGAGCGTGCCGGGGCGCAATACTGCGTCTTTCAGGCGCCGGGCCGCTGCGGAGAGATGCGCGGGAATGATGATCTTTTCCGCCGTCGCGTCGATGCGCAAGCCAGCCTCGTCATAAAGGCCGGTGTAGACCTGCTCATAAGCCGCAAGCAGGCTCGTCTCGTTGAGCTGCTGAGGTGTCGAGGAGGTGTTCGCGTAGACGCCCGTATCGATCGGATGATTGACCGACAAGAGCGCCTGTCCATCGCCGCCAGTGTTCGGGTCGTAGGTTCCGGCCGTGTTGAAGATGTTGGCCGCATACGTGTTCCAGAACGCGCGCATCGAGGCATTAAGCCCCAAGTTCGTCGGCTGGAATTCCGTGCGGTAGAGGCCGTCTGCGATGGCCTTCCGAGTCATGGAGTACATGATGGAGGCCTCGATGGTCTCCATGTTCACGACCCAGCGATCACCGGAATTGTTATCGGCGAACGAGGCCATGCCTTCCTTCTTGACCTGCGCGATACCAAGGCGCCGCGTCATCAGCGCGCGCTCGATTTGCATCTTGCTCTGCTTGGTCTTGAAGACATCCTTCCACTCTGGCGGAACATCCTTGTATTGACCTTCCACCTTCATGAGGCCGGGCTGAAGCTGATTTTTGATGTTCGCAAGATTAACCATTATTCAAACCCTCCCTTATGCGCCGAGTGCATTGAACGGATTGGACGATACAACCATGATATTGTATGGGTTGCTGTTATCCGTCCCATTCCACCCGGCCGGGGCATAGTTCGAATAGAAGTCAACGATGCGGAACGGCAACGTGGCGGTTGTCGCCTCATTGGTTCCCTGCGTAATCGTCATGGACGATTTGCCCGTGCCCCCAATCACGGTTCCTGTTCCGCCTAGATACGGCTCGATGTTGTCGCCGATATCCGAATTCGAGAACTGTGTTAAGGTGGCCTGGACGATGAACAGCTGCGGCGGGACTCCCAAGATAGGAAGCAACTGCACGTCCACATCATAGGCTGTGTCGCCTGACGGCAGGTAGGTGTTTGGGATGCGCCGTCCCTGCGAAGTCGAGAGATATTCAAACCCCTCAACGATGCCGACGACATTCGAGCCCGCAACGCCGGTCGTGTAGCGTCCGCAGTAACCGTTGCCAAGATCGACCAGCACGTCCCCTCTATAGAGAGGCGTCCCATAGTTATAGGCGACCTTCTTCCAAACCGTGCTGTAGTTCGCTACAGCGCCGCCGCCGGGAAAACCAAGATGGGCAAACCCGAACGGCGAATTTGCATTCGTCATTCTTCGATATCCTAAAACGTTTCAGGGGTTCGCCAAATTGGACGCGCGCCAATCGTAGGCAGTCCCGCTACATGCCAGCGCGGCAGAGCGGCGGTTATTCTTCGTCCGGGATGCCGTCTTCGGCGTCCACTAAGTCCTTTGCAACTGCGCTCGCCTTTACGAGTTTGCGGACGCGCTTTACTTCCTTGCCCCGATTGTCGAAGCCATCCGGCACAACAAGGTCAGAGCTTTTGTCCATTAGGCCTTCATATTGGAGACGGGTCTTTTGATTCGTCTCCTCAATGTACATCGCCGTCAGCTCGGCCGGCCGTTCCATGAGGACCTGGCCGCCGCGGCGGATGCAATCTGCGCTTTCGCCAGGAAGCAAGAAGAACTGGCCAACGCGGGAATCGGAGGTCACATAGCGCCAATTGTTGGCGTACATCTGTGCCAGGTCTGTGCTCGGCTCCCCAAGCACCGTCTCGACGCACCACTGATAGGTCCAACCATCCTCCATCAGCTCTTCCGGGATGTCGAACATGCTTCCATCGGAAGAGCGGAATTTGAGAATTTCCCCGTTGCGGGCACGGAAACAACCGGGCTTCGGAGTCGCATTGCCCTTCGCCGCCCGCATCGCTTTCGCTTTCGCTGCTCCCGCCGCTGTGCCAGCCATTTTAATGTCTTTCCATATCAGGAGTAGCGATGGTGCGTTTTGCCTTCGCGGATGAGCTTATCATTGGCGAGATATTCGGACACTGTCATTCCGAGGTCTTTTGCCAATTGCTTGAGAGCCGGGCTTGCGCGCTCGACATCTCCGCCCGATCCGCCATTTGACCGCGAGACCGGGGCGCCCGGCAGCGGTGCTTTCCGTCCTTGAGGCGCAGGCGGCTCGGTGACGGGTTTCGCTTTTGCAGGGGCAGTCCTCTGCGGAGGTTCTTCCGTCACGGCATTATACCCCATTTCGCGATCAAGATACGCGTAATACTCATCGCTATTGGGGGCGAGACCCTTTAGCCGCGCGGTACGCTCGACCGCTACAGCCAGATCGCGGCGTTTCTCGTTCCCGAAGATATCATCGCGGTGCGCGCGCAGCCACGCTTGATCTTTCGGGTGTGGAAAGTTCTCCGTAATCATCCGCTCAATCTCATCACCGGCCGGCGCGGCCTGCTTCTGCTGCTGAACGGCGGGAGGGTTCTGAATGCGCCGCACCACCTCTTCATGCCCGGCGACAAGCTGGCGCTGCTTGTCCTTGGCGTCGGAAAGCGCTTCCGTCGCGGCAAGTTCGGCATCTACGTCGCCAAGCTGACGCGCTTCACGATATGCGCGCTTGGCTTCCTCAAGCTCAGTGTTTGTCGCCGCAATCGCGTGCTCGATAATGAGCTTGTGGTTCTGCAGCTCGTTAATCTGTGCGGCGTTTTGGTTCTGTTCGAGCGCTGCGGCGCGGTTGCGCTCGGCGTCACGCTCGGCTGCGACTTGGTTACGCTCGGTTTCCAGCTCCTTGAATTGTCTTTCCAGAACCGCGTAGGCGTCTTCTTCCGGTTCGGGTAATTCAATGGGGGCGTGAATGTCTTCGGGGAGATCGCCAGCCAGCAAATCGGCTTCATCGCCCTCTGTGGCGATAGTCCCGTCACCCTCAACCAGGTCATTGACGGGGACTTCTTCTTCGCCGGATTTGTGCTTTTCGGCCATGGCGGCTACCGGATCGTGTCACAGGACGGACAACGTCCACGAATCTTATTATCATCAATAAACCGGCACGAATAGCCCCCTATGGCACATTCGCTGGTATCGGCCGTGCGATAGAAAACCCAGGTCCCCACTTTGGGGCGCCTATGGTGGTCTGGCCAAAGATCATCGTCTTTGAAGGCGATTTCCCCCATGGCTACAATGAGGCCAATCTTTCCCTGAAAACGCTGCTCTTTCTTATATTTCTCAGGGATAATAATGCCACCCTTGCTAACATTCCGGTTAGGAGCGGTAACAACCAGAACTTCGTTACGGTAAATGTCTAGTCCTTCTATAAGAGGCAGGATCGCATCCAGAACGACTTGCTTGGGGTCTTGATCCTCATTGTATTCAATCACTGCCGCTGGGTCAAAAACCGGCATATTCAGCCTTTCATCCTACTCGTCGTCTATCTTTTTGCGAACTTCCGCCATGATTGCCATCACATCGCCCAAACACCGGATGTAACCGGTCCAATTGCGATATTGGTCAACATCTACGCCAGCGCCGACGAATTCAAGCTTTTCCTGACGGATTTTCGCAAGACGATCCCGCAGCATGGCCTCGTAGCGGTTCGTCTCACGGTTCATTTTGACGCCTTTACCGCATCATCCAGGAGATGATAAAGCGAGCCAACCAAGGCAGAGGGGATCATTCCTGCCATTTCACGGCCCACCGAACCATCGAAATAGCAGAATGCAACGGCGAGTCCGACGATTTCGCCAGCTTCCGCTTTTTCCAATTTATCGTCTAAAAGCGCTACGACATCATTGGAGGCTATGCGCGGATCGCTGGTCTCTCCGAAGAGATTGACGATCTTGGCGTCAGCTTTCATTCGCCATGTCTCCGTTGCATGGCCGCCTTCTCAATGCGCCCAACGCCGTTCTCGCCGCCGGTCTGCTTGACGGCGCCGCCGCGCGCCCGCTTCTTGATCTTGCCGCCATTCTTCGACGGCAGCGGAGCAATGGGCCCTTGAGCGAGCGGGACCTGCTTGACGAGCGTTGGGCCGCGCATGCCAGGCGATGCGGGACCGGCAGGGGCTGGAGCTGGTGCCGCTGCGATAGGTGGCGCGCTGCGAACTGGGACCGGCACAGGAACGGCCTTACTCTGCCCAGGAGGTGCGATCACGTTGACGGCAACGGAGGGCTTGCCCTTGTGGTGCCCCTTCGCCGAACCTCCGTCCGCGCGCCCTGTGCGTGCCTCAGGCTTCACCATGCGGTCAATGAGCTTACGGTCTGCCGCTTCATCGGAATGGCGTGCGGCTCCTCCTGTGACGCGATGGAGATGTGCAGCCTTGGAGACCTCAACTGCCCTGCGGATTTCCTTCATGGTTCTGACCTTCCTCGCCAATCAGCGGCGCTATCGAAGCAGGATGTACAGCAAGTGAGTGCGTAATATCGAGGATTTTGTTTTGCCTGTCCGCTTCGAGTTTTGCGGCGGCTATGCGCTCGCGCGACTGGATATCGGCCGCCTGCATCGCGCGATTTGCCTCATCGGTTTGGGCCTTTATCGTGGCAATCTGCATCTGCTGGTCGCCCTTCATCTTCGTGGTGACGATTGCAGCCATGGTGCGGCCAGCGTTCGGGTCGGGCGCGGCAGCGGGTTGCGTGCCAGGTGCGGGCGGTTTCGCGAAGAACTGTTCGGGATTATCCCAGCCCAAGGCGCGCAATAGTTCGGTCTCGACGGCCACAGGATCATAGCGGTCAGGATGCAGGTCGGCGCGCTGGCCGAGGGCGGCCGCTTTCATGATCCGGTGCATATGCGTCGGGGTGTTCGGGTCTGAAACCGGCACGAAATCGTAGTCGTTAAGCGCCTGCAATATCAGCTCTGCGTTATCGGGCCGCTTCCCATCTTCGCGGTGGCGCCAGAGAGCCTCAGGGTCTTCGCGCAATAGGTCGCGCAGCATTTGCAATTCTGTCGCGACAGCCGGATGAATGCCCTTGTGGACGCCGCTCATGATCTTCTGAGCTTGCTCGATCATGGCCAGCGTCGTTCCAACGGGGGCCTGCTGATTGCCCTCACCGACTTGCGTTTCAGCCGTGCCGCCGAGGCGCTGCCCCGTCTGCGCTATGTTGTCCACGAAGGTCATAAAAGCCGGGTCTGTCTGCTTATAAGGCAACTGCGAGACCGCATCGGACAGCCTGCCCGTCGGGCAATCAATCGGAATACCCTGGCCCGGCCCGGCCGTAAAATTCGGCGTCTCGTTATTCGTTGCCCCCTTCGCGTAGAGAAAGGCCGCGAAGTTATTGAACATCCCGTTGTCGAGAATGATACGCCACGCCGCCGTCATTGCGTTCGTGGTGCTTCCCAGGAAATGCAGGAGACCGTAGGGCCAAAAGCCGAAGATCGGCACGAAGGGATAGAGCACGAAGGTGCGGCGCTTCCGCAAGCTCTCATCGCCCTTGCGCCAATTGCGCCGGATTTCGAGGATTTGTCGCGAGGTCTTGTCGATGACGATCTTATAGGGAAGCGGCAACCCGGTTTGCTTTCCCTTTAGCGTGTGCTCGAAGCCCGGCAGATCGTAGTCGCAGTGGCATTCCAGAATCGTGCGGTCTGTGTCTTCCGGCCGGTTGCTGTTTCGACTAACGCCCTGCGTCGAGGCTATCTTGCGGTCGAGTTCGGTGATCTCTTCGTCCGGCGCCGAAAGGTCGATATCGCGATAAGCATCCGCAAGCTGCATGCGCTTCACGGTCGCAGGCGACATCTTGATGACGTGCGTCACGCGCGGGGCATTGTCGATATCGGCCGCACTGTTCGCGACGATGAAGTCCTTCGCGTCAACCGCCTCGATGGCGGGACGGCGCCGGATGGGGCAATGGTAGCCTTTCTTGATGGCGGCGCCAGAGTAGCCAACCTGGGCAAATGCCTTGCGCGTGTCGGGATAATATTCGGTGCACGCGTTCGTGACGTAGAGGTTCACCGCATCCTCTAGCGCCACAGCGCCCATTTCCGTCGAGGGGGTGCAGGTGCCCTTATTGGCTATCTTCACGGGACCGTCGGCGGGCAGAAATTCTCCGCACGCGTTGGCCTGAAAGCGCAGTGTCGCCTCAAGCAGCAGCGGGTGCCGGACAATACTCATCCCCTCAACCACGCCATTGGTGGCGGCCGAGCTGCGCGGAGCTTCGATCTTGAGCGCTAGCAGGTCAATCGCCTTGGCGCGCGTAGCTAGCCATTCCTTGCGGCTGTTATCGTCTTCTTCGATGGCCTCAAGCAGGTCGAGCGCAATCCCTGAAAGCGCGTCTTCGCTCAGCTCTTCGGCAAGGTTGGCATCGTGGTCGTCAACGGCGCGCTCGCGGGCTGCGACAGGGTTGCGATGGTGGATAAGGACGCTGCCGTCATCTTGGTCCTCTTCCCATGTGCCGGTCTGAGGGACGAAGCGCAGGCCTGGCGTGTCGGGCTGCGAGAAAGGGAGAACTTGGGCGGATTTGCGGGGCATTATTCGTTACCGGCTTGCATAGGGTTCAACATTCGTAGAGCACCCTCTCTTCGCCATATTTCGAGGCCTCACGGACGCGCTCGCGGATTTTTTCGGTGCGGCGCTTCAGGAAGCCGTGATTGCGCAACCACCATATCGCTTGTGTGGCGCTGTCTACAAGATCGTCGTAGGCATCCTGCCCCGTGCCGCGGAACACGGCCATCTCGTCAATCACCATGGCGGCATAGCGCCTTTGCGTGCGTGCCCAGATTTGGCCGTTCGAGAATTCCGGCTGCACCCGGACGGCGCGCGCGAGCTTGTCGAGGCCCTTGGGGTCCACGAACTCATAGGTGCAGCGGCCCGTGTGCAGCCGGTACATTTCCGTGCTCACGTCGTGGCCGCTCGCCTTGTTCTCGATGAGGAGCTTCGCGCACCTGAAACGGCGGCAGTCCTCCGCCACGGTCTCCACCAGCCCCCAGGAAGCCCGGCAGCGCTCGCGGTAATCGTCATCCGTCTCGTCGGCCGCGCGATCAATGTCCGGGCCATGCAGCGGAAGCCATTTGCGCCAGGCGTGCAGGAGAATTGCGCAATCCTCACCTTCGTGGCTCCAGCATCCCCAGATCGTGAGCGCGGATGGATCGTTCGCCTGCTTCGCGGTGAAGGCCGGGTCGAGCGAGGCCAGGATGTAGGAGAACCGCGGCCACTTCGGATCGTCCCATTCCTGCCAATCGTCGCGCCTGAAGATGCCGCCGCCCCGGATTTCGGGCCGTTGCATGTATTGAGAAGCCCATGCGTAAGCGCCCTTGACGCGGGCCAGCTCCGCCATCTCTTCGACAGGGAATCGTTCTGGCCAATAGGGTTCGCCTTCTTCGGTGCGCGGGTCTGTCCAGAACTGCTTGCCATTCACATAGGTGGTGCAGTGCCGGTGCGCCTCGTATTCGGCCGGGATGCAAAGGTGCACGTAGGGCAGTCCGTTGTCGAGGATGCAGGCGGACACATCACCTTCCGAAACGCGCTGCATAATGACGACGATGGCACTTCTCTTGAGATCGTTGAGCCGATCGGACAGACTTTCACGGAAAAAGCGCACCGTCGATTGCGTAACAACCTTGCTTTCGCCATCCCGGACGTTGTGTGGATCGTCGTACAGGATCCGGTCTGCGCGCTCGCCCGTGCCGACGCCGCCCGATGACGAGGCGAGCTTCCAGCCGCGCTTGTCGTTCGCCGGTTTCTTGATGCCATCTGCCGTCAGGTGGATGTCTTTGCCGTACATCTCCTTGAATTCAGGAGACTTCATCAGGTGCGCGAGCTTTTCGTTGTCGCGTTCGGTCAGATCGCTGGAATAGCTGAACGCGAGATAGCGAAGGCTACCGCAGCCGAGCGCAGCCCACTCCCAGGCCGGCCAGAAAACGTTGCAGAGCAAGCTCTTCATCGATCCAGGTGGCACGTTGATGAGCAGGCGCTTGATATCGCCGCGCGAGACGGCCTCAAGGTGCTTGCACATCGCATAAAGGGCCCAGCCCTCGACAAAGGGGGTGTTGGGCTCCAGGACGTGCCAAAAATAACGGATGAAGTGAACTAGGCCGCCGGGTTTACCGTGGCACGTTCTCCCACGCCTTATGTCCCGCGCGTGCAGCGCAGCTGCCAGCTCAATGCAATCGGCTGGAGATAAATTCTTCAAGTTCGTCATCGGACATAGCTTCGAACCGATTTAGCATATCGACCTTGCTACGCTCCACGAACAATCCGATTGTGTCAACCTTGCCAAGCAGTTCGAGGGCGCGAAGGGCAGAACCCATGTCGAACTTGCTTACCTCAACGTCTTCGATCTTATCTGCGGCCTTCCGGTAAATCTTGAGCTTTGTGAGCTTGCGCCCCATGGCAATCTCTACAACTTCAAGTAAGTCGCGAATAACCATCTCGCGTGTAAGAGACACCCTCGCGACGGCCTTGGTTTCAGCCTTACTTTGCAGCTCCGCAATTTTTGCTGCGATTTTGGGGGTGTGTATCTTGTTGTAAGCGGCGCGAGATGCGTGCGTCGGCTTCGATCTGTTCGTTGAATATGTGCGGCGATATGCTTCTGTAGCGTTCCCAAGCTCAATATAAGCCAAGCAGAAGTCGCATTCCTTTTGGGTGAGGCGGCTCTTATCTTTTCGAGGGGGCATGTGGAATTCTCACCAACCGAAGAACGTAGTCTGCGACCCCGGCGCAGAAGATGCCAGCGCCAACCAATACACTGTTCCAATCTTTCCAGGGGATCAATAACAAAGACAGGCCGGCCGCGAGGCCGAGCATCGTTAGCACGAACAGCGCTGTGCGCCGAATGATTTCCTTCGCGTCCATCTCATCCCCCTTTATGCTGCTTGCTTAGAACTGGATCGGGGAGCATCGTCATGCCCTCCCATTCGGCCGGATAAGCGAAACGCCCGGCTGCATCGGTTTGACGAATTTGTTGACGGCGGCGGAGAATTGCTCCTTCGCCTTCGCGCGCACGGCCAGCGTGGCCGATAGATTGTCGCTCATCGAGACGGTGCTGATGACGCAACCAAAGGCCTGCACCAGGGCAGACCATGAGGCAGGGACCGGCACGCCTTGATGCGCGACGACAAACCCCAGGCAGCACATCGTAAGGTATGCGTGCGCCTCATCGATGAGCGGATTGGGCTTCTCGTCGTTGGCGGGGGCAGGCGGTTCTTGCTGCGCGGTGTCCGTGTTGAGGGGTGGCTGCGGGCCAATGTAAAGCGGAGGCTTGTCGTTCATGCGATTCCCTCAATAGCAAATCGTTGTGCACGTATATGGCGGATATGGCGAGCATGTCGTGGTGCAAACGCGGGGCTGCATAGCAACCGCAGCGCCCAGCATTATCCGGCGCTGCTCGCAGGAAAATAACGGCTTCACGCCAAACACCAGACTTAAGAGGCCCCGGCATTCCGTAGCTTGCGCGGGGATGGACATTCCGGCCAAGGCTAGAATGATTGCGATGCGTTTCATAGATCAGTCCTTTCTTCGTGAAGTGGTACGATCCCGCATATCGGGAATTGCGAGAACCTTCTTCGGCCGTCCAGGCCCGCGCCTTTTCGGCAGCGCCCCGGGATCCGCACCGTTCGCATTGAACAGGTTAGGCTTCTCAGGCTCAGGCTCCCACTCTTCGGTCACGTCCGCCTTGTGAATGGCCTTCACGGCAATGACCTTCAAGCCCAGCTCGCCCATGTTTTCCGCGACCTTGGCGCCGGCCTCTTTGATGCTATCGGCTGCGATCTCCATCCCGTGCGGCAAAAAAACAGCGTTGCCGTGGTTGAGGGTGATGGTGATAATTTGATATTTCATTGCTTCCTCCAAATCGCATCCGGCCCCATTACCTCAACCATCGCCCCGTGTGCTGCGGCTTCGGCCCCCGTGATGCGAGTCGGCAGACGCACGGGCCGCGCACCCACAAGCTCTTCCACCTTCTCCAGCTGCTCTAACTCAAGCGAGGGCTGCCGCCGGTCGGCCAGGTGCTCATAGACGCGGGCCAAGGCCATCACGTCGGCTTTCGCGCTGTGGAGCGCCGGCCGGGGGATTTTTAGATCGGCACAGATCGCGTCCAGCGAGTTCTTCTTGCCGGGGCGCTTGCGGCGCGCGAGCGCCAGCGTGCAGACCCAGCGCGAGGGATGAATAGGGATATAATCCGCGCGCTCGAACTCGGCAGCCATGAAGCCTGCGTCAAACGGCGCGGAGTGCGCAATCAACGGCGCATCGCCGAGGAAATCGATGATCCGGTCGATAACGTCTCCGAATAGCGGCTTCCCGGCTAGCATCTCCCGCGTGATCCCGTGCACCTTAGTTGCGTCTGGATCGATATCGCGCTGCGGATCGAACCGCATCGAGCGCACTTCCCCCGGCACGTAATTAACGACCTCCAGACAACACAGTTCGATGATGCGGTGGCCCCTATTCCAGCTCAGGCCGGTTGTTTCGGTGTCTAGGATGATTTCCCTCATGCCCGCAGCCCTTGCTCGTAAAGCTTCATATCGTGCCACCCAAGCAAAGACCCCCAGCGGTGTCCTGCAGGAGGCCTCACAGAGAGCTTCTTATAGGCGGGGCGCCCGCTGTACGGGTAAGGCGGCAGCCCGTGGATAGGATCGGCGCCGTTGATGTAAGAGAAGGCCTCAATCGGCACCAATTCGGTCGAGCGGGGCTCGCCAAACAGCACCGGATCAATCTCGACGTTGAAGCGCATGGAGACGAGGCGTTCGTGGATGAGGTTCCCGCGCGCGGCGCCGAGCGAGTGACCGGTGATGCGCAGATCGGCGCCGAAGCTCGTTACCGTGGCGAGTGTGTAGATGCTGACGAGATCGGAAATCAGACTCGGCAGGCCACGATCGAAGCCGCTGCTGATGCGCCCCATGGCGAGGAAATCGCAGGCCTCAGGGATTTGATCCAGGTCGCAGAATACGTCTTCGAGGTGCTCGACATCGGTCCCCGGCAGCACAAGCAGTACGCTCTGGTCCGGCAGTAATTTCGCGAACCACTTGACGCCATCGCTTTCGCCCGCGTGGCTCCATTCCGGAGTGCCGTATTCCGGGTATCCGTATGCCTGACAGTTAAAAACTGCCAAGTCATGATCGGTGATGATCGTCATTGAAACGTACTCCGGATCGCTAAGATGAGAAGGGCCGTCAGGCAGGACAAAAAGAAAACCCTATAGGCGACAGGGATAAAGCAATCGTCGCAATATCCAAAATTCATTTCTTCGATAGGGGTAATCTCTCCGCACTGCTTGCAATGACCGCAGTTCTTTCCCCAATGATTTCTTATGTCGTCTCTCATGCTGTTTACCTAAAAAAAGAGGCCCGAATGGGGGCCAGATGGTAGGTTTAGATCGGATTTGTCTGGGTAGAGTTGTTCGGGCTGTCCCAAATCACCTAACGTGGCAACCATCCGAAACCTATGGCGTCATGCGGTTTGCACCTCGTTTTGAACGGTGAAGGCGCCAGGGGCGGTTGACAATATTGACGCCCCTGACATTTGCTCAGGTAACTCACCACGAATAGCGGCGGCGAGCAATTCGACTTTGGGCGAAACGGTGGCGGCGGCGCGCATGACGCGAACGCCCAATCCCACCGTCATCGACGTGGCCACAGTCGCGTATCCCGTGCACGCGGAAGCTACAGCCATCGCGAAACCTATGCGCCACGATGATCCGGTGCGCCGTCGCGCTACGCATAAATGCCGAGCGGGAAAGCGAGCCGTCGAAGTCGCATGCGGCGCCGGCGTAGTGCCTGGAGTGACGCACGTGCCCGCTTGTGGCGAAACAGCCGACGCGGCGCGGGTGATAGCCCGCCTTGGCAAAATCGGCGATGAGAGCCTTGAAGCGCGGCGCAAGGTGGCTGGCGACCGTGATACGGCCCGCCTCGGTTTGGATGGTCACCAGGCCGCGGTTACCGGGTGGGGCGGTATGAGCGGCCTGGTGCTTTCCACGCCCGTGCGACATGGGGCGAGAAACCCGATGGTGACGATAGTGCCGGTGATGGTGCGCGCCATGATATCCGCGAGCATGAGCCGCTGGCGTCATCGCGACAAGTAACGCTATCGCTATAGCCCAAAGCACTAGCAGCGCGACGATTGCTCTTTCAATCCTGCGGTCCATAATCGTCACTCCCCCGGCGTGGTGTTGGGGGATGTGGGCAGGGAGGCGCCAGCAGAACCCATCAAAGGACCGTTCGGAGTAGCGGCTTGGGCTGACGCCTGAGCCGTTTTTATTTGGCTTTCCTGGAATTCCGCAAGCATCCTTAGGGCGATATCCTCAACCCTTTGAACGCGCGCCATCCATCCATTGCCAAAGTATTTCCAAGTTGAAAGACCCTTAAGAAAGAGCAGGCGAACATCATTGAAATGACGAATCTCTTCTTGAGGTGACTGCGTGATATCCATCGCTTTGAGCGCTCTTAGCGCCCGCGCCACGC
>Ga0187848_10001120_pt1 | contig 23259 bp, 21 predicted proteins | sample June2016WEW_4_40_FD_132424 | JGI IMG/M metagenome (GOLD analysis project Ga0187848, IMG submission 132424) | Peatland microbial communities from SPRUCE experiment site at the Marcell Experimental Forest, Minnesota, USA - June2016WEW_4_40 | ecosystem: Environmental > Terrestrial > Soil >... | reverse complement strand
GGCGTCGGTGGTCATCAGCCAGCCGTTGATCGCGGCGACGATGTCGGGATCTTGGTGGGAAAGGAAGATGTGGGTGAGCTTGGCCCGGCCGATCACGTGGAAGGTTTCAGAGAGCACGCGGCTGTAAATCTTGTGCCCGCCCGGGTCGAGAATCATCGCGCTGTCCCCGTGGACGACGACGTGCTGGTTCGCCTGCACGGCGAGCCCACGCGGATCGAAGTCCTCGAGCAGAATGTTGCGATGGCCCCCTCGGTTGAAAAGTTCGATGTTCGCCATGAAGATTCTCTTCCACGCCGCGGCGTCGTTCGATATCGCGCTCGCCCGCGCCGATCAGAGCACTTTTTTCAGACTGCGGATCGCTTCGTGCATGTCGAAGAAGATCAGCCCGAGCTTGCTGGTCTCGTTGGCGAGGGCGAGCAGCAAGGCGCCGCGCCCGGCGTTTATCATGACCGCGTAGCCGTTGTCGCCGCGAATGATCACCTCCTTGACCTCGCCGCGGCCCAGTTCGACCGCCGCGCGCGTGCCGAGGTTGAGCAGCGTGGCGGTCATCCCCGCGACGCGCGTCTCCTCGAAGGCCGGCGTCAGCGCGCTCGCGATCATCAGTCCGTCCTCGGAGATCAGCGCGCTCGCTTCCACTCCCGGCGAATCGCTTTGCAACTTCCTGAGAACCTTGTTGATTTCGTCGAGCCTGGACATTGGATGTTCCTCGTTACGCACGCTTACGTGTTCGCTGGGGACGCTTTCGTATTCGACAGGGGCGGCTTCGTATTCGACGGGCGCGCTCTCGTATCCGCTGCGAGCGCTCGCGCTTTCGAGCGGGGCGCTTTCATATTCGTCGGGAGCGCCTTCGAATCCGCTGGGGGCATACGGGACTTCGAAAGGAGCGCTTGCGTATTCGGCGGAAGCGTCCTCGAACCCGCTCGGGGCGCTCGCGTCTTCGCGAGGCGAAGCGCGATTGACGACGAGCTTGAGAGGGCTTTGCGCAGGGCTTCTTTCGCCGGCCGCAGGCGCGAGGCCGAAGTCGCGTCGATCCAGCGGCGGCCAAATTGCGCTCTCGACGCGCGGCAATCGCAATGAGCCGCCGCCCCCCGCAGCGACGGCGTAGGATTGATGAGCGTGGTCGGCTTCGATTCGTTCGACCGCGAGATTGAAACGGCGTTCTTCCTCGGCGACCGCCGACTGCTGCGCCGGCGGCGCGCATGCCTGAAGCGTAACGATCAAGGCACGATGCGCCGCTTCGTAAATTGCTTCACGAAGCTCGGGCGTCGAACGCGGCAATCCGCCGATCGCTTTTGATAAACGCAAGTAATAATCTACCATACGCACCACACCAAGTTACTGACAGACGTTAGTTTTTTTGCCGGTACTTCGCAAGGCGGCGGCGAATTGGGTCAACTCGCGGACGAGACCTCTCGAGGCGTGATCCTGTCTGAAATATGGTTATTTCGTGACTGTGGACATTGCCGGAGCGAGAGGAGTCGTCGGCGCCTGCCGCGCTGGAAGCTGCGACAACTGTCTCAACCGGTCTTGCGCATTACTGCGTTTCCAGTCATCGCGGCCAATACGGCGAAGCTGATCGTTTCGCCGCCGCGGGCGCCAACCAGTGCATTATTGTTAATATTGGCGTTTTGCCGGCAGCGTGGCGCGAAGAATTTGCTTTTCCAAGACCGCGCAACCCACCCACGACCGGTCTGCACGTCAGCTCGCGCTCAATGTTTTGTCATAAAATTGTCAAGGCATGTTATAGACGTTTGTCGCCGAAACGTTAAACTTATATTAGGCATAATCGACTTGGCGACGACGCGCTTTCGCCGCCGTGATAAGCAACGTGGCAATTTATGAGGATGTTCGCGCCGATGTCACGACCGAATCGGCGGCCGATTACATTGCCCGCCCCGTTCGCGCGATCGGCGTTGCGGGTCACCTTCCGGTAGCCGCTGCAACCGCCGTTAACCATACGCGACAGCGCCAAACCGTTATAATCGTGCGGCGTTATGACGCGGCTCATCAAGGGAGACGCCGGCGGCGCGCGGCCGGCATTTCGATGAGTCATCGCCACTTAGCTTCCTTGTTGGAGCCGTTGAACTCGGACGCGGACTTAAAACGCCGTCGCGGCGAAGCCGCTCACGCCGGCGGCGCGACGCCCGAAAGCGCGCGGCAGGATTCGAGCAGCCGATCCTGGAGGTCGGCGTCATAGGCGGCGGGGTTCGGCTGGCGAGGGCGCATATGATAAAAATACTGGCCTGTCACGCGCGCGCCGGCGTCGTCGCCGACCGCGAGCCACGCCTGGGTTCGGCAGCCCTCGACGAGATCGTCGGGAGCGCCGGCGCCGCCCATGCGGGTCGCCACCCATCCCGGCTCCAGGGCGTTCGAGAACACGCCGGGCCAGCGGCGAGCGAAGGCGAAGGCCAAGAGAACGTCGTGCAGCTTGCTCTCCGCGTAGGCCCCGGCCGCTCGCCAGGAGCGTTTCTTCCAGACGAGGTCGTCGAGGTCGGCCGACGCGCCGCGGTGCAGGCCGGAGCTGAGATAGATAAGCCGCTTCGGCTTTGCGATCAGCGCGGTCAGGACATAGGGCGCGAGCGTGTTGACGGCGAAGACGAGCGGCAGCCCGTCCTCGGTGTCGATGCGCCGCGCCTCGTCGTAGCCGACGCCGGCGTTGTGGATGACGGCGTCGAAGGGGCCGAGCTTGTTGACCTGATCTGCGAGGTCGCGGGTCTGAGCGATGCTGGAGAGATCGCCGACGACCACAGCCTCAGCTTGCGGCAAGGCGCTAAGCGCGTCGTCCGCGCGGGCGCGATTGCGGCCATGCAGCACGACCCGATGGCCTCGCTCGACGAGCAGCCGCGCCGCCGTCAGGCCGAGGCCGGTCGAGGAGCCGGTAATGAACACGCGCGACATCGCGTCTCTCCTGAGCTGCGCCGCCGGCGAGGGCAATAGAGCGACGGGATGGCCGAGTCATGACGGAGAGCGCCGGGCGGAGGTCATTTGTTCCGTCATTGCCGGCAATGCGAACCAATCCGAACTAACTCGCCACGCAAATTGAAGTCCGGGGTGCTTCGTCGCTGCACTCTTCGCAATGACGCCTACGGCGAATCGACGCTGGTGGATAAAATCCTACGCTTGGCGCCCGCCGGAGACGGCGAGAGGCGGCGGCGTCTCGACTCGGAGGGGCCGGCCGTTTTGCGCCCATGTCGGTCATAGCCACCGGCAACTGGACCACTTGGAAGCAGACAAAAGCCGTGTTCTAGGGAAGCCAACTTGGTGGCTGGGAATTTTCTCGCGAACGCTGCGCTTTCTTCCGACCTGGAAGTGCTTCCGGACGGAGAGTTGCACGGTGAGCCCTTGTTCGTAAACCAAGACTCTGTTTCGTGAGGGGCTGCAATGAAGAATATGTCGCATTGGAGAGCGGCATCGGCGGTTGCACATCATGTGGAGATCAGCTCACCTCCTTATGCCGCTTGGTCAGCGGCGCGGAGACTATGCCCTGAGTACTATCCTTGCGTCTTTGCAACGACTGCATCGAAATTCAACGTGGCATGGGCAAGGTATTGGTACTGTTTCTTTCTGGGCCTGAAAAACCTGATGGAGAATGGCGTCAGATGGCACGCCGTTCGAAAAGGCGGAGGTTCTGTTTTTGAGCCAAGCGGAGCAGCGGAGCACGAGAGCCGACGTACTGGATCCAGCACAGCTTGTTCGGATCGAAGCCGTGCATCGTGGCTTCCTCTTTCAGCACCTGTACACGGTGCAGTGTCTGTTGTCGGCTACAGCATTGTCGATAGAGAGTGTCGAAGTCGAGAACGATGAAGATGTCGAGGTGAAGTGCGAGGGGCGGCGCATCTACGTCCAGGTGAAGCACCGGAAAGGGCCGCTCGCCTGGGACGATATCAAAGACGCCGTAGCGCGGTTTGGAGAATTGCGCGCCGCCCATGACCGCGGTGAGCGGAGCGGAGAGCCAGCATTCCTCGTCGTCAGCAACGCCGCTCCCAATGGCCCTCTCGCCGCCAAACTCGCCGCGACCGATTGGCCGAAAGATGTGCGGGTCGATTGGCCGTCGGCCAATCGTGACGCAAGAATCCTGCCGGCCCCACAACCGTCGCTTCTCGAAGCGGCGGAGGCCGCCGGCCAGATGGCGGAGGGCTTGCCATTTGCAACGCTCGCGCCGGAGACTCTCGTCTGGAAACTGGCCGGTCTTGTGTCTCTCGCGGCCACCGGAGAAGACGAGCATCTGGACCATACCTTCGAGACTGCAAAGCTTCCCCACCTATTCGAGCAATTTGTCGTGCAGCTGCAGGATCTGCCACTGCCGCCGTCTCCGTACCGGGTTCAGGAGCGCGAACCCAATCTGTCGACGGGAGAAAGGGTCAGGTTGATCGTCGGCTATTCGGGGGCCGGCAAGACGTCGTGGCTGGCGCAATCTGCTCAGCATGCCTCAGGCAATTTGGTGTACATCGACATTGGCGATACGCCTGGTGCCGCCCTTGCCAACACCGTCGCTCGTGAAGTCGCGGGTCGCGTGTTCAAGACGGGGCACCATCTTGGAGAGATCTTTCTGCCTGGCGCCTCCGGGCGAGAAATCCTCCACCTCCTATCCCGCCATCTGGCTGACCAGGGTCAAGTCGTCACCGTCGCCCTCGACAATATTCACCAGCTGCCAGCGGACGATCTAATGGGCGTCATCCGGGCAGGCCGGGACATACGCTTTGTGCTTCTAGGACGTCCCGAAGGCGAGGTTCCCGCCCTCGAGGCGGTCTTGGGCGTTTCGCGCGAGGCCCTCCTGGGATGGGCGCCCGACACAGTGGCGACTGCCGCGCACGATGAAGGTTGCTACGGCGATGCTGCCGATTGCCAGCGACTGATCGATCTCACCGGCGGCCTGCCACTCTTCGTTCTGAATGCCATCTCGGTTGCAAAATCCGACTACGATGGTTCGTTGAGGCGGTTAAGTGCGGAGCTTGAGCGATCGGCGCACACCAGAACAATCGCTCAAGACTTCATTCTCGGACGGGTTTTCGACCGGTTGCCCGAGGCAGTGGCTGGCGTAGCCGAACTGCTCAGCCTCTGCGACGCGCCCCTGAGGCGCGAGGAGGTGCGATCCTACGTTGCGACTGCGGGAGGTTCCACTCCAGCAGTCTTCGACCACACCCTTCGTCAGCTGGTGAATCATGGTCTGCTCCAGGTCTTCGCCGACGACCGGATCAAGCTCCACGATGCGGCACGCGCGGTGGGCAAGGGACGGCTACTTCTCCATGGCGCTGAGAGCCTGAAGGCGCGACAGGAGGCGTTGAGAGCTGTCGTGCTGAAGAGCCTTCAAGAGAGCTGGCATCCGGCGAAGCTCTCGCTCTTTCTCCGGCTGACCGGGGAGGTCGGCCGCCTCGATGTACTGGTTGAGATGGCGACCGAAGAGCTCTTCCATGAAGTGGGCGTCTGGTCAGAGGTTGAAGCCTACCTCGTACGCGGCGCAAGGGACGAGGCCATTCCGCCCGATCAGCGGATCAAGGCGCTCGACGCGCTGGCATTCGCCGATATCAAAGCCGGTTCCGACCGCGCCGTATCCTGGCTCGACCAAATGGACGCTCTAATCGCGGCCCACGATCTTGGAGCCGAGGAACGGCTTCGCGTCGGCATGAAGCGGATGAACTTTTTGGCCGGCAAAGGCGACCGGCGCGGCGCGATGGGTCTGGTCGCAGACCTCACGCCCGTCGTCGAAGATCTCCCTCCCAGTCATCAGCGCGTGTTTCGGTACAATGTCGCTTGCGCCGAACTCGCTCTGGGCGACGCGGGCGCTGCGGAGAAAAGGGTCCGGCCGCTCGCCAGAGACTACTACGAGTTGATCGGCCTGACGCCTGAGATGGTAATGGGAAACAATGCGCCAGACCTGGCTCGGATGCTGAAAGAAGGAGCGGACGTCGACGACATTAAGCATCTTGCGGACGCTCTCGACGTGCTTGCAAAGGCGTGTGACGCTCAGGGACAACCCTCGCCGTTCGCTCGCATCCACGCTCTGAAGTTCTACGATCTGGCGCGCGCCCCAGACTCCCTGTTCCGAGTGGGGCAGGACCTTGTGGATCAGTTCATCAGCAAGCGCGACTTCGACGGCGCGCTCAACATGATGGAGACCATCGTTCTGCCCCAACTCCGGCAGTGGAAGCTGGCCGATTATCTGATCACGGTCCGCTCGCAGTATGCAGTCGTCCTCGCGTATTGCGAACGATATGCTGACGCTGAAGCAGAGATGGCACGTCTTGAACCTTATGAGGCCGGCCTTCCTCCTCCGATGCAAAAAGAACTCAAGAGCCAGCGGGAGCTTATCGCACGACTTCGGACGTTCGGACCACCACCAAAGTGGGTGCCTCCTCCAGGCTTGATTGAAAGCCTTGCCCATCGTTTCGACAAAGCAGAACAACCTCCAGCGACGCCGGCACAGCCCACCCGGCACAAGATCGGGCGCAATGAACGATGCCCGTGCGGATCAGGTAAGAAGTTCAAACATTGCCATGGCCTTCGGGTCTGACGCGGTGCCCGATTTTGAAGCATCAGGTCGGGCTTGAGTGGGTGGAAAATGGAGCGGCAGCTGAATGGCAGCTCACCACTGATTTCGATCTGATAGCGGATAGTCGGCTGACGGCCAGCTCCTGTCAAAAGGCCGCAGTCGGTGGAAGGTCTCGACGGGTAGACTCCAGTCCGTCGGCGCGGGAACCAAGTGTCAGATTTGGACCACTAGGACGGCGCGCTGTAAGAAACGCCCCTCACCGCGCCATCGGCGCCGCCGTCTCGGCCGCGCGCTTGGCGATCTCGCCCTTGGTCCTCAGCCCGATCAGATGGCAGATCGCGAACACCAGATCGGCGCGGTTCATCGTGTAGAAGTGGAGGTGCTTCACGCCGCGGTCGACGAGGTCGATCACCTGTTCGGCGCACACCGCGGCGGCGACGAGGCGGCGCGTGGCCGGGTCGTCGTCGAGGCCCTCGAAGCGTTCGGCGAGCCAGGCGGGCACGCTGGCGCCGGCGCGCTTGGCGAAGGCGGCGGTGGTCTTGAAATTCTGCACCGGCACGATCCCCGGCACGATCGGGATCGTGATCCCCGCCGCCGCGGCGATGTCGAGGAAGCGGAAATAGACGCTGTTGTCGAAAAAGAATTGCGTGATCGCGCGGTCCGCGCCCGCGTCGACCTTGCGTTTGAGGATCTCGACGTCGTGCAGGAGGTTCGGGCTCTGCGGATGCTTTTCGGGATAAGCGGAGACCGAGACCTCGAAATCGCCGATCGCCTTGATCGCGGCGACGAGGTCGCTGGTCGACTGGTAGCCGTCGGGCGGGGCGACATAAGGCGTGTCGAGGCCGCCCGGCGGATCGCCGCGCAGCGCGACGATATGGCGAACGCCGGCGCTCGCGTAGCCGCGGATCACCGCGTCGATCTCTTCGCGGCTCGCCCCGACGCAGGTCAGATGCGCGGCGGGCTTGAGACGGGTCTCCTTGACGAGGCGCGCGACGGTGGCGTGGGTGCGCTCGCGCGTCGAGCCGCCCGCGCCGTAGGTCACCGAGACGAAACTCGGCTCGAGCGGCGCGAGGCGCGCGATCGCCTCCCACAGCGTCTTCTCCATCTCCTCGGTCTTGGGCGGAAAGAACTCGAAGGACACGCTGACGGGCTTGCCCGATCGGCTGAGGCGAACCGGATTTTGCGCCATTTAAGCCCACTCCATCGCGTTCTTGGGGAAATCGTCGGAAATGACCCGCGGATCGCGCGCGAGCCACAGCGCCACGGTGAGCTTGCCCGGCTCGCCCGCTTGCGGCGGCACGAGCTTCACCTCGACCGGCTGGAGGCCGGCTTCGCTCATGAACGCCTCGATTTCGTCGGCGGCGAAGCCGAGGCGGCGATGGGCGAACTGCTCGCGCAGGTATTCTTCGCCGTGGGCGGCGAAATCGACCACGATCAGCCGTCCGCCGGGGCGCAGCGCGCGCGCCGCTTCGTTCAGCGCCCGCGCGGGATCGTCGAGGAAGTGCAGCACCTGGTGAATGATGACGAGATCGTAGGCGTCGCGCTCGACCGGCGGCGCGTAGATGTCGCCTTGGCGCAGTTGCACGTTGCGCAACCCGCTCTGGTCGAGGCGCGAGCGCGCGAGCGCGAGCATCGCCGGGCTCTGGTCGACGCCGACGGCGCGCTCGGCGAGCGGCGCGGCGAGTTCGAGCATCCGCCCGGTGCCGGTCCCGAGATCGAGAACGGCGCGGATCGGCTTGGCGCCGATCATGTCCCGGATCGCGGCTTCGACCCGCTCCTCGGGCGCGTGCAGGGCGCGGATGGAGTCCCAGTCGGCGGCGCGTTCGGCGAAATAGGCGGCGGCCTGCTTGCGGCGCGCCTCGCGCGCCAGGCCTAAGCGCGCGCGGTCGGCGGCGAGCGTGGCGTCGGCCGGCTCGATGCGCGCGATCAGCGCGCGGGCGAGCGCGCCGCCCTTGTCGGCGAGCCGGTAGAACGCCCAGGCGCCCTCGCGCTGGCGCTCGGCGAGGCCCGCTTCGACGAGCAGCTTGAGATGGCGCGAAACGCGCGGCTGCGATTGGCCGAGGATGGCGACGAGCTCGCTCACCGTCAGTTCGGCTTCGCAGAGCAGCCCGATGAGCCGCAGGCGCGTCACCTCGCCCGCCGCCTCGAGGCCGGCCAGCAGCGCCTCGAAGCTCATCGTCGGCGGAGGCCCTGCCGGATGCGTCGCTTTAGACATAAGGATATGTTTATATCTAATTTCATACCGGCGCAAGCGGCGAAATCCGTTCGTCCCGGCGCCGGAGCGCAAACTCCTGCCGCCCCTTGTCCCGCCGCCGCCGCGCGAATGCGAAAAGGGGACCGAAAAAGGCGCCCAAGCGGTTGAAATCCCCCGGGACGGGACACGGATGCGCGCTTGATGATTCGTCGCTGGCCCATCGGGCCCGGCGCGTGGCGCGCCGATCTCGCGAAGGGTTCGCCGACCCCTGGTCCGTCGGCCGTCGACCGACCTCTTCCCCGGCAAGACGGGAAGAGGAGCGCGTCTCAGAACGCCACGATCTCGCGCCCGCGCTCGGCGACGACGACCCGGCATCGTCCCAGGCATTCGCGCTCGATCAGCGCGACGATGCGGGCGGCGGCCTCTTCCACGTCGCCGACGCCGTTGGACTGAACGGTGAGCGCCGCGCGGCGGGTGCGCGTCGAGACGGCGGTCCGCGCGTCCTGGCGCCAGTTCCATCGCCGGCACAGCACATGACGCGAATCGGCGTAGACGACCTCGCCGACTTTCGGCGGATCGCTCGGGTCTTCTCCCGCCTCGGCCCCCATGTCGACGAAGCTGTCGCCGGGGCGCGAAAAGCGGAAGGCGAGGTCGCCCTCGATCCGGTCGAGATCGTCGCAGCCCAGGCACAGGCCCGACTGCAGCGAGACCGCGTTGTAGAGATCGACCAGCGGGTTGACCGGCGGCAGGGCGCCGCCGGCGAGGACGCGCTTGATCAGCCGCTCGACCGACGAGCGGTAGCTCGTCCTCTTGATGCCGAAGCCCTTGTAGGCGGCGCGCCACGCCGCGACGCCGGGAATGGCGGAAAGCTCGACGCCGCCCCAGCGGCGCCGGCATTCCGCCTCGATCGCCTGGATTTCGCCGTGCAGGAGCGCGCTACGCTCCTCTCCGACGCCGAGATCGTCGGCGACGACCAGCGCGACGCGAAAATCCGGGAAGCGGTCGGCAAGTTCGGCGATTGAAAGAGTCGGCATGGGGGTCCGCGGCGGGAGACGCGGGCGCATTGGGCCGCGGCGGCGCGGGCTGTCAAGGCGGCGGCCGGAGGCGTCGGGCGTCACTCCTCCTTTTCCTCGCGGCCATAGAGAAGAAGCAGGAGGAGAATGACGATCCCATAGATGATGTTGCGCCCGTAGTCCGGCATGTTCATGGCCAACAGGACGCTGACCAGGGCGACCAGCGTGACGGCGCCCGCCGCCGCGCCGAGATAATGGCCGCGGCCGCCCAACATGTAGACGCCGCCGATCACGACCGCCGCAATCGATTGGAAGAGGTAAGGCGTTCCCATTCCGAGCGACGCCTGGCCGCCGAAGCCGACCAGCAGAACGCCCGCCAGCGCGGCGAACAGGCCGCTCAGCGCATAGAGCAGCACCGTGACGAGGCGGACGTTGACGCCGGCGAGATAGCTGGCGGTCGGGTTGGCGCCGATCGCATAGGTCCTGCGGCCGAAAGTCGTGAAGCTGAGGATGAACGACACGACGGCGATGACCGCGAACCAGAGGACGACGGCCGCGGGGACGCCGAACAGGCTGCCGTGCACAGCCTCCTGGACGACCGGCGGCGCGTAGGAGGCGCAAGCCTGGCAGGTCATGCCGCCGCTCAAGCCGAGCGTCAGCCCTTCCATCACGCCGTCCATCGCGAGCGTCATGACGACGGCGGGAACGCCGAGAAACGCGATCGCGAAGCCGTTGACCACGCCGACGGCGGCGCCCATTCCGAGCGTCGCCAGCAGCGCGTAAGCGGCGCGGTTGTCCTGACCGAGCGAAGTGGTGACCAGCAGAATCGCCGCGCCGTTGAGGACCCACGGCACGGAAAGGTCGATGCCGCCGATCAGCACGACGAACGTCTGTCCCGCCGCGACCAGGCCGACGAACGACGCGACGGTCAATATCGCCGTTATGCTGTCGAAGCTGGCGAAGCCGGGATGCACGATCTCGCCGACGACGAACAGCATGATCGCCGCCAGATAGGCATAGACGATCCGGCGACGGTCCTTGGTCAGGCCGAGCCGGTCGAGGCCCTGCATGGGACTTCTTCCGCGCGCCGTCACCGCCGTCGCCCCAGCAAACGGCCGATCAGCGCGCCGAGAACGACCGCGACGACCAGGAAAAGCCCTTCGTAGAAGGACTGGTAGAGAGGATCGATGTTCGAGAAGAACAGGATGTTGACGATCATCGTCGTCACGAACGCGCCGGCGACGACCCCGACGCCGCTGCCGCGACCGCCGAACAGGTTCATGCCGCCGAGGACCACCGCGACGATCGAACTCAGCGTGTAGCCGTTGCCTGTCGTCGCGTCGCCGGCCGTGGCCGTCGCGGCGAGAAAGAGACCGGCGGCGCCCGACATCAAGCCGCTCAAGGCGAACGCCGTCACCCGCGCGCGCACCGCGTCGACGCCGTTGGCGCGCGCCGCCAGCTCGTCGTTGCCGATCGCGACGATGGAAACCCCGATCGCGCTTCGCCGAAACGCGTACCACAGCAGCGCGACGATGAGCACTTCGAGGAGCGCGTAGGGCTGATTGGGGTTGACGAGCGCGGCGGTGTAGGCCGGCGGGATCGAGCCGCCCGGTTGCGGCAGGACGCGAATCGCGAGCCCTTGATAGATCGACAGGGTCGCAAGGGTGACGAGGATCGGCTGAAGGCGGCCGACGCCGACCAACAAGCCGTTGGCCAGGCCCAGCGCGGCGCCGATCGCGAGGATCAGAACGCTCCAGCCGATCATGCTGGCGGCGTTGTCGCGAATGTAGACGGCGGCGAGCGCATTGGACAGATCCATGACGCCGCCCACGGAAAGGTCGAGACCGCGCGCTATCACGACGAATGCCTGCCCCATGGCGGTCAGCACGAGGGGCATGGTGTTGTTGACGGTCGAGGTGATTTCGAAATTGCCGGGCAGGCCCCCCTGTCCCCACCAGTAGACCGCGCAATAGACGACGATCGCCACGGCGAGCATCGTCAACGCGAGAACGAGCCCGACGTTCTGGCCAAGGAAGTAGGCGAGCCTGCTCGGCCGGCGGCCCTCGACCGCGGCTTCAATTGACAACGGGACGCTCCCTGACTGCGGCCGAAACGATGTCTTCCGCGCTGACGCCCGGCGCCTCGAGCTCCGCGGCGATCCGCCCCTCCCGCATCACCAGGACGCGGTGACAGAGATGCGCGAGTTCCTCCGCGTCGCTCGAGTAGAAGAGCACGGCCCGCCCTTCGCCGGCGAGACGCACCATCAGTTCGTAGATCTCGTGCTTGGTGGCGATGTCCACGCCGCGAGTGACGTCGTAGAGGAGGACGATGCGCGAGTCGGCCAGCAGCCACCGCGCGAGCAGCACTTTCTGCTGGTTGCCGCCGCTCAGCCTGCCGACGGCGTTGCTCAGATCCGGCGTTTTGATCTTCAGGGCGTTGGCCGCGCCGAACGCCAGGCGCCGTTCGCGTCCGCCGAGCATGACCCCCATCACGGAGATCCGCGGCAGGACGGCGAGCGTCAGGTTGGCGCCGACCGACATCGGCATCAGGAGGCCTTCGGTCTTGCGGTCCTCGGGAACAAGCGCGACGCCGAGGCGGACGGCGTCGCGGGGACTGCGTATGCGCGCCCGCTCGCCGTCGATGAGAATTTCGCCCGCAGTCGTCGCTAGGGCGCCGAACAGCGAAAAGAAGAGTTCGCGATGACCGTGGCCGGCGAGTCCGCCGACCCCCAAGATTTCTCCGGCATGCAGCGTCAGCGACGCATCGGCGACGCCGGGCCCGGTGAGTCCTCGGACCTCGAGCGCCGGCCGGCGCTGCCGCAGCGCCAGCGGCGACGGATAGTGCGCGTCGACCGTCTGACCGGTCATCAGGCTCACCGCCCGGCTTTCGTCGATCTCGGTGAAAGTGCCGAGATCCCGACCGTTGCGGAAGATCGTGATCCGGTCGGCGATGTTGGTGATTTCGTTCCAGCGATGCGAGGTGAAAATCACGCACCGGTTTTGCGCGCGAAGATCGTGGATGAGGCCGAAGAGCCAATTGACCTCGCTTTCGCCGAGCGACGACGTCGGCTCGTCGAGAAGGAGCGTGCTCGGTTCCTGCACGATGACCCGCACGATCTCGACGATCTGGCGCTTGGCGAGCGACAGGTCTTCGATGAGCGCGCGCGGATCGACGTTGTGGACGCCGATGCGCGTCAGGATCGCATCCGCCTCATCGGCCATACGGCCGCGGTCGATGAGGCCGAGCCGCCCGCGCGGCTCGCGCCGTATGAGCAAGTTTTCCGCCACCGTCATCCACGGCAGCAGGGTCAGCTCTTGGAAGACCGTCCACACCCCGAGCGCGTGCGCCTTGTCCGGGCCGTTCAGCGCGACGGCATGGCCCGACAAGCGAATTTCCCCGGAATCCGGACGAAGCCGGCCGCCCAAGAGCTTGATCAGCGTGCTCTTGCCAGCGCCGTTCTCGCCGACGAGAGCATGCACCTCGCCTCTCCTCGCCGAGAACGAGGCGCCGTCGAGGGCAAGGACTCCCCCAAACGCCTTGGACAGCCGATTGCCCTCGACGGCCTGGACGGGCGGCTCGCCCTCGACGTCGCGGCCCGGCGTCATGCCGCCGAAGGCAAGTTGACGTCGAGTCTGCCTGGGCAGGGCTTTCCATCCGTCGCCGCCTCGACGCACAACTTCAGCGTTGCGGTCGGTCCGCTGTCGGTGAAGTCGGTAAAGAAGCTGTCCGGAAGGTCCGGAAACACCGTCTCGCCGACCTTCACCGTGTCGTTGGTCACATAGGGGAAGGGGATGGTGACGTCCTTCTTCGGATACGTCTTCGCGAGAATCTGTCGCGCAAGCTCCAACGAAATAACGGAGAGGAAAGGCGGCTGCCCGATCGAGATGCCGTCGACTTTCTGCCCCTGGTAACCGATCATGAACTTGCGGAAGCCGTTTTCCGCCTCGCCGGCGGTCGGCGGCAACGGACGTTTGGCGGCGATGAACGCCTTGAGCACGCCGTCGGTTCCGCCCTGACACCAGATGCCGTCGATCGGCGGCAGCGAAGGCAGGATCGAGGCGGTGTTGCGTTCCGCCGTGGCCGAATCCCACATGCCGGTATATCGGTTGATCACCTTGATGCCCGGATTCTCGGACCAAACGGAGTCGGCGCCCTTGTTGCGGTCCTCGTCCACCGAAGTGCCGGCGACGCCGGTGACCATGATGACGTTGCCCTTGCCGTTCAGCTTCTTGGCGAGCCAATCCGCGAGCTGCTTGCCGAACGCCACTTGATCGGTATTGACCTTGAGCGCCGAGGGCACGGTGACGATGTTGTCGAAGGAGACGACGAGGATTCCGCGGTCGCTGGCCTGGCCGAGGATGCCGTTCAGGCCGGTCGGCGACGCGGCGTCGACGACGATTGCGTCCACTTTGCGGGCGATCAGATTCGATATCTGCTGCGACTGCTTGCTGACGTCGTTGCCCGAGTTGAACCAGGAGCCTTCGACTTGCGACTTGAACGGCTCCATATCGAGGGCCGCCTTGAAGACGTTCTCCATCTCGATGCGCCACTTGTTGCCGATGTAGGAATTCGACAAGGCGATTTGGAATTTCTTGCCGCTCTCGGCCGCCGACGCCGCCATCGGCGCTAGGCCTGCGATCTCGAAACCCGCGATTCCCGCCGCACCGAGGCCGATCGCCTCGCGTCTCGTGAATTTGGCCGTCATTGATTTCCTCCCTCGATACGCCTTCCTCCCCGCCTGGACCGATGCTCGGTCTCATGCAGCAGCTGACCGCAAAATTTTGGCGGAATTCTAGGCATTGCGACAAATATTTGTGAGATCGGTTCTACATTGGCCGTGCGATTTTAGCATTTAGAACGCTGCGCCTTGGCCATGCCGGCGCGCCGTTGTCGACGTCATACGTCATAACTGCATCGGTAGATTTGGCTGACGGGGCTGCCGGAGCGCCGCCCTACGGCGTCAGCACCGCCGCGCCTTGCAGGCGGCCTTCGCGTAGGTCGGCGAGCGCAATATTGGCGTCCTTGAGGTCGTAGCGATGGGTCTCTGCGCGCACGCCCGCCTCGGCCGCGACTTCGAAGAACTCGGCGCCGTCGGCGCGGGTAAGATTGGCTACAGAGACAATCTGACGTTCCTCCCACAGCCAACGATAGGGGAAACTCGGGATGTCGCTCATGTGGATGCCGCCGCACACCACCCGCCCGCCCTTGCGCACCGCGCGCAAGGCGATTGGCACGAGCGCGCCAACGGGGGCAAACAGGATAGCCGCGTCGAGCGGCTCGGGCGCCTCTTCGTCGGACCCGCCCGCCCACGTCGCGCCGAGCGTGCGCGCAAAGCGCTGCGCGGCCTCGTCGCCCGGGCGGGTGAACGCCAAGAACTCGCGTCTTTGAAAGTTGCAGATCTGCGCCACGATATGGGCGGCCGCGCCGAAGCCGTAGATTCCGATCTTGTGGCCCAGCCCCGCGGCCGCGAGCGAGCGCCAGCCGATCAACCCGGCGCAGAGCAGCGGCGCGGTGGCGACGGGATCGCTGTCGGGGCGAAGTTTGATGATGAAAGCCGCTTCGGCGACGAGGTGCGAGGCATAGCCGCCGTCGCGGGTGTAGCCGGTGAATTCCGGATGGTCGCAGAGGTTTTCGCGGCCTTCGTCGCAATAGAAGCAATGCCCGCAGGCGTGCGCGAGCCAGGGAACGCCGACTCGTTCGCCGATGGCGAAATCCTCGACGCCGGCCCCGAGCCGCTCGACGAAGCCGACGACCTCATGGCCGGGAACGATCGGCAAGCGCTGGTTGGGCAATTCGCCGTCGACGACGTGCAGATCGGTGCGGCAAACGCCGCAGGCCTCGACGCGAATCAGCACCTCGGCGGGCCCCGGCGCGGGTTTGGCGCGTTCCTCGAGAATCAGCGGCCCGCCGATCTTTCTGAGAGTCATCGCGCGCATCATGGCGGTTCGCCTAATGGGACATCAGAATAGGCGCGGTGGGCTGGCGCAGCAGATCGAGACTGACGCCGCCGAACAACCCCTCGAACAGGCGCGAATGGCCGAAGGCCCCGGCGACGATGAGGTCGGCGTCCTGCGTGTCGAGGCTCGCGAACAAAGCTTCCAGCGCCGAGATGTCGCCGGTGTCGGTCCAATCGGAAATTTGCGCGACGACGCCGTGGCGTTGAAGGTGATCCGCCAAGACCTCCGAGGTCGCGCGCAGCGCGCTCGCGCGCGCCGAGAAGGTGAAGATCGTAACCTTTTTCGCCTTGACCAGCAGCGGCATCGCGTCATGAACGGCCCGCGTCGCCTCGCGGCTGGCGTTCCAGGCGATGACGATGTTTTTGCCGACCGGCGCCGGCCTCCAATCCTGCGGCAGGATCAACACTGGCGCGCCCGAGGCGAGCAGCGCCCCGTCGGGAATTTCGGGGCGCACCAGCGCGCGCGCCTCGCCTTCCGGCCGCGGCGCAATGATCAGATCGACGCAGTGGCGGTATTCGCCGCCGACCGTCGGCGCGGCGTCCGCGCCCACGAAGCGGCCAACAAGCCCCGCCTCCTTGACCGCTGCTTCGAATTCCGGACCGACATGCAGCGCGCGGTCGCCCCACGCGCCGACGAACGCCGCCTCAGAACTGGCGTCGACGCCGGTCAACCGCGCCCCGTGGGCCCCCGCCATCGCCACCGCCAGGCGCAGGCGCTCCCGCGAGTCGTTGGTCGGATCGAGATAGACCAAGATGTCCTTGTACGCCATCGCCCGCTCCCGTTTCCCAGCCCCCCGACCGCCGCCTCGTTCCGCGATGTCGGCGCCTCTCGAGCCCGCGCCGCGGACGGACGCGGTCAAATGCGCGTCAGCTCGCCTCGCCGATCGGGATCTCGACCTTCTTGGCGACCATCTCGGCCGGTTTGCCGACCGTCACGCGAAGCACCCCCTTGTCGAAAGTCGCTTTGATCTTCGCTGCGTCCGGCTTGAAGTCAGCAGCGCCACACGCCGAAACGCGCCGTAGCTGCGTTCGACGACGCGCCGCGCTTTGTCCGTCTTTTCCGCCTCGGACTTCTCCTCGCCGGAAATGACGACGCTCTGTCCGTCGATCGAGACTTTCACATCGCCCTCGTCGACGCCAGGAAGTTCGGTGGAGATTTCCACGGCGTCCTTGGTCTCCGCGAAATCGAGGCCGGCGAGACCATCGAATGCGGCGGTCCGACCCCACGATTTGGGCGACCGGCGGCGAAAGTCGTTCAGCAGATCGTCGAAATCGCGGCGAAAGCCCTCGAATGGGTCGAGGTCGCGTCCGCTGAAAATCGGAACGGGCAAGCGCATCGTCCACCCCTCTGGCTTAGGCCGCTGGCCTGAAAGCTCCCGCCTTCCCCTCCCCAGTTCATCGCGTGGAATCGAAGTTCGCTATAGTTAAGAAGCATGCCGGCTTCACGGCGGATGAAACGCGCCGTTACTATCAAAGCGGACAAGAAACGCATTGATCCAAGACAAAACCTTCGCCGTTGCGATGCTTGAGTGTGGGTTTCGGCGCGGGGAATCGGCCTCGGCGCGAAGCTGACGACGGAGCCCGAACGAGCAAGGCGGCGCTTGGCGCTTGATCGGCGCGGCTGAATCGGGCATAGGAGCGCGCTAAATCGTCCGCCGTGGGTTTTGCCCGCAGCTTCCTGTTTTGGGTGATCCCATGAAAGTCCGCAATTCCCTGAAGTCGCTTCGCAACCGCCATCGCGACAATCGTCTCGTGCGCCGCAAAGGCCGCGTCTACATCATCAACAAGACGCAGAAGCGCTTCAAGGCGCGCCAGGGCTGAGGCCCGCGCCTCCCCCGCCTCCCCTTGCGAATGGCGGGACATCGCCCTTTGACCATTGCGGCGAGGCGTCCTAAGCTCGCCCGCATGACGCGTTGTTGGACCTTCGCCTGCGCTCTCTCGCTGGCTCTCGGCGCGCCCGCGCTGGCCGAGCGCGCGCCAACGCCTGAGCAACCGCCCGCGGCCGCGCCCCCCGTGGCGAGCGAGACCCGCGACGAGCTCTTCGCCCGCCTCGCCGCGGCCAGGGACCCAGACGAGGCCGCCGGCATCGTCGGCGCGATCGACCGTCTCAACCTGCATTCGGGCTCCGACACCGGCGACCTCCTGATGGCGCGCGCGGTGGCGACGATGGACGGCGGGAATTATCCCGTCTCGCTCGCCTTGCTCGACGCGATCGTCGGCTTGCAGCCGGGATGGGCGGAAGGCTGGAACAAGCGCGCGACCGCGCGCTACCTCGCGGGCGACGTCAAAGGGGCGGTGGCCGACATCGCGCAAACGCTCGCGCGCGATCCCCGCCATCTCGAGGCGCTGGCGGCGTTGGGCATGATCCTGGAGGACAGCGGCCTTCGCGCCGAAGCCCTGCGCGCCTATCAGCGCGCGCTGACGATCGCGCCGCAATGGCGCCCGATAGTCGAGGCGGCGGCGCGGGTGAAGGCCGCCCTGGCGGGTCAGGCGCTATGACGGCGCGAGGCTGGGGCGTCGCGCGCCGATGATGGCCGGTCTTATCGGCCTAGCGGTCGCGTGCGTCGTCGGCCTGTTCCTGTTCACCTTCGTCGAGACGCGGCGGATCGAAAGGCGTTTCCCGCCGGTCGGCGAACTCATCGACACCGGCGGCGGGGCGATCCATGTCGTCGAACGCGCACCCGACGTCCCCGAACGCGGCGCCGTCCTGCTCGTCCACGGCGCCTCGGGAAATTTCGCCGACATGAGCGTCGCGCTCGCTGATCGTCTCGCGGCGCTCGGGTTTCGGGTTTTCAGCGTCGATCGCCCGGGGCACGGCTGGAGCGCCCGCCCGCCGGGGCGCGAGGCCTCCTCGCCCGAACGCCAAGCGCAAATGCTACGTGAAGCGCTGGCGCGTCGGGGGGTCGATCAGGCGATTGTCGTCGTTCACTCGCTCGCCGGCGTTCTCGGCCTCGCGATGGCGTTGAACGCGCCCGAATTCGTGCGCGGCTTGGTGCTGCTTGCGCCGGTCAGCCATCCCTGGCCGGGGGGCGTGGCCTGGTATTACACCCTCGCAGCCTCCCGGACGTTAGGGCCGCCGTTTCGCCGCCTGATCGTCCTGCCCGCCGGCCTTGCGAGCATGCGCGCGGGCCTGCGCGGCGTCTTCGAGCCCAGTCCGACGCCGCCCGACTATATCGACAAGACTCGCCTGCCCCTGGTGCTGCGGCCGCTGCATTTCCAGGCCAACGCCGAGGACGTGGTCGACACCGAGGCCTATGTCGCCGCGCTTTCGCCGCGCTACAGCGCGATCCGCGCCCCGACCGCGGTCGTCACCGGCGATTCCGACGGCGTCGTCTACGCCCACATCCATTCGATCGGCTGCGCGCGCGACATTCCCGGGGCGACGCTGACGACGCTGCAAGGGGTCGGCCACTCCCCGCACCACAGCGCGCCCGAAAGCGTGGTGGCGGCGATTCTCGAAGTCGACCGGCGCGCACGGCAGAGCGCTGGGCAGTCCGCCGAGACAGTCTAATGTTCGACGGCGTGCCCGGGTTGAGTGATTTGCGTGCCGGTCTCGTCGGGCGCGAAGTCGAGCGGCACATCAATTGTCCGGCCGCATCCGACCATCGTCCAGGTTTCCCACCAAGGGCGGAGACGTTGACCCGGTCCGGGATCCGGCATCGGCGGAATCGAAAGGCCGAACGCTTCAAACTTCGTGTTCTTGACGATGAAATCCCTGCAACCCTTCGCGACCAAGGCGGCGCCGGCGTTCGCATACAATAGCGTGTCCCGCTGCAGCGTGGGATCGGCGTTTGATGTCCCGGGAACGCCCGTGATCGTATTGAGCTTCCCGTCGGCCCCCACGAAAAAGTAGAAATTCAATACCGTGTCGTCGCCGCAGCCGCTCACCGGAAATGCGTGTTTCCATAAGCCGGCGTTTGGCTGGCCGTCCGCTCCGAAGGACACGGGCTTCAATACCGTCACCCTCGACCCATTGGACGCCAACGTCGGGCATTTCTTGAAAACGACCTCAGGCAGGGCGGCGAGGTTGCGCCTAAGCAACCCACTGTAGAAATCGGACTTCGTAAACGTCTGCAGTTGACTTTCTCCAACCGCCTGCGCTCGCGAAGAGCCGGGTTGAGCGAGCGCAACCGACAACCCCAAGAGCAGAAGTTTCTTCCCGATCCGCATCCTACGCCCCTATCGAGCCGAACTTGGATCGCCGCGATCAGGCTTTGGCGGCGTGCGTCTTAAGAGGGCGGTAGCCGCCGCGGCTTCCCTGCTAGAGCGCGCCGCCGTCCGCGCCGACCACGGCGATGCGCAAATTGTTGGTCGTTCCGGACATGCCGAAGGGAACGCCGGCGACGACGATCACCCGCTCGCCGACGCCGACGAAGCCGTCGATATAGGCGTGGCGGCAGGCGCGGTCGGCCATGTCGCGTTCGTCGCGCGCGTCCTCGGTGACGACGGCGTGGACGCCCCAAACGACCGCGAGGCGGCGCGCCGTGCTGACGATGGGAGTCAGGGCGAGGATCGACGAGCGCGGCCGCTCGCGCGCGATGCGCAATCCGGTCGAGCCCGAAGCGGTCCACGCGCAGATGACCTTGGATTGCAGCGTTTCGGCGACGTCGCGCGTCGCTTCGGCGATCGCGTCGGCGCCGGTCGCCTCGGGCGTCGCGCGCTGGGACTCTATGATGCCGGGATAAATGGCTTCCGACTCTACCGCCTCTGCGATCCGGTTCATCGTCTCCACCGCCTCGCGCGGATATTGGCCGGAAGCGCTCTCGGCCGACAGCATGACCGCGTCGGCCCCTTCGAACACCGCCGTCGCGACGTCGGAGACCTCGGCGCGGGTCGGCACCGGCGTGGCGATCATCGACTCCAGCATTTGCGTGGCAACCACCACCGGCTTGCCGAGGCGGCGCGCGAGCCGCGTGACGGTCTTCTGCAGGCCCGGGACTTTCTCGAGCGGCATTTCCACGCCGAGATCGCCGCGTGCGACCATCACCGCGTCGGCGACGGCAAGGATTTCATCGAGCCGCGCGATCGCCTGCGGCTTCTCGATCTTCGCCATCACCAGCGCGCGATCGCCCGCGATCTTCTTGACCTCGACCACGTCCTCGGGGCGCTGCACGAACGACAGCGCGATCCAGTCGATGTCCTCCTGCAGCGCGGCGGCAAGATCAGCCCGGTCCTTTTCGGTCATCGCCGAAGTCGGAATAGTGGTGTCGGGGAGACTGACCCCCTTCTTGTTGGAGATGCGCCCGGCGACCTCGACGACGGTCTCCGCGCGGCCCGGCGCGATATCGGCCACGCGCAGCAGCACCTTGCCGTCGTCGATCAGCACGCGATCGCCCACTTTAAGCGAATCGAGGATTTCCGGATGCGGAAGAAAGACGCGCGTCTGACCGCCGAGCGCTTTATCCGAATCGAGCGTGAAGGCGTCGCCCTTGTGCAGCAGCGCCGACCCGGATTCGAATTCGCCGACGCGCAGCTTCGGCCCCTGCAAATCGACGAGAACGCCGATCGGCCGGTCGTATTCCTCCTCGAGCGCGCGAATCATCGCGACGCGCTCACGCATCGCGTCGTGCGAGGCGTGGCTCATGTTGATGCGAAAGACGTCGGCGCCGGCTTCGAACAGCGCGGCCACCTTCGATCGGTCGGCCGAGGCCGGACCGAGCGTGGCGATAATCTTGATGCGGCGTCGACGGCGGATCAAAGCGTTCTCTCCATTAGTCTGTCAGCCGGCGGAAGAACCCCACGCGCCGGCCACTCGATCAAATTGCGTCTCACGAGAACGCGACGCCCGCATGAAAGACAAGCGGCGGGACGCTCAGGGATTGACGGGGTCCGTGAGCTGCACGGTCCAATTCTTGGCGTCCTTGCCGGTGTCGACTTCGAAAAATCCGGTGCGGTCGTAGCCGCGCACGAAACAATCCTGGCGGCCTTCGACCTTGAACTCGCGATCGCTGGTGCACATAAAGGCCTTGCCTTTCCACTCGCCGCCGCGCTCGTCCATCGCGTAGACGTAATAATACTGCGCCGCCAGCGTGCCGCGCAGCAGCGTGTCGCAATCCGACGGCTTGAGATTCCACCAGCCCTCGCTAATCCAGGTCTGCCCGTCGGTGTACGCCAGGGCGACGCTGACGCGATTGGCGGTGAGATTGCACATGCGAAAATCGGCCCGCGCGGGCTGCGCGGCGCAAAGCGCCAAACCGAGAATCAACCAACCGAATTTCCGACCCATGACCGTCCGCGCCGCTCGTCGCCGCGTCATATTCGTCGGCGAGGCGCCGGTGTCAACCATCGCGCGCCGTCGGCGCGACGGCGACGATCGCGCGCGATCGGCGAATGCCGTTTCAGGTTGGCCGCGCGACGTAGATTCCCGCGAGGATCGACAGGCCGCCGAGCGCCTGAACAAGCGAGACGGGCTCGCCGAGCAGCAGGTAAGCGAAGCTCGCCGCGGCGATCGCTTCGAGGAAAATCACCAACGACGAGAACGCGGCAGGCAAGCGCCCGAGCGCCACGGAAAGCAAGCCTTGGCCGCCGGCGTGGCTGATCCACGCCATCGCCAGCAGCGCCGCTACGCCCCTGACGCTGTGCGGCAGGATCGTGCGCTCGAGACTGAGCGCGACGATGAACAGCAGCGCGGCGGTGATCGCGGTCGCCTCGAAGGTGACTCGGGCCGCCGAACTCTCGCGGCGCGCCGCCTTCACCGCGAGAAAATAGAGGCCGAAGAACACGCCGGTCGCAAGCCCGAAGAGATCGCCGATCGCACCCGCGGGCCTCAGATGCAGGCTCTGCGCGAGCAGCGCCGCGCCGCCGAGAATGCACAGGGCCAGGCCCGCCAGCGTTTTCGCGGCGGCGCGCTCGCGCAAGATCAGCCAGCCGAACGCGACCACCCAGATGGGCGCCGTGGTGGCGAAGAACGTCGCGTTGGCGACGCTTGTGGTGACGATCGACAGATGCCAGAAGAACAGATCGCCGGTGAAGGCCAGGCCCGCCAAGATGGTTGCTACGCCGAAGCGTCCTGACGGCCCGGCGCCTGATTCGCTCAAACGGGTCCAGGCGTAGAGCGCGGGCAGAGCGAGCGCGACGCGCCAGAATGCGCTCGCGAACGGCCCGACGTCGGCCACGCGCACGAAGATCGGCGAAGCGCCCATCGCCAGGGCGCCGGCGACCAGCGCGGCGAAAGGCGCCCCGAAGCCGCCGCGCGGCTTCGCCGCCGGAAGGGTCTGCGTCATCCGATTCCGGCCCAAATGCCAAGCGCGACTTCACGCCCGCTGTCAAACGTCGGCCCGTCCATATTCTCGCCGCATCGATCGAGCAAGGGGGCCCGATGGACGCCAAGCTGATGCGTGAAGTCGCCAAGGCGCGGGACGCCTTCCAACCGGTCGAACGCATCGACGGCGCGCTCGATCGCGGCGTCCTCGTCATTTGCGACCACGCCGCCAACGCGTTTCCGCCCGGCTACGGCGCGCTCGGACTGCCGCGCGAGGCGCTCGCGCGGCATATCGCCTACGACATCGGCGCGGCGCATCTGACGCGGCGTCTCGCCGCGCGCCTCGGCGCGCCGGCGATTCTCTCGACCTTTTCGCGCCTCCTGATCGATCCCAATCGCGGCGTT
>Ga0187848_10001113_pt1 | contig 23306 bp, 19 predicted proteins | sample June2016WEW_4_40_FD_132424 | JGI IMG/M metagenome (GOLD analysis project Ga0187848, IMG submission 132424) | Peatland microbial communities from SPRUCE experiment site at the Marcell Experimental Forest, Minnesota, USA - June2016WEW_4_40 | ecosystem: Environmental > Terrestrial > Soil >... | reverse complement strand
CTGCTCGAAGGCGTCGTCCATGAAGTAGAAGTCGTCTCCGTCGTTGTAGAGATACTCCATCTTGATCTCGTCGACCTTGACGCGGTCGATGGGGTCGGGGGAGCGGAAGCGCTCGACGAACATGGCCCCGGTGCGGACATTTTTGAGCTTGGCCTGGATGAAGGCGCGCAGGTTGCCGGGCGTGCGGTGCTCGACCGAGAAGACGAGGTGGAGCTGATCGTTGTGCTTGATGAGCATGCCCGGGCGCATCTGCGTGGCGGGAATTGACATAAGGAAAACCCCTGATTTTTGGCGGTTGTAGGCAGAGGCAGGAACGTCGCCGTCCCGCAAGTCCGCAACCTATCCATTGTATCGTGTCAGGCGGCCGCAGACTTATATGTCGGGTCAGTGCTTTGGATCGTGCAATACATCGTCAATCGTCAAGACGAATCTTGCGTCGATTCCACCTATCAGTCTGGCGACCAGGTTGAAGCACCCTGATGCGAAAGCACCAGTTATCCATCCGGTCAATGCATAGCAAACCATTGTCGCTGCAAGATAGAGGGCTCCGAGAGCCAAACCGGCAGGACGCGGCAAATTGAGATTGATGTTGAGATTAACCAGCGGAGCCACTACGCCGAAGGGCAGGGTCAACGACTGAGCGTTCGTGAATACAAAGACCAAGAAGGCTGCAAAACCGAAGATTGCATATATCACCGATAGAAGAAGGGCAACTGATGCCCAACGGACAGCGAGAATACGCATAATGGTGGAATTGTACGCCGCTAAATAGTAGCGAGCAGGGCGGCGAGGAGCGCGGTGCGCGGGACGAGGTGGTCGATGAGGATGGATTCGTGGGCGGCGTGCGCGCCTTCGCCGACGGCGCCCAGGCCGTCCAGCGTGGGAACGCCGAGGGCGGCGGTGAAGTTGCCGTCGGAGGCGCCGCCGGATGCGGCCTCGTCGAGCTGGAAGCCAAGTTCGGCGGCGAGACGGCGGGCCTGTTTGTAGAGTGCGACGGTTCCCGGCCTGCGCTCCATTTGCGGACGGTTGATGCCGCCGGTAATCTCCAGCTTGCAGTGCGGATCGGCGCAGCGCAGGCTGCGGAAGAGCCGGTCGACGCGGGTGGCGTCGCTCGCTCGGGCGATGCGCACGTCAACCTCGGCGAAGGCGTGCTGGGCGACGACGTTGGCGCGCGTTCCGCCGGAGATGACGCCGGGATTGACGGTGAGGCCGCGACGCAGATCGGTGAAGCCGGCGACGGTCTGGAGGAGGCGCGCAAGTTCGAGGATCGCAGAGTGGCCGCTGGCGAAGTCGACGCCGCTGTGCGATGCGACGCCGGTGACATGGAGGCGGTAGCCGCCGACACCCTTGCGCGCGGTCTTGCAGGCGAGGCCCTGCGCGGGCTCCAGCACGAGAACTGCCTGCGAGGCGAGCGCGAGACGCTCGGTGATGGGGCGCGAGACGGGGCTGCCCACCTCCTCGTCGGGGTTTAAAAGCAGGGCGATGGGGCGGCGGATGCTGAGCTGCGCGAGTGCGCGGATGGCTGCGAGAGCCATTGCAACGCCGGACTTCATGTCGAGGACGCCGGGGCCGTAAATCCGACCGTCGCGCTTGCGCCAGGGCATGGCGCGAAGCGTGCCGAGGGGCCAGACCGTGTCCAAATGGCCGAGCAGAAGGATGGGCTTGCGGGGGCTGCGCGTGGGGCCGAAGCGAAGTTCGAGAATGTCGCCGAAGTGCTTCTGCCGGTGAACTATGACGCGGCCACCGATGGATTTGGCGAGGCTGGCTACGAGGCGCACGGCCTCATCGACGGCGGGCTTGTTGTCGCTGGGCGATTCGACGAGGACGAGATCGCGCAGGGTGGTTGCGAGCCAGGCCGACTGGGAGTTCACGGCTTCGAGGAGTGGGTTTCGATCGTTCATGGAATGTATGGATGGTACCGCAGGGGTGAGCTATTCAAGCGTAGAAAGAACCGGATGAGTTGTGCCAAGTGTGGTAATTTTGCCACACCTCGGAGGTGGTTTCCCGGTTGTAATCTGGACGATAGGGTTGATGGGAGCCCCGTCTTTTGGCACAGAACGCTCACCCCGAGCAGACCATTCGGTCGGAGATCGAGTTTCGCGGCGTGGGGCTGCACAGCGGCGCGGAGGTCTCGATGCGGCTGGTGCCTGCGCCCGCCGGTTCGGGGATTGTCTTCCGGCGGACGGACCTGGACGGCTTCGAGATTCCTGCGACCGGGCGCAACGTCGCCAAGGTAAGCTACGCCACCAGCCTGATGCGCGGAAGCGTGCTGATCTCGACCACGGAGCACCTGCTGTCGGCGCTGATCGGCTTTGGCGTGGACAACGTGATCGTCGAGGTGGACAACCTGGAGCTGCCGATCCTGGACGGAAGCGCGCTGCCCTATGTGGAGGCGTTTCAGGCGGTCGGGTTGAAGCAGCAGCGGCGGCGGCGCGAGTACCTGCGCATCCTGAAGGAAGTCGAGGTGCGCGAGGGCGGCAAGTTTATCGGCGTTTATCCCGGCACGGGCTACGGCATCGACTACACCATCGACTTTCCGCAGCCCATCGGATCGGCGCGGTTCCAGGGCGACCTGGAGAGCGGCGACTACGCGCGGTTGATTGCTCCTGCGCGGACCTTCGGCTTCAGGGAGGACGAGGCAAAGCTGCGCGATATGGGGCTGATTCGCGGCGCGTCGGAGGCGTGCGTGATTATTTTGACCGCCGAGGGAGTGCAGAATGGGCCGCTGCGCTTTGCCGACGAGTTTGTGCGGCACAAGGTCCTGGACCTAATCGGCGACCTGGCGCTGGCGGGACGGAGGATCCAGGGACGGGTGGTTGCGGAGCGGGCGGGCCACGCCATGCACACCGCGCTGGTGCAGCGGCTGATGCGCGACCGCTCGGCGTGGGAGCTGGCGCACGTCTACGATGAGGCTCCCGAGCCGGTAGAGGTGGGCGCTGGCGCGGGCAAGATGGCGGAGACGCTTGCCGTCCATGCGTAGCGCTTCTGTGCGGAGGAGAGCGTGAGCCGAATCGCTGCCATTGCGCTGGGCTCGAACCTTGCCTCGCTGTGGGGCGACCGCGAGGCCAACCTGCGCGAGGCGGTGAGGCGCGTGGGGAAGCTGGGTGAGGTGCGCGCAGTCTCGTCGTTCCATGACACCGCGCCGGTGGGCTACGCCGATCAGCCGAACTTCCTGAACGGCGCGATGCTGCTGGAGACGGAGCAGGAGCCGGTGGAGCTGATGCGCGCGCTGCTGGCGATCGAGCGGGCGATGGGGCGGGACCGCGCTGTTGTCACTGACGCGGAGCAATCCGGCGCGGCCCCGATCAAAGGCCCGCGCACGATCGACCTCGACCTGCTGCTGATGGACGACTTGGTTTTGGATGCGGATGAGCTGACGCTGCCGCATCCGGCGATGGCGGAGCGGCGCTTTGTGCTGGAGCCGCTGGCAGAGATTGCGCCTGCGATGGTCGATCCAGTCTCTGGGCGCACAGTGGCGGAGATGCTGGCGCGGCTGGCCGGTCGCTAGCGCAGATCGGCCATGACGGCGGGGACGGGCGGGCCGGCGAGATTCATCTTCAGGCCCACGATCTTCAGCGTCCAGGCGTAGTCGCAGGGCTTGTCGGCGGGAAGCTTGACCTTGAGGCCGTCGGCGTCCTGGGTGAACTTGAGTTTGCCGGGACTGCCCAACAGTGTCACGCTGGCGATCTTGCCTTCTGGAACCGCGCCGTCCAGGGCCTTGCCCTTGGCGAGCGATGTAATGAGGGCGGTGTCGCCGGGCCAGGACTGCGCGATGGCATAGAGGTTGTCGCCCTTGACGGTGAAGCGATAGACGACGGGCTTGGGGCCTTGAGCCGTGGCGTCTGCGTCAGGCGGGCGCGGTGTCCGTGGCGGGCGTGGCGTGGCTGTAGCCGGCGCGGCGACTCCCACGGTGGGGCCCTGTTCCGCTGCGGCTGCGGCGGCTGCTTCCGGGCGCCGCATGGCTCCACTGCGCGGAGGCAGGGGCGTGAAGCCTTCGCCGTCGACGATCCAGTTGTGGGTCCCGTAGACAGCCTCTCCGTTGACGGCGAGCCACTTGCCGACTTCCTTGAGCGCGGTGCGCTGCTGATCGTTGATGGCGCCGGTGCCGGTGGGAGAGAGGTTGAGCAGAAGGTTTCCGTTCATGCTGAGGATGGTGCATAGCTCGTTGATGACGGAGCCTGCGCCGCGGAAGGTCTCGACCGGATTGGCGGTGGAGTAGCCCCAGGTGCTGCCGATGGGCTCTTCGGCGTCCCAGATGCCGGTGAGGATCTGGGTCGGGCCGCGCGGGTTGAGCTTCTCGAACTCCAGCACGCTGCCGGCGAGAAAGGCGGAGTCCTTGGTCAGGAAGGTGACCGGCTTGTGCCACTGGAGGGCGCGGTTGTAGTAGTACGCGGCCACCTTCAGCTTGAGCGGATCGTAGTCGCGCGAGTTGATGCCGTTGTCGTACCAGAAGATGTCGGGCTGGTACTGGTCGATCAGCTCCATGCTCTTGAGCACCCAGTCCTGAAGGAACTCCACGAGCCGCGCGTCGGAGTGGCCGGTCCAATAGAAGTTGGCGAACTTCGGGTCGTCGAGATCGGTCTTGACTCCCGGCGGCGGGTGGATGAAGGTGTAGTGCTCGATGTTGTGGCTGGCGACGCCGAACTTCAGCCCGACCTTGCGCGTGGCGACGGCCATCTCGCCGACCAGATCGCGGTGCGGGCCCATATTGAAGGCGTTGAAGGGATTGGTGGCGCTGTTCCACAGGGAGAAGCCGTCATGATGTTCGACGGTGGGCGCGAAGTACTTTGCGCCCGACTCCTTCACCAGCTCGGCAACGTCGTCCGCGTTGAAGTCCTTGGCGGTGAAGAGCGGGATGAAGTCCTTGTAGCCGAACTTGTCCGGCGGGCCGAAGTTCTGAGTGTGCCAGGCGGAGAAGGAGTGATCAACGCCGGCTGAGGGTGCTGCGGAGTACATGTACTTCTCGTACCACTCGTTGTGGTAGGCGGGGATGGAGAAGAGGCCCCAGTGCATGGTGATGCCGAACTTGGCGTCGATGAACCACTGCGGCACGCTGTAGTTGGCGCGGATGGAGTCCCAGGTCGGCTGCACGGGGCCGGGCGCGACGGGCGTCTTGGCGGCCGCTGCTGCGGCGACGATCTCCGGGGTCACGGGAGGGCCGGACTGCGCGGCGGCAAGGCTGGGCAGCAAGACGAGCAGGAGGACGGTGAGGATCGCCAGATGCAAGGAGGCGCGCAAGGCTGTGGGGCGGAACATGGGTTCTCTCCAGATAGATTTCAATCGAGGGTTGAGCTTTGTGTTGCCGGCGGCGCAGAGGATGGTTCACGGTACTCCTGCCGCGACGGATGAGGCAAGAACATAGCGTGCGGAGATGGCCGTAAATACGTCGCGGACTTATCAGGTCCCGGTGGAACGAGGCAGGTTGAGTACACCCACGTCGATCGTTTACTTCCACGCTTGCTCCAGAGCGCATCTCATTAAAGATGAGTGAGGCCGCGCGGAGACACACGGATACGAGACAAGCCGGATGGCACCGTGCTGGGAGCAGAATGACGGAGACTCGCAAGACTGAGGTTCAAGGCGTGGCAAAGATCTACTGGGCGGCAGGCTGTTCGATGCTCTGCCTGATGCTGGCATCGCCGTTCATCGGCGCCGGGGCGTCGACAGCCGCGCCGCCAGAGGCCGACTCGGCGCAGCAAATTGTGGCTACCATGCTGGCCAATGAGGATGTGGCGGCGCAGCATAAAGGCCATTATGCGTATCTTTCGAAGGAACGCTCCGACCGCACCGGAGGCCATCTGTGGGCGGAAAAAGTGGTGGAGACGAACGCGGGCAAGGTGCGCATGCTGCTGGAGGAGGATGGCCAGCCGCTCAGCCCGGAGCGCATCGCGCAGGAGCGCGGACGGCTCGCCGGCGTGGTCGCCGATCCGGCGGCCTTCCAGCGGAGGGAGCAGGCGCTGAAGGACGATGAGTTGCACGCCAGGACGATGCTCACGCTTCTGCCCAAGGCCTTCCTCTTCGGCGATGTGCGCGAGCAGGGGGACGAGCTGCTGATCGACTTCCGCCCCAACCCGGAGTACGAGCCGCAATCGCTGGAAGAGCGCGTGCTGCATGGCATGTCCGGCTCCATGATGATCGACGCGAAGGCGATGCGCCTGCACCACATTGAAGGGCGCATGCCCACGGACGTCAGCATCGGCTTCGGCCTGCTTGCCACCATCCACGCCGGAAGCAGCTTCGCCACCTCACGCGACCCAACCAGCAACTCCGCCACGCCCGAGTGGAAGACCACCCTGATCGACAGCGCCATCGACGGCAGAGCCATCCTCTTCAAAGCCATCGCCAGGAACGAGCACGCCGAACACAGCGACTTCGTCCGCGTGGCCAACGACCTGAGCGTCGCTCAGGCAGTCGCGATCGCAGAGCAGTAGTCGCCTGCTAAAACTTCAGCGGGGTGAAGGCTCCGTCCTTCGCGATGGCGAGCTGGATGGGGCGCGGCGGGCCCATCGGTGGCACCGTCACTTCAACCCAAAGCTCTTCGTGTGGCTTCAAGGGAGTGGGGGTTGTCGCTGTGTCTGGGATAAAAAAGTCCACGCCCTGGGAGAGCGTGGCGCGTTCGCAGGGTCGGTTGCCCCAGAGCGTTACTTCGTCGGTCAGCTCCGGGCGGTCGGTGTCGCTGGCCAGGACCGGCACCAGCTTGCCGTCGTGCACTACCGGCCTGACCGTCCATCGCCAGTAGCCGGGAAGATTCGGATTGTATCCAGGCGTGTGGTGCGCCTGGTCGCGGGGTAGAGCGCAGGCGTCGACGGCGAACTGTAGCGCCAGATAGCGCCCGCGAAACGGCTGGTTCGTGTTGAACTGCGCCGCTCGCACCCAGATGCGTGGACAGGTCTTGCGCTCGTAGAAATACTTTCCAGCGATGCTCAGAACCAGCATCGCCTGTATTACAAGCAGCAGAATCGCGCGGTTTGTTTGACGGGAAGAGTTCATGCCGAGACCTCCGCGATGCTGGCTACCATTCGGCGTCGCGTCTTCTCCAAGGCCCAGCCGCCGGCGAGGAAGAGGACGCCGAGGACGATCAGTCCCAGTGAACGGTCCAGCTTGCCCATTACATCGGAGAAGTAGAACCACATCACGGTCAGGGCGAAGGCTGCGATGCTGAAGTTCACAACTGCACGGCTGGCCTCGCGCACGCCCCACCAGGCGAGAAAGACGCAGGTTGCGGCGACCACGGCGTACATCGTGACCGACGGCTCAGTATGCCTCCAACCGTATCTTTCGGTCTTCACCACGTTCAGCCACGGGATAAGGAAGGCCATCGCCGTGACAGCGGCGCAGGGCAGAAGACCCTTGCGGTTTGCCAGCCATCCGCCGAGCAGGGTGAGCAGCAGGATGGCGTAGGCTCCCATGCGCAACGAGATCGGCACGAAGCCCCAGTCGTGGCGGTAGTAGCCGTTCCAGTTCCATCCATCCGCCAGGATCGGAGCCGAGATGATGAGCGAGACACTGGCTACGGCGAAGAGAATTCCGAAGACGACCTTCCGTCGCGAGTGCAGGAAGGCGGTGAGATAAACTGCGGCGATTACAGCGATCATCCGCGCGATATACACTTGCGATCCGTTGTAGACATCCGCGCGATAGAACCATTCGCAAAGAATCCATGCGGGAAACAGGAGCAGCGCCAGCGTCTGCTGGAACTCGTCGCCCAGCAGAGCCCAGCCCGCTGCCGCACAGATCGCCCAGAGCATCACTGCGGCGGGCCAATGCTCCTGCATGTTGAAGATCTGGCCGACGAGTGCGATCGCCGCGCCGCAGGCTACCGTTCCCAGCGCGTGCATGGTGGTGGCAAATCCGGGGAAGCGTTCGCTGGAGAGGACGCCAGCGACGTGGAAGAGCGCGAGCATGGCCATCACCAGCGCAAGGCGCGAGAGCGGCGAAACGTCGTCCCAGTGCGCCGCGACGAAGAGCAGAACACCCGCGCCGAGAAGAATACCGCCAAGAACCAGAGCGAGAATTACCTGCCAGCGTCGACCGCTGGGCTTGGCCTGTGACTCCTCATAGCGGCGAATCGCGGATTCGGTTGCTTCATCCAGAAGCCCAGCGCCACGCCAACGAACCAAAAACTCTTCAAACGCGTGCATTTGTGTCTCCACAATTCCACAACAGTAGAGCAGAATGGCGACTCGGGCACAAGCAGATGCGCATTAAATTGCGCAGCCCACGTCTCGCATATAAGACGTGAGCTGCGTGGGGCTTGGATCGTTCAGAAGGTGCCGAGCTTGACGTGCAGCACTGCGCCGGGGGAACTGAAAAACAATCCGCTGTCCGCCTCGTCGCCGTTCCAGAGGCGGCCTGGCTTCCAGTCGGAGCCCTCATAGTGGCCCTCCTGCACGCGCAGAAACTGGGTCTGCACGGTCTGTGGATGGACCGTGCGATGGAAGCTGACCTGGGCGTCGATGCCGATGACGAGAAACTCATCGGTCGCGATGGGCGCGATGAGGACGCGGCCCATCTTAAGGCGTGCGGAGGGGGAACCGCCGTCGTTTGGCACGGCGGAATCGAAGGCTGGGGGGAAGCTGACCAGCGCGGTCCAATCGCCGAAGGTCAGTTCGATCTGCGCCAGTCCCGGCTCTTCCACCGCGGTCTTCATCTTGCCCTCGTATTGCAGCTTCGCGATGACATCGCCGGAGGGGACGAGAAGGCGGTTGTTCTCGGCCAGTCCCTGCCGTTCAACATCCAGCTTGCCGTCGGGGCCGAAGGAGACGCGGTCGATGCCGAAGGGCGAGAAGCCGAAGGAGCCCGCGCCGATGGCCAGAAACTCGAGGCGGCCTTGACCGTCGTTGCCGCGGGTGGCGCCGTAGCCATCGGTCTCAGGGATGAAGAGCGCATTGTCCGGGCGGGTGTACTGCTGCATCACGTTGATGAAGCCCTGCACTCCGGGCACGTGGATGTCTGGTGCGATGACGTCAATGTGCGGCCCGGCGGCCTTCCACATGTCGAGCATGTTGTAGGTGGGGCCTCCGCTGGGATAGTCCACGCCGGGAATGGTGCTGATGGGGTAGGCGCGCGGGCTCTTCAGCCAGTTGTTGACGTACATGGGCAGGGCCATCTGCTTCTTTCCGGCCTCGGCCACCTTGTCGATGTAGTTGGCGGTGGCGTAGGCGGCGAAGGCCTCGTCGGCGTCGTCGCCAAAGAGAGCTTTCCAGTTGCCGGCGGGCTTGTGCAGGGCCTGGGCGATCTCCGGCGGAACATTGGCTTCAAACTGCTTCTGCGCCATGGCGGAGAAGTCGCGCACCGCGCCCAGCGCGCCCGGCTCGTTCTCCAGTTGCATCATGATGACGGTGTGCTGGGTTCCGTCGATCTGGCGCAGGTGGGCCATCAGGTGCGCGAAGGCCGCGGCGTCGGCGTTGTAGTTGGCGGGCGAGTTGGGCGAGAGCACATCGATGGGCAACCCGGCGGGCGTAATCATGCGGGGAAAGCGCCTGGTGTCGCTCTTGACCCACTCCGGCGCATAGTGCATCTTGCCGTTCTTCCATGTGGCGAACCAGAGCAGGATGAGGCGCACATGATGGGCGCGCGCCTGCTGCACCACGTTATCGACCACCGAGTCGTCGAACTTGCCCTCGCTCGGTTCCAACTGCTCCCAGTAGACGGGAACCTCCAGCGTGTTCACATGCATGGCAGCGGCCATGGGCCAGAGAGCTGAGAGCTTCTCCGGCCAGCCGCTGGAGTTGGAGACCTGCGCGCCCAGCATCAGATACGGCTTGCCATCGACCATCAGGGCGTAGCGGCCATCCTGATGGGCCATGCGCGGCATCTCCTGCGCGGCAGGCGACTGCGCGGCCAGCGATGCCGGGACCAGAAGAGAGGAGAGCAGAAGAGCGTTCAGGCGGGTGCTGCGGACGATGCTGGAAAGCTTCATGGTTCTGGGCCTCACGGGGGAATCTGGTTCGGGACCGCAAGAAATTGTACACGCGCGGCGAGGGCTGCGTTGCCGCCGGAGAGGTGAGAACAGGCATACTGGATGGATGGCTCGCAGGTTTGAAATCGGCGCGGCAGCGGAATCCGGCGGTCGGCGCGGCAAGCTGCACCTTCCCCACGGAGCGGTGCAGACGCCGGTCTTCATGCCGGTTGGGACGGCGGCGACGGTGAAGGCGGTGCCGCAGGAGACGCTGGAGCAGATTGGCGCGAACGGCGCGGGCGCGGAACTGATTCTGGCCAACACCTATCACATGACCCTGCGCCCCGGCCACGAACTCATCCGGCGCATGGGCGGCCTGCATCGCTTCATGAGCTGGAGCAGGCCACTGCTGACGGACTCCGGCGGCTTCCAGGTCTTCAGCCTGGCCAAGCTGCGCAAGGTGACGGAGGAGGGGGTCGAGTTCCGCTCGCACTTGGACGGCAGCCTGCACTTCTTCTCGCCGGAGCACTCGATGGAGGTGCAGATCGCGCTGGGCGCGGACATCATCATGGCATTCGACGAGTGCGTGGAGACGCCCGCGACATGGCAGCGCACGCGCGATTCGATGAGCCTGACGCACGCGTGGGCGAAGCGGTCGAAGGAGTACTTCGAGGCGCACAAGAATGAAGTCCCATGGGCGGAAGAGTTAGCAGGACGCACGCAGTCACTAGTCCGCCGCACGCAGTGCCTCTTCGGAATTGTGCAGGGCGGCATGTACCCCGATCTGCGCCGCGAGTCGGCCGAGCGGCTGGTGGAGATGGAGTTCGACGGCTACGCCATCGGCGGGCTGGCCGTGGGCGAGCCGCCGGAGGTGACGCGCGAGATGATTGCGCGCACGCTGGAGATTCTGCCGCGCGACCGTCCGCGCTACGTGATGGGCGTGGGCTATCCCGACCAGATTGCGGAGTACGCGCGCATGGGCGTGGACATGATGGACTGCGTGCTGCCCACACGCGCCGCACGCCACGGGCTGCTCTTCCGCGCGCCCGAGCCCGGCGAGCGGCAGCCGGTAGAAGATGCGATTGGCGAAGAAGAGAGCGGATTCGACCGGCCCGGCGAAAGATGGACTGGCGAGTCTGTCGACAGCCCTTCAGCCATCCGCATGAACATCAAGCGCGTGGAGTACGCGGAGGACCAGCGCCCTATCGACCCCGCCTGCGCGTGCCCTGTCTGCCGACGCTACACGCGGGCCTACCTGCGGCATCTCTTCATGGCGCGCGAGCCGCTGGGTACGACACTGAATTCGATCCACAACCTGGCGTTCTACCTGGACATTATGGAGCGAGTGCGCGGGGAGCTGGCAACGGTCTAGCCGCGCTGGTAGCAGTTTGCGAGCGCCGCTTCGATCAGCTTTGCGGTACGCGCGATGGGCAGTCCCATGACGTTGAAATAATCCCCGTCGATGCGCGGAATCCAGCGGGCGGCGTAGCCCTGGATGCCGTAGGCTCCGGCTTTGTCCAGCGGCTCGGCGGTGGCGCAGTACGCGGCCAACTCCGCTTCGGGAATCTCTGAAAATGTAACCTCGGTGGTTTCAGCTCCGCTCACCACGCCTGCACGGGTCACCGCAGCCACGCCGGTGAGGACCTGGTGGGTGCGTCCGGAGAGACGGCGCAAGATGCGCGCCGCGTCGGCAGTGTTCGCGGGCTTGGCCAGAATCTGGCCATCGCAGACGACGGTTGTGTCCGCACCAAGAACGATCAATGGACCCGAGGAAGAATCGGGTGCCCCATTCATGACGGTTTCATCGTCATGAGTGGGATTTGCATGTCGAACAAAGACTGCCTGTGCCTTCTCCACGGCCAGGCGCAGCACATACGCGGAGGGCCCCTCGCCCGCGCGCTGCGACTCGTCCACATCGGCGGATTCCACGGTGAAGGAGAAGCCAGCCTGGGCCAGCAGCTCGCGCCGCCGCGGCGAGACCGAAGCAAGAATCAATCGCGCTGACTGCGGCAATGTCGCGTCTAAAGTCAAAAGCGTACCTCAGGGGCTAAAGCCCCATGGAGTTTGCAACATTTACGGCACGGCTAAAGCCGTGCCCTTAAGCAAAACATGATTTACCGCGGTTCTGCACTCGAACAAAACCTTGTCGCCTTGTGGAGTTCTTTGGCCGAGAGAACAGCGCGGAGCGAGGCCGGACTACCGCGCCACCACATCCATCTTGCGCCGTTCCGTTTCAAGGTAGGTGTAGCGGATGCGGTGGATGACGGTGATGGTGGAGAAGACGGCCAGCACCCAGAGGCAGGGCGCCATCACTCCCCAGCGGTTGAAGAGCGCGCCCAGGATGACGGTCACGATGCGCTCCGGCCGCTCCATGAAGCCGACCTTGCAGCTTCCGATCAGCGCCTCGGCCCGTGCGCGGGTGTAGCTCACCATGAGGCAGGCGGTCATGACAAAGGCCACCAGGCCGACGTAAAAGAGCCGGTTGCCGCGCGCGTAGTAGATGAGCAGGCCGAAGAAGATAGCCACGTCGGAGTAGCGGTCCATGACGGAGTCGAAATACGCGCCGAAGACGGAGACCTGGTTGGTCTTGCGCGCCACGCGGCCGTCCACCATGTCGAAGATGCCCGCGCCGATGATGATGAGCCCGGCGTAGAAGAACATGCGGTCGGCGTTGTGTCCGCGCGCGAAGCCGAAGAAACAGGCTGCGACGATGTTGATCACCAGCCCGAGGAAGGTCAGCACGTTGGGCGAGATTTTGGTCAGCGCCAGCCCGTTCACGATCTTCTGCAGCAGCCATCCGCTGCCCCTGCCAAATTCACTCGTCCAGGTCATTGAAGTGCCGTCATTGAACTCTTGTCTTGAACTCTCGTCGCTGATTCGCAGCGCTCCGCTCACCGCCATCGTTTTGCCGGGTCATAACTTACCCGGCCACACCATCCTCGCCCGCAATATCTTCTTCCAACACATCGTGGATCGTTGTCAGCTTGAGCACCTCCAGCTCGCGCTTGCCGTTGGGCGTCACCACGGTGGCCACGTCGCCGACCTGCTTGCCCAGCAGCGCGCGCCCGATGGGCGACGTGGTCGAGATCAACCCCTGGGTCACGTCGGACTCCTCGCTGGTGACCAGCTTGTAGGTGATCTCCTCGTTCTTGCTGGAATCGAAGACCACCACGGTGGCGCCAAACCCCACCTTGTCGCGCGGAAGGTTCACCAGGTTGACCATCGCCAGCTCGCCCATGCGCTTCTTCAACTGGCCCAGGCGCGCGTTCACAAACACCTGGCGCTGCTTGGCCATGTGGTACTCGGCGTTCTCGCTCAGATCGCCCATTGCGACCGCGCGCTTGATCTCGGCCGGCAGCTCGGTGGTGAGCTCGCGCTCCAGCAACTTAATCTCTTCCACCAACCGCTTCATAATCTGTTCTGGCATTGGGGCCTTCCGGAATCTTCCTGCGCACACGCGCTCAGCCGCCTGCAGCGGCGGCGCGTTCTGTATCGAACCTCCATTATACGTCCCCGACCGCGCCAATCCATCCCGCGCCCGTTACTCCTGGGCCGTCCGGTTTGCCCGCGCGTCCAGAAACGATTGCAGGATCAGGACCGCGGCCACCTGGTCGATGATCTGCCTGCGCTCGCGCCCCGCCGCGTGGCCTCCCGCGTCCAGATGGCGGTGGGCTTCGGTGGTCGTCAGCCGCTCGTCCCACAGGTGCACGGTGAGGCCGAACTGGGCGCGCAGCTCCTCGGCGAACTGTTGCGCCTTGGCCGCCTGCGGGCTCTGGTCGCCGGACATGTGCAGCGGATTGCCGACGACGGCTTCGGCTACGGCGTGCTTGCGCAGGACGCGGGCGATGGACTTCATGTCGGCGCGGTGGCCCCCCTTCCCACCAGTCCGGTGCAGGGTGAAGAGCGGCTGCGCGGTGTAGCCCAGCGGGTCGGAGAGGGCGACGCCGATGCGCCGGTCGCCCACGTCGAAGGCGACGACGCGGCGAACCAAGCGAGCCTCGGGGGGCTGGGGTCCGGCGGTCTTAGGGACCAACTCCGCGCGCGCTGCATCCATCTGGCGAGTGTAGAGCAAACCAGTTTCGCAAGGAAGCGCGGAGGGGGCGGGCCTTCGTGCGCGGGCTGGCGGGCGGATCGGCGGCTATTGGGTGTCCCCCCTCCCCCCCGGGGGGGTAGCGTAAAGTATTCAATAATCGCAACTTAAGCTCGCGCTAAACGCGCGAGACGTAGTAAAGGCGAAGATCCGCCGGGTTGTTTGCGCCGACGGCAAGAAGAGACAACAGCACATGAACAGACAATGCCCCCTATTTAAATTGTACGCGGTTGAGCATAACTACTATGCCAAGTATTTTTGAGGGGGAAGTGATTGGTGCGGCGTTGGTTGGAGGCGCGGCGGAGGCTCGAGGGGCTTGACACGCGATTTTGCTGGTGTTTTTGAGGGTGGAAATTTTGCGGCGGGGGATGAGAGCTTGATTGCCACTCGTGGCAGAAGGCCCGGGGCTAAAGCCCCTTGAATCCATTGGCTTTCTTCAGGGGGCTGAAGCCCCCTGCTCCCTCCGAAAGCAAAGACGGGAGTTTTCCGCGGCGCGTGAAATCACCCCAGCGAGCAAAGACGCTCGCCGGGAACCCCGATACGCGGGCCCTTCCGGGGGTTGGCGGTTGACGCAGGTGTCCGAGGTTGCGCGGAGGTCCGATCCCACATCTCAGAAACGAGATGTGGGGCACCCGCACCCGGCCTTCATTCCGCTTCAATGATCAGGGGATTGAAGTTGGTGTTTACATCAAAAAAGTCCTCGTCTTCTGCTCTTTTGAGGTGTCCCACTATCCAGTAAGTCCACGGTGTCAGAACAATTTCAACGCCGGATTTCAGTACCCATCCAGTTAGAACCGATTCCCACAAAAGTCCCCGAGGAATTACACCGTAGAGAGCAATGACGTAGAACAGAGTTGTATTAGCGAGTTCACTTACGACAGTAGAACCCACAGTTCTTGTCCACAGGTATTTGCCGTTGGACCAAATCTTCATCTTCGCGAGTACATAGTCATTCAGGAAGCCGCCAACCCAGACCGCAACCCAGCCCCCGACTAAGATGCGCGGAACACTGCCCAGGACTCGCACATATGCGGCGTTGTCATGGAATCCGATAGCTGGAGAAACGTGTGCGGCTATGGCATAGAGTACTCCGGCTAGAACTGAAGAGAAAAAAACTTTCCATATGACGCTTCGACCTCGCGCGTATCCGTACACCTCTGTAAGTACATCTCCGAAGATATATGTGAATGGGAAATAGAGCACCGTTACTGAAACTGGGAAATTACCAATCTGAATAATCTTCCCAGCAGTGACATCAGACACGAGTTGGAAAGTTATATAAGCAGCAGTGAGCCATCCTAGGTATCGATATGTTTTGAGCGAACTCATGCTCTCGCTGTTAGTCATGCGGATTTCTCTTTCGGCGATGTAAACTCGATTACATTCGAACCTGCATCGAAGTGGCCTCGCTCAACCTCTATAGTGCTAAGTGAGCTTGGTGCTTCAGAGACGAGAGCTCGAGCAATCGTATGTGCAAGTGCCGGCTCAATGCGTCCATAGTGATGAGCGATCCCTTCGTGCAATTGATCTCCACGAAACGCAAGCGTTTTCTCCCCGTGCGTCGGAACATTCACGGTGTAGAAGATGTATGGGTAGTCGTCCCAGTTGTACGGTAGGCGCAGGATTTGAACCAGTTCCTCCACCTTTCCGTAACCTCTCTGATCGATGACCAATTGCGCGTAGGCTTTGAAAATTGCATAGTATCCATTGATTTCCCGTTGTGCCCGATCGCGCGAAACGAGAAAAGTGTATTGAACATTCCTTGCAAAGTTGTACTCTACCGCTTCTTCCAAAATCGACGACGGTTTGGCGACTTTGTCTGCAACGACAATGACTCTGCGAAGATTCTGCATATCTCTTTCGATTGCACCCAAGTCTCTTACAGCTATCCCATTAGGAAGATCAACCGTATCGCTAGGATTCGCATGGGGCCGCAGATAGATCACATAGAGCGTGCGGGCCGCCATGGTAACGCCGAGGATGATTGGGACAATTGTTAGTATCGTTTCCATTCATCTTTACCGAGAGAAATATCCCGTTCGACCCAAAGCGAAAAATGCATATGCGAAAGCTGCAAACGCACAGGTCAACTGGGGTCGGACATGAGTTTTAAAAGGTAATCCTGTTAGTTCAAGATGTGCGACTCCCGTGAATATGGTCATGTAGTAAACGCTGGCACCAGCACATGTTGCAATGATTAAGACGGTAAATAAGAGATCCCACGGACTTGGTTTGCCCGGTATCTTCTCGAAAAGTACCAAAGCACTTGTAGCAGTTAGCGATGTTGTGAAAAAAAAGAGACCTCCATCTCCTAGAAGGATCGGTAGGCTATGATCTCTTCCTAGAGCATATAGCACAACGTAGAGCAGCCAAACTTGAACTAGCCCCCCGATAATCGTGGAGGTGCTAAATAGCGCTACTTTACCAATCGATACGAGTTTTGGCTTGGGCTTAGGAGTTCTGGACACAAAACCTCGCGCACAAGAAACAGTAGACGAACAGCGTAGAGCAATTGAACCATAGCGTCCCCCCATGCGCAAGACTCAAATAGTTCCCCCCAGCAAAGATGAGATCTCTCTTGTCCTTATGAAGCGTCGAATTCAGAATTTGACATCTGGTTCATCACTCAACGGTGACGGATTTGGCGAGGTTGCGGGGCTGGTCTACGTCGCAGCCGCGGCGGACGGCGATGTGGTAGGCGAGGAGTTGCAGGGGGACGACCTCCAGGATGGGGAGGAGCAGCTCCGGGGCGGGGGGGATGTGGATGGTGTGCTCGACGAGCTGGGCGATCTGGCGGTCGCCCTCGATGGCGATGGCGATGACGCGGCCGGAGCGGGCGGTGACCTCCTGAATGTTGCTGAGGGTCTTCTCGTACTTGAGGACGGAGGCGGGGTCGGCGGGGTCCTGGGTGGCGATGACGACGACGGGGAGGGTCTCGTCGATGAGGGCGTTGGGGCCGTGCTTCATCTCTCCGGCGGGGTAGCCCTCGGCGTGGATGTAGCTGATCTCCTTGAGCTTGAGCGCGCCTTCGAGGGCGATGGGGTAGTGGATGCCGCGGCCGAGGAAGAGGAAGTCGTTGGAGGTGGAGAAGACGCGGGCGAGAATTGCGCACTGGTCGTCCACCGCGCGCAGGACCTCTTCGAGCTTGCCGGGGATTTTGTTGAGTTCGGCGACGAGTTGGATGGATTGGGCATCCGTGACGGTGCCGCGGAGCTGTGCCATGTGCAGCGCGAGGAGGAAGAGCGCGGTGAGCTGGGCGGTGAAGGCCTTGGTGCTGGCGACGCCGATCTCGGGGCCGGCGTTGGTGGTGATGGTTCCCTGGGCCTCGCGGCAGACAGCGGCGCCGACGACGTTGCAGATGGCGATGGTGCGGGAGCCGAGGGAGTGGAGCTCGCGCTGGGCGGCGATGGTATCGGCCGTCTCGCCGGGCTGGGTGATGAGGAGGCCGATGGATGCGGGGTCGGCGATGGGCGAGCGATAGCGGAACTCGCTGGCGTAGTCGACTTCGGTGCGCAGGCGGGCGAGGCGCTCGATCATGAACTTGCCGGCGAGGCCAGCGTGCCAACTGGTGCCGCAGGCGGCGATGGTGATCTGAGTGCAGGCGCGGAGATCGGCGTCGGAGAGCTGCATCTCGGAGAGGAAGACGCGGCCGGTGTCGGCGGAGACGCGGCCGAGGATGGTGTCGCGGACGGCGCGCGGCTGCTCGTTGATCTCCTTGAGCATGAAGTGCTTGTAGCCGGACTTTTCGGCCTGGATGGGGTCCCAGGCGATGCGCTGGATGCGGAGGGGGATGGGCGCGCCGTCGAAGCCGGTGAGGGCGATGCCGGAGGGGGTGAGGATGGCGAGTTCGCCGTCGGCGAGGAAGTGGATGTCGCGCGTGTGATGGAGGATGCCGGGAACGTCGGATGCGAGGAAGAATTCGCCGTCGCCGAGGCCGAGGACGACAGGCGGGCCAAAACGCGCGGCGACCAGCTTGTCGGGCTCGTTGGCCGAGAGGACGCCGATGGCAAAGGCGCCGGTGAGACGCTTGACGGCGCGGCGGACGGCCTCCTCCAGCGGAATGGCGGGCTTGCGGCGGGGGAGGGTGAGGACGGCTTCGGGTGCTGGCCGCACGGGCGGACGCGCTACGCGCAACGAGGCCAATCTAACGACTGCAGTGCTTTCATTCGCCTCGACGGTACCCTCGTTCTCCTGACTGGCGGCGAGGCTGAGCTCGTTCTCGATGGTCACATCCTCTTCATCTTCGGCGGCGAGGTTGAGCTCGTTCTCGATGAGGTGGGCGATGATCTCGGTGTCGGTCTCGGAGACGAACTTGTGGCCGCGGGCGATGAGTTCGGCCTTGAGGGCGAGGTAGTTCTCCACGATGCCGTTGTGCACGACGACGAGCGTGCCGGAGCCGTCGCGGTGGGGATGGGCGTTCTCCTCGGTGGGGCGGCCGTGGGTGGCCCAGCGGGTGTGGCCGATGCCGAAGGTGCCAGAGATGGGGCTGGCGGCGATGGCGGCCTCAAGGTTGCACAGCTTGCCGGGGGCGCGACGCAGCTCCAGGCCCTGCGGGCCGCCGGCGACGGCGATGCCGGCTGAGTCGTAGCCGCGGTACTCCAGGCGGCGAAGACCGTTGAGGATGATGGGGACGGGAGGCTTGGGGCCGATGTAACCGACGATTCCGCACATAGATTGAGTGTAGATTGTTCGCGTGGGATTTTGTGAGTTGAAGGAGATGGGACTTTTGGGTGAGCGATTGAGGACGGAACGAAGGCGCGCGGAGTGGTAGTTTGGTGGTGGCTGCGGAGAGGCCTCAAGCGAATGCATATTCTGGTGCTGAATCCCGGGTCGTCGTCGATCAAGTTCTCGATGCATGAGGTGGGCGAGGGTGCGGGTGCGAAAGGCGCGGGCGCGAATGCGGAGGGCTCGGCGGAGCTTCGCACGCTGTATGAGGGCGAGCTGGGCGGGATCGGCGGCCGGCAGGAGAAGCTGGCGTTTCGCGATGCGGCGGGGAACGACCTGAGCGGCAGGCTGGGCAAGGTGAAGCCCGGCTCGATGCAGGAGGCGATTGCGGTGGTGGAGCGCGCGGTGGGGTTGGATGGTCTGCCGCCGCCGGACGCGGTGGGCTATCGCGTGGTGCATCCGGGAGCGCATCTGCGGGGACATCAGCGGCTGACGGCGGAGGTGCTATCCGAGTTGCGCGAGGCGTGCGAGTTCGCTCCGCTGCACGACCCGGAGGCGCTGGCGATGATCGGCGAGATGATGCGGCGCTTCGCGGATGTGCCGCACGTTGCGTGCTTCGACACGGTCTTTCACGAGACGATGCCGGAGGAGGCGACGGTGTATGCGCTGCCGTATGCGGTGCGGCGGCAGGGCGTACGGCGGTATGGATTTCATGGGCTGTCGTGCGAATCGGTGGTGGCGCAGATGCGCGAGGCGGTGGGGCTGGAATTTCCGCAGTCCATGCTGATTGCGCACCTGGGCAGCGGGTGCAGCGTGACGGCGTGCATCGAGGGCAAGTCTGTGGACACGACAATGGGGCTGACGCCGACCGGCGGAGTGATGATGGGGACGCGGACCGGCGACCTCGATCCCGGCGTGGTTCTGTTCCTGATGCGGCAGGCGGGCGCGACGGCGGATTCCGTGGAGCGGATGATCGATGGCGACGCGGGGCTGAAGGCGCTGGGCGGGGTGAACGACATGCGCGAGCTGCGCAAGAGAGTGGCCGAGGGCAACACGCGGGCGGGGTTGGCGATTCGCGTCTTCTGCCGCACGGTGGTGAAGGCGATTGCGGGATTCATCGCACTGCATGGGGCGGATGCGATTGTGTTTACCGGGGGAATCGGAGAGGGCGACGCAGCCTCGCGCGCAGAGATCGCCTGCGCGCTGAGCGGACTTGGCGTGGAGCTGGATTCCGCGGCAAACCAACTGGAGCATAAGGCGACGGGGCAGAGCGTGCGCAAGATCAGCGACGAGGATTCACCGATTGCGGTCTACATTGTGCCCGCCGAGGAGGACCGGATGATTGCGCAGCATGTGGCGCGAATGTGCCGCGCGTCGGCGAAGAACGGCGTGTCAACGTAAATTGATCTGGCTGGAATGCGGGCGTACGGCGGATGGACGTAAGCTGGCATCTGAAGCGATAAAGCTTTTCCGATCAATTTGATCCCGGACTAGGATTTAAGTTGAGGTGCCAAAGAAGACGATGAAACTCGTTCGATCAGATTCACCGGAAGTAGTTCGCAATATCGCATCGGCGGGCGCATGGGCTAGCCGGAATTGGTACACGCTGGGTACCGCCTACGCCGCAAACGTGCTCGCCATTTTGATCGCCCTCACCGTGAGCCTCAGTGTTTCGGTGCGCGCAGCGGCGTGGGTCACCGTGCCGGTTCTCCTTTCATTGAATGGATATGTGCTTTGGCGGACAAAAGCCTCCCACCGGAGGTGGGTCTTAGTGGGTTGTGCCAATCGACTGTACCTTCGGCTGTTTGCGTGGTGCCGCGGGGACCATGGTGACGATCATGATCCAGATGTACTCGTGCTCGAAGTTTCTGAGATCACTTCGATGTCGATCAAAACTGTCGAAGTGTTCGTGTATGGACCAAAGCCCGAATTTTCTGAATGGTTGGTGATTGAACCTGCCCAGGCGGTCGGGGATGACATTTCACGTCACATCCGTCCGTTGCTGACGGCAACAGACCCAGATAAGGCAGTGCTCGTGGCTTACGACGAAGGGCGTATCACCATCGAATGGAAATGGTGGCGTCCTGCTCTGCGGGTATTTCTTCAGCAAGTCGTACAGGAATGTCCGTCCGTTGTCATAGCCGCCGAAGAACGTTCTGAGTTGGATTTGAATGGTATTTGGACGGGGAGCCTGGAACCGAATGCACATCAGCGTCAGATGCTGGGTAAGGCGACACGCCTTGGATTCGGCTGCGAATGCGCACAGCGGATAAGTCAGTATAAGCACATGTCGTTCCGGAAGGCTTCGGCGTACCTGGCGGAGATTGAGCGAGAGGAAGCCGGGTTGAACCGTCAAACAGAGCAGCCACACGAACAGGAGTAAGACGATGGGTGAAGGTTCCGCAGTGCAGGGCAAGGCATCTGGTTCAACGATTTCTACGGGCGCGGAGACGCACTCGATAGATATGCAGCCGCTTTCGGCCGACGAGCTGCGCAGGATGGATGCGTACTGGCGCGCGTGCAACTATTGCTGCGTGGGGATGCTGTATCTACAGGCGAACCCGCTGCTGAGGGAGCCGCTGAAGCCGGAGCACATCAAGAACCGGCTGCTGGGCCACTGGGGATCGGACCCCGGGCAGACGTTTACATGGGTGCATCTGAACCGGCTGATCAAAAAATATTCGCTCGACCTGATCTATCTGTCGGGGCCGGGGCACGGGGCGCCCGCGACGCTGTCGAACAGCTACCTGGAGGGCGTTTATTCGGAGGTCTATCCCGACAAGAGCCAGGACGCGGCGGGGATGCAGAAGTTCTTCAAGCAGTTCTCGTTTCCCGGCGGGATTGGGAGCCACTGCACACCGGAGACACCGGGATCGATCCACGAGGGCGGCGAACTGGGCTACAGCCTCTCGCATGGATTCGGCGCGGCGTTCGACAATCCGGACCTGATTGTTGCGGTGGTGGTGGGCGATGGCGAGTCGGAGACTGGGCCGCTGGCGACGAGCTGGCACTCCAATAAATTTCTCAATCCGGTGCGCGATGGCGCGGTGCTGCCGATCCTGCACTTGAACGGCTACAAGATTGCGAACCCTACGATTCTGGCGCGCATTCCTCCCGAAGAACTGGAGATGCTCTTCCGCGGGTTGGGCTATACGCCGTATGTCGTCGAGGGCGACGACCCGGCGACGATGCACCAGAAGATGGCATCGGTGATGGAGCGCTGCATCCTGGAGATTCGCGCGATTCAGGCTGCGGCGCGGGCGAACCGCGATGTGCCGCCGGTGCGACCGATCTGGCCGATGATCATCCTGCGCACGCCCAAGGGATGGACCTGCCCGAAGGAGCTGGACGGGCACAAGCTGGAGGGATCGTGGCGCGCGCACCAGATTCCGATCACCGATCCGGTGACGAATCCCGCGCACCTGAAGCTGGTGGAAGAGTGGATGCGGAGCTATCGGCCGGAGGAGCTGTTCGACGCGGAGGGCAAGTTGATGCCGGAGATTGCGGCGATGGCGCCCACCGGGACGAGCCGCATCTCGGGGAACCCGCACGCCAACGGCGGCCTTCTGCGCAAGCCGCTCGATATGCCGGATTTCCGCGACTATGCGGTGAAGGTGGAGCGGCCGGGGCAGATCGAGGTGTCGTCGACCGCGACGCTGGCCGTGATGCTGCGCGACGTGATGCGGCGGAACATGACCAGCTTCCGTGTCTTCGGGCCGGATGAGACGGCCTCGAACAAGCTGGACGCGATCTACCAGGCAAGCCCCAAGACATGGATGGAGGAGAGGAAGCCGGAGGACGACGACGACGGCTTTCTATCGACCTCGGGCCGCGTGATGGAGATGCTGAGCGAGCACACGCTGGAGGGCTGGCTGGAGGGCTATGTGCTGACCGGGCGTCACGGCTTCTTCGCCAGCTACGAGGCCTTCGTGCATGTCATCGACTCGATGTTCAACCAGCACGCGAAGTGGCTGGAGAAATCGAAGCTCGAACTCGACTGGCGCCAGCCCGTCTCGTCGCTGAACCTGCTGATTACCTCGCTGGTGTGGCGGCAGGACCACAACGGATTCACGCACCAGGACCCGGGTTTTCTGGACGTGGTGACGAACAAGAGCCCCGAAATCACGCGCATCTATCTGCCGCCGGACGCGAACTGCCTGCTCTCGGTGGCGGACCACTGCCTGCGCTCGACCGAGTACGTCAACGTGATTGTGGCGGACAAGACCCCTCACCTGCAGTACCTGACGATGGAACAGGCGATCGACCACTGCACCAAGGGGATTGGGATATGGGATTTCGCGTCGAACGACGACGGAGCGGAACCGGATGTGGTGATGGCGTGCGCGGGCGACATTCCGACGTCGGAGTCGCTGGCTGCCGTTGCTATTCTGCGCGAACGCTGCCCGAAGCTGAGGATTCGCTTCGTCAACGTGGTGGATCTGTTCCGGCTGATGCCGGAGAACGAACATCCGCATGGGATGAGCGATAAGGAGTTCGACGCGCTGTTTACGGTGGACAAGCCGGTGATCTTCAACTTCCATGCGTATGCGTTTCTGATCCACAAGCTGACCTACCGGCGCAAGAACCACGAGAACATCCATGTGCGCGGATACAAGGAGAAGGGGAACATCAACACGCCGCTGGAGCTGG